>Ga0214919_10000336_pt1 | contig 80793 bp, 69 predicted proteins | sample LL1503_MetaG_FD_177994 | JGI IMG/M metagenome (GOLD analysis project Ga0214919, IMG submission 177994) | Freshwater microbial communities from Lake Lanier, Atlanta, Georgia, United States - LL-1503 | ecosystem: Environmental > Aquatic > Freshwater > Lake | place: USA: Georgia | collected... | reverse complement strand
CCTGGGAACTCATCGCATCGGCACAGACATCCCTGCTGCAGAGCGATGCTGTGCTCGCGGTGGTGTCGGAGATCGACGCCACCGACATCCTCTGGGGCACGTGCAGCGACGATGCGGTGCGATGGCACGCGGATCAGTCGCCAGAGGCGACGTGCGTGCTTCTCGGACGCGGCGGGGCGGCCGGTTCGGGCGACACGAGCGTGCTCGTGGCCGCGCACCCGGGCGATGCGCGGCGGCTGACCGTCCGCAGAGATGGCAAGAGGATCGTCGTCGAGTGCTGGCTCTTCTCGACCGCGCTTGAAAAAGGAGTGCTGCTCAGGAGCCGGGTGTTGGCGGCGGTCGGTCCCGCGGCCGACGCCACGCGCTGGGCCGGAGATCTCGCGGCGAAATTTGCCGCCTCGCCTCCGATGCTGACGACCTAGGGATTGTCCCTCGCTTGCGCGTCGGGCTTGGATGGGAATGAGGCCGAGCGCCCGCTCCCCATCCAATAAAAGCCCCGGGCGGAAGCCCGGGGACACCGGGTCGTTGGGCGTTCCCCGGTCGGCATGCCGGGTTGGATGGTGTTCACACCCGGAGTCCCCCGGCTTCCGCCGGGGGCTTTTTGTTGGGGGTGCGACGGTGTCGTCATAAGAAGGACTGGCATTTTCCCGCCCTTTTTTGCGCTGGCCGCGAGCAGCCTCGGGGCGTTACATTGCCCCTATCTTTCCTGTGTTCCCCTGCCACGGATCGGCTCGGGCCTTTGATCGGTCCCACGAGTCGGCCGTCGGCGCATCAGCACCGTTCCCTTGGTGCCCAGACGAAGAGGTGGATGCCGTGGCCGACATCGTCTTTGCGTTCGATCCCGCGATCGACCGCCCGCTCCCCAGGCTTGAAGCCGCGCCGACCGCCGTTGCCGAACCGATCGCGACGGCCGCCACCGACGCGCTTCTCTCAGCCGCCGCCGCCGCCCGGCAGGCCGATGCCGCGGCGCTCGTGCTCTTCGGCCGCGTGCTCGATCCCCAGCGGGCCAGCCCCGCCCAGGCGGCCATGCTCCGCTCGCTCATCACCGGCCTGGCCGCCCACGGCTGCCGCACGATCTGGCTGGCGGCCGACACCACCGCCTGCGCCGACATCGCGCGGATGCTCGGCGAACCAGCGGGCCTCGAGTTCGTCACGCCCACTTCACCACTGTCGCTCGACATCCGCGGCATCATGGTGGAGATCGTCTCGGCAAACGACAGACACGCCGCCGTTTCATCAGCGCTGATAACGCCCACTGATGCCACCCACACGCCGCACTCAACACTCGAGCGACGGATCGTCGTCGGCTGGGATGCCTCTCATTGGAATTCAGAGCGGTGGAATGAAGAACCGGCCGTGGTGGACCACCGCTGGATGCATGCTGCCGGCGGACCACTGACAAACACCTTCTGCGTCTGGGGATCCCGCCGCCGGCCACCCTCGACCGCCGGGATGCACTATCTTCCCGCATTGCAGGCCCGCTCGGCGCACGAGGCTGCCGCAGGCTCCTGCGGCATGCTCACGCTCCTTGATCATCCGACCGTGGACGAGGGAGTGCTGGTTTCAGCCCGCCGCAATCAGCTCGATTCAAGCACCGACTGGCGGCACAACTGGCGGGAGGTGCCCACGCACCACGTCGCCTGGCGGACGATCACGATTGCCTCCGCCACCGGCGGCGACGAGGAACTGGCCACCTCGATCTGGTCGGCGATCGAGGCGTTGTCACTCGACGCCAAGGGGCCGCTGGAGATCATTCGCTGCCACGTCGAATGCGGCACGAGCGTGGCCCGCCGTGTGCGGGTGGCGGAGATCTCGGCCGAGACGCTGGCCCGCGTGCGGCAGCTCTACGACGCCCGCACGTTCCGCGCCTGGTGCCAGGAGGTGCTCGCCGATCCCGGCGAATCGCTGATCGCGCTTGGGCACTCGCGTTCCGGCGCGAAGCCCGGCAGCACCACGTCGTTCTCGACGGCCCTGGCCGACATCGTCAATCGTCTCGAACAGGAACCCCTGCACGCCATTCCTCAGGATCTCGCCCGCGAGTCCGCCTGGCTGGCCCTCGAACTCATCGAATCTACCTGAATTCCTGCAGAAAAAGCCTCCTCGGAGTCTGCGACATGCACATCGAATCAATCCACATCGAACGCTCCGGGGCGCTCTCCGGCGTCACGATCGACCAGCTCGGCCCAGGCGTGCAGGTGCTCCACGGCACCAACGAAACGGGCAAGACCTCCCTGCTCGAATTCCTGCGGGCGATGTTCTTCGGCTTCGAGGGACTGTTTCGCCGCGGCGTGCTCGACCCGCAATTGCCCTGCGCCGGCAAGCTGGTCGTGCACACGGGCCCAGAGGGCCGCCGGCTGGCGATCGAGCGCCGGCATGAGGGACCGGAACTGGCGACGCTGACACGGGCCAGCTACGAGGACGACATCGTCGGCCTCGGCGGCGACCATGGCGACTTCATCTCGATCAAAGACATCGTGCCACCGGTGGATGGCCGCCCTTGGAACCGCCCTTATCTCCAGGACATCGTCGGCGACATCGACGAGCGGACGTTTACCAACGTGATGGCCTTCGGCCTCGACGAGCTGCACGAGCTCCGCACGCTCGACCCGGAGGGCTGCGGCAGCCGGCTCTACGAGCTCGCCAGCGGCCTCGACCGCTCGAAAGTCACCCGCGTGCTCCGGCACATCCGCGAAGCGATCGTGCGGCTCGACTCGAATGATGCTGCCATCTCGCCGGTGGAGTCGCTGCGGCTGCGTCGGCACGAGGTGCTCGATCGGCTCGCTGCCTTGAACGCGCCGGCGATGGCGGCTGGCAGTCTGCTGGCCGAACTGGCCCGCACCGACACCGAACTGGCAACGCTCGCAGCCGCGATCGAACGGGCCGTTGGAGAGGAAGACGTCGTCCGCAGCGTGCTCTGGATCGAGCCCCTCTACCAGGCCTATCGTCGCACCTCCGCGCAGCTCGATGCCATGATGGGCACGACGCTCGTCCATGCCGATCTCGACACCTGGAAGCGGGCGGCGAAGGGCCGCAACAAGCTGGCGCGGCTCGTCCGCCGCCGCCAACGGTCCCGCAGCCGACTGGCCCGCAGCCTAGCCGAGGTGCCCGCGGAGTCGGCGATCTGGAAGCGACGGGCCGCGGTGGCCGCGGTCTGCGAGGAACAGCCCCGCCTGGAGCGGATCGTGGCGGAGGTGGCCCGCGCCGAATCGCACGCGCGGCTGGCCGCACGACGCTTCGGCGAACAGGTCGGCACGGCCGGCCTCGCGAGAATCGTCGCGATCACCGGGCCGCTCGATGCCACCGACACGCTCCCCGACGTGCTCTTGCCCGAAGGCTTCCTCCAATCGTTCGGTCCGCTGCGGGCCCGTGCCCGCGACTGTGCCAAGGCCTCTCGCGAGGTGAAGGCGGCCAAACGTGGTGTGGCCGAGGCAAAGGGCCTGCTCGACGATACCCGCGGACTGGTCAAGGGAGGCGTCGGCCCCAAGGGGATGACGATCGCCGAGGCCATCGAAGAGGCGAGCGGCAGGGCCACCCTCTTCCGCAACCGCCTCGCCGCCACCGGCCAGCTGGCCGACCTCGACAAATCGATCACCCGCATCGACAGCGAAATCGTCCATCTCATGGAAGGACAGCTCATCCCGTTGGGCTGGCTGATCCCGCTCGGCGCGGTGTTCGTCACCGGCGCGGGCATGCTGCTCTCAGGGCTCCTGCTGCCGCAGACGGTCACCGGTCCACTGGCCTATGCCATGGCCGCGCTCGGCCTTGCCGGCACGGGGCTGGCGTCGGTGACCACCTGGTCGCTCGACCGCTCCGCCTCGAACCGCCTCGAAGCGGCCCGCGGCCAGAGCGCGATGGTGCACAAGCAGCGGGACGATCTGCTCGCCCAGTGCGGCCTGCTCGACAAGAAGATCCCCACCGACGCCGTCAACTCGCTCGAACGTCGGGCAGCGATGGCACAGGCGGAGGTCGAACGGCTCGAGGAGCTGGCCGCCCGCGAGGGCTCCATGCATGTGCTCTCCGACAAGGTCACCGTGGCGCAGCAGGCGCTCAAGCGAGCGATGTCGCTCCGCAAGGCCGCCCGGCTGCGGTGGCAGAAGGCCCTGGAACACCGCGGCCTGCCGACCACGCTCTCGCCGCGTGAGGTAAAGCAGATCGGCCTCCACCGACACACGCTTCTCGCGCTCGACGACGACCGCCGGCGGCTCTCCGAGGAGGCCAGGCACAAGCGTGAGGAACTTGCGGCGTTCGCCAAGCGGATCGACGAACTGATGGTGGAATGCGATCTCGTCCCGGAGGCCACGCCGCTTGAGCATGTCGGCCAGCTCCGCGAGGCGTTGGCGGGCGAGTCGCTCGCGCACCGCCGTCGCGGATCGCTCACCCGCAAGCTCGAACGGGCCCGCGCGGCCCACCGCCGTGGCAAGAAGCAGCTCGTCGTGGCCGAACACCATGTGAAGGACTTCTTCACCCGCTGGGCCGTGACCAACGAAGAAGACTTCCTGGCCAAGGTCGATCGCCGTCCGCTCTTCGAGCGGACCAAGCAGGAGGCGGAGGAGGCCGAGGCCGCATGGCTCGACGGCCGCCGACGGATCACTGCATCGATCGACATCGACCAGTGGCTGCATGACGAGCATGACGAGCATGACAAGTCTGCGCACCCTGTGATTGCCGAACTCCCCGGCCGCACCGATGCCCGGCGGCCGCTCGTGTCGGCCAAGGGCGGATCATCGACCATCCGCAAGACGCAGCCCGCCAACGAGAAGGCCTCCGGCATGACGCCGCTCGAACGGCGGCTGGCCGAGGCCTGCGAGGCCACCGAGCGGCTGCGGGCGACGCACCGCCTAGCCAGCGACCGCCGCGCGGGCATTGCCGCCAAGGTCGATGCCACCTCTCACGATCGGAGCACGGAGGCCCTCCAGGTGGAACTGGCCGATGTCGAGCATCAGCTCGCCGCGCAGCTCGACCGCCGCCGGCTGCTGGAACGCACCGGCCTGCTGCTCGAGGAAACCCGACTGACGGTCGCCCGCGACCACCAGCCTCCGGTGCTCCGCGATGCCTCGCACTGGCTGGCCCGTCTCACCGACGGCCGTCACACGGCGATCACCACCACGATCGACGAGGCGCGGCTCGAGGTGCACGATCGCGACGGGTCGGTCTGGAAGCCGGAGCGGCTCAGCCGCGGCACGCGGGAGCAGGTGTTTTTGGCACTGCGGCTGGCGCTCGTTCGCGATCTTCAGCGGCATGGCGTGCCGCTGCCCCTCGTGATGGACGACGCGCTCGTGAACTTCGACGACGAGCGGGCCCGGGCCGCGGCCCGCGTGCTGGTGGAATTCGTCTCCGATCAGCCGGGCGAGCGGCAGATGCTCGTCTTCACCTGCCATGCTCACGTGGCTGAGATTTTCGCCGAGGCGAATGCGACGGTCCGCTCGCTGAGCGAGCCCGGCCGCACGTGGCGGCGGCCCCAGCCGGTGGCGATTCCCACACCGCCCCGAGCCGTGGAGCCGGCGCCGGAAGCCAAGCCCATATCGCAGCCGCAGCCGGCCCTCGAGCCGGCTGCCGTCACGCAGGCAGTCGCACCGCCGGTCGTCTTCCGCGAAGTGGAGCCCGGCGGCTGGCCGGCCGAGCATTTCTTCTTCAGCCCGTCAGGCGGCTACGCCGCCATGCACCGCGGCCAGAGCCAAGGTCGCCGCAAATCGCGGTGACGACCGGGCCGATCGTGAAATAAAAGCCCCCGGCGGAAGCCGGGGGACTCCGGGTGTGACCACCACCCAACGTGCCACACAAATCCGGAAACGCCCAACAACCCGGTGTCCCCGGACTTCCGTCCGGGGCTTCTTGTCAAACGCGTGGTGGGATTCTGCTAAACCTTGATGATGCCCGACTGGATGTCGCGGAGGTAGCGGGCCCGCATCTGGGCCAGCAGCATGCCGAGATAGGCGTTGGCGCCCAGCGAGAGAAAGAGCGCGATCAGACTGCCGGTCAGCAGACCCCATGGCTTGACGGTCTTGGCGGTGCCCGTCTCGATGTCGGCGATCCGCGAACCTGTCGATGCCACGACCGGTGCGGCCCGCGGTCGCCGCGAGGCCTCGATCACCGATCGCTCCACAGCCGGCGGCCAGGCATCGGCCACGTAGATCTTCACGCGGCGCACATCCCGGGCGTCGGCGGGCACATCGCTCGTGAACGTGTAGGGAGTGCCGTTGCGGACGAGATCGGGCTCGACCCGCACCAGATAGTCGCCCCCGCCATCGACGTCGGGCACAAAGGCGGCCTCGATGCCAAACACCGATTGGATCGCGGTGGTGAAAACAACCATCACCAGCAGGGCCGTCGTGATCAGATTCGCGCGCACGAGAGTCTTCTCCAAAAGCATTCAATAAAACTACGATTCGGCGAACCCTACCGGGCCCGAATCCGCCGGCCCTCTTGAGCCTTTCCGGCGGCCCTTCGCCGCCAGCGTCAGGAGGATTTCACCCTCTCGACGGCCCTTTGTGCAACTCCGTCCGCCCCCGGCATGGCCGCCCCCCCCGCGAGTTCGGTCCCATTGGGCCCGGAGAGGCTGACGATCTCGGCCTGCAGCATCGTGAGGGCGGCCTGCAAAAAGGCCACCGCGATCGGTCCCACGAAGATCCCGATCGGCCCCAGGGCCCCCACGCCGCCGAGCACGCTCAGCAGGGCCAGGAGCGGGTGGAGCTTCGACTGACCGTGCAGGACAATCGGCTTGATGATGTTGTCGACCGTGGAGACCACGCACGCTCCCCAGAGGGCCAGGCCGACGGCAGCCCAGGTGTTTTTCACGAAGAAGAGCAGGTAGAGGCTGGCCGTGCCCCAGACGGCCGCAGCGCCGACGAATGGCACGAGCGCCCCGAAAAACGTCAGCAGCGTCAGGAGAAACACGCCGCCGAGGCCGGCGATATAGAACCCGAACCCCGCCAGCACCGCCTGCACGATCGCAGCCAGCAGCGTGGAGCTCACGACCGCCCGGCTCACCTCCTCGAATTCGTCGAGCAGTTGCCATTGATACCGCCGGTCGAGCGGGATGAGTCGCGTGACCGCCTCGAACATCCGTCGGCCGTCGGCGAGGAAGTAGAAGAGGCTCACCGTCATCACAATCAGCCCGATGAGAAGCTTGACGATCACCACCGGCGCCCGGGCCGCGATCGGGCCGATCCATTCCTCGGCCACCTTGCGGAGTTCCGTATTGACGCTCTCGCTGGTCACATGCAGGCCGGTGGCATCGTTGACAGTGTGGACAAGTCCATCGAGCACATTCGGATCGAGACGGATGCCTCCGGGGCTACGGAGCATGGCCACGGCATCGCCACCAGCCCGCGACACGAGCAGGAAGAGCGGCACGAGCACGATCAAGAGCACGAACAGCGTGGTCAGCGCGGCCGCCACCCACTCCGGCACGAGAAACCGCTCGCGCAGCCAGCGGTGCAGTGGTCCGAAGATCACCACCAGCATCGCCGCGAGTAAGAGCGGCAGCAGGAAGCTCGACATCACGCGGAGTGAGAGCAGGCCGAAGATGACCACCAGCCCGAGGATCACGCCGAACGAAATCAGCTTTGTCATCTGAGAAAGTCCCGGAGACTGCTCCGCCTGCTCCACGTTGCGATACCTGACCACGAGCCTGACCACGAGCCAGTCTTGATCCCGAGAGTGTACGCCAACCGCCCTCCGGGCGTCAGCAGTCGTGCCGACCACGGGGCCAATGTCGCATGGCGAAGAGCGGCCGTGGGCAGTATCCTGCTGCAGATTCTGAGGCCCGTAGCCCACCCTCCGCACCGCCATGACCACGCCCGCCGCATCACTCGTCGTTCCCGTGCGTGATGAGGCGGGCAACATCGTCCCGCTGGTCGCCGAGATCCGCACCGCGCTCGACGCCGCGGGCCTCACCTGGGAACTGTTCCTTGTCGATGATGGCTCCGCTGATGGCTCGTGGGCGGAGATCGAGGCCCTGGCAGTGGCCGACACTCGTGTCCACGGCATTCGCCTCGAACGTGGGCAGGGCAAATCGGCCGCCCTCGCGGCGGGGTTTGCGTGCTGCCGAGGCGACCGGATCGTGATGCTCGACGGCGACGGGCAGGACGACCCCGTCGAGATTCCCCGCATGCTCAGTTTGCTGGCTGGCGACGGATCTCGCGCCGATCTCGTCAACGGCTGGAAAACGCCACGACTCGATCCCTGGCACAAGACGATGCCCTCGCGGGTGTTCAACTGGCTCGTCGGCCTGTTCACGGGCCTCTGGCTCCACGATCACAACTGCGGTCTGAAGGCGTTTCGCCGTGACGTGATGGGTAGCCTGCAGATGACGGAGGGCATGCACCGCTTCATTCCGGTGCTGGCGGCGGCGGAGGGTTTTCGCGTGACGGAGGTGCCGGTGCACCACCGGCCGCGAACCCGCGGCACGTCGAAATATGGTTTCGCACGATTCTTCCACGGCCTCTTCGACCTCACGCGGGTGGCGGCGCAGGTCTGGGGCCGTGTCCGTCCGGCCGAGGTTCCCCGCCGGGGCGACTCGCGAGCCCGGCTGCGGCATGGCGTGTATGCCATTCTGGCAACGATGGCGCTGGCCTCGGTGCTCGGCCGCATCGGCTCGGTCTCCAGCGTCGATCGCATCGCGTTTGAGAAGAAACTGGTCACCGACGCCGTGGCCAAGGCGAAGGCCGCCGGCGAGGAGGCCGATCCCGAGGTGATCCGGGCGAAGATCGAGAAGGAAAAACGTCTCATCCGGCCTTTTCTTTCTGGCAACGACCGCAGCCGCTGGCTGACGATCCGGGGGCTGGTGGAACGGGGCACGTTCGCGATCGACGACCTCGTCGTGGAGCCTGGCTGGGACACGATCGATGCCGTCGTCCATCCCGATGCCTCCGGGAATCTGCGGCTCTATTCGAGCAAGCCGCCGCTCCTCTCCGTGCTCTGCGCAGGCCCCTACTGGCTGTTGCACCGGCTCACCGGCTGGACACTCGGCGACCATCCCTTCGAACTGGGCCGGCTCCTGATGGTGGTCTACGGCCTCATGCCGCTGGCAGTCTTCGTGCTGTTCTCGTTCCGCCTCATTGATCGCATCGGCACCACCGACTGGGGCCGGCTCTGGGCGGCAGGCCTCGCGGCGGGCGGCACGCTGCTCAACACCTTCGCGATCGTGCTCACCAATCATGTGCCCGCGGCGGCCTGCACTGCGGCCAGCGCATGGTTCGCTCATCGCATCGCGGTCGATGGGCTCCGCTCGCATACCGGCTTCGCCGCGGCCGGCTTCGCTGCGGCATTGGCTGCGGCCTTCGAACTGCCGGCGCTCGCCTGGCTGGCCGCGGTGATCGCGATCCTGGCCAGCTGCGATCTCCGCCGCACCGTCACGGCAGCCCTGCCAGCGGCACTGATCGTGGCCGTGGCCTCGTTCTCCACCAACTGGCTCGCGCACGGCACGATTTCGCCGCCGTATGCCCACCGGGCCGCCGCGGCGCGGCCGCTGCCGCCGGGCGTCGTGCTCCGCGATGGTGAATCGTGGAATCCCGACAACTGGTACGACTACTCCCTCCGGCTCTCCAGCGGCAAACTGCTGACGAGCTATTGGAGGTCGCCGCAGGGCGTCGACCGCGGGGAGCCGTCTGCCGCCACCTATGCATGGCATGTGCTCGTCGGTCATCACGGCATTTTCTCGCTCACGCCCGCCTGGCTGCTCGCGATTCCCGGCATCGGCATCCTGGCCATGTCAGCGGGGCGACGGCGGGCGAGCCGATGGCCGCGACACGCACCACAGCCTGTCGATGGAGGTGCTGCCGGCCAGGAGCGGCTTGCCTTGGCGATCGCGTTGGTCTCTTTCGTTGTCCTGGCGTTCTATCTGTCGCGGCCGCAGCTCGACCGCAACTACGGCGGTGGATCGAGCGGGTTTCGCTGGGCACTCTGGCTGGCGCCATTGTGGGTGATGGCGACCGTTCCTGCTGCCGACCGGCTGGCGGGCAGCCGCGTGGGCCGCGTGGTGGCGTTGGCGCTGCTCGGCCTGTCGGTGGTGTCGGTCGCCTTCCCGACATGGAGCCCGTGGACGCCGCCCTGGATTCAGCAGTGGCTCACCCACGCCGGCTGGCTTGGCCGCGTCTGACTTCAGCAAGTCGACTCCGGCCAATAGGTCGGGAGCGTTGCCTCGATCGTCACCTCGGCCCTCGTGTCGGGATCGGCATAGGTAATGCGGCAGGCGTGCAGTGCGATCGGCCGCATGCGTGGATCGTCGGCTGACGGCACAACGACGGCCCCTGTCTGCGGGATGTTTGTCTGCGGGATGTTTGTCTGCGGGATGTTCGTCTGCAGGGGTTTCGGCTGCTGGTGCTCCATCCACGCCTCGTCGGCCACGCCGTAGAGATCATCTCCCACGATCGGCAGCGCCCGGGCGGCTGCCTGCAATCGCAGTTGATGCATCCGGCCCGTCACGGGGGAGAGTTCCAAAAGCAGCCTGTCGGGCGGCAGACGGCCGCGGAGCCTCGCGAGCGTGACCGCCTCGCGACCGCCCGGCTCGTCGGCCGGCACGATCCGCGTCCTCGCCTCATCGGCAATTTTTTCCACCATGTCGCGCCATGTGACCGCCTCGGCCGACATTTGTTCTATTGTCGCCCGGGCCGCATCGCCGCAGGCCACGATCGCCAGATACGTCTTGCGAACCTCCCGCCGCTCGAACTGCCGCGAGAGCTTCCTCGCCGCCCGCGGTGTGGCGGCAAAGAGCACCACTCCCGACACGCCGCGATCGAGCCTGTGTGGCACGCCGACATAACCACGGACCGACTCCCCGTGCAGTTCCTGCCGCAGCCACGATTCCGCCGACGGAATTCCCGGCGGCGCCTGCGTGGCCAGCCCTGCCGGCTTCCACACCGCGACCACGCCGCTCGACTCCTGGATCACATGCACCGCACCCCCAGGGAGGCCTGCTCGCTCATTCATGACCATCACCACTGCACCCTCTGAGCCGCGGAGGCCCGCGCCACCCACGTCGCCACGCTGGTCCCTTTTTCACGCCACTCCAATTGTTATACTTCATCCCACCTCGGTTATCGGGGGGCATCATCCCCCAGTGCAGGCACATTTCCATGCCAACTCCATCCATGCCAACGTCGGCCGCCGCATCATCGACGCGTGGGATTCGCGTCTTGATCGCGGACGACCATGAAATCATCCGTCAGGGTCTGGCCAGCATCTTCAAGGATTCCGAGATCGCCATCGTGGGAGAGGCAAAGGATGCAGCGGAAGCGGTGAAGCTGGCCCGCAAGCTCCGGCCCGACGTCGTCACGCTCGATGTCCGGCTGAATTCAGACAAAAGTTCGGGGGGAGGCTCCGGCGACGGTCTCGACGCGATCAAGACAATCCGCGAGGCCTGCCCCGACACCCGGATCGTCATGCTTTCCTCGTTCGACAGCCCCACCTACATCGCCCGCGCCGTCTCGGCCGGGGCTTCCGACTACGTGCTCAAGACCGCCTCCCGGCAGGCAATCGTCGAGGCGGTCACGAATGCCGCACGCAACAGACCGCCCGCGCGATCCGGGGAGTTTCGCCGCATCGCCAGTTCGATGGCGAACAAGACGGTCCCCGACGACATCGACGTGCAGCTCACGCCCCGGGAAACGCAGGTGCTGCGACTAGTGTCGATGGGGCTCTCCAATCAGGAGATCGCCGACTCGCTCGAGATCAGCATCGAGACGGTCAAGGAGCACGTGCAGAATTTGCTCCGCAAACTCTCGCTCGGCGACCGCACGCAGGCCGCCGTGTGGGCCATCCGCCACGGCATCGGGTAGATGCCAATCCGCGAAAGCCCAACCACCCGGTGTCCCCGGACTTCCGTCCGGGGCTTTTTGTGAGGGCCCACTATGCCCTATGGCGGGCCTTAAAGCATTTCCCCAGTGGCCCCACGAGCATCGCCGGCAGGAGCACGAGGTCGCCGGCCAACGCCGCCATCATCAAGGCAGCGAGCATCCAGGAAAACCGGCTCGTCGGTGCGAACGAACTGAGCGAGAAGACCAGGATGCCGAGGGCGCAGACAATCGTGCTCTCCGTCATCGCTGCGGCACAGTGCTCGAACGCGGCATACACCGCCGCGGCCGGCGCGAGCCCAGAGTCGATGGACCGGCGGTAGAAGGTGAGGAAGTGGAGGGTGCCGTCGATCGCCATCCCCAGCGCGATCGACGCGGTCATCACGCTGCCAATGTCGAGGGGCGTCCGCGTCCAACCCAGAAACCCAAACATCAGAATCATCGGAAAGACGTTGCTGATCATGGCCACAAGCCCCGCGAAGAAGCCGCGTTCCACGACCATCATCACGACCAGAATCAACGCACAGGCCGACAGGAAGCTCCAAAACAGGTCGGAGAGCAGCGTGTTTTGAATGGCGTGCACCAGCGGCATGATCCCGGTGCAGGCGACGCTGATCCCACGGCCGGTCCCCCCCGCCTCGGCGATGACCGGTTCGATGTCCTTCCGCACCTTGTCGAGCAGAACGCCGTAGTCCACCTCGCGGAGCGCGGAAATCCGCGCCGTCGCCCGCCAGAGCTGTCCGCCATCGCGATTGCGGATGTATTTCATGTCGTCGATCGCGACGAGGCTGCGTTCCAGCTTCTTGGCCACCACCCGCCGTCGCGCAGACGCCAGTGGGCCGGTGCCCTGCGGCGCGTCGGGCAGGAAGAGGGCGGCAGACATCACCGTGCCTGCGCCCACCGTTTGCCCAAGCCGGTCGGCCACGCGTTCCAGCAACTCCAGCCGCTCGGCCGGCGGCACCGGCGAGTCCTTGGAAAACTCCAGCATCACCTCGATCGGCACCAGCGGCCCGATATGGTCCTCGATCCAGCGGTAGTCACTGATCACCCGGCTCTCGGGTGGAAAGAGCGTGTCGATGCGGACCGACGTCCGGATGCCCGGCACGCCCGCCCCGGTGACAGCCATCGACAGGAAAAACACCGCTACGATCGCCGGCGCAAAGCGGATACAGAACGTGGCAAATCCCTTGGTGAAACCGCCGCCGTGGGCCGATCCCGCCGCCGCGTCATGATCGGACCGCAGCCTTCGGTCGGCGATCGGCCACCGCTCAAAGACGCCCGGCACGATGAGAAACAGTGTGATCAGCGCGGCCATCACCGCGATCGATGCATGGAATCCGAACGCCCGGATCGGTTCCAGTTCGCTGACGACCAGCGACGCCAGACCGATCGCGGTCGTGCCGGCTGACAACAGGCAGGGCAGCCAGCCGAGGCGGATAGCCCGAGCCGCGGCGCCGCTTCTGCCACCAGAGCTGAGCGACTCGACGAGGTAGTTCACGAGGTGGATGCCCCCTGAGACGCCGAGTGCCAGCACGAGCAATGGCATGACGATCAGCACGGGATTCATCCGGTCGCCACAGAGAAACATCGTGGTAAACGAGAGTCCCACGCACCACAGCGACACGGCAAACACCAGACATGCGTAGCCAAACGACTTCAGCGACCACCAGGTGAGCAGCAGGATGAGCACCGCCGCCGGCGCCGCGAACGTGTCGAGGGAGTCGTTACTGGCGACATCGACCGAGACGTTGTCGACTACGGGGCCCGCCATGTGCACGGCGTCGTCGTCGATGGTGGCGGTCTGCCGGATGGTGTTCCTGATCCATGCTATCGCAGGCTTGCGATCGGCCAGCCCCTCGGGCGTGAACCCGATCACCGCCATGGTGGTCTTCCCATCGGGCCCGACGAGGATGCCCGTGAGCCGCTCGATGGCCGTCTCACGCGGCAGCGACAGCGGTGGCTCCATCAGACGGTCGAGCACGGTCGACCCCGTGGCGATCCCCTCGAACCAGGGCCGCCCCTGCCGATCACGGGGCGACTTGTCCCCGCTGGTCGCCTCCACCAGCCGGGCGAGCGCCGGCGACCCGAGTTCGCACCCTGGCCACGAGACCACCACGACGTCGCCGCTCTCGAATTCCTTGACGAATTCCTGGTAGGCCCGACGCGGGGCGAATTGCAGCGGCACCCAGTCGATCGGCGTCGTCGCCTCCACCGAGAGCACACGGAACGCGGAGAATGCGATGAATGGTCCTGCGGTCGCCATCGCCGCGAGCGTGCAGACGCTCAACACGAACCAACGGTTCCAGCGATGACTATCCTTGGCGGTAGGCTCGGCGTCGTCAGACACATCCATGATGGGCAAGGCCACGGTCCGGTACGGAAATCGGGGTCTGGATCGGGATCAACGTAGCATGAGGGCCGTGCCCAGCGGCACATCGACCTCATCACTACGATACTCACCTCCGACGTAAAAAAGCAGTCGCCGGTCCTCGAGCACGCTGCCGGCATAGACAGAAACGGTCTCACTCCCGATCAAAACCGCTCTGTCGAGTGTCACAACCGGCACAAGCCATACAAGGCACAGGAAGCTCAGAGAGACCGGGTGCCGCATGAGCCGATAGACACCTTGCAGCGCGAACGGCCGGACCGGCGGCCCGCCACCGAGTGGGTCTCGATCATCGGCCCAGGCCTCCGGCTGGCGGCGCAGAAAGTCCACCACCCGGCGGCGTGGCCCGCACGAGCATGTCGCCGGTGATGCGAAGCTCGTCCGCCACGCCAACGACGCCCCCCAGTTTCTTGTAGGGCTTCATGCCGAAGTCGGTCTGCTTGATGACGAACATGCCCCTGAGCCTGAGCCACTCGCCCCGCTGTTCGACCTCGACGGGGATCATCACCTCCCGTGTCACGCCATGCAGCGTGAAGGCCCCCACGAGTTCGTAGACGGGCGGTCGACCCTGCACCTGCTGCTTCGAGGAAAGGGCGGAGCGGATCTGAAAGGTGGCCATGGGGTGCCGGGCGACGTCGAGCACCTCGGGCCCGGTCATATTGGCCTGCACCTGCTTCTGCGTGGAGGCATCCGTCTCGCCGGGCAGCCCCAACGCCTTGCGGGCCTCGGCCGTGTCGGCGGTGAAGGATCGCATGTCGAAGACCAGCACACCAGCCTGGTCGGCCGCGCCGATCGCGACCCGGCCGGCCTGGAGGAGGCCTGACACGGCGTGGTTGTGGCCGAGCCCGGTCTTGCCGACGAACACATAGACGCGGCTCGCGACCAGATCGACGTCACCCGGTGCTGGCGGCGCTGCGGCTGGTGCAGGCGAAAGCTGTGGAGGCTGAGCAACCGCAGACGCCGCACCGCCGATGGAAATCAGGGCCATTGCCATCAGTGCAAGGATTGGCGCGTGCTTCACGGGATCGCTCCGGCTTTGCCTGTGGGATCAGCAGGCCGGAATCCTAACAGCCCTGCTCAAAAAGGCTGAAACCCGAATACACGCCCCTGACCGAAAGCTTGCGACATTGTGTGCCGACGCCCTCGTGTGCCAAGCTGATTGCTAGCATCCCCCCCTTCCCCCAGCGTTCAGGCAGCCGCAGCACCATGCCCGTCTTCGACTATTCCTTCACCGTCGATGCACCGCTCGAGGCGGTCCGCGACTTCCATCACGACACAAGCGCGCTCAAGAAGTTGACGCCCCCGCCGACGATCGTGCAGCTGCATTCGATCGAGCCGTTGGGCGAGGGATCGGTGTCGCGGTTCACGCTCTGGGTGGGGCCGCTGCCGCTGAAGTGGAAGGCGGTGCATCGCAACGTGAGCGACCGTGGCTTCACCGACGTTCAGGCCGAGGGCCCGGCCGCGAAGTGGGAGCACACCCACACGTTCGTGCCGCTGTCGGCGGGCGTCACCGAAATCCGCGAGCACATCGAATACGAGCACAAGCGTGGCTTCTGGGGGATCGTGACACGGTTGTTATTCTCGTGGCCGAACCTCTGGTTCATGTTCACGTATCGCAAGCTGGCCACACAGTGGGCCCTGCGCCGCGCCGGCTGAAAGGGCATGGTGGCCTGGTCAGGCCAGCCGCTCATACACCGTCAGCATGGTGCGTGCGATTGCGTCCCATTGGTACTTCTCGAGCATCTGCCGGTCGGGAGCCGGGGCCGCCGCAGGGTTTTTCAATGCCGTGGAAAAGTCCGCCAGATCGCACACGGTCACCTCGCGTTGGAAGTCTTCGTGCCCGCGCATCCCGAAAGGCGTCGACACCACGGGCAGGCCACGGCTCAGGTAGTGCAATATCTTCAGGTTCGTGCCGCCGCCCGTCGTCACCGGATTGATGCCCACGAATCCGGTCACCGCATAGTCGTCGAACCGGAACGGATCTGTGTCGAAAAACACGTTCGGCGACCGGCCGATGGGAGTGAACTGCCGACCGCAGGAACCGTGGACGACGACAGCGACGTCGGGCCGGAGCGGGGCAAGTTCGCCGAGGATAAACCTCACGGCGGCGCGGTTGTGCTCAACGTCGCTGCCGCTGTAGATCGCCCGGGATGGATAGGACGCGATCTGCGGGAATCGTTGCAGGACCCGTGTCTGGTCGGTGCCCAACGGCCGCACATCACCAATCCCATTCGGAGCCACGGTGATCTTCCCTGCGCCCACCGAATACAACGCCGAAAACCGATCTTTGTCCGCCTGCGACACGGCGAAGACATGCTGGCTTCGTTCGAGCAGCGACTTCTCCAACGCAAACACCCGGGCCTTCGCCACCCGCGCGGCCCACTCGCTGCGGCACTCCTGCATGACGTAGTCGTGCTCGACATTCTGCGAGCCGTACACGACGTTCGCAGCTGCCGGCAGCCGGCAGGCTAGCGACGCAAACTGAGGATGCTCAAAGTGATAGATGTCGCATCCACGCAGGAAAGATTTGGCCAACCAGTTCAGCCCCGGATGAAAAGACGACAGATACTGGTAGGGCAGCGGCCGGTCGGTGAAGAGCAGTGGCAGGAGAAAAGGATAGGGCACCTGCCGCAGCCGAAACGGCTCATGCTCGTAGAGGGACGGTTTCTGCCGCGGATGCCACGGGGTGAGGATCGTGACATCAACGCCGGCGCTGGCCAGCGCCCGCGTCAATTGCACGACCCGAATCTTCCCTCCAGCGGTGTTCGGAAAAACCGGGTAGGGCACGATCGTGAGCAACCGGAGGGGCCGGTTTAACGGCATGAAACGATCTCCTGCGGCAGGCCGGTGATCGCCACGGGCTGGTCGGGCAACATGGACTTGATGACGCCGGAAGACTCCTGCCTCGTCGGCCATCAGCTCGTACCGGTGCGGACATTTGTTACTCGCATGACACGCCGCTTGCGTTCACACTTTCCTTGATAAACGCCGCGGGTTCGCCTCACACTGCATCGCCTGAAAGCACCATCCCCCGCACGATCATGTCGAGGTCATACGTCGCCTTCCATCCCAACTCGGCAGCCGCCTTGGCAGGGTTGCCGGCGCTCACGGCGATGTCCGATGGACGGGCAGGTTCCGCATGCTCGTCCACGTGGTCGCGGGCGTCGAGGTGCACGGAGGCGAAGACCCGCTCCACGAACTCCCGCAGCGAGTGGCTGCGGCCGGTGGCGATCACGAAGTCGTCGGCTGGCTCGTGCTGCACGATCCGCCACATCGCATCGACGTATTCCGGCGCCCAGCCCCAGTCGCGTTGAACGCTCAGGTTGCCGAGCGACAAACGCTCCTGCGAGCCGGCCGCGATGCGACGGGCCGCGTGCACCACCTTGCTCGTCACGAACCGCTCCGGGCGAAACGGCGACTCATGGTTGAACAGGATCCCGGTGCTCGCATGGAGTCCGTAGGCCTCGCGGTAGTTGGCGACGGCGTTGTGGGCGGCCGCCTTGGCTGTCGCGTAGGGGCTGCGGGGCCGGAACGCCGTCGACTCGTCGGCCGGGGTGGGCGTGTTGCCAAACACCTCGCTCGACCCGGCGTTGTAGAACCGCACCGGCTGCTCGAGCAATCGGATGCACTCGAGCAGGTGCATCGTGGCGATCGTGATGCTGTCGAAGGTTTCGAGCGGCTGGCGAAACGACAGGCCGACCGAAGACTGCCCCGACAGGTTGTAGATCTCGTCGGCCTCGACGTGCCGCAGGAGCGTGAGCACGCTGCTGAAGTCGGTCGGCGTCATCGCGTGGATGTCGACACTGTCCGCGATGCCCAGCGACCGGAGAGCGGAACAGGAGGCCCGGTCGGGATCTCGGGACGCGCCGTGGACTGAGTAGCCTTTTTCGAGCAGCAGGCTGGCGAGATAGCCGCCATCCTGCCCCGACACGCCAACGATCAACGCCTTCTTCACGGATGCCAACCCGAATGCCAACCCTTTTCGCTAGTGCCTCGTCTTGGACTCGAACCAAGAACCCTCTGATTAAGAGTCAGATGCTCTGACCAATTGAGCTAACGAGGCAACGGCGTCTTTTTTACCCGTCGCATCACCATCCGGCAAGGCCCGCCGCCCTGCCGCCACGTTGAGCGTTTTCCGGGAACCGGCTACATTCCTCGCTTCACGCACCACACCACTTTCTTTATCCCGAGGATTCCCATGGGCAGGTTCGATGGCATGAAGGGTCTTGTTCTCGGCGTCGCCAACGATCACTCGCTCGCCTGGGCCATCGCCAAGGAGATTCTCGCGGGTGGCGGCCAGATCGGCTTCTCTCATCTCCCCGACCGGCCCGACGATGAGCGGCAGCGGAACCGCCGCCGCGTGGCTCAACTCACCGACCCGGAGCCGAACGCGAAGTTCCTGGTGCCGATGGATGTCTCCAGCGACGAGCAGATCGCCGCCGTCATGGACCGGGCGAAGCAGGAGTTTGGCACGATCGACTTTGTTGTTCACTCGATCGCCTACGCCCCGCTCGACGACCTCAAGGGTGAAACCACCGACTGCAGCCGCGAGGGCTTCCGCACCGCCATGGAGACGAGCGCCTACAGCCTGCTGGCCGTTGGCCGCCTCTGCCGCAAGATCCTCTCCAAAGACGCCTCGATCCTCACGCTCACCTACTTCGGCGGTGAGAAGGTCGTTCCCGGCTACAACATCATGGGCGTCTGCAAGGCAACGCTCGACGCCTGCGTGAAATACATGGCCTATGACCTCGGGCCCGCTGGCGTCCGCGTCAACGCCGTGAGCGCGGGCCCGGTCCGCACGCTCGCTGGCCGCGGGGCGGGTGTCGACGAGATGCTCGGTCTCTACGAGCGGATGGCACCGATGGGCCGCAACATCACGCACGACGAGGTGGGCAAGGCCGGCGCCTGGCTGCTCTCGAAGGACTCGTTCGGCATCACGGGCGAGATCCTCCACGTCGACGCCGGCTACAACATCATGGGCTCACCGGGCCGGCTGCTGGAACTGGTGCAGAAGCCAGCGTAGCCACGACGCACAGGACTCGCGACGTCACGGCGGGTCGTAGCCGCCCGGATGCCAGGGATGGCAGCGGCCGATGCGGGCGAGGCCGCGGAGGCTGCCGCGGATGGCACCATGTTTCTCGACCGACTGCCGAAAGTAGCTGCTGCAGGTCGGCTGGAAGCGGCAATGCCGGCCCAGCAGCGGGCTGAGTGTCAGCTTATAAAGAATGACGAGCCCGATGAGCACCGCCGATGCCGCGCGGTCGCACGCCCGGCCTGCGGTCCGCCACATCTCCCGCAGCGGCTTCATCGCTCATCTCCGACGGCGCGGCGGCTCGGCAGTCGGCTGCGGTGCTGTTCCCTGCCGCGTTGCAGCGGCAGCCGCCGCATAGCCGGGCCGGGCCACGACACGGGCGGCGAGATCGCAGATCATCTCCTCTACCTGCCTCGCACCGGTGGCTCCCGCAGGCACGGCACCCGACCGCACCACGATGACGAAGTCGTTGCCCGCGGGCAGTGCTGCTCGCGCCCGCACCTGGCGAAACGCCTCCCGCAGCCGCCGCTTCCAGCGGTTACGAACCACCGCGTTGCCGATCCGACTCGACACCGAGAGCCCCAGTCGCGCCGGCTGCGCGGCACTCACGGCCGGGCAGGCATAGAGCACCAGCGGCCCGCTCGCCGCGCTCCGCCGCACGGCAAACACCCGCGCAAAGTCGCCCGGAGACAAGAGCCTCGCGGCACGTGGAAAGCCGGCCCTGCCGGCGGCTTGAGCCATTACCAACGCAGTTGCGGCCGCGGCGTGGCCGATCCGGCAGCCGCCTTTGCGGCCTCGAGCAGCCGCGCGACCGCCTCAGCATCGGCCGACTCGGGCAGCATGATCTGCACCTCGGCGATGAGATCTCCCTTCGCCCCATTGGAATGCCGCACACCCATGCCGGCCGCGCGGAGTTTCCGACCGCCGGAGGTGCCGGCAGGAATGCGCAGGCTGATCGTGCCCCACGGCGTGGGCACGTCCACCTTCGCGCCCTCGATCGCTTCCGCGAGGGAGACCGGCAGCGTGAGTTCGAGCGTGTCACCGTCGCGGCGAAACACAGGGTGCGACTCCACTCCCACTTCCAGGAGCAGATCGCCGGCAGGCCCGCCGCCCGATCCCGGCAGGCCCTGGCCTCGGAGCCGCATCCGCGCGCCGTCAGGCAGCCCCTGCGGAATCGTCACGCTGATCGTTTCAGCCTTGCCGTCGCGGTCGATCCGCACGTCGCTCTTGCCGCCTTCGATCGCCAGCTTGAACGGCACCTCGATGCGGGCCGTGAGATCCTCACCCGCAACCTGAGCGGCTCGCTTGCGGCCACGGCCGGCCCGGCCACCAGCACCGCCGGCAGCACCACCACCGCCGGCGCCGCGAAACATGTCGGCAAAGCCTCCAGCGCCGCCGAAGAGACTCTCCAGATCGATCTCACCGCCGCCGGGGAATCCGCCCGCGCCAGGGAAAGGTCCGCGGCCGCCACCGCCTCCACCCGCCCAGCCACCGCCAGGACCACCCGCCCCCACGCCCTCGAACGAACTGCCGTAGCGGTCATACATCTCCCGCTTGCTCGGATCGTTGAGCACGTCGAAGGCCGTCTGCACCTTCTTGAACTTCTCCTTCGCCGCGTCGTCGTCGGGATGAAGATCGGGATGGTACTTCCGCGCGAGTTCGCGATAGGCCTTGCGAATGTCCTCTGCCGATGCCGATTTCGGCACGCCGAGCGTCTGATAGTGGTCTTCCGCCATCGAATGGGCTCTGGAGAAATGGGCCGCCGGACATCACGCTCCCGGCGGAACGGCAAGCCCTCGATTGTAGCAGGCAGAAGACAAACTTCAGGGTCGCCCCCTGCCGGCCACAGCCAGCTCGGCTAGCTCCGCGACTTTCGAGTCTTGCCCGCGGGCGAACGGCCTCGGCCGCCGCCAGAGGAGCCCCTCAGCCCCACTGCCGCCCCCTCGCCGGCCACCGCTGCCGACCCTCCGAACGCATCCGCCTCCGGCACAGCCTGTTCGAGCATCTGGATCTGGCACCGCACCGGCGTCTCCCCCGGCGCGGGATGCAGGAGATGAAACACGCCTTCGGCGTCGAGCTGACGGGCACGCATGTTGTCGGCGAGATAGACGGGGATGATCTCCTTCAGGATTCGCGACGACAGTTCCGGCGCGAGCACCGGAAACATCAGTTCGACCCGGCGGAAGAAGTTTCGCGGCATCCAGTCGGCGCTCGACAGATAGACCTTCGCGTCGTCGTCGGGGCCGAAGACATAGATGCGACTGTGTTCGAGGAACCGGTCGACGATGCTGCGAACGCGGATCGTCTCACTCAAGCCCCGCACGCCCGGCCGCAGGCAACAGATGCCCCGCGGGACGATGTCGATCGGCACGCCGGCCTGACTGGCCCGATAGAGCGCCTCGATCACGGTGTGGTCCACGAGCGAATTGAGCTTGGCGAAGATCCGCGACGGCCGGCCGGCGAGCGCCCGCTGCGTCTGCTCCTCGATCAGTTCGAGCGTGCGCCGATGGAGATCGTTGGGAGCCACGACCAGCTTCCGCCAGGCATGCCCCTGCGAGTAGCCAGTGAGGAGATTGAACAGCGCCGACGCATCCTCCGCGATCGCCTCGTCGGCGGTGAACAGGCCCAGATCGGTATAGGTCGACGCCGTCGTGGGGTTGTAGTTGCCGGTGCCCAGATGGACGTAGCGGCGGAGCCGCTGCCCCTCGTTCCGCACCACCATCGACACCTTACAGTGGGTCTTCAGGTCGAGGAATCCGAACACGACGTGCACGCCGGCCCGTTCCATCTGCCGCGCCCAGTTCACGTTGTTGGCCTCGTCGAAGCGGGCCTTGAGTTCCACCAGCGCCGTCACCTGCTTGCCCGACTCCGCGGCCGTGATCAGCGCCCGCGAGATGGGAGAATCACCGCTGGTACGGTAGAGCGTCTGCTTGATGGCCAGCACGCGGGGATCGTTGGCGGCACTCGTCACGAATTCCACGACCGGGTCGAACGATTCGTAGGGATGATGCAGCAGAATGTCGCCCGCCGCGATGGCGGAGAAGATGTCGCCGCGCCGTCGCTCGAGACCACGGGGCAGCCGTGGAATGAAGGGCTTGTCGTGGAGCTTCTCGAAGCCGGGCAGCTTGTAGAGATCCCAGAGGGCCGTCAGGTCGAGCGGGCCGTCGATCCGGTAGACCTCGCTGTAGCCGTCGCTGGTACCATCGTGCAGGTCCTCGGCGTCGATGATCATGTGGGCCAGCGCTTCGTCGGCCTTGGAGGCGATCTCGATCCGCACCGCCTGGCCCCGCTGGCGGGCCTTGAGGCGGTCCTCGATCAGTCGCAGCATGTCGTCCGACTCCTGCTCCAGCAGTTCCAGGTCGCTGTCCCGCGTGATGCGGAACGACGTCCAGGAGCGGACCTGAAATCCGCCGAACAGCTCCGGCAGCCGTGCGGCCACCACATCTTCGAGCAGCACAAAGCTCGTGCGTCCTGGGGACGTCGAGGGCACCACGACGATCCTCGGCAAGACCTGCGGCACCTGCACCACGGCAAACAAACGATTTGGGCCCAACCCCTCCGCGTGTTCGAGCATCACGCCCAGATAGAGTCCGCGATTGTGATACCGGGGCGACGGGTGGGCCGGATCGACCGCCATCGGCGTGAGGATCGGCAGGACGCGGTCCTGAAAGAACCGGTCGACGTGCTCACGCTGCGGTCCTTCGAGCGAGTCATAACGAAGGAGCTGAAAACCTTCGGCCGCCATCGCCGGCCCGATGCTGTCCTTGAGGCAGCGATACTGCCTGGCCACGAGATCCTGCGTCCGCTTGGCCACCGCCTTGAGCTGCTCGATCGCACTGAGACCGTCGGGCGCATAATCCTGCGGGGCACTCTCGCCGAAGGCCTGCTCGCGGACGCCCGCCAGCCGGACCATGAAAAATTCGTCGAGGTTGGAACTGAAGATCGCCAGAAATTTGAGCCGCTCCATCAGCGGGTTCTCGGCGTTCTCCGCCTCCTCCAGCACGCGGAGGTTGAACTCCAACCAGCTCAGCTCGCGGTTGAGAAAAGACTCCGGACCGATTTTCCCGTCCGCTTTCCCGTCCGCCGAATGTTCGCGCATCGCTGTCGACTCCCGCATGAATGCTGTTCTCCGCCGGTCTCCGCTGGCACCGCCGCAGAGTGTACCCTTGAGCCGTCGCTCTCTATAGCCTCGCCCCCCCAGCCGAACAGGATTCACATATTCACCCCGCCAGCCCGCTCCAGCCCGGTGCCAATGCCGGCCAAGAGGCCGTGTCGTGGCGGCTCACCGCGGCCTTGTCGCGCCTGCCCGACTCGTGCCCGCCGCACGGGCGTGGCTGGTCAGCGGCCGCGGCCAGCATCCTCGAAGCCTCCGCGGCCAAGCCGGGCAACGTGCATCCGACCGCCGAGTTTCCCGACCTGACCCACGCAGAGCTGGTGGCCGCCGGCCTGGCGATCGCGCCGGCCATGGAACAGGCGGCGGAGGTGCCGCTGGGCCGCACGATCCTCGCGGCCGTGACGGCAGCGAGGTCAGTCACACGATCCAACGCCAATCTCGGCATCGTGCTGGCAATCGCACCGCTGGCGGCCGTGCCTGATGATCGCCCCGCAGGTCCCGCTGCTGTCGCGGAGGTGCTCGCGGGGCTCACGCCAGACGACGCCGCCAATGTCTGGCAGGCAATCAGGCTCGCGCAACCAGGCGGCATGGGGCAAAGCAGCCAGCACGACCTTGCCGAACCGCCGCCAGACGAGCTGCTGGCGGCGATGCGGCTGGCGGCCCCGCACGACGCGATCGCGCGACTCTGGGCCGACGGCTACGACTCGCTTGTCAGCGGTCTCGTGGCCGATCTCAAGACGGCGCTCGGCTGCGGGCTCGCTCTGGATGATGCGATCGTCCAAGCCTTTCTTGCCCAGCTCGCGCGGGAGCCCGATTCGCTCATCGCCCGGAAGTACGGCCTGCCCGTGGCGGTCGAGGTGTCGCGACGGGCGTCCGCCGCCCTGGCCCAGCCGCAGACAATTCCCGAGTTTGACCGGTTCCTGCGGTCGCCACGGCGACTGAATCCCGGCACCACCGCCGACCTCACCGCCGCCGCGCTCTATATTCTGTTGCGCAGCGGTCGCCTGCTCGCCGACGTTTCCCCGACTACCCCTCTCGCTCGCCAACGAACATGAACGAACGCTTCACGGTCCGCCTCCGCAAGGCGGTGCACGTCTTCTGCGCCGGCCACTTCATCACGCTCACCGACGACCTCTGCGAGGCGGTGCATGGCCACAACTGGCTCGTGGGCGTCGATGTCGAGGGGCAGCCCGATGCCCATGGCATGGTCGTCGACTTCATCATGCTGCGTGATCTGCTGTTAGCCATCGTGTCACGGCTCGACCACCGCATGCTTCTGCCCACACAGAACCGGCTGCTCGACGTGTCGACCGCCCCGGGCCCGGTCGTGAACGGCATGGCGGGGGCGGCCGAAGTGACCGTGCGGTTTCAGAACCGCCGCTGGGTGTTTCCGGCTGACGAGTGCGTGCTGCTGCCGGTGGTCAACGCGACCGCGGAATGGCTGGCCCGCTGGATCGGCCACGAGCTTCTCGCCGCTTTTGAAGCCGCGGGCAGCCCGATCCGCGGCTGCCTGAAGGTCGAGGTCGACGAGTGCCTCGGCCAGTCGGCCGTGTGGGAAGTCAGCCCTCGGTGACGAGCAGCTTGGCCGCCGCTTCGAGTGCCAACGACAACACCTGGTCACCCAGGCGAATCCGCATCAGGCCGGCGCCGTCGGGATTGCGTTCGACCCGGCCCGTCGCACCGAGTGCCAGCCCCGAGTCGGTGAGATAGCGAAGAAACTCCGACGACTGGTCGAGCACGCGGGCCAGACGAAAACGCGTGCCTGCCGCACATTCGGACAACGCTCGGGCCGGCGTCTCAACGGGGGGCTCGAGCACCGGACCGTCACCACGCGGAATCGGATCGCCATGCGGATCGACCTCGGGATGCCCGAGGAAGGCGTCGATCCGATCGACCAGCAGATCGCTGACGGCGTGCTCCATGTGTTCGGCCTCGTCATGCACCTCGTCCCAGCTCATGTCGAGCGTGCGGAGCAGGAAGAGTTCGATGAGCCGGTGGCGGCGGATCATCCGCAGGGCCAGTACGCGGCCGGCCCGCGACAGGGCCACTCCCTCGTAGGGCTTGTGCGTCGCCAGCCGCGCGGCGTCGAGCGTCTTGAGCATGCTCGTGACCGTGCCGGGGGAGACGTCGAGCGCCGCGGCGATCTGCCCGGTGCTGGCCGGCTGCCCCGCCTGGGCGGCCGTGATCTGATAGATCGTCTTGACGTAGTTCTCGACGGTCAGGCTTGGCACGGCACCCTCCTTCTGGCCCCGGCAGTGTCGCACGCCCAAAAAAAAGAAAAAGGTGCCAGCCACCAAATTTGGGAAAGATACACTAGGGCCGCTTACCCACACTCCCCATATTTGGTGGCTGGCACCTTTTTCTGAAGGCATTGGCATGCAGCTCAACGCAGGAGCCCTGGAGATCGTCGCGGAACTTCTCGCGCGATTGGATGCGCTCGGCGTGGCATGCCACACGGTCGCCGGCGGCGTCCGCGTCGTGGACTGCGGCGTGAAGGCTGCCGGAGGCATTGAAGCAGGAGTGCTCCTCGCACGGGCGGCGATGGCCGGACTCGGTGACGTGCGGGTCGAAGAGCCGGGAAGTTTGCCGGGGGCTTTTGCCCTCGCCTGGCCCGGCTGCCCGTGGCCGATCGTGGCGGTGACAAGCGAAGAGCCGCTGGCGGCATGCCTGGCCTCGCAGTATGCAGGCTGGAAGGTGAGCACGCCCAACTACTTCGCGATGACCAGCGGTCCGATCCGCGCGGCGATCGGCCGCGAGGATCTCTTCGACCAGATCGGCATGCGGGAGCGACCGGATGTTGCCGTCGGCCTGCTCGAGACAGCGAAGCTTCCGCCCGACGATGTCTGCCTGTCGCTGGCATCCGATGCGGGTGTGGCCCCCGACAAGCTCGTGCTGCTCGTGGCCCGCACGGCGAGCACCGCAGGCACGCTGCAGGTGATCGCCCGTTCGCTGGAGACCGCGCTGCATAAGCTTCACGACTTGCACTTCGACCTGCGCAGGATCCGTCGAGGCTCCGGCCGCGCGCCGCTGGCCCCCGTGCCCCGGAAAGACGACCTTGTCGCCATCGGCCGCACCAACGACGCCATCCTCTATGGTGGGCATGTCGTGCTCGAGGTGACTGGCGACGACGCCAGCCTGCTCGACATCGGCCCGCGGATGGTGAGCCGCGCCTCGGCCGACTACGGGGCGCCGTTCTCCTCGCTCTTCGAGCGGGCGGGCCGCGACTTCTACGCGCTCGATCCGGCCCTGTTCGCACCGGCTCTCGTTGAAGTGGTCAACATCGACACTGGCCGTCGGCACCGCTTCGGCGGGATCGCCCCGGAGATCGTGGAGCGATCGTTCACGACACCGCAGACCGCCGTCAGCGGCTCCGGGACATGATGCCCATGGACGGGCATGCCGGCGACGGGCTGCGGGTGGCCGTGGTCGGAGAACCGACCGGCCGGCATGTGGGCCACCTGCTCGCCGCCCTCACGGCCCGTGGCCATCAGGGCACGGTGGTCCGTTGGACTGATCTGGCCGCTGAAGTTTGCTGTGGGGTTCGCTCTGAGGTTCGCTCTCAATTTCGCTCTGGGCAGTCAGCGCAGAGTGCCGGCGACAGTGGTCAGGCCAGCGTGGAGCGGTTTCTGCCGCCGGCCATCGATGCCGCCGATCTCGTGGTCGTTCGCGGCATGCCCGGCGGCGGCCTCGAGGAGGTCGTCTTTCGCATGGACCTGCTCGGCCGGCTGGCGGCACGCGGCACGCCGGTGGTCAACAGTCCCCGCGGCCTCGAAATCGCCATCGACAAATACCTCTCGCTGGCACGCATGGCGGCGGCAGGCCTGCCCGTTCCCCGCACGATGGTTGCCCAGAGCCCAGACGCGATCCGGGCGGCGTGGCACTCGCTCGGCCGCGACTGTGTGGCGAAGCCGATCTTCGGCTCGCGAGGCCGTGGCATCGCCAGAATCACCGACGAGGCGTCGCTCGCGACGCTGATCGATGCGGCGACTGCCGCGCCCCCCGCTGGCAGCGTCGCCTACCTGCAGGAATTCCTGCCGCACGACGGCTGGGATGTCCGCATTCTGCTCGTTGGAAAGGACGCCTTCGCCATGCGGCGGTTCGCGGTCGCTGGCGAATGGCGGACCAATGTTTCGCTCGGGGGCCGCCCGGAAGCATTCAGCCCTCCGGCAGACTGGGTGGGGTTGGCCCGAGCCGCCGCCCGGGCGGTCGAAACGGAGATTGCCGGAGTCGACCTGCTCCCGGCTCGGGATGGCCGGGTCGTGGTCCTCGAGGTGAACGCCGTACCCGGGTGGGAGGGTCTGGAGGCGGCCACCGGGATCTCAGTCGCCGACGCAATTGTCCGGCACCTGGAATGCCGCTGAATAACTGGAACGCCGCTGAAAAAGCGGCCTGACAAGCAGCCAAACCGGCCGTTCTGGCAGCGGCTGAGCCTTTTTTTCGGGGGCCTCACAACCCGGACACTTGGCAAATGCGAAACCCGGGGCCTGCCCACTTATTGCGCAGTCGCCCTCGTGCCATCAAACAAGGCACGGCTGCACAGAAATAAGTCGCCCCTGCTGCAATGGCCGTAAGTCGTTGCTGTGCATGCACTTCATGCTAGCACTTGACCGCCCAGCAAGAGTTTCACGCAGGTTCGAAAACGGACCCGCCGGCCAACCGCCCCGCCCATGAAGTTTGGCGGGGATCCCGATCGGTCCGAACCCATCCCAAAGACTCCTCCGTCCGGAACCTCCCGGAACTCAGTAAGGAAAACGACGCCATGCCACCCACCGCACTCGACTCTGGAACCGACCATGCCGCTGCCGCAGTGCTGGAGGTGGCGGAGCGGCTCCACTCCATGAAGCCGGAATGGGTTGTCTTCTTCCGCGAGGTGCTGGGAGTGGACGGGATCGTGCGGCGGACCTTCAACACCCCCGAGGCACTGATCCGGTTCGAGTGCACCCCGCACTACGCCCGGATTCGGGAGATGCTCGACGAACTCCGCGAGCGTGAACGGGAAAGGCCGGCCGAGCGCGAGACCCAGCGGGTGGTCACGGTCAGGATGCCCAGCACCCTCCACGAAACCCTCAAGGCGGAAGCGGATCAGATGCGGGTCAGCATCAACACCCTCTGCATATCAAAGCTCATGAAGCTGATCGACGGCGAAGGCCAGCGGGAACTGACGGCACCGTCCCCCCGAGCCTCCCAGGCCGTCCAAGAGGAGCCTGCGGCGTAAAGCGGAAAGGGCGTGCAGCTTAAAAAAAGGACTGGAGCGGACCTGTAAGCCGGGTTTTGTTCCCACGGACCGGCAAAGGCCCGCGGGCGACGACCATTTCTCTAGGACGCCGGTTGCCCGGCGCCTCCAGCAGCCGACCCGGAAGGAATGACGAAACGGGCCGTTTCGTGCCGACCACAATCACGCCGAAGCGCGGGCTGCGTCGAACTTCTTCCTGCTTGGCCTTGCTCCCGATGGGGTTTACCGAGCCAGACCGGTCGCCCGGCCTGCTGGTGAGCTCTTACCTCACCGTTTCACCCTTACCTGCGGGGCGAACCCCGCAGGCGGTCTATTTTCTGTGGCACTTTCCCTGACCTCGCGGCCGGTGGGCGTTACCCACCATCGCACCCTGCGGAGCCCGGACTTTCCTCCCGCCAGCGTCATCGCAGCGTCCTAAGACGCCTCGGTATCCGCCGGCCGGCGATCATCCGGTCCGCTCCAGTCCAAAGTTCATTCTACGACGCATTCCCAGCCCAGCGCTGGCCCGCGGCCGAAATTCCCCGAGCGGTTCATTTTGCCATTTTTCTGGACGTCCGAACGACACGCGTCTTCATTTCGTACTAGGCTCAGAGTGGTGAGGCTCCAGAATGGGAATGCCGCAGACTGGTCCACCGTTCACCCGGCCCCATGACTCCCAGCTCCCGCCTCGCTCCTCCGCCCTGATGACACACGATCACTCGCGAGCCATGCACCCACTTTCGGCCTCCTCACATCCCGGCAGTCCCAGGCCTGCCGCCGCCGGCACGTCGTCATCCTATGGCGAGCTGCAGCCCGTGGGCGGGGGCGATCCGATTCCTTTGCTGAAAGAGACGCTCGTCGTCGGCCGACGGGAGAGCTCCGACATCGTCCTTCGGTTCCCGAACGTATCCGGCACCCACTGTGAACTCTCGCTCGTCGATGGACACTGGGTTGTGAAGGATCTGGGCAGCAGCAATGGCACGAAGCTCAACGGCACCCGGGTCAGCGAAGGCCGGGTCGAGCCCGGCGACAGGCTCTCGATCGGACGGCACGAATACGAGGTGTGCTACACCGCGGGCGCGGCCGGCGCCGGGTTTGGTGCCCCGCTGCGTGACATCTTCAGCAGGTCGCTCTTGGCTACGGCCGGCCTGGAAAAACTTCGCACTCCCAAGCCGGGTCGATCACGCTCCTGACGCAGGAACCAGGGCCACGGCAGCCTGATACAATTGCCTGCATGCCCAAACCCCGAAAGTTCCGCGCCGACCTCCGCAAAAATCGTTCCTCGCGACGTCGCAGTGGCGACCTCACCCGCGCCGTCGCCGCCAACCCCGAACACGCCTCCGACATGGCGTCCTCGGAACGAATTTCCGGCAAGGGCGACCTGACCCGCAAGCGGACGGTCATCGTTCACGATGAGCCCGCGACGGGAGGGGACGGACTCTCTGTGTCGCCGATCGCGGGGACGACATGGCGAGGTCGGGTGATGCATGTCCATGGACTGGAGAGCTTCGTGCGCGCCTCCGACGGGCGGACCGTCCGCTGCACCACCCGACGCCTGCTGCGCATGCTTTCCACGGAGCAGCGGCACCCGGTCGCCGCCGGCGACTGGGTGCAGATCCGCGACGAATCGGGCGTCGGCGTGATCCAGTCGATCGAGCAGCGGCGCAACTCCCTCTGCCGCGCCAGCCGCGGACGCCGCCACGTGCTCGTCGCGAACGTCGACCAGGTCGTCATCGTCGGCAGCGCGGCCATGCCCGACCTGAAGCCGGCGCTCCTCGACCGCCTGATCGTGGCCGCGGAGTCGGCCGGCATCCGCCCGATCATCTGCATCAACAAGATCGATCTCGTCGACGCATCCCGCCTGGTGCCGCTGGCTGGCGTCTACGCCAGGATGGGCTACGCGACGGCCCTCTGCTCCGCGATCACGGGCGTGGGCATCACGAGGCTGCAGCATGAACTTGGGGGGCGAGTCACCGCGATCGTGGGCCAGAGCGGCGTCGGCAAGTCATCGCTGCTCAATGCGCTCGATCCTCACTTGAGCCTGCGCGTTGCGGAGGTGAGCAGGGAGAACGAAAAGGGCCGTCACACCACGACGACGGCGCGGCTCATCCCGCATGCTCTGGGCGCACACAACCGGGGCAGCGAGCAAGACAGCCAGGACGGCGGCGCTTTCGTCGATACGCCGGGAGTGCGGCAGTTTCAGCTCTGGCAGATCGTGCCGGCGGAGGTGCCGGCGGCCTTCCGCGACCTGCGCCCACTCGCCAATCTCTGCCGCTTCCCGGACTGCAGCCACACGCACGAGCTTGACTGCGCCGTGAAGCATGCAGTGGCCGACGGCCTGGTCGACACCCGGCGCTGGGAGAGCTGCTGCCATCTCGCGGCAACCGCCGGAGCGGACGATGCCGACACCATGGGCGACCACGATTCCGAAGAGGACTACGAGTGACGCAACGGCAGCGGACCAACAGCGTGCAGAGCGAGCGGGCGATACTCGTGGGTGTGCTGCTTGATGCGCCGCTCGATCCGGAGCACCCGCTCGACGAGCTCGGCGGCCTCGCTGAGACCGCAGGCGCGCAGGTGGTCGCGGAGGTAACGCAACGACGCGAACGGCCCGACCAGACCACCTACCTCGGGAGCGGCAAGGTCGCCGAAGTGGCGATGCTCGTCGAGCATCACGATGCCGATGTCGTCATCTTCGACAACGATCTCTCCCCGGCCCAGACCCGCAACCTCGAACGCGCCATCAAGACCAAGGTGCTCGACCGTTCGGAGGTGATCCTCGACATCTTCGCGGCCCGCGCCCGCACCTACGAGGCACGGCTCGCCGTGGAACTGGCCCAGCTCGAATATTCCTTGCCGCGGCTCAAGCGGATGTGGACCCACCTGTCGCGGCTGAAGATGGGCATCGGCATGCGTGGCCCGGGTGAAAAACAGCTCGAGGTGGACCGCCGGCTCGTCGAGAAACGGATCCACGACCTGAAGGACGACCTGGCCACCATCCATGGCCGCCGCGAGCGGGAGGTGGCCGCCCGCCACGAGCACCTCACGGTGTCGCTCGTCGGCTACACCAATGCGGGGAAGAGCACACTCCTGAACCGGCTCACGGGCGCCGACGTGCTCGCCGAAGACAAGCTCTTCGCCACCCTCGACACCCGCACCCGCCGCTGGAAGCTGCCGGGATGGGGACCTGTGCTCCTCAGCGACACGGTGGGATTCATCCGCGACCTGCCGCACCGTCTGATCGCCAGCTTCAAGGCCACACTGGAAGAAACACGCCAGGCGGACCTCTTGCTCCACGTCGCCGATGCATCGAGTCCCCTGGTCGACGCTCAGATCGCCGCCGTCCGCACGGTGCTGGCGGAACTGGAGGTCGACGAGAAGGCGACGCTGCTCGTGCTCAACAAGATCGACGCCATGGCCGACCATGCGGCGCGAAGCAGCCTGATCGGCCGCTATCCCCATGCGGTCTGCGTGTCGGCACACACCGGCGACGGTCTGGGATCGCTGGAACGTGCGACCACCGCATGCCTGAGCCGAGGCTTTCGCGACGTCGACATCCAGACCGACTCCGGTAATGGACGGCTCCTCGCCTGGCTGAACGCCCACGGTGAAGTGTTGTCGCGAAACTTCGTCGAGGACCGCGTCACGATCCACTGCCGGATTCCTGCATCACTCTTGGGACGCATCCCGCCCGATGAAGCGACCGTGCTCCCGCACGAGTCGCCTGCTGGCAGGCTCGCGCGGGATGACGTGGCCCCGCGGGACGACGCGTCATGATGCCGCCAAGCCCCGAGGCGACCGCCCCCACGCCTCGCTGGCCCCGCTGGCGCAATCGGCTCGCCGGCTCACGTGCACTCGTCACGGGCGCATCCTCGGGCGTCGGCAGGGCGGTGGCACTGGAATTGGCCCGCCGCGGTGTGCGGGTGCTGGCGACCGGCCGCCGTGGTGAGCGACTGGCGGCGCTGGCAGACGAGGCGGCCAGCCTGGCCGGCGGTCCGCTGGTATACGAAGCTGGCGACATCACGTCGTCCGACTTTCGCAGGCGTCTGGTCGATGCCGCGACCCGGCAACTCGGTGGTCTTGATCTGGTCGTGGCAGCGGCCGGGAGCGGGGCGATCGGCCGTTTCAGCGACGCCTCTCCCGACACGCTGGCCCGGATCATCGACGTCGACTTCACCGCGCAGGCGGAACTCGTTCGAGTGACGCTGCCGGCCCTGCGTGTCGGCCGCGATCCGGTGATCGTGCTCGTGGGATCGATCCTCGGCTACCACCCCCTGCCCTTGCACGCGGAGTATTGCGCCGCGAAAGCGGCGGTCAGGTCACTCGCCGGGACGCTGCGGATGGAACTCGCGGACGATGGCGTCGGCGTGCTGTTGGCCAGCCTCGGCCCCACGGAATCGGAGTTCTGGAACCACCTGCTCACGGGCCATCGTCCCGCCTGGTCGCGCGGCAGGGCCATGTCGGCCTCGCGCACGGCCCGCATCATCGTGCGGGCGATGGTCTGGCGCAGGCGCGAGGTGCTGCCCGGCTGGCAGGCCAAGGGCTTCGCGTTTGGAGCCCGCCTCTTCCCTCGCCTGTTCGATCGGGTGATGATGCGGCGGTTGCGGCGCAGTCCGCCCGTGTCCTGAGCGTTCGCCCATGAGTTTCCCGCCTACCCACTCGTCGCTTCCGCCGACGGCATTCCATCCGGAGCCGTTGCTCGCAGTCGCGTGCCCGACCTGTTTCGGGGCGATCGCGGTCGGCTCCGAACTGCTGGGACATCCGGCGGAGTGCCCGCTCTGCGGTCAAGGATTTCTCCTGCCCTTGGCCGGCGTCGCAGACGCACCACGCCAGCCGCCCGCTGCATCCCCCACGGCCGATGCCCCAGCGCCGCTCCGTGAGCCTCATCCCCGCAAACAGCGACGCGCATCACCGCAAGAGCCCGTGGCAAACGACGTGGCGAATCCGCCACCGGATCATGCCCCGGAAGAGTCGCAGGCCCCGAAAGCCCCGGCGGCGGAGCTTCAATTCCAGGAGCCGGTGAGAACGGTCGTCAGCGGCGACCAGGTGATTACGCTCCGTCGTCTCACGCCGGAGGAAAAGGCGTTGCGACGCACGCGGCGAAACGTCGTCACGATGCTGGCCGGGGTTTCGATCCTGATGGCGATCGTGCTGTTGTTCGGCACGAAGCGGCCCAAACGTCGCGGGTGACCCGACCTGTTGCTTGAATAAAAGCCCCCGGCGGAAGCCGGGGGACTCCGGGCATGACCACCGCCCAACGTGCCACGCAGATCCGGGAACGCCCAACGCTTCTCTAGAGCGATTCGCCGATAGCGAGCAGCTCCTCGGCGTCGAGAATCGCATCGTTTGATTCGAACAGCCGCCGGATCGCGGCACGGTGGATCTTCATCTTCGTGCCCCCCACGCCGAGCGCACCGTAGACGAACGCCTCGCCTTCCTGCCGAGCCTTGTCGGTGGCCGCGATCCCCTCGATGCCAGCGGGCGGCACGGCGTTGAGGTCGATCAACACCCTGGCCCGGCCGGCCAGATCCCGGCCCGCGGCCCCCAACAACGTCGCGCCAGCCGCCCCTGCCGCCACGATCAGGTCGGCCTCGGCGAGAACGGCGGCGAATGGTGTTCCCGGAGTGGTCCCGGCATCGGCGTTCGCGGGCTCGACTCGGCTCCCCGGCAAGGCGGCTGTGATCCGGCCGCAGACCTCCTCTGCCCGCGACAACGACCGCGATGCGACCGCCACCCTCACTCCCTTGCGGACAAGCAGACGGGCGACACGCTGCCCCACAGGACCGGTGCCGCCAAGCACCACGGCCCGCAGTGATGCAGCCGCGGCCGGATCGCCGAGCGGCAGATGTCTGCCCGCCGCCACCACGGCGGCGCTGGCGGTGGTGTTAGCACCGGCAGGATCAAGCAGCACGCTCACCCGCACCGGGCCGAAGAACGTCTTCCGCACCCTGTCAAACACCGCCTCTGCGGCGGCGACATCTGAGCCGCCCACGAAGATCGCGGTCGACGCCAGTTCCGCGCCGCCCCGCGTGAACATCGCCCCGTGCACGAGCGGCACGGCCGCATCCGGGGTCACGTTGCCGTGCCGCAACAGCACCTCGGCTCCGGCATCGACCGCCACGACCGAATCAAACGTGCTCGGCTGGGGATCACAGTCGAGTTGAATCAGAATCTTGCTGGCCATCGTCGCGCCTCCAACACGAACGCCCGCCACAAGGGCGGGCGTCGCGATTGAAATGTCTTGTTGAACTCTGACTCAAGCAAACAAAGGCCATGGATGGCTTTGTTTGCGCTCTCTTTAGAACCCGCGGAATGGATGCGCGGCCTTGTCCTTGCCGGCGATCATCTCGTCGACGGTGGGCTTGCCGTGCATCGCGCTGGCGATGGCGTCGACCGTGGCCTTGTAGTTGTATTCGTAGATCTTCTTGTCGTCCTCGGCGAGCCAGTGGATGAACACGCCGCAGACGATCACGAGGTGCTCGGCCTCGGCCTTCGGGATCACGCCGCTGGCAACGCTGTCGGCCACGGCCTTGGCCACGGCGGCCTGCGCCGGTCCGAACATCTGCACGGCCTGCTTGGCCCCCTTGATGGTGACCTTCGTGATCATGACGGTGGCGGGCTTCACGGCCAGATTCGGCGTGAGCACGGCCAGGAGGTTCGAGTGCCCCTCGCTCTGACGGGCCAATGCGTTGGCAAACGCCACACCCACCGGGCCATCCTTGCTGCCGATCAGCAGATCGATATGGGCGATCTCGTTACCGTCGCCCGCGAGGGCCTCACCAATGTACATCGACATAAAACATAGTCTCCTTTTCGAGGGGAATCTCCGTACCGTGCAAGAGGTCCGAAAGAATACCATTCAGTGCCAGTCCTTCAAACCCGGCCCTGCCAATCCGGCCACGGGGTCATCGTGAGTCGCCCAAACAACGCTGCTGGATCGACACGTCAGTGCTCGAGCAGCCAGCTCGTCGTTCTCGGAGCATCCGCACGGGCACTCGCGGAATCGGCTGCCCGCGCCGGCTGGGCTGTGCACGCCGCCGATCTCTTCTGCGACCTCGACCTTCAAGCGATCGCAAGGACTGCCGTGCCCGTTGCCCATGGCGCCGATGACGCGGCCGCGGGGTATCCCTGGAGCCTCAAGCCGGCGGCCGAGGGCTTTCCACCGTCCGCGGCCTGGTGCTACACCGGCGCGATCGAGAACCATCCCGATCTCATCGATGCCATCGCCCGCGTGCGTCCTCTCGCGGGCAATCCGAGCGACGTGGTCCGGCGACTCCGCGACCCCGTGCAACTGGCAGCCGTCGCCTGCGCGGCGGGCCTGTCATTTCCCGAGACACTCTCCTCGCCAGATGGCGTTCCACTCGACGGCACGTTTCTCTTCAAGCCGCTGGCCGGGGCCGGCGGCCGTGGCATCCGGCGGTGGACTCAAGAGGTGGCGGCGGACCACGCCACCCAGCAGGCCCTCACGCCCCGGCTCACCCGTATCTGGCAGCGATTCATGATGGGCACTCCCCTGTCGGCGTCGTACTGTTTCACGCAGGGATCGTCGCGGCTGCTCGGCGTGAGCCGACAGTTGATCGGGGAGCCATGGTGCCATGCGGGAATGTTTGCCTGGTGCGGCGCCGTGGCTCTGCACGCCGCCGGCGGCCGAACCGATACCGATCCTTTGATCGCGTCACTCGAACGGTTTGGCAGCGTTCTGGCGGAGCGGTTCCAGCCAGTCGGCCTCGTCGGCGTCGATCTGGTCGTCGATGCAGGCGAGAGCATCACGGTCATCGAGGTCAATCCTCGGCCGACGGCGTCGATGGAACTCTTCGAGCGGTCGGGCGCAGACTCGATCGCCGGCAGCCATCTTGCTGCGTGCGGGCTCGGCCCTCCTTCAGGCATCGCGATCGCGATTGAGCAGCCGCTCCCTCTGCCGGCTTCGAACTGGGCGAAGGCCGTGCTCTTCGCCTCACAGCCGACGCCTGTCTCGCAGCCGCTGATCGATCGCCTGACGCATGAGGCGATTCCCTGGACGCAGGCCGATGGCGGCTGGCCGGCGCTCGCCGACATTCCCAGGCCCGGACAGACCATCGCCGCTGGTGCGCCGGTGGTGACGATCTTCGCCGCCGCCTCCACGACCGACGACGCGGTCACGAGGCTCCGCGATCGAGTCGCCCACATCGACGCATTGCTGTCGGCAGGATCCTGAAATCTGCGTTGCCGTGTCAGCCCGCCATCCGCCGTGGCACCGTCTCCACGCCTGCTGCCGCCAGCGAGACGTAGTGCATCAGGTAGGCATCCTCCGTCGTGTCCTGATAGAAGTCCTTCAGGACCGAGATCGCGCGGAAGCCCAGCGAACGGAAGAAGAGCTGCGCCGGAAGATTGGTCTCCCGCACCTCCAGCACGATCCGACTCCGCCGCTCAGGCGACAGCTTGCCGACGAGCTTTTCCATCATCCGCGTGCCGACGCCAAGCCGCCGATGCGACCGTGCCACGGCGAAGTTGAGCACGTGCAGACGGCTGCGGTGCAGTTCGTAGATCATGAAGGCGACCACCGAGTCACCCGACTCCGCCACCATCCCGATGCAGTTTCTCTGCCTCAGGCAGCGGGTGAAGTCTTCGTCAGACCAGGGGAATTCGAAGGCCTCCCGCTCGACATCGAGCACTTCTCGCATGTCTCGACGGATCATCCAGCGGACATGAATCCGCAGCCGTTCTTCGTGGGTCGATCTCACGTGTGCGAAACTCCCTGCGTCAGGAACTGAAGGTCGATGCGTATGCCGTGCAGCCCGTCGCTCGTCCGAGGTTCGTCGGGCCGACAGGGGGGCGAACCGTAGCAGGCCGCACCCCCTCAGCCAAGAGCTTTCGCGGGCCTTTCAGGCCAGTAAAAACCGGCAAGCCCACCTTGACCGCTTCTTCTGCGGCACCTACTGTCCCACCTCTTCCCTGGGAGAAAAGCCTGCGGGAAACAGCGCTGTCGGATGAACGTGCAGGGCACGTTCGTCGCCACGGCGCGACTCATGCCGAGACGGATGGCAACGCGGATGCACGACCAACACCCACCGCACGACGGCCGACCCCACGCCACCGCCATGCCGGCAAGGTGGACCGCATTGCTGTTGCTTTGTGCCGTCATGATTGGCTGCGCCGGCCCGGCCATTCGCAGCCAGAGCCCCGAGATCGAGGCGTTGGCCAGCATCGAAGCCGACACACAACTCATCGGCGACTACGCCGCCGCCTGGGGACTCAACCCGCAGCGGATCGAACGGGCAGCGCTCGTCACCGGCCTCGCCGGCACCGGCAGTGATCCGCCGCCCACCGCGCAGCGTCAGTCACTCATGGCAGACATGCAGGCCCGAGGCGTCGTGGAGCCCAATGCCCTGCTTGCCTCGACCTCCACGTCGCTGGTCTGGGCGCACGGCTACCTGCCGGCAGGCGTCCGCCGCGGAGACCGCATCGACATTCATGTCGAGGTTCCCAGAGACTCCGAAACGACCAGCCTCACCGGCGGCTGGCTGATGGAGACCAGATTGGCTGAGATGGCCGTGCTCGGCAGCCGCATCCGCGACGGTCACACCCTGGGTGTTGCCGAGGGCCCGCTGCTCGTCGACCCAGTGTCGAGTGGCACGCTCGATTCGATGTCGAAGCTCCGCGCCAAGGTGCCCGGCGGCGGCGTGGCACTGCAGTCGCGGCCAATCGGCCTGATTCTCGCCCCGGAACATCGCTCCATCGGTCTCTCGAAGCGGATCGGCGATTGCATCAACCGTCGATTCCACACCTCCATTCGCGGCTCCAAGCGGGGAGTCGCCACCCCGAAGACCGACCGCTACATCGAACTCGAGATTCCCCCCGCCTACGCCGACAACCTCGGCCGCTACATCCGCGTCGTGCGGTGCCTGGCCGTGGTCGAGCCGCCCGGCGGCCGCCACGCGCGTCTTGAACTTCTGCGACGGCAGCTCTCGGATCCAGTCACTGCACCGGGTGCGGCGTTGCGGCTGGAGGCGATCGGCAAGGAGGCCGTCCCCACGCTCCGCGATGCGATTGAATCGAAGGATGCCGAGATTCGCTTCGCCGCCGCCGAGGCACTCGCCTACCTGGGAGAGTCCGTTGCGGCACCACATCTGGCCGAAGCGGCCACAAGCCTGCGGAGCGCCCGCGCCGCCGCACTTTCCGCGCTCGGCACCCTCGACGACGCAAACGGCATCGACGCCCTGCGGTCGCTGCTCACCAGTGCGAGCGCCGAGACCCGCTACGGTGGATTCCAGCGATTGTGGAAAATCGACCCCACCTCGCCGCTCGTGCGTGGGGAGAGGCTTGGCGACGCCTGTTCGCTGCACGTGCTCGACGTGAAGGGACCGCCGCTGGTGCACGTCTCCCGGAGCCGACGTCCCGAGATCGTGCTGTTCGGCACCGAGCATCCCGTGGGAGACGGCCTGCGGGCCGAGGCGGGGCCGATGATCGTGGTGGTCGTCGACGGTCCGACCGCCATCATCAGCCGCTTCGTGGCGGGCGATCCCGATCAGCAGACCGAAGTGCCGGCGCGGGTGGACACGATCATTCGCGCCATCGCGGAACTGGGTGGCACCTACCCCGACATCGTCCAGTTTCTGCAGCAGGGCAGTTCCCATCACGCGATCACGAGCCGCCTCGTATTCGACGCCCTCGCCGAAGAGGACGTCAACATGAGCGTTCACGAAGAGGCCTCCGCCAGAATCCGCGACATTCCCTCCGCATCAACTGACGAGGACGCGCCGGCCGGCGACGGTGCCGCCAACGCGGCCCCGCCCACGGATGAGTCTTCATGACCAGGCTCACGGCCCTCGAACTGTTCGGCTTCAAGAGCTTTGCCGACCGAACGCGGTTCGAGTTTCCCGCGGGCATCACTGCGGTCGTCGGGCCCAACGGATCGGGCAAGTCGAACGTCGTCGATGCCATCAAGTGGGTGCTCGGCGAGCAGTCGGTCCGCAGCCTGCGTGGCCGCGACATGACCGACGTGATCTTCGCCGGATCGGGCGGCCGCAAGCCGCTCAATGCGGCGGAAGTGTCGCTCATCTTCGACAACGCCGACAGCCTGTTCCCGCTCGATGCCCCGCAGGTGCAGATCACCCGCCGCGTCTACCGCAGCGGAGAGAACGAATACCTCATCAACGGCGAAGCCTCGCGGCTCCGCGACATCCGCGAACTCTTCTCGGGCACGGGCGCCGCGACCGAGGCCTACAGTGTCATTGAGCAGGGCCGCGTCGATGCGTTGCTCGTGGCCTCGGGCCGCGATCGCCGGGCCGTCTTCGAGGAAGCCGCCGGCATCACCCGCTTCAGGGCGCGGAGGACCGAGGCGCTTCGCCGCCTGGAGCGGAGCGAGCAAAACCGGCAGCGACTCGCCGACATCGTAGGCGAGGTCTCGAGCCGGTTGGAGACCGTCCGCCATCAAGCGGCACGGGCACGCCGCTGGCAGCAGATGACCGACCGGCTTCGCTCGCTGCGGCTGGCTGCCGCCACCCAAGATCTGGCCGATGTCGATGCGGCCGTGGCCCGCGTCGAGGGCATGCTTTCCGAGACCCGCGACACACTCTCCGCGACCGAGAGCCGGGCCAACGACGCAGCCGATCACGCCGCGGCACTCGCCGCCATAGAGGTGGAACTGCAGCCGCGGCTTGAGTCGGCGCGGACGGCGTTTGCCACCGACACGACGCGGGCAGCGTCCGCCGAGGCCACCCTCGCGGTGCTCCGCACACGGCGGCGTGAACTCGAAGCGGAGCAGGCCCGGCTCGAGGACGACCTGCAACGGGCGGCCCGCGAACAGGTCGCCGCGGTCGAGGCCGTCGCGGCGGCGAAGGCCGATGTTGCCGGCATCGAGACGGAATCGCTCGGATTGGTCGACCGTCTGACCGCCTGCGAGGAGGCCGCGGCCGGTTCACACGAGCATGCCGCACGGGCCAGGCAGGCGGTGGCCGACCGCGCGGCGAAGGTCGACGAACTGGAACAATCGCGTCAGAAACTGCAGTCCGAACTGGACCGTGCCTCCGCCCGCGTCGAGGAGTCCCACCGCGTCGCCGACTCCTGGCGGACGAGGATCGACACGGCCCGGCTCCAGTTCGCCCGGATGGTGGAGTCGGCCTCGACATGGGAAGGCACGATCGCGGCGTTGGCCCAGCGCATGACCGCCGTGGAACGCGAACTGGAGACACTCGATCTCACGCATCGCGAGCGGTCGGAGGCGGTCGATGCCTCCTGGCAGGCGCTCGCCGGCTGGCAGGCGAAGCTGGAGGCCTGCCGCGAACGACGCATGGTGCTCGAGGAGATGGTCAGCCGCCAGGAGGGTTTCACCGACGCCGCTCGGAAGCTGCTCGCTGAAACGAATCCCAGCTGTGCGGTGCCCGGCCTGATCGGGCCGCTCGCGCATCTCGTCGATGCCGACGTGACGTGGGCGTCGCTCGTTGATCTCGCGCTTGGCACGCTGGGGCAGGCCCTCGTCGTCGACTCGCTGGATGACCTCGTCCGCTGGCAGGCCGACTGGTCGGCGACCGACGAATCGCGGACCGTGCTGGCGGCCGGCGGCCGGATTGGATTCCTGTCGGTCCAGGCCGTGCGAGAGGGACTGCCTTTCGCCGCCGACGCCGCACCGGGGGTGGTGGGCCGACTCGACCGTTTGATCGGCCTGCCCGACCCTTCCACTCCCGACCTGCTGCCAACCGGCGGGCCGCGTGTCGTGGCCCGGCTCCTGGCGAAAGTGTGGGTCGTTGAACGATTGGCGGATGCTGTCCCGCTGGTCGCCGCGGCACCGCCGGGCACGCTGTTCGTCACGCGAGGCGGAGAATGCCTCTCGGCGGATGGTGGCCTCGAGATCGGGCTGACGGCCGCCGCCAGCGGAATGGTCGCCCGGCGGAGCGAGCTCAAATCGCTCGAGCAGCGGCATGACGAACTCTCCCGCACGGTGGCCGAGGCCGGAGGCCTGATCGAGAGATTGCAGGCAGACCTCGCCACAACCAGCCAGGAGATTCGCCAGGCACAGGGCCGGAAGCAGCAGGCCGCCGAACGCATCGCCTCATCAAGGGCCGAACTCGACCGCACCGCCCGCGAGCAGATCGCGGCCGGCGAGACGCTCACCTCGCTGGAAGCAAACCTTCGCGATGCGGAGCGGCAGACAGTCGAACGAACCGCCGCCCGCGACGCCGCGCAGACCGCCATCGCGCAGGCCACCAACGAACTGGCCGACGCCCGGCACCAGCTCGCGCGGGTTCGCAATGACATCGACACGCTCGACCGCTCCCGCGGCGAGGTGCTCGACGAAATGCATCGGCTGCGGGTCGGACAGGCCACCTGTGCCGAACGGCTGGCCCGAGCCGGCGACGCCGTCGCGGCACGACTGGCCGACCTGCAGTCGCGGCGTGGCGACCGGGAACACGCCCGCCAGCGCCGCAGCGACGCAGAACAGCGTCTCGCCGGCATCGATCTCGATCTGTTGGCCGCAACCGCCGGCCACGCCGAGGCGATGGTCGCGGCGGAGCGGTCCATCGCCGCGCTCACGGAACTCGCCGTGAGCCAGGATGCCGTGGCCGGAGACAGGCGGACAGTCACTGCCTCGCTCGAGCAGGCGCGGGCCATGGCGGCACGGCTGGCCGAGACGATCCACACCCATGAACTCGAGGCGGGCGAGGCGCGACACCGCCGGGCGCGAATCATCGAGCGGATCCGGGACGACTACGACATCGCCATCGAGGATCTCGTCGCCCAGAACTCCGCGACACCGTCGGCCGACCAGCCAGCGACCGTCGGCGAGGACGGCAAGGCCGCCGATGCTTCCGTCATCCCCGCCGACCGCAGCGAGCTTGATGCGGAGATCGAGACACTGCGCCGCAAGCTCTCCACGATGACGTCGGTCAACATGGAGGCGTTGGCCGAGGCGGAGGCACTGACGGAAAGGCTCACGGGACTCGAGACCCAACTGGCCGACGTGACGAATGCGAAGCTGGCGATCGAACAGCTGGTCTCCAGAATCGACGACGAGAGCCGAAGGCTTCTGGCGGAGACGATCGAAACCGTCCGCGGGCACTTCCGCGAGCTGTTCGAACGGCTCTTCGGCGGCGGCCAGGCCGACATCGTGCTCGAGCCCGGCGTCGATCTGCTGGAAACGTCGGTCGAAATCGTGTCACGCCCGCCCGGCAAGGAGCCGCGGAGCATCTCGCTGCTCTCCGGTGGCGAAAAAACGATGACCTGCGTCGCCCTGCTGCTGGCGATCTTCCGCTCGCGTCCCAGTCCCTTCTGCGTGCTCGACGAGGTCGACGCCGCGCTCGACGAGGCCAACGTCGATCGCTTCGCCGGCGTGCTCCGCGACTTTCTCTCGTCGACGCAGTTCATCGTCGTCACGCATTCGAAAAAGACGATGGCCGCCGCCGACACCCTGTATGGGGTCACCCAGGAGGAGTCGGGGGTGTCGAAGCGGATCGCCGTCCGGTTCGAGGCAGCCGCCGCCGCAGTGGCCCGCCCGGCCAAAAAAGCGGCGTGAACACGCTGTCTGCGGATGGTCTGACCGGTCTCACCGGCGCTTTCCCCAAGAACGGCTCAAGTCGCACGACGTGATCTTTCGATCTAACCCTCTGTGCGGTCATGCCGCGAACGTGTCCGGGTGAAAACCAGGCCACGTTCACGGGCAGAGGCAGGGGGGGATACCTGCGAGTCATGGAATCGGGCGACGGCGTCTCTGGACGTCCGTAGTGTCCGGTTCCTTCTCACACCCCCTCCCGGCTTCCAGGCCGGCCTTCGTGGGGTCGACGACGCGGTCGATTCCACGACGAAAGTTCCGCGTCATGGGGGGCTGGGTTCCGCTGCTCAGAAGGGTGCGGGCTGGCCAGGACAGTTCCGGACACGAATGATCCACATGGAGTCCAAGTGATGAAGGTTTTCACGACAGGCCAGGTCGCCAAGATCTGTAAAGTTGCTCCCCGCACGGTGAGCAAATGGTTCGATTCAGGTCGGCTCAAGGGCTACCGCATTCCGGGCAGCCAAGACCGCCGCATTCCGCGGGAGTACCTGATCAAGTTCCTGAAAGAGCACGGCATGCCGCTGGGCGATCTCGAAGACGAGGCCATGGCCAAGGTGCTGCTCGTCGGGCAGGATCAGGTCCTGATCGAGAATCTCAAGAAGCAACTGCCGGTCGAAAAGTCGTTCAAGATTCAGGTGGCAGCCAGCGGCTTCGAGGCTGGCATCCAGGCCGAGAGCTTCCATCCCGATTGCATCGTGGTGGACTACTCGATCGGCCGGATCGACGCCCAGCAGATCTGCCAGAACCTCCGTCGCAATCCGGAGTATGCCGACACCATCGTGATCGCCCTGCTGCCGGACGACGGCTCGCAGATCACGGTGGACCGGGCCCACGTCAACGAGAGCTTCAAGAAGCCGTTCGACGTTGCCCTGCTGGCCGAGCGGCTCCGCACGCTGATCGGTGCCCGCAAGGAACTGGTCTAGCACCAGCTGGAAACGTCCAACCCCATAGCCAAGGGCCGGCGTGTCGCAGACACGCCGGCCCTTGTGCGTTACCATTCTGCCCATGAGCACTCCCCACGGCATCCGGATGATCGACGTCGGCGGCAAAGCGGTGACGCTCCGCACCGCCCGCGCCTCAGCCCGCCTGCGGGCCCTGCCCGAGACGATCCGCCGCATCCAGGCTCTGGAACTCGACAAGGGCGACGCCATCGCCACGGCCCGCCTGGCCGGCATCATGGCCGCCAAACGCACGAGCGACATCGTGCCGCTGTGCCATCCGCTGCCGCTCGACTCGGTCGACGTGTCGCTGGCGTTCACGGAGCCCGGCTGTGTCATCATCGAGGCGGTGGTGCGGGCGACGGCCCGTACCGGCGTCGAGATGGAGGCACTCACGGCCGTCACCGCCGCGGCCCTGGCCATTTATGACATGTGCAAGTCGATCGACCGCGGCATGTCGATCGAAGCCATCCAGCTTGAAGAGAAGACTGGGGGCAGCCGCGGCGACTATCACAGGGCTGGAGGCCCGCTGAATCGGTGAGCGGCTGCCCGTGTCCCGAGAGCCGGCGTTGCTGACCAGCGCAGGCAGGATGCCGGAGCGCAGTCAGCATCGAGTGAGCGAAGGACAGGATGTCCGAAGCGAACGTCCGGCGACGGGACACGGGCAGCCGCGGTGACTACGTCCGCTCCTGAATCGTCGTCTCGGCCAGGATCGGCTCCAACTCATCGACGAAGTCACGCACGTCCTTGAACTCGCGATAGACGCTCGCAAACCGGACGTAGGCCACGGTGTCGAGCGCCTTGAGCAGTTCCATCAGCCGCTCACCGAGCACCCCGCTCGGCACTTCCGTCTCGTAACTGCCGTAGAGTTCCGCCTCGAGCGCCGACACCACGCCCTCGATGTCGTCCTCCGTCACCGGCCGCTTCCAGCAGGCCTTGGCCAGGCCCCGCTTGATCTTGTCGCGATCGAAGGGCTCGCGATCGCCCCCCTTCTTCACCACGGCGAGCAGCTGGCGTTCCACCCGTTCGTAGGTCGTGAACCGCCGGCGGCAGCCAACGCACTCCCGGCGTCTGCGGATGGAGGCGCCGTCGTCGCCGGCGCGTGAGTCGATCACGCGGTCGTTGTCGGTGCGGCAGAAGGGGCATCTCATCGGCGGGGTCCTCCGCTGCCGGCGGTGGGCTCCGCGGCAGACTTCGGCAAATGCATCGTAGAGGCCGGCCCCGAAAACCGACAAGTCGGCCGAATCGGCGCAGGCACGACCGCCTCACTCCGACTCGGTATTCCCTTCATCGGCCAGTGCTTTATCGGCCGTTGCGTCCTCGGGCTTGGTGTCGCGGACCAGTTTCCAGTCGCGGCGCTGCCGGGAGGATGGGATGTCCATGGCCTTGCGGTATTTCGTGACGGTCCGGCGGGCCACGGTGATCCCCTGCTTGCCGAGGATCTTGATGAGATCGTCATCGCTGTAGGGCTTGTCCTTCGGCTCGTTGTCGACGATTTCCTGGAGCTTGACGCGGACGGTATCCCAGGCCACCTCGTCGCCGTCGGCGCTGACGGTGCCGCCCACGAAGAACCTCCGCAGCGGGCAGAGGCCGCGGGGCGTCTGGAGCCATTTGTCGTCGACGGCCCGGCTTACGGTCGTGACGTGCATCCCGATGCGGTCGGCGATCTGCTGCATCTTGAGGGGCTCGATCGCCTCGGGCCCCTCGGAGAGAAACCGCGTCTGGTGGTCGACGATCGCCTGGGTCGTCTTCAGGAGCGTGCTGCGACGCTGCTCGATCGACTCGATGAGCCACTGGGCGGCGTTGATCTTCCGCTTGATGTATTCGCGGGTGGCAGCGGGGGTGGCGGGCGAATGCAGCATCTCACGATAGATGGGACTAATTCGCAGGTTCGGCAGATCGACCTCCTCGAGCCGCACCTTCCACGTTCCGTCCGACTGCTGGTCGACATAGACGTCGGGTTTGACGACCGGCACGAAGGGCTGCGTGAACACAGCCCCGGGCTTGGGCTTGAGCCCGTGGAGCTGATCCCTCAACCGCTCGATCTGCTCGATCGTGAGCCCTGTCTTGCGGACGATCAGCGGAAGCCTGTTGCCGGCGAGGTCTTCGAGGTGGTCGGTGACGAGCCGCCGCAATTGCCGGGCACTCGGCATGTCTGAGGGGATCTGCAGGAGCAGGCATTCCTTCAGATCGCGGGCGCCAACGCCCGGTGGATCCATCCCCTGCACCACCGCCAACGCCTTCTTCAGCTGCGGCAGCTGATCCTGCGGCCCATCCGGGTCGACTAATTCCTCGATCGGCATGGAGAGGTAGCCGTTGATGTCGAGGTTGTAGATCACCTTGTCGGCGGCCTGTCTTTCGGCCTCGCTGAGTTCGTAGTTGGAAAGCTGGTCGTGGAGGTGGTCAGAGAGGGTTTCGGGCCGTTCGGCCATGTTGGCCATGGCATCGAGGTAGCGGTCGCCGGCCTCGTCGATCTGCGTCGCCGAGGGCCGGCTGCGATCGTCGTCGGAATCGGGATACAGGTTCGTCCAGTCATACGACCGTTCGAAGTCGGCCTGGTTGGCGTGGTCTTGGTCGACGATCAGCGGCCGCTCGTCGACCGTCTTGGTCGACGCCTCCGGCCCGGGTTCCGGCTGGCCGCCCGCCACATCCGTCGCCGCGGTCCCGCCGGCCGCCTCATCGAGCCCCGGCTCATCCACCTCGAGGGTCTCGTTGTTCTGGATCTCCTGCTCGATCCGCTCCTCGAGCGCCATCACCGGCAACTGCAGGATCTCCATCGACTGGATCATGCGCGGCGCAAGCATCTGCTTCTGCGCCATCCGCATTTCCTGGCCGAACGACATCCTCATGGCTGACTCTTCCTTCGCGGCCTACCGACTCAAGGGAATCCTCGGCATCTCCGCCGAACGACCATGTGCAAGGAGCGTCATAGACAACTCCTTCCACAGCCCCCCAAGCATACCTTGTTTGGCGAAGCTCTACAGCTTTTGTCGGCTGGAGATCGCGTCGGCGAGCATTTCCCGATTGGCCTGCTGCAATGAGGCTCCCATGGTGAGCCCACGGGCCAGTTTGGTGACCACCACAGACAAGCCGCTCAGCCGTCCGGCGATCACGAGCGCCGTACCATCCCCCTCGACGTTGGGCGTGGTGGCCATGATCACCTCGCGGAAGCCTCCCTGCTGCACCCGCTCGACGAGCCGGTCGATGGTGAGCTTGTCGGGGCCGTTCCCCTCCAGCGGCGAGACTCTGCCCTGCAAGACGTGGTAGAGCCCTCGGTAGCCGCCGGCCTCCTCGAGCGCCAGCAGGTCGCGAACCTGCTCCACCACGCAGAGCAGGCTGCGGTCGCGTTTTGGATCGCGGCAGATCCCGCACTCGTCGCCTTCCGCCAGATTGAAGCAGGTCTTGCAGGGACGGAGGTTGTCCTTGACGGCGCGGATGGCATCGGCGAACGCGATCGCCTCGGCCCGCGACATGCCGAGCACGTGATACGCCAGTCGCTCGGCCGACTTCCGGCCGATGCCTGGCAGGTCGGCGAAATAGTCGATCAGCCGCGCTACGGGGCCGCGTTCCTCAGCCATCGATGCCTCCATAGTCTTGGCCGCCTTCGGAATCGTCCGCGGCAGCGTGGTCGCGTTCGTCATCATCCGCGACGGCAGCCCGCGCGGATGCCTCCGCCACCGGCGCAACCGCCGGCTGCGCTGCGGCGGCAGGTCGTGGCCGCGGCGGCTCCACCTTGCGGACTGCGGCATCGAACAGCGTGCGAACGTGGGCCACGAGCGGATGCTCCGCCGCGTCCCGCAGCATCGCCGCATGCGACATGGCCGGCCGGCCGCGTTCAGCCGCACCCGATGCCCGGCCTTCGGAGTCCGCGGCTGCAGCAACGGGCTCGGGCGATGAGTCGATCACCAAACAGTGCCGCACGGGTCGCCCGACCAACTCGGTCAGAGCCCGCGTCAGTCTGGCGGCAATCTCGGGCCGTCTGAGGAACGAGGCGCCGTTGCCTGCCGACGCCGGCAGCACGACCTCCAGCACGTCGTCCCGCCAGACCGCCCCGCTGGCCATTTCGGCGAAGTCCACGGCGAGTCCGCCAACCGTCTCAGCTCCGCGTCGCCAGGCATCGAGCGGATCGGCAGGGAGGCTGGCAGGCGTGGCAGCAGGCGTGGCAGGCGGCACAGTTGCAGGTGGGATCTGTTCCGGCGCGCTCGATTCAGCACGCGCAGCCTCAACGGTCGCGCCGACAGCGGTCTCAAAGGCGACGGGTTCAACGCGACGTGCGATTGCAACCGGCTCAGGACGGCCGCCGATCGCAACCGGCTGGGTCAGGTCAGCCGTTTTTTTTTCGCGCACGGGCTCGGCGGGCCGAGCCGCCGGCGCAGGCCGTCCTGTTCCCGCAGGCCGTCCTGCCGGCGCGACCGTGCCAGCGGGCTCCGATCCCGCCCGCTCCACCGCGTCTGCCAGACTGTCGAGATCTTCCAGGCTCGCCAGCCGCACGATCGCCATCTCGGCGAGCACCGCCGCATGGCCGCTCGACCGCATGCGGCCGAGCGCATGGTCGACGATCTGCAGCATGGCCAGCAGCGTGACGGTGCCGGTCTCGCGGCCAATCGCAGCGAGATCCACGCCGAGTCCGTCACCCTGCAGCATCAGTTCGGCGCCGCAGCCGACGCTTGCCAGCAGGCTGTCGCGCAGGGCCGCCATCACCTGCTCCAGCACGCCGCCTGGATCGGCACCGCCGGAGGTCGCCGCATCAAACGCCGCGAGCGCGCCGCGGGCATCCCGCGCCGTCAGGCACGCGATGATCGCGCCGACTTTTTCCTCACGGCCTGTGCCGATCACCGCATGCACCTGGTCCACCCCGATCAGCCCGTCAGCCGATCCGAGGAGCTGTTCCAGGAGCGACTGGCTGTCTCGCATGCTCCCGGCCGCGCGGCGGGCGATCAGGGCCAGCGCGTCGGGGGTGACCTCGGCCCCCTCCGCCTCGACGATCTGCGCCAGGCGGCGGCCGATCGCCGGCGGATCGACAGTCTGAAAGTCGAACCGCTGGCATCGGGAGAGAATCGTGATCGGCAGCTTGTCGGGCTCGGTGGTGCAGAGCACGAACTTCACGTGGGCCGGCGGCTCCTCGAGCGTCTTGAGCAGCGCGTTGAACGCCTCCCGGGTGAGCATGTGCACTTCATCGATGATGTAGGTCTTGTAGTGGCCCCGCGCCGGCCTGACGGCGACGTTCTGCCGCAACTGCCGCATCTCGTCGATGCCGCGGTTGCTGGCGGCATCGATCTCCACCACGTCGACATCCTGACCGGCAGCGATCGCCACGCAGGAGTCGCAGACGTTGCAGGGCTCGCCGCGGACTCGGCTGGTGCATTCAAGCGCCTTGGCATAGATGCGGGCGGCGCTCGTCTTGCCAACGCCGCGGGCGCCGGTGAAGAGATAGGCATGGCCGATCCGGCCCGACTCGATCGCCCCCGACAGGCCGCGGGCGACGTGTTCCTGGCCGACGAGTTCGTCGAACCGCTGTGGACGATAGCGGCGGGCCACCACCTGATAGCCGGTCGCCGCGGCGACGGCCGGGCCTGCGTCGGAGGCCGGTTCGCTCTTCTCTCTAGCGCTCTTCTCTATAGATTGGTCCATAGATGGCGACATGGTGCGGGGGAGCATGCAGTGCGGGGGAGGCGAGGCCGGACGCCGATGAGAGGCCCACCGCACAAAGGAGCGACTGCTTATGGCTGCTGCGGTTAAGCCCTGACCAGGTTCACAGGCCCCCATCGCAGGGGCCTCTCATCGGCGTTCGCACCACCTGTTTTGTACGCCGCGTCGCGCACGCGGTCAAAGGCTGCTACATTTTCCCGCCATGGCGTCACCGATGATGCAGCAATTCGAGGCGGCGAAGGCCCGGTGCCCGGGGGCGCTGGTGCTGTTTCGTATGGGGGATTTCTACGAACTCTTTGGCGAAGACGCCCGCGAGGCCGCCGATCTCCTCGATCTCACGCTCACCAGCCGCGACAAGGGGCCAGACGCCCTGCCGATGGCAGGCTTTCCACACCATCAGCTCGATGTGCAGCTGGTGAAGCTCGTGGCCGTCGGCCGGCGGGTCGCCATCTGCGAACAAATCGACGATCCCAAAACTACGAAGGGCCTCTTGCGTCGCGAGGTGACGCGGATCGTCACGCCCGGCATCGCCTCGGATGAATCGTTGCTCGACCCGACGAAACGCAACTGGCTCGTGGCGATCGCGCCCCGGGCGGTCGCCATGCGGGCGGCCGACGCCCTGGCGACAGCCGGCGACGAGACCGCGAGGGCCGTTGATGACGTCCTCTGCGGAGTCGCGTGGATCGACGTGGCAGCAGGCCGCTTCGAGGCGGCGGTCGTGCCGAGGGACGACGTGGCCGATCTGCTGCTCCGCCTCGACCCGGCCGAATGCCTCTGCGCGGAGAAGGATCGCGAGGGTGTCGGAGCAATCGTCCGCGAGGTGGGCGGCGGCGTGCTGTCGGCGGGATGCGCGGTGACAATCCGCCCCGACTGGTGGTTCGAGGAGGCCTCCGCGAAGACGGCGGTGGACCGCGCACTCGGGCAGAAGCGGCTGGAGGGCCTCGGCTTCGAACTGCCGGCAGATCTGCCGGGCATCGCGGCGGCCGGCGGCATCGTGGCCTATCTCGAGGAGAACGAGCCGGCCGCTGTCGCGCGCATCGAAACACTCTCGGCCTGGCGGCCTGGCCACCGCATGGAGATCGACGAGGCCTCGCGCCGCAGCCTCGAGCTCGTGCGGTCGGCGACAGGTGGCACCAGCCGACGCGAGGGAACGCTCGCCGGCGTGGTCGACCGCACGAAGTCGCCGATGGGATCGCGCCTGCTCGTGGAGTGGCTCTCGGCGCCGCTGGTCGACAAGGTCCAGATCGACCGGCGGCTCGACGCCGTGGCCGCTGTCGTGGGCAATCCGTCACTCGCCGCACGGCTGGCCGAGAAGCTCACCGGCATCGGCGACCTCGAGCGGCTGATCAGCCGCGTGATCTCGGGCCGTGCCGGCCCGCGCGACCTCGAACGCATCGGCCGGGCCACGGCGATCCTGCCCGACCTGATCGCGGTGCTGGCGGGCAGCGATGGTCTGCTCGCCGAGCTTCGCGACGCGATCGATCCGTGTGACGAATTATCGAGGCGAATCAACGCGACGCTCCGCGAGGGCTGTCCGGTGTTTGCCCGCGACGGCGGCTTCGTGCGTCCGGGATTCGACGCACGGCTCGACGAACTGGTGGAGATGGCGTCTGGCGGCAAGGCATGGATCGCCCGCTATCAGGCCGAGCAGATCGAGCGGACCGGCATCCCCACGCTCAAGGTCGGCTTCAACCGCGTGTTTGGCTTCTTCCTGGAGGTCGGCCGCGCCCAGGCGGCGAAGGTGCCGGCCGACTACATCCGCAAGCAAACAGTGAAGAACGCCGAACGCTACACCACGCCCGAACTCGACGACCGCCAGCGGCAGGTGCTCGGCGCCGAGGAGGAGTCGCTCAGGCGGGAGATCGAACTGCTCGAACTGTTGCGGCTCTTCGCGGCGGAACACCGCGCCGCCCTCGACCGCGTGGCCGCGATCCTGGCCACGCTCGACGTGCTCCGGTCGCTGGCCGACGTGGCCCGGTCGCGGGGCTGGGTGCGGCCGGAGATCACGGAGAAGGGCGACCTGTTCGTCGAGGCGGGCCGCCATCCGGTGCTCGAGGAATTGCTGCCGGCGGGCACGCTCGTAGCGAACGACCTGATGCTGTCAGCACTGCCTGCCATCGCCGCACATCCAGCCCCAGCGATCCTGCTCGTGACCGGGCCCAACATGGGCGGCAAGAGCACGTTCATCCGGCAGGCTGCGCTCATGGCCGTGCTCGCGCAGGCCGGCAGCTTCGTGCCGGCGAAGCGGGCCCGCGTGGGCATCGTCGACCGGCTCTTCGCGCGGATCGGGGCGGGTGACGATCTCGCCCGCGGCGCGAGCACGTTCCTCGTGGAGATGTCGCAGACGGCGCGGATCTTAAACCGGGCCACGCCACGGAGCCTCGTGATCCTCGACGAGGTGGGCCGGGGCACGAGCACGTTCGACGGACTGGCCATCGCCCAGGCTGTGGTCGAGCATCTCCACGGGCGGATCGGCTGTCGCACGCTGTTTGCGACGCACTATCTCCAGCTCGCCGCACTCGACCGGCTGGCAGGGGTGAGCAACGTGCAGGTGCTTGTAAAGCAGCACCGCGATCAGCTCGTGTTTCTCCACCAGGTGGTGCCCGGCGCGGCCGACAAGAGCTGGGGTGTGCACGTGGCCCGACTGGCGGGCGTGCCGGAGCAGGTGATCGAGCGGGCCCGTGACCTGCTGCTTGGCTTCGAGGCCGGTGCCGCAGCCGGCCCGACGGCAGCCAAGCCCCGCCGCAAGGCCGACCCCGCCGACCAGCTTTCGCTGTTCGGCGAGGAGCATGGCTCCCCGGAGCGATGATCCCCCGGCTCACGCCGGGGGCTTGTATTCCAGCGACACGCTCCGGCAAACGGTCGCAGCACCCGCGACAAAAAGCCCCGGACGGAAGTCCGGGGACACCGGGCTATTGGGCGAGCCCGGTTCCGCATGCCACCTGGGACGATATTCCCACCCGGTGTCCCCCGGCTTCCGCCGGGGGCTTGGATGGGCTCATACAAGCCCTGAGCGTCAGCGACGGGATCGGCTTGGCAGCATCACCCCGCGCAGGCGTTCATCTTGTCGCGTGGCGTGCCCGCCCCCACGACTTCCGGTGTCGGCCTCGCGAGCGTCACCACGTCGGCATCGGAGCCCACCGTGACGGCGATCCGCTTGTAGGCCGGCGTCCGCGAGAGCGGATCGGCCGCCTTCGGCACGAGCACGTTGCTCTCGGGGTAATACATCGCCACGTTGCCCGGCCTGATCTGGTCGAAGGCCGACACGATCTGCCCCCGCATCTCCCCCACGCTGCTGGCGATCCGGCATGTGCCACCGGCCGTGAGCCCGAGTTGGCGGATGTCGTCGGGGTGCATGAGCACGATGTCTCGCCGTGTCTGATTGCGGTAGAGATCATCTTCCTCGTAGACCACCGTGTTGAACTGCCCCTCGCTGCGGATGGTCATCAGCTGCATGCCCTCCGGCACGGCGGGCAGGTCGTGCACGAAGAGGTGCGCCCTGCCATCGGCTGTCGGAAACGACGGCCTGTCGATCGCCCGACCCGGAATCGAAAACTCCTTCTTCGTGCGGTCGATCGCCGCGATCTCCTCGAGCCCCGGCACGATCTTCGCGATCGCCTCGCGGATCGTGCTCGTGTGCGACATCTCCCGCCAGTCCACCGGACTCGTGCCACCGGCCGACGACGCATCTCCCAGCACTCGCAGAGCCAGGTCGGCGATGATCTCCACCTCGCTCCGCGGGCCGACATGCCGTGGCTTGCCGCCATCGGAGAGGCGGATGTAGCTGAACATGCTCTCCTGCGTGGAAGGCTCCGGCTCCTCGTCCCGCGCGAGCACCGGCAGGATGATCGTCTCCTCGGCGCCCGTGCCCCAGGCGTGGCCGGTGTTGAGCGACGTGCTCATGTAGACGACCGTGTCGATCTTCTCCATCGCCCGTTTGGCATAGCTCGCCTCGGGGCTCGCGCCATAAAGATTGCCGCCGAGGCAGAGAGCAAACCGCATCGCGCCCTCGTCAGCCGCGTCGAGGCACTCGAGCGTGTCGTAGCCCTTGGTTGTCGGCAGCTTCACGCCGTAGTGGCTTTCCAGCCGGTCGAAGATCGCTTTCTTGAGCGTAGGAGTCACGCCGACGGTGCCCATGCCCTGGATGTTGGAATGACCGCGGATCGGCTGGAGGCCGGCGCCGGGCTTGCCGACCATGCGCCGCATGAGCGCGAGTTGCGCGATCGCCTGCACGGTGGCAGCGCCGTGGAGTTGGTGGGTCACGCCCATCGTCCAGGCGAAGATCGCCCGCTTCGAGTCGGCATACTGCGCCGTGATGTCGTCGATCTGGGGCTTCGACACGCCCGACTTTTCGACGATCTCGTCCCAGGAGAGGCTCTCGAGCCGTGCAGCCAGTTCGGACCAGCCAACGCAATGCTGGGTGAGAAACTCCTCGTCGACGATCGGATCGGCCTCTTGTGGACCGGGCTGCTGTGAACCGGCGTGTCTCGGCTGAGCGCGGTGCATCTCCAGCAGCCGCTTCATCATGCCATAGAGCAGGGCGAGGTCGCCGCCCACATGCGGCTGCACGTTGGTGCTCGCGATCTCGGCGCCGAAGAAGAGCGCCCACGGATCGCTCGGCACGGAGAAGTTCACGGTGCCGGTCTCGATGATCGGATTGATCGACACCACCTTCCCGCCGCGACGGCGCACCATCATCAACGTCCGCATCAGCCGCGGATGGTTGCTGGCCGGGTTGCCGCCGAGCAGGAAGACCATGTCAGCGTGTTCCATATCGTCGAGTTTGACGGTGCCGGCACCGCTGCCAATCACGCTCGTGAGCCCCACGCCGCTGGCCTGGTGGCAGTAGAAGCTGCAGTTGTTGACGTGGTTCGTGCCGTAGAGTCGCGCAAAGAGCTGCAGCAGGAAGCCCGCCTCGTTGCTCGAGCGGCCGCTGAAGTAGAAGAAAGTCTGATCAGGCTGCGTCGCCCGCAGTTTCTTGGCGATCCGCTCCATCGCGTCGGCCCAGTCGATCGGCCGGTAGTGCTGCGAACCCTTCTCAAGCACCACCGGCTGGACGAGCCGGCCGGAGTGTTCCATCTGATAGGGCGTGAACATCCGCAGCTGGGGCACGGAGTAGGTCTCGAAGAACGTCGGCTTCACGGCGCCCTGCATGTCGGCGACCATCGCCTGGAACGACTTCTTGCAGACCTCGGGGAAGTGGCCCGCCTCGTTGACCATGCCGCCCGACTGGCCGCCCATGCCCACCGCGCAGGTCTTGCAGGCGTTCTTCGACCGCATCGCCTTCCAGAGGGCCCACAGCCCGCCCGCTTCGCGTGCCTTCTTGAAGGTGTAGAGCACCGCCCGCCAGCCACCGCCTGTTTTGACTCTGCCCATGGAACACTCCGTCGAAATCTGCTATCAGTCCGCACGCAAAAGTTGCCCTCGAGATCGTACCTGCGGTAGGCTCACGGTCGCAAGAAACGTTCGGCAACGCGGCGTGCGTGGCCGGCATAGATCACCAGGCGGCTTTCGAGGAGTTTTCATCAATGCGTGCAGCATGGATTTCGACGGTGGCGGCGATCGGCATCATCGCGGCGACGATCATGACGGGGACGGCCTCGGCCGAGGTCACGAGCGGGTATCAGGTGGGCGAATCGGTGGGCGCCGCGCAGGTCATCAAGGTGGCCGGCAGTGAGCTCGACGGCATCCCGGCGGGCAAGGAGCTCTGCTACCGCTGCCGAATGGGATCGCGACCGGTGGTGATGGTGTTCGCCCGGACGGCCGACGAGAAGCTGGCCAAGCTTCTGAAGAAGCTCGACGAGGAGATCGAGGAGCATCAGGATGCGAAGCTGTCGAGCTTCGTGAATATGCTCGGCACCGACGTTGACTCCCTGAAGAAGGATGCGGCCGAGTTCGTCAAGGTCAACGGCATCGAGCGGATCGCGTTCGTCGTGCCGAAGGACGATTCGAAGAACGGCCCGGCCGACTACAAGATCGCGCCCGACGCCGACCTGACCGTCGTCTGCTTCAAGGGTGGCAAGGTGACGGCCAACCATGCGCTGGCGAAGGGTCAACTCTCCGATGAGAAGATCGACGCGATCGTCGAGGCTGCCTGTTCGATGGCCGACTAGTCCTCGATGACGGACTAGCCACGGTGCGACGATTTGCGATGTCTGAAAAGCTCGTGAACGATCATGACGGCCCGGGGAGGCGAATGCCCCCCGGGCCGTTTTGCTTTTCTGGATCGCAGCTACACGTCGCGTGATCTGTGTCGTGAGCCGAGGCGGGATTTCACTCGAGTCTCTGGCCTTCCCCAAGTTGAAGCCGGATTCGACGCTCTCGCTCGATGCAGGACTGCGGTGTATTTCGACGTGCCGTGGCCTGCGACTCGGCCCAACGGATCGTCTCCTGAATCGCGTGCCAGCGGGCGGCTGGCTGCCAGGCGCGTTCCCGCCGTTCGTGCTCGCGCGCTGCACGATCCGCGGATTCTTCAGCGGAGTTCTCACCATCTCCGTTCGTCGTCTGCGTCATGTCTGGCGACCTTGTTGATTCGACATCGAGATCGCCCGTCGGAGAGACTCGATCCTTTCCTGCCGTCGTTGGCCTTCGGGCAAAGCAAGCTGACAGGCGATCATATCCTCATCACAGAGCCCTCGGTACTCGGCGCCGGCGGCTGTCTGCCCGACCACGGCCCGCCCCCGACAGGCCTCCCACGACGGCAGGCCGCCCACTCCGCGGAAGATGTCGATGGCACCAGCAGGGCTGGTCAGGCAGAACACCGACTGGCGCGTCAACCAGCCAGCCTGCTCCGCCACCGGCCGCCATGAGTCCTCGGTCGGCCCCCACGAGGCATCGAGTTGTCGCAGTGCCAAGTCACAGCGCTCGAGGTTTGCCGCGGTGTCCCGGATCCAGAAATCAATGTCGTAGGTGAGCACGGGCTCATGGCGGAGGAGAAAATTCATGCCGCCGATCAGGAGATATTCAACCTCGCTCGCGTTGAACGTCCGGAGTATGTGGTCGATGTTCATTGGGAATGTTCTCGCCGCGGCGCATCACCTGGGGGCCAGGAACGCCTCTCCTCAGGCACGACGGAAATTCTATCCACTCTTTTCGCGAAGAGGGCTGACAACGGGCGGCATTTCCTCATGTTTTCCGGCCCAACGAGGCCCACAGGCTGACGGCCCGCGATCGACGGGTTATATTTGCCGCCATACGAGGCAGCGGTCCCTTGGCGGCTGACCGAGTGTGGCAGCGTAGCTCAGTTGGTTAGAGCACCGGCTTCATAAGCCGGGTGTCGCCGGTTCAAGTCCGGCCGCTGCTATTCCCTTTGGATAACCGTCCGGTCCTCGTCGGCTGACGAGGGTTTTTGGTATCGACCGAAGTCCCGACACCGTCGCCCCGCGACGGGTCGTTCGTTTCGGTCGACTTGCCCCTTCGACGCGAAGGGGCAGTTCTACTACCGGCAGGGCTCTGAGCCTTGCCGAAGTGTTCTTCATGGCGGCCATCACAGCCGCCGTCAGGGTGCTGGTCATGAGCGTGCCCGTGCTCCTGCGGCGGCTTCCCGCCGACGATCGGGCGGCCGCCACTCGTCCGTAACGGGCAGGGCAGCAGCCGGTTGCCAAACGCCATGACGCCGCCCTGAAGCACCCGTGCCGGCCGATTATTCGTGATGCCGGCACGGAAGTTGAGTCCAATCCGGAGGCCCAGGTCGTCGAGCACTCTGGGGAGCTCGCCCCGTGCGACCGGATCCGCACACACGATCTCGATCCGCTCCAGGAGATCCATGGCCTTCTGGACCTCCTCCTCGATGTCGCCCACGCCTCCTGCGGCACCGTGAGAGCTCGCTTGATCCAGCTGCTGCTCCGCATCAGCCAACTCGGCCGAAAGAACACGGGCCGCCGACCTCAACTGTGCACGCATCGCCTCGTCCTCTTCTTCGAGGATGCGCCGGGGAGCTTGTTCGACTTGCCGCCTGAGCCGTAGCACCTGGGACTCGAGCTCTTCACGGACAGCTTGCTCCGGCGACCGTGACTCCACCGCCAATGCCTCAATCCGCGCGCGTATGGCAGCCCTCAGCTTTTCCATACCGGCAGCCCTTGTCACGATTGTCGCGATCGTACTGACGGCAAACCGCAGGAGAGCCTCGGCATCGACCGTATTGTGGTGGCACTCGCCCCGGCGTTTCATATACACGCCGCATCGATACGTCGGCCGTCCCTCGCCCCGATCCCTACGGACCGCCCCCTGCATGATCGACCCGCACCCATTCGTGAGGTCGAAAACCCGGGCGGCGAGCGGGTATGCATTGGGATCGCTGGCCCTGCGTTTGCCACGCTGGGCCTGGCCACGCTCGGCCAGTTTGGCCTGGAGACGATGCCAACGGTCAGCATCGAAGAACGCGCCTCCGCCGGAATCGGCACGGATCCATAACGAGCTATCGTTCTCGATCACGCGACCCGAACCGTCGGCAAACAATTCGTCCTCGCTCACAGCCCGCGGACCGCCCGGTCCAACGCGAAAGTGCATTCCTCGGCTAAATCGACCGTATTCCTTTTCGCCGATGATCAGCGGATTCATCGCGAGCGATCGCACCGTGTTGTGGTTCCATTTCCCTGATACGCGGCCCGCGAATGTTCTGCCACCACGTACACGGCCGATGTCCGGCGCGGGAATGCCAAGCTTGTTGAGGTGCTCTGCAACCCGCTTATAGCCCCAGCCCGTCTCGAGCCATTCGAGGATCCTCACCCAGACGCCAATTTTTGACTCGTCGGTCGGCAGGAACCGCACATGACAGCCTGGCTCCTTGACCTTGCGACGGGCCTTGAGTTCCTCGACCACGCGTCCGGACGCATCGACCAAGAAGCGACCGAAACCGTAGGGCGGTCTGCCGCCCGCGCTGTAGCCCCGGCTGGCATTCGCGACCTGCACCAACACAATCCGCTCCGAGAGTTTTTTGCTGAACTCGCCGCTTTCGAAATAGCCGAAAAGCGACATGGCTTTCTGGCCCAAGGCGCCAGTCCCTTGCTCGCTCGGATCAATGACGCCATCGGACATTTCAATCATCACGCCCCAGGATCGTAGATCTCGCTCGACGACCATCATGTCGAGAGGATCACGAGGCCGCCCCAGCCGATCTCGTTTGAATACGAACAGGTGGGAGACCTTCTGGTTCTGCCGGATACCCGCGAGCATGGCGTCAAAGCCTGGTCGCTTTGTCCTGCCTCCGCTCACCGCATCATCGAGGTAGATTCCCCGATACGACGCCAGCCGATGGCGTTGCATGTACTCGAGGTCCGCGAGTGTCGCCGCCAGAGGCACGCCGCGGCCCTTCGCCTTATCGATCGCCCACTGCAATTGCGTAGCCAGCGACGATTCCTGCCCCGACGAACTTCGCCGCAGGTAGACGCGGCCCTCCTGCATGATTCGCGCGCCCATTATTTCACCTCCGTTTTATGCGCTCCATTGCGGTGCCGGCAGAGGAAGTCGGCAAACACGTCGATGATCTGATCGACGTCGAGGCGTGTATCCCAGTGCAAAGCAACGTCACTGCCCAAATGTGCCCGGGCTGCCGGGCAGCACGACTCGTTCCAGTGCCGCAGCACGGCAACCACAGCCTCCGACCCGCGGCGGCCGCCTACCACGCCCTTAGGGTCGTCACGGAGCCGAATAATCGCCTGGCCAATCCTGTCGTCAATCGATGCCCCATCCTGATCAGCCCACGGGGTCACGCCGGCAGCATGCCACTCCCGTACTTGGAGTAATGCAGCAAGTTCGAGCAGGAACTGCCCAGGCAGGGCCGAGAGCGTCACGCCATTGCCGTCCAACATACTCATACTTCGGAAGAATGCGGCAACGAGGTTGGCCGCGTGATCCATCTGCCGCAGGACGGCAGCCGTGAACGCCACGACCTCCGGGTTTGCCTTCCTGACAGCGGGCTCCCGCTTGTCACCCTGCCGTTTCGTGCCTGCAGATGATCTTTTCATGTCCCACTCCTTGAGACTATTGGCGATCTATTCGGATTGATGCGAAGCCTCAATTGTCCCCTTTGCGGCTTCGAAAAGCAAGCATTTTCTATCACTACAGGGTTCTTACAAATCGGCGGTGCAATACCTCTTGGAGCCGGTCCGGCAGCGAACCGGCTCCAAGATTGTGAACAAGTTTGTTAACAAGTCATTCGTTATTACTTCCGGGTGTACCAGACGAACCATCGTGGTCCGCGAGTAATCTGCGGGCGATCAATTCAGCCAGCAGTTTCTGGAAGTTGTGGATTGCGCGAGGAGGAGTTGCCGGATATGGCGGGTCGATGTCGATTCGTGCGTGCTGCTTTGTGGGTTCGCTGTCGTCGGGTGTCGGGGATTCGAAGGGCGTTGGATTCTTGGGCATGTGTCTGGTTCTGGTGGATGAATAAAACACCGGTGGCGTGCCCGGGAACCGCATTGGCCCCAGTCGGCACGCCACCGGTTGCGAAAGGGTCAGTTCTCCGAGGCATCGCCGCGGGATCAGCCCGCGGCGGCCATGCCTGCCGTCGATAGAGGCGGCGAGGCGACAAATCGAATCATGTCGCCAGCATGTCGCTGAACAGCCAGTCGTTATCCGAGCAGGCGGACATCCCGCATCAGTCGGTCGAGCATTTCACCGACATGGGCGACGAGCATTGCTCGAACCAATGGTAGGCAGTTTGCGTAAGGGACGAAGCGGGGTCTGAGGTCAGTCGGCTCGCCGTGGGGCCGTCCAAGGTATTCGGTGTATTCGACCGAGTCCCAGACGGCTCCTCCGATACCACCGGGCATCAGCAGAACGGCTTGGAAGAGAGTGAACGTATCGTCTTCATCACTCGACGCACTGGCCGGCCTGGCGTAGACCACCGGTCCGGTGATCTGGAAATCCCGCACCCCCAGCGACGCCAGTTCGGCGAGGGTGTGGTTGATGCTCTGGATCGTGTCTTCGGCGGAGTCGAGGTTCGTCTGAATCGTCATGGCGAGCCGCGACAGATTGGCGGCGCGCAGGGAAAGAAAATCATGCATGGCACATTCCTTGGTGTTGATGGCGGCCAATACCAGACGGCCGCTCAAGGAATATGCCGTGATTTGTGCGGATATTGAGCTGCGCGGGGCAAGACAGCGGCGTTGTATCCCTAGTCAAGCGATTTCATGAACGTTCCAACTGCAACAAGTTGGGGGCGGTGCCCCCCAACGTTCTCTCTCTGGACGTGAAGCCGTTAAAGGGGGCCGCGGGTCACCGTGTGTCGGAAATTCAACACCGTCACTTCTGCATCCATCCAGGCATTTCATCGAGTGTTAGAACCCGATCCGATTCGTACACTGCACGGATGGCGGATTCGGCGTTCTTTTCCCGAACACGTTCGGCCCAACACATAAAAAACGTCCACCGCGGCTGCGCCGCAAGTTCCTCCGGGGTAGGCAATATGTCGCACTCGCCGATGGCAATGGGTTTTGCCCCTGCTTTCTGCACGACGGCCTCGTACTTCTTCGTCGAATAACCGACCCCGTTGGTCCGGTACACATCCAACGCGAGGACATCCCAGTATTGTTCGCCGGGATCATAGTCGTTCAGATCACTGGGCAGCGTTCGAAAATCCTGAAGGTCGTATACCCAGATCAGATTATCCAGCCCCTTTGTCTCGGTCATGTAGTGATGGGTCATCCTGTAGAGTTTCGCGGTACCATCGGGCCCCTTTCGACCGCCCCACCAAAATGCCCCTTGATTCATCTCGTGAAACGGGCGAAAGAGCACCTCCACGTCATGCCCCTTCAGATACCGCAAATGCTCGGCCAGATCATCGAGACGTTTCTTGAACGTCTTATGGATCTCCGACGTCTCGTCGAACAGATCCTCCCATTGCTCGTCGCTCAGTTTCGCCTGGACACCTCCCTTCCATTTGCAAGGCTCCGCCGACGCAGGCGAACACGCGTGCCATAGAAGACTGACCACCGCTCCCTTCTCCCACTGCCGCCGTGCCTCTTCCATCATTGCGCGACGGTTGGCGATATCCTTGGGGCCGAACAAGAAATCACCACTCCACATTGCGGGAGTCTTGCCAACGGTGGTTGAAATCCACTTCGTCCATTTGTCCGGCTCAGCATTCGGCTCTCTGTTGTGCTGGCCCGCGAGCGTTTTATTGCCTCCAATCTGGTGCAAGTAATCCAACGCCTGAGGCCGCGATTGGGCATGCACGACACCGCTCCACGTCACTCCGACCAACGCAAAGGCGATCGCCATCCTTGAAGGAAAGCATTTCGAGAACGTTTTCGGTGCGTAAAGCATCGGTTCGCTGTCCAGTGTGGTGACTGTTTTCCTTCGTTCACAAACGGCGTCATCCTTCCCGCGACCGTCTGTCATCGTAACCGCTCCCGGCAGAATCATACGCGGCACCCAACGACTTTGAAAACACGTGTTAAAGCACTTTACCACTTGCTCGCAAGGTGATACGCTGAGCCTGTGAACGGATCGTACAGGCGGGGAATCAAACTTCCCGGGGCGGTCTGTCGGGTACGCGTCGGAGAGGCGACATGCGATTGGTCCAAACTGCAGTTGGGGTTGCGCCGGCACGAATGGCGGAGCGGAACGGGCCTGGCGTTGCTGTCCCAGCTACGGTTCCCTGGCAGGAACGGTCGGGTGCATGCCGTGACGTCGTCTGGAGGCACGATGCCAACCCCATTATCGGCCGCAGGCCACTGCCGGACGTGCAGGGCATCTACAACAGCGCCGTCGTGCCGTTCGGAGACCATTACGTAGCGGTCTTGCGACTGGAAAAGGCCACACGGTTCCCACGACTCCATCTCGGCCGCAGCGACGACGGCCTCGACTGGCAGATCGACACCACCCCGATCGAATTCACCAACCATGTCATCGACCCCGGTGACTACGCCTATGACCCGCGGGTCGTGAACATCGAGGGCACGTACTACATCTCCTGGTGCGGTGGCCACAACGGTCCCACGATCAGCCTCGCGCGGACCAAGGATTTCCAGAGCTTCGAGCGTTTGGAAAACGCATTTCTGCCGTTCAACCGCAATGGCGTGTTGTTCCCGCGACGGATCGGCGGCAAGTACATGATGCTCAGCCGGCCGAGCGACAACGGCCACACGCCCTTTGGCGACATCTATCTGAGCCAAAGCCCCGACCTGATTCACTGGGGCGTGCATCGCGTCGTCATGCGGAAGGGAGGAGAGCATCTCGGGCAGTGGTGGCAGCGGACGAAGATCGGTGCCGGTCCGATCCCGATCGAGACGCCGGACGGCTGGCTGATGATCTATCACGGCGTGATGGACACGTGCAACGGCTTCGTCTACAGCATGGGGGCCGCCCTGCTCGACCGCGACGAACCGTGGCGGGTGCTGGCTCGCACCAACCAGCATCTCCTCACCCCGGAGGCCGATTACGAGGTCTCGGGCCACGTGCCGAACGTCGTCTTCCCCTGCGCGGCGTTGCACGACGCCACCACCGACCGGCTGGCGATCTATTATGGGGCCGCTGATTCGTCCACATGCGTGGCCTACGCGAGGCTCAGCGAACTCGTGACGTTCGTCCAAAACAACTCGGCTGTCTTCTGATCCGTGACCACGCTGCATCCGATCGACGCGGCCATCATCGCCGCCTTCGTTATCCTGACGCTGGCTGTCGGGTTCTGGATTTCAGGCCTGGCCTCGAAGAACATCCGCAGCTATTTCCTAGGGGGCAACTCCATCCCCTGGTATCTGCTCGGGGTCTCCAACGCTTCGGGGATGTTCGACATCAGCGGCACGATGCTGATGGTCTACTGGCTGTTCGTCTACGGCCTCAAGAGCGTGTGGATTCCCTGGCTGTGGCCGGTGTTCAACCAGGTCATCATGATGGCCTACCTGTCGGTGTGGATGCGCCGATCGGGCGTGGTCACCGGTGCCGACTGGATCGAGCACCGGTTCGGCACATCCCGCGGCGCGCAGGCAGCCCACCTCGTCGTCGTGCTCTTCGCACTGATCAACGTCGTGGGCTTTCTGGCCTATGGTTTCATCGGCATCGGCAAGTTCGCCGCCACGTTCCTGCCCTGGCAGCTGGCCGCCGACCCGGCGACCAACGCCAATCTCTACGGTCTAGCCGTCACGGCCTTGACGACGCTGTACGTCGTCAAGGGGGGCATGTACAGCGTCGTGTTCACCGAGGTGCTGCAGTTCGTGATCATGACGTTGGGGTGTGTGGGCGTGGGAGTGATCGCTATGGCGAGAGTGTCACCGGAGATGCTCGCCACGGCAGTGCCTGCCGGGTGGGATTCCATATGGTTCGGACACACAGTGGCACTCGACTGGTCGGCCATCCTGCCGGCGGCCAACGCGAGGATCGCCGGGGACGGTTGGCAGTTGTTCTCTCTGTTCGTCGGCATGTCGCTGGTCAAAGGACTGCTGTCGAGCATGGCCGGTCCGGCCCCCAACTACGACATGCAGCGGGTCCTCTCGGCTCGCTCGCCCCGCGAGGCGGCCCTGATGAGCGGTCTGGTGAACGTCGTGCTCCTGTTTCCCCGCTACATGCTCATCACGGGGCTTACGGTTCTGGCGCTGGTCTACCTGCGTGACGATCTCGCCGGAATGGGTGACCGGGTCGATTTCGACCTCATCCTGCCCCTCACGATGCGGCAGTTCATCCCCGTGGGGCTGTTCGGCCTCCTGCTGGCGGCGTTGCTGGCCGCCTTCATGAGCACCTACGCCGCCACCGTCAACGCCGCCCCGGCCTACGTTGTCAACGATATCTACAAGCGATACGTCAATCCTCACGCGAGCGACCGCACATACGTACTCATGAGCTACGCCACGACGATCGCCGTGGTGATCGTGGGCACGGCGGTCGGCTTCATGCTCGACGCCCTGCAGGACGTCGTCAACTGGATCGTCGGGGCGCTGTACGGCGGCTATATCGCAGCCAACGTACTCAAGTGGCACTGGTGGCGATTCAACGGCTGGGGCTACTTTTGGGGCATGGTCTCAGGTATCGGCGCGGCCCTCGGATTCACCGTCGCACTCAGTGGCCATGCGACGCTGTGGGGCTTCGAAAAGAATCTCGCGATCTTTCCAGCCGTCCTCGGTATCTCGCTGGCCGCTAGCATCGTCGGCAGCCTGCTGACGGCTCCCGACGACCGGGAGGTGTTGAAGCGGTTCTATCGCCGCGTGCGACCATGGGGATTCTGGCAACCGATTCACGACGAACTCTCCCGAGAGAAACCCGGGCTGACGGCCAATCGCGACATGCCCCGCGACCTGTTCAACGTCGCCGTCGGGATCGTCTGGCAGACGGCACTCACGGCCGGCGGCATCTACCTCGTGATCGAGGATTTTCCCAAGTTGGCGTGGGCGCTCGGGATCGCGACCGTGTGCATGCTGGTGCTCAAAGTCTCGTGGTACGACCGGCTCGAGGATTATCCTGCCGACATCGCCGCCGAGATGGAGGCCGACGGTGGTGGTAGAATCCTCCCATGCCAGAACGGAAAGTCAGACTGAAAGACGTCGCGGACCACGCCAAGGTGTCGCTGGCCGCCGCCTCGAGGATACTGCGCGGCGATCGGGACAGTTTCGGGGCCGATGCCTGCCGACGGGTTGACGAGGCAGCCAACAAACTCGGCTGGCGGCGCAACCTGCTGGTGAGCGGGATGCAGACCGGCCGCACGCACACGATCGGGGTGGTGATCCCGCCCTACGATTCGTTCTGGGTATCGGTGCTGTCGGGAATTCACTCGAAACTCGCCGAGGCCGACACACTGCCAATCACGGTCTGGCTTGGCGACATTGAACACCTGCCACACTTCGAGGCGAGTGAGCAACGCGGAGTCGAGCTGATGAACCGACTGCTCGACCGCCGCGTTGATGGACTGATCCTCTGGCCCCCGTTCGCGCTCGCCTACGCCCATCATGCTCGTGAGCTGAGAGACCGAACGGTGCCGGTGGTGATGATCGACTACCACGCCACAAAGCCGATGTGCGACACGGTTGCCACGCACGAGGGTCGAGCGATGCAGGTGGTGGCGCGGCATCTGCTCGACCTCGGCCACCGTCGGATCGCCTACGCGGGTAGTCGCGAGAGTCCGGCCCAGGGCTGGGACCTGGAGCGACGGCAGGCTCTCGAAGACGCGTTGAAGGCCGACCGTGACGTGTCGTATCGGATTTGGAATCTCAATCGCGACGGGAGCGACGGGCCCGAGGTGGCTCGGCGGCTGCTCACGAGCAAACTGGCGCCGACCGCCGTCGTGACTGCCTCCGACCACGAGGCGGTACACATCTACCGGGCGGCGGCAGAGTTGGGCCTGCGAGTGCCCCACGACATCTCGGTAGTCGGATTCGCCGACCTTGACTTCGCAGCCACCATGACGCCGCCGCTCACTACCGTGAGACAACGGGCCACTGAGATTGGCGCCCGCGCCGCGGCGCTCGTGCTCGACCGCGCGGCGTCTGGCCGGCCGGCGGGCCGGTTCGTCGACGTGCGGGTAGACGCCGATTTTGTCCTCCGCGGATCCACCGCTCCGGCGAGGACATAATCCTCCGGAAAAAGTGCTTGACGCCCCGTCCTGCAGCCACTAAAGTACTTTATTCTACGTGAGGTTCGTTTTTTCCCGGGGGCGTGAAGCGGAGATTTGCCATGAGCATCGGGCTACCATCACGGCGGCGGTCGGCCTTTACGTTGGTGGAACTCTTGGTGGTGATCGCCATCATCGGCACACTCGTCGGCCTTCTGCTGCCGGCCGTGCAGACTGCCCGCGAGGCTGGGCGGCGGTCAGCGTGCATGAACAACTCCAAGCAGATCGCGCTGGGAGTCAGCAATTACGAGTCGGTCAACAAGGGCTTTCCTCGCGGTATCGTCGGCGGCACGATCGCCGACAGTGCGATCATCGCTGGCGCCGGCTTCAGCGGCTACGGGACACATGTCCTGCTGTTACCCTACGTCGAGGAGCAGATTCTTTATGACAAGATGCGCGTTGACAGCACCCCATCGAGCGGGACCTACTCTGGAGTACCCTGGCGGCTCGCCTCTACCGACGCAACGCTGGTCAGCATCTATCAACGAAAACGAGTCAATTCCTACGTATGCCCATCCGCGGGCGTCTATGGCGATTCGTCGACCCTGGCCAACTGCACGTATCCGCTGAGCACAGGGCCAAACCTTTCCTGGACACAGTTGAACACCCGTCCGATCGCGTCTTCCTCGGATGTCGGTACCGACTCGGCACTCAACGGGGCGATCCGCCTGCGGAAGATGAATCCGTTGCGGGAATTCACCGACGGGCTGTCGAAGACAATCCTCGTCGGCGAGCAGTTGCTTGGGCCAGGAACGATGGGGAGCGAAGGCCCAGCGTCAGCCTTCAACGCCAAGACATGCATTGGCTTGGGTATCTCCTGGAGCGGCAATCAAACAACGTTCGACGGCGCAATCACCCAGTCCCAGATCGACAGCTACCTTGACGCCTCCGCTACAGCCGGCGCGGCCGGCACCTACACTGGGACGATGGGGGCGCTGTGGTGGAGGCCTGTCAACCACTGCACGCTCATCAACACGGTCTGTCCTCCCAACGACCGCCGTCCGTCCGGCTTGCTCAATGGCTCGACCACTGACTACGGCAACAGCCGCGGCGTGTATGTCTCGCGAAGCAACCATCCTGGCGGCGTGGTCCATGCCTTTGCGGACGGGTCGGTGACCTTCATTGCCGACTCCATTGCAATCGATGTCTACCAGGGGCTGGGGAGCCGCAACGGCGGTGAGACGGTGGCGGCCCCCTAATCGGCTTTGCTGTTTGCAAGAGGAATTCTCAATGACCCCCCGGCAACTGGTTTCCCTCCTTCTCGCATTGACCGTGCTGCCTCTGACTACGGCCTCGTCGGCGGCAGACGAGCATAAGACCGAACGTGACATCTCCTACCGGGAGCAACCGGCGGATGACGCCCAGAGGGAACGCTGCCTCCTCGACATCCACCACCCGGTGGGAAGCAACGGCTTCACCACCCTGGTCTGGTTCCATGGTGGCGGCCTCACGAAGGGGGAGCGGCAGCTGCCGACGGGGCTTTGCAACCAGGGTATTGCAGTCGTCGGGGCCGGCTATCGGCTGGCATCGCAGGCCAAGGCGCCGGCATCGATCGACGACGCCGCGGCGGCCGTCGCCTGGACGGTGAAGAACATCGAGCGCTACGGCGGATCGCCTCAACACATCGTGGTCTGCGGCGCTTCCGCCGGCGGCTACCTTGCCCTCATGGTCGGACTCGATCGACGCTGGCTTGCGGCGTACGGAGTGAAGGCCGACACGCTCGCGGGAATCATCCCCTACAGCGGCCAGTGCATCACGCACTTCGCCTACCGGGCCGAGAGGGGCATCCCCGAAACGCAGCCGGTCGTCGACGACTTGGCGCCGCTGTACCACGTCCGTCGTGACGCCCCGCCCATCCTCCTGATCACGGGCGACCGGAAGAAGGAATTGGTCGGGCGATACGAGGAAAACGCTTACATGTGGAGGATGCTGAAGGTGGTGGGCCACAAGAAAGTCACTTTGAGGGAAATGAAGGACGAAGATCACGGCAGCATGGTCGTTCCGTCCCACCCCATCGTCTTGGAATTCGTGCAGAAACTGACTCTCGAGCCAGCCGCGACTGACCAGCCGCAGAAGGCGGCAGCGAAATGATCATTTACGGAACGGCCCTTCTGGCCGTCTGCCACCTGCTGGGAGTCTTTCTGGGTGACCTGCTCGGTAGTCTCATTGGCGTCAAGGCGAACGTGGGTGGCGTCGGGATCGCCATGCTGCTGCTGATCTCCGCGCGGACCTATCTGCACAAGCGTGGCCTGATGCCCAATGCCACCGAGGCGGGCGTCGGCTTCTGGGCCGCCATGTACATTCCGGTGGTGGTCGCCATGGCCGCCCAACAGAACGTGGTGGCAGCCCTCAAGGGAGGCCCCGTGGCGGTGATTTCGGCGGTCGGCGCGGTGCTGCTGTGCGGCTGCACAATCGCCATCATCAACCGGGCCAACCGAGCCGGGCCGAAGTCCGAAGACGCAGCCTGGCAGACGGCTGCCGTGGCTGAAGAGACCTGAGCGGCAGAAGATCGCCATGGAAATGTTCCAACACGCCATTTGCGAAAACAGCCTCGTCGCTGCGTTCGCTTTCGTTGGCCTCGTGATGTGGATTTCGATCCAGCTGTCCCGCAGGCTCACGTTTGGACGGGTGCACGGCTCGGCCATCGCCATCGTGATCGGCCTGGCGCTCGCCTACTGGGGCGGTATCCAGACCGGCGGCAGCAAGGGCTTGGCCGATCTCAAGCTGTTCGCCGGCATCGGCCTGATGGGCGGCGCAATGATGCGGGACTTCGCGATCGTCGCGACCGCTTTCGAGGTGCAGGTGGACGAGGCCAAGCGAGCCGGCCTGATCGGCGCGGTATCGCTGCTGCTCGGCACGCTGATTCCCTTCGTTGTCGGCGCTTCCGTCGCCTGGTCGATGGGCTACACAGACGCGGTGGCGATGACCACCATCGGCGCCGGCGCGGTAACCTACATCGTCGGCCCCGTGACCGGCGCCGCCATCGGTGCCAGTTCCGATCTGATGGCGCTGTCCATCGCCACCGGTCTTATCAAAGCCATCATGGTGATGGTGTTCACGCCTGCTGCCGCACGCTTCCTGGGCCTCGATAATCCCCGTGCGGCAATGGTCTTCGGCGGCCTCGCGGGCACCGTCAGTGGCGTGTCGGCAGGCCTTGCCGCCACCGACCGTCGCCTCGTGCCATACGGCGCCCTGGTTGCCACCTTCCACACCGGCCTGGGCTGCCTCATGGGCCCTTCGGTCCTGTACCTCGCAACCAAGGCCCTCGTCGGCTGAGTCGACTCCACTCTCTGTCACACCAGGCGATTCGATGAACGCTCCCTGTTCGACCGGTGACTGGGATACCCGTCGCCACGGGCGGCTGCAGCGACTCGAGCGAGCCGCCGCTCTCGGGCTCGCACGCCGTGTCGAACCGGGGCGCGTCGGCGAGTTACTCGAAGCGGTGATCGAACCGGGCGACCGGGTCTGCCTCGAAGGCAACAACCAGAAACAGGCCGACTTCCTCGCCGATACCCTGGCCGAGTGCAGCCCAGAGCGGCTGCACGACCTGCACATGGTGCAGTCGGTGCTGGCCCTACCGAGCCATGTCGATCTCTTCGAGCGGGGCATCGCCCGTACGCTGGACTTCTCCTTCTCAGGGCCACAGGCCGGACGTCTGGCCCGATTGGTCAAGGACCGCCGGATCGAGATCGGCGCAATCCACACCTATCTGGAACTATTCGGGCGTTACTTCGTGGATCTGACCCCGAAGGTCTGCCTCATCGCCGCCCATGCCGCCGACGCCGCTGGCAACCTCTACACCGGCCCCAACACTGAGGACACGCCAGCCATCGTCGAGGCGACGGCGTTCAAGGGCGGCATCGTGATCGCCCAGGTGAATGCCCTGGTCGCCAGCCTGCCTCGGGTGGACATTCCTGCCGACTGGGTCGATTTCTTGGTGGTCGCACCACGCCCTCACTCCATCGAGCCGCTGTTCACCCGTGACCCGGCACAAATCACCGACGTGCAGGTGCTCATGGCGATGATGGCCATACAAGGCATCTACGCCGAATACGGTGTCACGCGTCTCAACCACGGCATCGGCTTCGATACAGCCGCGATCGAGCTGCTGCTGCCAACCTACGCGACCGAACTGGGACTGAAGGGCAAGATTTGCACCCACTGGGCACTCAATCCCCACCCGACGCTGATCCCGGCGATCGAGTCGGGCTACGTGGAGTCCATCCATTGCTTTGGCTCCGAAGTGGGCATGGAAAACTACGTCGCCGCCCGTTCCGACATTTTCTTCACCGGGGCCGACGGCAGCATGCGGTCCAATCGGGCGTTCAGCCAGACGGCCGGCCTGTATGCCTGCGACATGTTCATCGGCTCCACGCTGCAGATCGACCTGGATGGCAATAGCTCGACCGCCACGCTGGACCGCATCACTGGATTCGGTGGAGCCCCCAACATGGGTTCCGATCCCCACGGGCGTCGCCATGCATCCCCCGCGTGGCTGAAGGCCGGACGTGAGGCCGGCGGGCCGAACGCGGTGCGGGGCCGCAAGCTCGTCGTGCAGATGGTCGAGACATTTCGCGAGCACATGACGCCGGTGTTTGTCGAGGAGTTGGATGCCTGGAAACTCCGGGAAAGCATGGGGCTGGAGCTGCCACCGATCATGATCTACGGAGACGACGTGACCCACATCGTGACGGAGGAGGGCATCGCGAACCTGTTGCGATGCCGAACGCCGCACGAGCGGGAACAGGCGATCCGCGGCATCGCCGGCTTCACTCCGGCGGGCATGGCTCGTGACCGCCACATGGTCGAGCAGCTCCGCAATCGCGGCGTGATCCGCCGTGCCGAGGACATGGGCATCGATCCCCGCCAGGCCACCCGCGACCTGCTCGCGGCCCGTTCCATCAAAGATCTCGTGCGTTGGTCGGGCGGCCTCTATACCCCGCCGGCCCGCTTCCGCAACTGGTGAGCACCCATGGAAATTCTCGAATTCCGTTTCACGTCCCAGCCTGCCAGGCAGGGCGTCGATGCGAAACTCTGCGGCGTGGTCGGCTCCGGCAATCTCGAGATCCTGATCCAGCCGGGCGACGACGCCAGAGCCTGCCTCGTAGCCGTGAAAACGTCGGCCCGCGGCTTCGGCCAGATATGGGAGGCCGTCATCGCCGAATTCGCCAACCGCCACGCGGTCGGCGGCACCCGCATCGCCATCAACGACATGGGGGCTACGCCGGCGGTCGTCACGCTGCGGCTGGGACAGGCCCTTTGCGAATACATCGGGGGTGTTCCATGAAAGAGTCATCCGCCACCCGCCTGCCGCGACGCTTGAGGTACTTCGAAGCCACCGCTCGCAACCGGGTGGCCGCGGTGATGGACGCCGGCACCTTTCGGGAATTCCTTCCGCCTGAGCAGTCCCAACCCAGCCCGCACCTAGCGGTGCTCGACATCCCGGGCAGTTTCGACGACGGCGTGATCGTCGGCGCAGCGACCCTCGGCGACCGGCCAGTTCTGGTGATCGCCCAAGAGGGGCTTTTCATGGGCGGCGCGGTGGGAGAGATCCACGGCGCGAAGATCGTCGGCCTCTTGCAGCGAGCAGTCCGGGAGAAGCCGGCGGCTGTGATATTCATGGCCGATTCCGGCGGCGTGCGGCTGCACGAAGCCAACGCCGGGCTGATCGCAATCTCCGAGATCATGCGGGCCGTACTCGACGCCCGCGCGGCCGGGGTGCCGGTGATCGCCTTGGTGGGTGGCAGCTGCGGTGCCTTCGGCGGCATGGGGATCGTGGTGCGGCTGTGCTCCGCAGTCGTAATGTCCGAGGAGGGACGGCTGGCCCTATCGGGCCCGGAGGTCATCGAAACCGTCGCGGGCGTTGAGGAGTTCGACTCCAAGGACCGTGCCCTCGTGTGGCGCATCACCGGCGGAAAGCATCGTTATCTCACGGGCGACTGCGACGAACTGGTCGACGACGACGCAGCCGCCTTCCGTCGGAGCGCGATCGAACTGCTCAATGACTGGAAGGAGCCCTCGTCGTCCGTCGCGGGATTACGCGCTGAGCAGGAGCGCCTGACGAGCCGCTGCCAGCGGTTCGATGGCCTCCGTGATGGCCTCGACGTCTGGCGAGCCCTCGGCGTCACCGATCCCCAACAGATTCCGCTGATGGACCGGGACAGCTTGGTTGCCCTGAAGAAAGAACTGCCGGCGTGAGACTCCACGACATTCTCGATGGTCTTTTCCCTGCAGGGCATGATGTGGCCGTCGGCGGCCACATCGTCACGGGATGTGCCCACACGGCGATTGGCACGGTGGCCCTGCTTGGCACCGTGGATGGAGCCGCCATCGGCCATGACATCGCCCTCCGCCTGGCCGGGCGGGTGCTCGATATCGTGGCCCATTTTCCCGGCCGCCCCATCGTCTTTCTTGTGGACACCAAGGGACAGGCCCTCTCCCGGGCGGAGGAATTATTGTGCCTCAATGGCAGCCTCGCCCACCTGGCCCGCTGCGTGGATCTGGCCCGCCGGCAGGGGCACGTGAGCCTTGCTCTTGTAACCGGCGAGGCAGTCAGTGGTGGCTTTCTGTGCTTCGGTCTGATGGCGGACAAAACCTATGCACTGGCCGATACTCAGGTGCGGGTAATGGACCTGAAGGCGATGGCGAGGGTCACCAAGATTCCCCTCGAGCGTCTGATCGATCTGGCCGCTGCATCGCCCACATTCGCACCCGGCGTCGAGAACTACCTGCGTATGGGTGCGATCGAGGCGATCTGGGACGCACCATCAGCGGCCCTGCTGGAAGCGGCACTGGCGGACCAGCAGGCAGCCGATTCGCGAGTCGACGAGCGGATGGCCCGAGGTGCGGCCCGCAAAGGGCGTCGCCTGGCGGCAACCACCGCGGTCATCGTGGCTTCATCATGAGTTGTGCTATGCGTCGCCATGATCTCGCTCATGTTCGTGAGGGAGTTGCCGTGCGTTTTCTGTGCGGCACACTCGACGGATCGCTGTCGGCAAGGGTCGGTGAATGGATCACTGCGGGTCGGCCGCTGGTGGTGGCACGCCAGCCGACCTATGGCACGGACGTGCTCCTGGGCCTGACCCTGCCCGCTGCAGAAGCACGGCGGCGCGTCGGTTGCCTGATCAAACGTGGGGACCTGCTGCAGGTTCGCAGGCCGCTGACCATTGCCGACTGCCTGCATTGTCTGCCCGACAAGGTGGCAGCACCACTCGCCACACTTGCCAGCTCGCTGGCGGCCGTCGGCGCGCGTGTCGGTGTCTACGGATCCCTGGCCTGGGAGGCATTGAGCGGCGACCGCTATCGGCATCCAAATTCCGACGTGGATCTGATCTGCGATGTAGCCTCCGTCGCCGAGACCGACGCCTGCCTGCGGCTGCTTGCCGCAGCGACGGGAATGCCCTGCCGGGTCGATGGGGAAGTCCGTTTTCCGGACGGCTGCGCGGTGGCCTGGCGGGAGTTGGCGGCTGCGTGGGGCAAGACCAATGCCCGCGTGCTTGTGAAGGGCGAGGCGAATGCCGGCCTGTTACCCCTGTCCGTGATCGTGGAACAGTTCAACAAGGCTGTGCTGCATGGCTGAAACCTTTGCCCTTCGACAGGAAAACTTCCGGCCATCCGCTGCGAGCGCCGTGGACGGCTTCGCGACCCGCATCGGCAGCTTGGCCATTCGCGCCCTGTATCGCGAGTTGGCACTCTCGCGCAAGCCCGGCCTTGTCAGTCCTACCGACTCCGGCAGCCATCAGGACATGGATTTCCATACGTTCATGCGCAGCCTCGAGTCCCTGCGCGACTACTTCCCGGAGATCACCCGCGTCGGTGCAGCCAGCCCGTCCTTTGAGCCCCTGCGGCAATTGGGCGTGGCGGCCGAGGCGAAGATGCTGCAGGCGACCGGCGGCATCAATACCCATCGCGGGGCGATCTTCAACATCGGCCTGCTGTGTGCCGCGGCCGGTGCAATGCACGCCGAGGGCCGGCGATTGTCCGCAGCCGACGTTTGCGCCGAGGCCGCGAGGCGATGGGGCGGTGCGATCGAGGCAGCTGCCGATCCCGCCTCACACAGCCACGGCGCAGAGATGGCCCGTCGGTACGGCAGCGGTGGCGCCCGGCGGGAGGCGGCCGATGGGTTTCCTGCGACGGTCGACCTGGGGCTACCCGCCTACCGGGAGGCTCTCTGCCGGACCGCCGATCCCGAGCGGGCGGCACTGCAATGCCTATTCACACTCATCGCTCACGTCGAAGACACGAATCTTCTGTGGCGCGGCGGTCCGGAAGGGCTGGCCTTCGCCCAGCGGCGTGCGTTGGAATTTCTCGCCATCGGTGGCGTAACCGCGGATGATTGGGAGGAACTCGCTCGCCGCATTCACGCCGAATTTATAGCGCGCGACCTGAGCCCCGGCGGCAGTGCCGACCTGCTCGCAGTCACGCTGTTCCTCGACGGACTCTGAGGCAACCGATGCGACTGGCCATTTTGTTCAGTGGACAGGGCCACCAGCAGTCGTCCCATCTTGATGCCTTGCGCGAAGACATATCGCCCGAACTGGCGACCGTGCTGGCCAAGGCGATTCCGACCGTCTGGGAGGCGACGTCTCCCATCGCCGGGGAAATCCAGGTCAACGCTGTCGCCCAACCGCTGATCTTTGGCTACCAGATGAAGCTCTGGCAGCAGTTGCAGTCCGCCCTGCCGCGGCCAGTGTGTGTGGCAGGCTATTCCCTCGGTGAGATGGCGGCTTGTTGCGTTGCCGGGGCCTTTCCCGTAGTCGCGGGAGTGGATCTCTGCACTCGCCGTGCGGAGCTGATGGACTCCTGCATGAACGAACCTGCGGGACTGCTCGCGGTGCTCGGACTAGGCGCGGAAGCCGTGGCCGAGTTGGCCTCACAGTGCGGTCTGGCAGTGGCAATCCGCAATGCGCCGGACAACTTCGTTCTCGGCGGGCGCGCTCATGGGCTCGTCCCGGCCGAACGCCTTGCCAAGGCGGCGGGGGCCAAACGGGTGGTGCGACTCGCCGTGAGTACGCCATCCCACACGCCGCTGTTAGCGGCGGCCAGCGCCGGCTTCGCTGCACACCTTCATGCCTACCGGGAAGGTCGTCTCGCTTTCCCGGTGCTCAGTGCTATCGATGGACGGGTAGCTCATCGTGCGACAGACGGGATGGACTCGCTGGCGCGTCAGATCAGCACGCCGCTGGATTGGGAGGCCTGCCTGAGTGCCGTCTTGGAGATGCAACCGGATGTGTTGTTGGAGATTGGCCCCGGCAATGCGCTGGCCCGCATGTGGAGTGAGCGTGGCACGGGCGTTCCAGTACGGGCGTCGGCCGATTTCCGAACTGTCGCCGGTATCGTCGACTGGGTACGACAGTGCGACTGACCGATGGCAGGCCAGCTTCGTATGGGGCGCGGCGTGGAATTTGGCACGGAGAGACGACCGCGCGGCACCTTTCCCCGCACTATCCAACGGTCACCACTCAGGAACTCCCACATGGTGACCGTTGGATAGCATCAGGCGCACGCATCCAGCGTCTATCGCAACGGCAGGTGAATGAGTCGGTTTTGGAACTCATCGACGGTCATGCCCGCCAGACACAGTTCGGCGTCCTCGATCATCCGACCCATCGGTGTGCCCTGGGGCGCGAACAGAACCCCGTCGAACGTGATGCCTTGCCGCTGCCACGGCGCCGCGATTTCGAGGAAATCGCTGCCCTGAGTGAACAGCACACGGCCAATCGTCGTTGCCCGTATCAGCAACTCCTCGTCGGATATCTGGCCCGTCGAGTCTTCTTGAGCGGTGCGGACGTCAATCCGCTTGCGCCGAAGCCCTTCTGAAACGCCCGCTGGCACATGCACGTCCATGTAAACGGCCAGCGGCATGAGGCGGGTCACCCGTTGCGGCCATGAGCCGCTGCACGTCGCCGGAGAAGTTCATCCCGTGAGATGGACTCCGGACCTCGGGCCCGCTCCGCCAGCGCTTTCCCCGCCTCGATTGCCGCCACGATGCTGTCGTGGCGGTCGTGGAAGTAGGCGAGAGCGGCGTAGACCTCGGCCGGCTGAAGATCGGTGGCCGGGGCCGTGCAGTCTGGCCAGGGCTTCTGGGCCGAGTACGTGGTGCTGAAGGCCGTGGAGGCCTTGCCGATGCCCGATGAAGTGAGCAACGAATCGGCCGCGTCCGCCTTCGTCAACCCGCTGACCGCTTTGGGCCTCGCCCGGCCCGTGATCAAGGGACGCCATCGGGCGATGATCCACTCCGCCGGGGCTTCCCAGCTCGGCCGGATGCTGATCCGTCTGAGCAATCGCCATGCTTTCCCGCTCATCAACATCGTGCATCGCGATGCTCTGGTCGCCGAACTTCAGGCGGACGGCGCCAAGCACGTACTCGACAGCAGTCGGGCCGACTTCCAGGAATCGCTCACGAGACTGGCCCGAGACCTCAAGGCCACGTGGGCCGCCGACGCCGTGGCCGGGAGCATGACGGGCATCCTGGCCGCGTGCATGCCCTCCGGCAGCACGATCGCGGTCTACGGCGTTCTGTCCGGGAGCGAATCGACGGTCAATCCGGGCGACCTGATCTTCCGTGGTCAGACCGTGAGCGGCTACTGGGTATCCCGCGAGTTTCAGGATCGCAGTCCACTCGGGCTCCTGCGCATCTCGCAGTTTCTGCGGAGTGCCCGTCGGCTGCTCAGCACCGACCTGCAATCCAAGGCCCAGGCCCACGTGCCGCTCGAGGACATCGCCACGAGCCTGCCGAAACTGCTCGAGTCCACGAGCAAAGGGAAAATCTATATCCGTCCCGGCGGTTGACTCTCTCCGCCTGTATCCCAAAACATTGGACTACGTCGGAGACGCGGCGAGGGCGGCGACCGTAGTCGCATCGCAGCGTGGATGGGAGGAGCGTGCGCACGTACGCCATTGCCGCAACTAGGCCGAGGCGAGCGACTCTCACCAGTGCCTCTTGGTCAACCGCTGCCTCAACCCGGGCGACGTGTCCACGATTCATTTCCGCGTGAAAGACTGCTGTTGTGGTCTCCAGACAATCTGCGGAGACGCCGCGCGTAGAGTGCAGCCAGTGCGGAACGGACCTCCCCTCACCCTAAGGACAGGACATTCATGACAAAGAACAGTAGTTGTCGCAATGAGTGTTCCCGCCCAAGTTCGCCAACGCTTCTTCGCGTTCTGCTCGATGTCGCCCGCGCGGCGATGCACGCCGCCCGGATCGAGTCCACGCCACCGCTGGGAACGCAGCTGCCGGCAGCCCCTCGGTAGCGATTCGTCAAGTCCGCAGGGACGACGTCCTGCCATCACGGAAGTCGTCCGTTTCTTCGGTGGACGGCAGTTCTCGCTCTTACGGCGATTGCGCTGAGTTGGGACGTCACTTCGAGGACCGCCTCCGCTACTCCTGTCGTTATCAACGGCGGCACGTCGTGGGAGGGCTGGTCACTTCGTGGCAACTCCCGTGACGTTGGGATTTGGGCCGCTGGCAGCATCACCCGCAATTACGATCTGTACACGACAGTCTTCTATTTCGACAACAATGTGATCACGGGTAGCCCGGTTCAAGTCAAAGTGGCAACTGCACCCAGCGACTTCGGCCAAGGCACGTTTTCGCAAGGAGCCTTCGCGAACGGCCATGAGATTTTGGGAATCGGTCTCAAGATGAAAGACCTCAATGCCAGTGCGATCGGTCAGACTTTCCTCAATTTCGGGATTGGGTTTGATAATTATCAGGCCGCGACTTCCGTCGGCGGCATTGACGGTCACTGGGACAACACCGTGTGGGCGCATACAGGTGACTTCGGTATGTGGATGAGTGACCCATCTGATGGCAGCGGCCCATCAAACCTTTACGCAATGACCACGAACGGTTTGGCGCACGCTGGAACTGGGCAATATGCGAACCTCCCGGGCGGCTTTGGAAGTGGCGTCAGTTACGATTATGCCGCTCGGACGTTTCGCCAGGGTGATGCGGACGGATCGATTCAGTTCCTCTTTGACCTGACAGCGATGGAGGATTTGTACGGACCCGGGAGCCCTTCTCTTGGAGGCGGATGGAACCCGAATGCATTGAGTAATCGAATCGGGCCGATGGGCCATAACCTGAATCTGTCGATCTACAACTCGAACGACGGCTTCGTCAACGCTAGCACCGCCGTGATTGGACCGATCGCCGTGCCCGAGCCTTCAACCGCGGTGCTCGGCGTGATCGCGATCGGCACCTTGGCCTTCGCCGCCCGCCGCCGCATGTGGAGGGTGACGTCGTCCACTGATCCTGTGTCGCTCTGACCTGCCCCCCTTGTCAGGCGATCGCCCGCACCTGTCGGCGGATGTCTTCTTTGATCGCCTCCCAGTCAGAGGGCACAAGCATCGTCGGCATCGGCTCAGCTTCGGCATCGTCGAAATAACAAAGCGAAGCGAGCACACGCCCGGGATCCGACACGCCGAATCGACGGCAATAGGCGTCGATCATCGCCTTGAGCGGCATGACGGCAGCGAGGACGTGAACATCGACAAAATCCTTTTTTGTACCCCGCTGCGAGACGGCCAGCAGTTTCATGGCCGACAGATCGGCCGGGCCGGCCAGTCGGCAGCCATACTCGGGCCAATCGATCGTTGGCTCGAGTAACGCTGGCTTGAATTCGAGGAAACTTACCTTCACGCTGTCGACCGAGCCGTGCACGGTACCGTGGGCCAGCGATATCGGCGCCAGCGGAACGCCGTGGCCGGCGAGCGCGGCGGTGAGATTCACGGGCTCAACTGGAAACTGCTGCGTGCACCAGTCGAAATCGACCGACTGCCGATGGCCGAACTGGATGGCCACGGCCGTGCCACCGATAAGATGGAATCCCAGTGCTGTTGCGGCGGGGCCGAGCTGCCGCAGGCAGGCCTGCTGCTCCGGTGGAAGCACTTCGGCATGCATCATCGGCCGTTAGACCCTTCCCATAATCGACGTTCCGGACACGCGAGCCACTGCTGCACATCAACGGCGGGCAAGCCAATCACGGTCTCCCAGAATCGCAGTTGCTGCGACGAGAGCTGCCGGCCGTGGTGGCGGATGATCCAATCGCGGATGACGTCGTCTCCGAACCGCCGGCGGAGCCAGCGGATGGCGTCGAGCGGGCCGCTGGCGAGCACGCGACCGATGACAAAGTCGTGCTGGGTCACCACGTCGAGGGTGGCGAAGTCGCAGTCCCAGAACAAGGGACGCAGTGATTCCGGCAGGCCTGCGGATACGGGTGCGATGGCTTCCATATGACCATGATACCTCCGCATAGCGATGACGGGAGAATCCGCCAGAGGGCCGTGCAGGACCGGGTGCCCGATCCACCGGGTGCCCGATCCACCGGGTGCCCGATCCGCCGGAACGTGCGATCAGCGTTTCGCCGGGGCTGCCTTGAGGTAGGCCGCAATACAGCTTGCGATTTCGTGCACCAGCGCCGGGATGGTCATCGGCGCGCCGCTGACTTCGTGGTCGTCAAACATCATCTGCTGTGCCAGAGCCGCAAACACCATCCGCCAGGCCACGTTGGTCGCGATCGCCGGGTCGGCATGGGCGATCTCCTCGCGGTGGCTCAGCACGAGCGTGGTGAAGATGCCGGCGAACACGGCGTTCGCCCGGATGCCCTGGGCCCGCAGGTTCGGGTCGGCCGAACGGTGGAGAACGAAGAAGCGGGCTGAATTGCGATACTCCTGCGTGGCGGTGAAGACGTGCGAGAGGAACACCTCGATCGCGCCAGCCAGGGTTTTTTCGTTGCCGGCTGCTGCGACCGCCACGTGCGCCGCACCTCCGATCCTTAAAAGAAACCGCTCGTGCATTGCTTGGAGCAGGCCGTCGCGGTCGCCGAAGCGGCCATAGAAGTTCCCTACCGATGTTTTCGCACGCGTTATGACGGCTTCCACAGTGAGGGCGTTATCCCCGCCGTCTGCGAAAATGGCCTCGGCGGCGTCAAGCATTCTGGCCATCGACAGAATGCTGCGGGCTTGCTGCGGTTTACGGCCCATGGTCATCCACAATGCGTTATCTGGGTAGTGGTCCTGCCCCACTCCCTTGGGGGATCGGTAGCGAGGAGGATAGCAGAAAAGGTAGCAGGGTGGGCAATCGCGCCCAAGAACCCGTTTATTATCATCAATGGGCAGGAAATACGGAATAGTCGCATGTTTGACGCCCCACGAATGCCCGTGATCGACATCCACTCGGCCTTGCAACGCTCGTGATCCCCCCGAAGGGCATGACGGGTCGCCCGGGCCGTCATGAGCCCGCCCGCTCCCAAACGCCTCGTCGCCTCCCGGTCACTTCGTCTGGAAGAGGGGGCTTTGGGCAATCGCGTGGATCATGGACCGGAGCCCATATCCTGTCGCTTCCGTCTGATCGAGGATCCTCTCGACCTCCTGGCGGTCGGCGAAGTGCACTTCCGAACCGGTCGCGTAGATCAGCATGTGCGAGAGAAAGCTGCGTGCCAGTCCCCGGCTATCTGCGAGCAACAGCGACCGCAAACTGACCTGCCCCCATGAATGACGCCAGATTCTAAGTTAGGGTTTTGCCCTCCAACAGACCAGCCCTGTGCGGTTGCGGAGGCGCAGCCGTAGCAACCGCACAGGGCTGCATCGCCTCCGGGGCCGGC
>Ga0214919_10000335_pt1 | contig 80927 bp, 72 predicted proteins | sample LL1503_MetaG_FD_177994 | JGI IMG/M metagenome (GOLD analysis project Ga0214919, IMG submission 177994) | Freshwater microbial communities from Lake Lanier, Atlanta, Georgia, United States - LL-1503 | ecosystem: Environmental > Aquatic > Freshwater > Lake | place: USA: Georgia | collected... | reverse complement strand
CCAGATTGTTCTATTTCTTCTAATAATTCTGGATAATGATGCCAAAGAACAATTTCACTTGGTCCTTCTAAATCCTCAATCGAATAATCATCGTTTCCTTGTAAATGATTTTCATCAATGATTGTTCCATCGTATTCATTACCAAAATATTGTTTCACTAATTCGTGATACAGTTTATTCCTTTTACCGCCTGAATATTGTTCATCTGGGTCACTATATTTTTTAATCATTGAATTTGGGTCATCCGATAGAATTCTTTTTACAATCATACTACGTACATTCGCATCTCCTATATCTAATAATTTTGGTTCTTTTTTAAACCTGTACTTTCTACTTATATCACCGTAAGTTGTTCCGTAATCCGGAGTCAATGCAAACCATTGAAACCCGTCCATTTCATTTAGAGGAATATATTTTGCGAATTTTTTATAAATGGTGGAATTTTCTCTCATATATTGTAAAATGATTAGATTTTTACAAAATATAAAATACAAAATATAAACATAAAACTTTAATTTATATAAAATGGAATTCGGGATTGATTTTGATGATGCAAGTAAATGTTGGAGAGAAAATAAAAAAAGAAAAGAAAATGGAATATATGTATATAAATGTATGGGATTAACCCAAGAGGGAAAACCTTGTCGAAGAAATGCGATGAAAGTAATCGGCGCGGAATATTGTAAAATACATTTTTTTCTTTTTACCAAAAAATTGAATTAGAAATGTTTTGAAAACAATCTAAATATAAATATAATAATAATTATAAGAGATGTACGGCAATCATTTTCATTCAAAAGTTCCAGTTCGTCCTTCAAAAGTAATTGGTATTCAATTTAGTCTTTTATCACCAGAAGAAATTCGTAAGAGTTCAGTGGCAGAGATTAACAATCGTAATACCTATATGAATAATAAACCGGTCATCGGTGGCTTATTTGACCCGCGTATGGGGGTGTTAGAACCTGGTCTAATCTGTCCAACGGATGGTTTAGATTATATGAAAACGCCTGGTTATCACGGTCATATTGAGTTGGCACGTCCAGTGTTTTATATTCAGTACTTGAATACCATTCAAAAAGTATTACGTTGTGTTTGTTTTAAATGTAGTAAATTGCTTATTAGTAAAGAAAAATATAAACAAGCGCTAAAATTACAGGGGGAGGCGAGATGGAAGTATGCATTTGCTCTTTGTAATAAGATCGGGCGTTGTGGAGAAGATACGGACGACGGTTGTGGATGTTTACAGCCCACCAAAATTCGTAAAGAAGGTTTAGCCAGTATTTTCGCAGAATGGAAAACGGATAATGATGGAAGTGAACCGATTGTTATCAAATTGACTCCTGAAATCGTTTTGAAAATATTCAAGCGAATCAGTGATGATGATGTATCCTTTATGGGTTTCAGTCCTTTATGGTCGCGTCCAGATTGGATGATTTGTCAAGTGATGATTGTTCCCCCACCAGCGATTCGTCCATCCGTAAAACACGACGCGCAACAGCGTTCGGAAGATGATTTAAGTCATATTTTAGTGAATATTATTAAAACAAATAAGACGTTACAAGAAAAAATACAGGCAAATGCAGCTGCAAATGTGATTGATGATTGGACAATGGTATTACAATATTATGTAGCTACACAAGTTGATAATAAAATACCGGGGGTTGCATCAGTCGCACAACGAAGTGGCAGGCCGCTGAAATCGATCAAGGATCGTTTGAATGGAAAGGGAGGGCGTATGCGTGGGAACTTGATGGCCAAGCGTGTGGATTTTAGTGCGCGTTCGGTCATTACGGCAGACCCGAATATTTCGATCAAGGAACTCGGAATTCCAATGAAAGTGGCGAAGAACATCACAAAACCGGTGGTCGTCAATTCACTGAATAAGAATTTCTTGTTGGCTTTGGTTCGAAACGGTCCAGATGTATACCCTGGTGCAAAAATATTAGATAAGAAGAATGGCGAGTCAATTACATTACGTTATATTGACCGTGATTCGATTGTCTTGGAAGAAGGAGATATTGTGCATCGACATATGATGGACGGTGATGCGATTCTATTCAATCGTCAACCAACTTTACATCGAATGTCGATGATGTGTCATATTGCGCGAATTATGAAACGTGGAGATACGTTTCGTATGAATGTAGCCGATAGATTTTGTGTCGGCAGCAGGAGGCGTTAAAAGCGTGCTACCTCCTAGTGAGTAAATCAATAAATAATTAGGCAAATAATATAAAGAAAAATTATCATAATAATAAAATGGAGGTAACGGATACGAAACCTCTAGAAAAATGTTGTTCAAAATGTGGTATTACAAAAACAGAAAATTTATTTATTACAAACCGTAATATATGCAAGGAATGTAGAAATAAAAAAAGTAGGGAAAAATACAGTTTATTGACAATAAATAATGAAACAGAACAAGAATGTAATGCTTGTTTAAAATCAAAACTGTTACCATTATTTATTAAAAATAAGAAAATATGTATTGAATGTAATAATAATAAGAGAAGGACAAAATACGAAATAGATGAAGAACATCGTATTAAATTAATCAAAAAAGCAACTGAATTCAAACAAAAAAGGATTATTGAAAAACATAAAGTAAAAGAATTTGAAATAGGTATTGGTAATAATAAATGTAATTATTGCAATGAAATCAAAACGAAAGAAAGATTTAGACATAATCGTTTGAAATGCAAAGATTGTGAAAGAGATGAACCTATTTCAAAAATAATCCGTAATGTTAGAAGCAGAATTTTTAGTTCTATTAAATACAAGTCAAAACATACAATTGAATATCTTGGTTGTAATTGTTTGGAGTATTTAAAATGGATATTAAATAATAACGAATGTTTTACATTTAAAAATTATGGTAAGGAATGGCATATAGACCACGTTATTCCTTTATCAAAATTTGATATTACAAATGAAGAACAACAATTAATTGCTTTTAATTGGAGAAATACGATGCCTTTGTCTGTTAAAGAAAACTTGTCTAAAAATAATAAAATTTTAATACCACAGATTGAACAACATTATAAAAATTTGATTGAATATCATAATGAAAACAAACTTGAAATGCCTCAAGTATTTATTGATTTATTTGCGACGTAATCAAATTGCTGGAAGTTCCTTAGAGCCTTTACTACCACCCTTTTATGGAAACATTTAGGGGGACCACGATTAACAGTCGTACCCAATGGTAAAAATGTAAAGGATTGGATAATCAGCAGCCAAGCCCCTAACCTCGTTATGGTAAGAGTATGGGGAAGGTTCAGAGAGTAGACGGTTACGGGTCTTAAATGATGGTTTAACCAACCTGATAAGGCACAAGGTGTATTCCGGCCTTACCAGAAATGGTAAGGATTTAGGTGACAAAACCTTACAATGCCGACTTCGACGGCGATGAAATGAATTTACATATGCCTCAAGACCCAGAATCCGAGGCGGAATTGAGAAATTTAGCAGCAGTACCCTATCAAATTATCAGTCCAGGTAACAACTCGCCAATTATTGGCATTTATCAGGACTCGATGTTAGGTAGTTATCAGTTTACAAGAGAAAATATAAAATTTACGCCACGTGATGCAATGAATATCTTGATGATGTTCAATCGTGTCAATGAACAAGAATTGGCAGAAGCATTAACCGCAAACAACGGCAAAATCAGCAATTTCAATATTTTAACACAAATTATGGCGCCCCTTACTTTAAAATATAAGACAAAAGCATTTATTGAGGACAAAGACGACCCCAAAAAATCCAACGCTTTCTTGGAAATTATCAATGGAAAATACATTCGTGGTCAAATGGATAAGAGTGTATTAGGCGGTGGTACAAAAGGGTTATTACATCGAATATGTAATGATTTTGGAAATATGGCTTCTGCCAAGTTCATCGATGATTTACAAAATGTGGTCACGGAATATATGAAATCAAGTGCCTTTAGTGTAGGTATTAGTGATTTAATATCCGATTCAAAAACAAATCAATCGATTATTCAAGTCATTACAAATAAAAAAACAGATGTGAAGAATTTAATTGAGCAAGTACAAATAGGTGTCTTTGACAATGCCACAGGTAAGACAAATGAAGAAGAATTTGAGACACAAGTGAATAATATTTTGAATCAAGCGTCCTCAGAATCAGGTAAGATTGGATTGAAGAATTTAAGTAAAAACAATCGTTTCGTAACGATGGTAAATGCGGGTTCAAAAGGTAGTGATCTCAATATTTCCTTTATGATTTCTTGTTTGGGTCAACAGAATGTAGATGGTAAACGTATTCCTTATGGATTTGAAAATCGTACCCTTCCGCATTTTACAAAGTATGATGATTCCCCAGGAGCACGTGGGTTTGTAGAAAGTTCGTATATTAACGGATTGAATCCTCAAGAAATGTTCTTTCACGCGATGGGTGGTCGTGTAGGTCTTATTGATACCGCGGTAAAATCAGTTACTTGGGAAACACCTATCGTTATTATTGAAAATGAAGAACCCGTTTATATCGAAATCGGTAAATGGATCGACGAAAGACTTGCAAAAAATCCAGAGGATATCAAACATTTTACAGAAAGACAAATGGAATTACTAGAAACCGAAAAAGAAAATATATTTATTCCTACTACTGATGAAGACGGTATTATTACGTGGGGAAATATTACTGCGATTACCCGTCACGATCCTGGTACAGAATTATATGAGATTAAAACATATGGCGGAAGAAATGTGATTGTTACAGAAAGTAAATCCTTATTGATTTGGAATAAGGATACAAAGAAATTCAAAGAAATGTTAACACCAGAGATTAAAGTGGGGGATTGTGTTCCAGTGACAGCAGAATTATGTCAACCTCCAGTTGTATTAGAATTTATTAATATGAAAAAGTATTTTGCAAAGGAAGAATTTGTTTATGGTACAGATTTCAACTGTGCTTTAAATGAAATGAAAGAAGCAATGGAAAATAAAAAGAAAATACCAGAAGGGTGGTGGAATGAGAATAACGGGACAAAATTTACACTTCCTTACAGTAAAAAATCATCTTTACAAAGAACGAGTGTTCGTTCGAATTTGTTGAATATCAAAGATGGATACATTTATCCTTATCACGCAAATCGAAAAGATACTTTTATCCCAGAAAAATTCGCTTTAAATAATGAAAACGGTATTTTCATTGGGTTGTTTTTAGCAGAAGGTAATGCGAATAAAAATTCGGTAACCATTACAAACAACAATGCAAATATTCAAAGTTTTGTGAAACAATGGTTTGAAAATTTCGGTATTCATTTTGTACAACGGGAAAGAATCAATCAAATTGGAGGAAAAACGACAACGATTACAGGGAATTGTTCGTTATTATCTACTTTCTTGACAAAATTTGTTGGTCACGGAGCAGATAAAAAATATGTACCTACCGAGGCTTTTATCGCATCCGAAGAATTTGTCATTGGTTTATTGAATGGTTATTATTCAGGAGATGGAACCATTTCCAAGAATTCGATTGATGTTAGTTCTGCCTCCAAAAGATTGATCGAGGGTATTTCGATGTTATGTTCAAGATTCGGTATTTTTGGAAAAGTATTTCAATCTCAATTAAAATCCAATAATTTGGGAACCAAAAATATCAAACCTACGTATCGAATGTCGATTCGTGCGCAATGGGGACAAATCTTTACAAATAAAATTTCCTTATTAGAAGAAACCAAAAATACAAAAATGCGTACGATTGTTTGGGGAAATTCTCATCGTAATTTCGATACCTATCATCATACCGTATTGGATAAAATCGTAGAAATTAATATCATTGGCGTGGAAAAACACCCAAAAGTATATGACTTAACGATTCCTTCTACCTTAAATTTTGGACTTGCCAATGGTCTTCAAGTGCGTGATACCAGTACTACAGGGTATATACAGCGAAGATTAATCAAAGGTTTGGAAGATTTGATGGTTGGATACGATATGACGATTCGTACAAATAAAAGTAAAATCGTACAATTCTCTTATGGCGATGACGGGATCGATCCAGTGAAAGTAGAAAATCAGATGTTACCCCTTGTAACAATGAGTACCCAAGACATTTATGCGCATTATACCATTCCAGAAGAAACCGGAAAAAACAAGACTTTATCTCAAATCCTTTTGAAAAATACATTGACCAGAAATAAAAAACAGCAAGGAAAATGGTTGGAACAAAGTAAGAAAATCATCGATTGGTTCTTAGAAGAACGTACGAATATTATCGACCACGTTTTCAAAAAGAAGGGGGATAGTGTCGTGAATTGTCCAGTGGCATTTATGTACATTATTGGAAATATTCAAGGACAGTTGAATATTAATTCCTCTTCTTTAGTGGATCTTACTCTCTTGGAAGCCTTGGAACTCATTGACCAAACGTATGCCATTCTGGAGAAAAATTATTATTCCCCTCCTACCAAATTATTCAAAGTACTCTATTATTATTATTTATCCCCCAAAGATTTACTTTTAGTAAAACGGTTTAACCGTGCAGCATTAATGGTTTTGTTAGAAACCATTGTAAGTACTTATAAAAAAGCCATTGTAACACCAGGCGAAATGGTTGGGATGATCGCTGGTCAAAGTATTGGCGAGGTAAGTACTCAGATGTCTCTTTTATCCAGTGAGAAAATTAAACTTGTGAAAAGAAACAAGGAAAGTCAAGAACTAGAACACTTATCTGTGGAAATCGGTCCATTCATTGAAAATCTAATCGAACAACTTCCAAACTATACTTTCGATACAGGACACGGAATGAATAGTGTAGAAACACTCTTGGAAAAATTAGAAGATGATTATTATATTGTCGGTGTTACAGAGGATGAACAAACAAAATGGAACAAGATCTCCCATATTTCAAGACACCCTGTGAATGGACAAATGATGAAGGTTACTACAAGAAGCGGAAGGGTTGTGGAAACAACAACAAGTCATTCTCACTTGTTCCGTTCAGAGGAAACTCAAAAAGTAGAAGCGATTGTTGGTGCAAATATGAAGAAAGGAATGAGAATTCCGGTAGCTAGACAAATTGCCCAAACCTTTACACAAACAACCATTCAAATCAATGATAAAAATTACAAATTAGATTCTTTATTTGGATGGTTTGTCGGGGCTTATTTAGCAGAAGGAAATATAAATTATCACGAAATTGCCATTACCAATATATCAAATACTTTTATTGAAAAAACCAAAGAATTTGCAAACAGATTTGACAAAGAATGTCGTATCAGTGAAAAAGAAGGAGAATATGGACAAAGTATAACTACCAAATTTACTTGTAAAGAATTGGCTTGTTTATTATTAGATACGTCTGATACAGGTTCTTTTGTGAAAAAAGTTCCTGATTTTGCATTCTTAGCTCCGTTAGAATTCAAAGCAGCACTTATTCAAGCTTATTTTGATGGCGACGGTAATTTTCAAAATGATAAACAACATCATCAAATTCGAGTTTGTAGTAGAAGTAAACAATTAATCAAAGATATTTCGTTATTATTAAATTACTTTGGTATCTTTTCCTCCATCAAAGAAAATCTAATCCGTGGTTCCAATCTTTATCATTTATCAATTTCGGTCAAATATAGTGGTATGTATAAGGAAAAAATCGGTACTGAATTACATAAAGACAGATTAGAAAGTTTGGTTCAATATACAAAAAGAGATAAAAATATTTCATTAAATGAATATATCGATAAAATCAATGGATTGGGTAAAATCATTGCGCATTGTGGAAAAACATTGAATTTACCTGGACAAAGTAGAAATTATGGATTTTATAAAAAGAAAGATACAATTGGACGTAGAACTTTACAGAAATACTTGGAAATTTTCAAGTCTCATCCAGATTCCGCATTAATTCAAACAGAATTGTCTATTTTAAAACAAGCAGCCACCGCAACAGTAGTTTGGGATGAAGTCGTAGATATTGAATTTTATACACCAGAACAAACAAAATATGTATATGACTTTACTATTCCAACGAATCAAACTTTTATGACTGACTATGGTGTCATCGTTCATAATACACTAAACACTTTCCATTTCGCCGGAGTCTCATCGAAATCTAACATCACACGTGGTGTGCCTCGTATTGAAGAAATATTATCCTTATCGAGTGAACCAAAAAATCCATCCTTGACCATTTATTTAAAACCCGAAGACCAAACAGATAAAGATAAGGCACAATCCATAATGTATATGTTGGAACATACACCTTTAGAAGAGGTCGTTAAATCCGTAGAGATTTGTTTTGATCCGGATGATTTGAACACACTTATTAATGAAGATAAAGATACGATGGAACAATTCAAAGTCTTTGAAAATATGGTGGCAGAATGTGCGGGTATTGATTTGTCGAATGATGAGAATCAACGATCCAAATGGGTTTTACGTATGGAAATGGATGCGGAAGTAATGTTGGAGAAAAATATCACGATGGACGATATTCATTTCACCTTGAATAATGTATATGACAAAGAAATCAATTGTGTATTTAGCGATTATAATGCGGATAAATTGGTCTTCCGTATTCGTATGAATGAAATCATTAAAAATGCTTCCAATAAAGGTGGAACCAAGAAAGTGAAAGCAAGTCCACTAGATCAAAGCGATCAGATCTATTTATTGAAGAATTTTCAAGAACAGCTTTTACATAATATTGTTTTACGTGGTGTAAAAGGGGTAAATAAAGTGATGGTTCGTAAAATCAAAGACAATGTCACCGAACAAAACGGGATTTATAAAAAACAGGATATTATTGTCTTGGATACGGTTGGTTCTAATTTGATGGATGTATTAGCACTCAATTATATCGATAATAAACGTACTTATAGTAATGATATTGTAGAAATGTATAAAACGCTTGGCATTGAAGCGGCGCGTCAATCGATTTTCAATGAATTAACGGAAGTGATTGAATTTGATGGAACTTATATTAATTACCATAATTACAGTGTGTTATGTGACCGTATGACATATACAAGTAAAATGATTTCCATCTTTCGACACGGTATTAACAATGATAATATTGGACCCATTGCCAAGGCGTCCTTTGAGGAGACACCAGAGATGTTTTTAAAAGCGGCGAGACACGCAGAACTCGATACGTTACGTGGTGTATCTGCGAATGTAATGTGTGGTCAAGAAGGATATTTTGGGACAAGTTCTTTTCAAGTGATCTTAGACATTGAGGAAATACAAAAACAGAATGCTGCTGATGAAAATTATCAACCAACCGACGAAGAAGAAGAAATTGAAAAATTCTTTGGAAAGAGTACAAGTTCGGTGGTTGGTGATCAATGTAGTAATCAGAAATTAGCAATACAAAATAATGTGATTAATATCAAGTCGACGGATATGGGTGAGGGAGATGATGATTATAATCTATTTTAAGAATATCATATAAGTATTAAATTAACAAATATACAAGATAAAAAGGAAAAGATTTTTGTTATACTTTTTTTTAAAAAGTATATTTGCTATACTTTTTTTCAAAAAGTATATATTATATGACATACATATGCCCATTATGTTCAATCGATCCATTAAGTCATTCTCTAACGAAACTTGAAGAAAAAGATAATGTAATATATTATTATACGTGTCCTTCCAAAGCCAAACTGTATTATGATACAAATAGTATTATTCATCACTATGAAGGGGTGTTAAATGAGATTCCTGAAAATAAACAATGGTTTTGGATTTTAGATGGCATTGGTTTTAATTTGAATCATCTTATACAACTCGAAGTTGCAATTGAACTAATAAAACTTATTTCATCCAAATTCAGTAAAAATTTAAAAAAAATAATCATTATTAACCCGACGATTTATCTTTCCTCCATTTATCATCTTATCAACCCTTTTTTAACAGAGGAAATAAAATCAATTATCGAAATGAATTATGTGATTAAAAATGCAAATGATATTATTTATCCCTAGATTTAATATTAAAAGGTAGATCATTGATGAAATATGAAATATGAAATATAAAATATAAAATATAAAAATAATATATGAGTTTTAAATATTATTTTTACGTAACCTTAGTTTTATCAGTGATCGTTCAAATTGTAACAGGAATATTAGAAATAGGAACTCTTTTTGTAAAAGTGGAGACACCCTATATGATAATAAAACAATTATTATTTCTAGAAGTGTCTGTTCAAATTGTAGAAGGGTTATTTTATATTTGGTTGCTTTATAATTTTAATCAGGTATCTAATGTTACGCCAAAACGATATATCGATTGGGTTATCACAACCCCGACAATGTTAATTACCTTAATTACATATTTAATCTTTTTGAAACATATAGAGAGAGGAGAGGATACCTCAAAGTTAACATTATTTAAGGTACTATTCGAAAATTCAAGTAACATATCCTACATATTATATTTAAATTGGCTAATGTTACTATTTGGATATTTAGGTGAAGCAAAAATAATTAATACTTCAACAAGTGTTATTTTGGGTTTTGTACCGTTTTTAATATATTATTATACAATTTATATAAATTATGTAAATCAGAGTCAATTAGGTTTAAAATTATTTTGGTATTTCTTCTTTTTTTGGTCACTTTATGGGGTTGTTGCTTTTTTACCTTACTATACTAAAAATACCTTTTATAATATATTGGATTTATTTGCAAAGAATTTTTTTGGTTTATTTTTGACTTATATTATTATCTCAAAAAATTATACATTTACAAAATAGAATAATTTGGGTGCTATCTTTTTTTCAAAGGATTTTTGCTATACTTTTTTCCAAAAAGTATATTTGCGATACTTTTTTTAAAAAGTATATGTATATATATGAATAAAATAACAATACTTTTTCTTATTGTTCTTTTTTTAGAATACGCATATTATTATTTTTATTTATCTAATTGGAAAACATTTTTGGGAAAGTCAGCTCATATTAAAGATATACAATTTAATTTAGATAATGAAAAGGAATTAAGAATATTAATGACGAATTTATTGAACGAACGCGTAAAATTACTCGATACGATGTCTTATATTGAATGGGTGGAATATACGAATAAAAATGTGCTTTTAAATTTCAAAGGAAGAAAATATTATTTATATATTTATGAAAAAGATAAGGAAATACATAGACCAAACGTAGCATCTAATTTTATATTACGTGCATCTTATCAAAAAGAATTATTAAATTTAGATTTCTCAGATGAAGTAAAAAAGGTAAATCAAAGATATCTTGTATTACAGCAATTTCCGACGAATCCAAACTTAATAGATTTAATGTATTATATGCAGGAGACAATCAATGGTTGTAATTTTATCAATTATTATTGGGAAGATCCATTTAATAAACGAGCTATCCAAAAAAATGCTTATTTCAAAAAATTTAAAAAAAATGAAAATAATGAAACAAATATTACGGGTGTCATTGGGATTGGATATGAGGTAGAAGATTTAGATTATAAATACAGTGATATTGCTTTAGATTATGTAGGTATACCTTTTGTTATTTTCGTGATTTGTATGATTTTTGGACTAGTAAGTATTATGTATTATACAATTAATAGAGAATCTTATGTAAGACCTGGATTAATATTAATTATATTAAATGCATTTTTATTATATCAAATTTCACTTATTGGATCAATCACAGATATTCCATTAGAACAAACAAGAATAACAGAAATTAATACTAGTACATTAGGAGTATCATTTTTAGTTGCAGTTAATATTTTTATTATTAACACACTTCAAAAAAAAAGTAATAATAAAATGTACGCTAGTTTATATAGTGAATCCATCTTTTTATTTGCAGCTTCTATTATTTTTTTATTATTTTCAATGTACAAACAATCAAATTACACAGAAGTAAATGGTTTGAGAAAGAGACGTTTACAAAACCAGATTTTTTTCAATATGTCTATTTTTATGAATTTTGGTATTTTCTTGAATTATTTATTATTTATTACAAAACATAAAAATATATTTAATATGAATTATTTTAAATTTTTAGATAAAAAGTAGACAAGTCAAATTTACATAGTTGAATGTTTGAATTTGTTACATTTTTTTACTAAGTATAAAAGTGTACTTATAAACGTTTATGATTGTATAATAAAAGGTATAAAAATAAAAATATTAATAATATTAATAATTAATAATATTATTAATATTAATATGCATTCTTTTTATCAAATCATAGAAAAATCAAGTGAAAACCTCAATAATATTTTCCATCAAAGTGTTTTCTCTTATTTTTCCATAGAAGAAAATATAACAAATATAAGAAATAAATATTTTTTCTTACAAGAAATCGAAGAAAATATTTTTTATACCGAAGAAATGAAAAAAGAGATTCTCTATTTTTTCTCTCAAATCCAAAAAACCTATTTTGCCTTTTCTAAATTGGCTTCCCAATATAAATGGAAAAAGGCGAAAATTATGATGGATACAGATTTATGTTTAAATCAGATTGATTTAAAAGATAAAAATGTGATTTGTGTTTTTCATCAAGAAAATCATTATCTTTTTATAATCAGTGATTTAATTAATATTTTTACAACAGCTTTAACTTATTCGCCCAATTTCTTTTCTTCGCCATTAACGATTAAAAACCCTTACAACAATCTCCCCTTTTCAAAATCGAATTTATACAACATTTATTTTACTCTTTTTTTCAAATGTATACCGATCCCAGAAATTATTCAAAAATTTTTCCAATATGATTTTGATCTAGATTTATTTGAAAAAAAAAATCAAATTTTAATAAGGGAATGTGCTATTTTAAATTATCTGAATAATATCTCGGACAAAGAATTTGTTTCTGATACAAAAACAATGTTAGAATCTTATAATGAAAAACATTATAAAAAAATAGAAATGGACGAGGATTTTCCAAATCAACGTTTAATCAGTATTTTTAAACCTTATTTATTTATGTATTATATGAGTATTTTTTCGTTGGATTATAATAAAAAAATAAATTACAAAGAAGCATTGGAAAAAATGTTGTTTCGATTGCGTTATTATTTTCCGAGATTTGGTAAAAAAAGAATCAAAGTAACATCTTTGAAAAATAATTCAAAAACAACCTTTGAAAAAATAGTCGAATTTAATGAAGAATGTCCTCCTTTTTATTGTAATAAAAACAACAAATATTTTTTATCGAGTCACTTGGGATTAATGAAAACACACGATATTAACGAATTATTATCAGATGAAAAATTTATCATTCATTGCAATGAGCTGGAAAAAGACCGAATCTCAATCAAATATTTTATAAGAAATAATCATAGATTGTTCGAAGATTCTGAAGATGAATCCATAACTTCGGATGAATTACCGGATAATGATATTTTTGTATAATTTGATTTTTAACCTTTTCTTGTAAATTTCTTCAAGAAATCTTCAATTGTTTTTGGATACTCGATGGATTTTTGTAATTCTCCATAGAGTTCTGTTTCTTTATTTAATGCATCCGTTTTTATCAAGAGTTGATTTGTATTGGTTAAGATAATACGATTAATGGGCGGTTTATTAACAGGTGTCTTTTTGGTGATTGGTTGGGTAACGATGAAAATAAATTCTTTGGAATCGGATTTCTGATATCCGACCATTATTTTAGATGTTTGATTCGTTTCTAACAATTTATAGGTTCCCATAAAAACCGTAGGAATCTGATATTTTTGAACCAGGATCCATAAATCAAACAAAGAGAGAAAATAGGCATCATTCATAATCATATTTTCAAAAGTCATTGTTCCTTGAAGTACTTGATTACATAGATTTTCTTTACCTTCCATTTTTAACACATCCACGATTTTGGTTTGAAATTGTGTAAGATAAGATTGATAAGATTCGAATAAATCTTCCTTGATTTGAGAAACGGTTTTTTCCTTATTATATATGCTGAGAAGAATCACAATGACGTCATATGAACAAGCAATATTATTATTTTTATATTTGAACTCTTTATAATTGAGTGGAAACAATTGATTACGTTTTTTATCGAAAATGGGTGTTTCCACTTCTTCTTTACAAACATTTGTCATATTCATTTTATCTTGTATTTTTTCTTCTATTTCAATGATCGTTTGTTTCTTTGGTTCTGTTTCCTTTGGTTCTGTTTCCTTTGGTTCTGTTTCCTTTGGTTCTGTTTCCTTTGGTTCTGTTTCCTTTGGTTCTGTTTCCTTTGGTTTCTCAACTACTTCAATCGGTTCTTCAATTTGGGTAATCGATTTTTTTATAATAAGAGGAATGATTTCTTTGTCTTCTTCCAAGATAATCGTTTTTTTTCTCATTGTTCCGGGTTTCGCAATATTCGGTAATGTTTCCATATTTACTTCATTTTCATAAAGAGGATGAATCAACGGCTTCACTTCATCATAAGAATTGTTTTTTACATAAGGATTCATTTTCATCGGAATTAAACGACTAAAATACTCTTGGGTAATCATTGATTCAATTAAGATCATCTCATTATCTCTCAAATGATATTTCACTTGGTTATTTCCAAAAGATAAATACGTCTCTGGCTGAAACATAAAATTCTGGATACGAGTATATCTAGTCAATTCATCTGCCATTCTTCGATAATAAATATCCTGATTCCTTTCTTGATTAATAAGATTTTTCTTCGGTAAAATCAATTGACAAATACTTTTTCCTTCCTTTTCAACAATGGCACATACATTCGAAGCCGAACATTTATCCGCGTTTTTCACAATACAAGTAGAGACTTCATTGATCAGTTTGGAGTATTTTTCATCACCAATAAAAAGCACTTTGTCATCGATAATATCTTTTAATAATTCAGTTATTTTCTGTAATTTCGTTACATATAATAAAGTTTCGTTTTTCAAAACCCCTTCCAATTCTTCTCTCTCTTTGACATTTTCATAATCATTCAATAAAATACGAATGGTGTTTCGAAATACATTATAAAAATTCGATTCCATACGGATTTTTTGAATCATTTCGACACGTTCAGTATCGTGTTCCTTTTTGGACGTGGTTTCTAGATCGGCTAAAATCATATTATTTCCTTGAATGGAGGTTTTTAATCGAATATCCCTGGGAACATCGATTTTTTGGATTGGTGGATTGATTTGGATAAACTGGTTGGTTTCGGTAAGTATACCGACAATAAGTTCGTCTTCGATGACATTGATTAACGGTTTACAAGGAATCAGATTCTCGCTTTTTTCATTTAATTCAAGTAAAGAGGTTACCGTTTCTTCGTACGATTTCCAAATGGTAGGATCGGTCATAAAAACCGTTTTTTGTTTTTCCAAAGTTCTTGTTGGATTATCCAAAGAAGATGGATAACAAGGAACCATTACTTCATTTGTTTCATTGTTAACAATGATACCTATTATTTTATTATTGAAATTAAAGACATATTTTACAATATCGTATTCGGTATTTTTCAGCAACTTTTTCAAAGTAGAAAGGGGGATCGCTTGTTGGAAAAAATAACGATTGGGTAAACTTTCTTCTGGTTTACATATCGTATTCATCACGGGATAAATGATTTCATTTAATACATTTTTAATATTGGTATATTTTGTATCCCTATAAAAAAAACGGTCAACTGAATTATTGTCTTTACTTATACTCAAATAAGAATAGATTGGTTCATAGAATTCATCTTTTTTCATTAATATTAGTGTACCTAATTTTGGATTGAAAGGTTCGCTTGTATAATGATTCGTAGGACAAATAATTTCTATGTTTTGAGTAATATCGTCCTCTGGTATTTCAAGAATGACCAAATTGAATCCATAATGATAGATTTCTTTAGATGGAATATTTCGGTCTTTTAAGAAGCTTTTGGGTTGTGTCACCATATCCCATAAATAAGTATGATCAATTACGATTTTATCATTCTTTAAAAAATCAATAAAATTCAAAAAGGAACACGCAACTTTTTGATAATAAAGAATGGCTGCGTCTTCATTCAAAGAATGAGAAGGAGAATAAACAAGAGAATATAGTTTGGACTGGGTCGATTCCGGTGAATTTATAAATTCATCGATTCTCTCCGGCTGGATCGTTGCATCATAAAAATCATTGACTAGATTCCCATTTTGATAATTGATAAAATAATCGACCGATAAATTTTCGACCATTCGTTTTTTCAATTCTCTTATGGATATTTTCTTGGAACTAGAGTAAAAATAAGCGTCGGCGATACAAGCTAAAAAGGATTGTTTTGAACTCGTTTCAACACCGTGTCGTAAAAAACACGGATTCGCGGAACCAGATTTACAAGTTTGACCACTTACATTTAAAAATTGCTGTAATGGAATGGGTAAATACCCCCAACGACCATTGGAGAGAGGAAATTTCTCCATTCCGATAATATATTCATCTTCTTTTTCTTTTTCTTTTTCTTTTTCCCCGTTCTTTTCACCCTCTTTTTCATTTGTATCCTTCGCTTGACATTTTGTTACCGCTTCTAATCTTTTACGTGTATTTAAATCAAAACAACAAGGTAAACAATAACCGTCTGGATGTTTATCTACTTGGTATCCAGGAAATCTTTTGAAATCTTTTTTATCGGGATTATTATAAAATTCATATACGTAATGTCCAGGAATTACTGTTTTTGCATCGGGAGGCAATATTTTACCACACGTAGGATGCACAAGTATTTCTTTTCCGTTTTCCATTCTTTTTACAAAATCTTTGGGATCTAATACCGTATTCGTTTTTAAACACCAGTATCTTGGACAAATATAATTAAATTTCTTATTTGGATTCGACCCGTAAGTAATAATGTCTTCTTTTCTTAAAAAATCGGGATGTTCTTCATTGATTTTTTTCAATTCATCGTCGGTCAAAATAACGGGTTGTCTTTTTTTACTTGATAAACAAGTACGGGAATATGAATTATATCTACCTGTATCTGCTTTAAGAATAAGGGCCGGATCACGTTGTGAAATTCTCTCTTGGAAGAAATATGGATTGTTTAAGGTCATACCATCAATATTTTTAATGGTATTTTTATACGCAGTATTAGTATTTGTATTTGTTTCTTCTAAATTTTTATCCTCAACTTCGTCTTTGTCTTCGTCAGGATAATATAATTCTTGTGGTATGGTTATCCCATTATAGGTATCATTTTTCTTTTTTTTAGAAGCCCCTCCTTCTTTTTCCAAGTCTTCGTCTTCTTCTTCTTCATCGTCGTCATTACCAAAAAATAAATCCATTGCATTTTGTATTTTTTCTTGTTCCAAGTCTTCATCGATGGTTTCTTCTTCTAGTTTTTCCTCTTGCTTCTCTTCACGCTTCTCTTCACGCTTCTCTTCATGAAAAGAAACACGATCTTTAATTACCAAATTCGATATTTGAATTTCATTTTCTCTCGCTTCATTCGCTTCTTTTTTCTCGTTTATTTTGAAAATACGTAAGGAACATAAATGATCAATCGTTTTTTCTGGATACCGAGTACTATTTTTATCTTGCGTTATTCTTATGACCGAATCCAAAAAAATAGGAATCGTCGTTAAATAATGGATATCATTGATATTTTCCACGGTAATGGTAAGAATCGCACTTTTTTTAATGACTGAAAAAATGGTTTTAAATCCCGGATTATTCTTGATTTTAGTATCCGTTTTTTTCTTACCTTTTTCTACACTAAGCTCCCCGACAACACGTGCAAATAATTCATTGGCTTCAGTTCGATTCAAATCTTCGGAATAATTTTCCAATAAAGCCAAAATAATTTCTTCTCGATTGAATCCGAAATCATTGATTTTTTCAATAATAAAGGCTTCTTGACTCGTTGTTTTATTGAAATTGGCTACGCGTTTAAATCGCAATTGTGTTCTAACCTCATTTTCTCTCTTTGTTCCCGTTTTCTTTTTTCCCTTCGTTTCACTTATTTCTTCAATGAAGATCGTAGATAAACAAGTAAGACTACTTAAATTCAATTCATTCTGAATTTCTACTTGCAATTCGTAATTCAGGTATTTAATTTCTACGTTTTCATCATATAAACTACGAAAAGCTGGTATTTGATACCCATTTTGCTGTAAGAAATCACGAATATCATCCAATAATGGATTGATGGAATTCTGTAACATTTCATCCACAATCTCTTCTGAAATTACTTTTTTGAATTCGGATATAATGATAATATCTCCATTTTCCATAAATTCACATATAAAAGAAAAGGATTCGTTTTGTTTGGTTTTGGCCTCCAAATAAACGGCCACGGTTTTTGTTTTTCCAATCGTTTTGGTTAATTTGATAATTTCAGCTTTATTCAAAAAAGGAATTTTTTGACCTTCGGTAGAAATTTGATCCGTATAAAGTCGATATAAATTTTCTTGACGTAATGCTGGGTTATATTTAATCAATGGATTTTTTTCTGTTGCGTGAATCAACTTGAAAATAACATCCAACGGCATTTTTACGGAAAATTCTGGATGAATAATGATTTTCATTGAACGAATTCCTCTGGATAAATAAGGTAATTCTTCTTTTCTCTCTTTATAAATATCATAAAACATATTGACTACTTTATAACTTTCAAGATTGACACGTTTCAACGCTTCTTTATTGCCTTCCAATAATTCTTGTGATTTCTCGGCCAATGAAGACAAATCACGGATATTTTGAGAATACAATGCCGGAAAATAGATTTTGCTTGTAACATCTAGAGAGAAACCTTTTTCTTCGGCATTTTTAAAAACATCTTTCGCTAAACATAAATAAATGGTATTGTCGGTAATTTCGGTTCCCGTATTAAATAAAAGATAAGAATTCAATCCAAGAATCGATTTTCTGGATGTTTTCTCATAAAGGTAGTCGTAATTTTCTTTGACGTGATACGGATTATGAACAAAGGGATATTCGCCAGCTACTAAATAATATTTTTGTCCTAAAATTTTATCGATTTGCAACGGTTTTTGGTCGAGTTTTAAAGACAATAAATCGTCGTAATCATAAACTTTTTTGGAAGGCACAACAATTGACGGTTGGATATTCAAAAGAAAGGTTTCGAGACGATTTTTAGTCAGTTCTACTTTTTTATTACGAGTTAATCTTTCATAGATTTCGGCAGTATTTAATTTTTCGCTTTTTTGGCAGAAAAGATACATTTCGGGAATGGAAAAGGAAATGTTTTTTTTACTACATTCTCTGAGAATTTTGGTTTTGATTGTTGAAATCGTATCGTCATTATGAATCTGAGATTGGACAAAGAAAACGGGGGTATTATTCCCTCGAATTTTGATGAGTTCCTCTGGATCAAAATATTTTTCATACAAATCGGATTCGTTTATATTGGAAGTATCTCCATAAAATACGTAAATCGAATCTGTTTCATTGTTTTTCAGATAGTGAACTTTGTAAATCGATGGAATGTTCATTTTTAGTTAATACAATGAATATATATTATACCTTTTTAAAAAAGATATAATAATTAAAAATGGATGCGTTTATAAAAAAGAACAAAGATATTTAGGAATTTCCGTTTTATTAATTTTATTATCTTATGATATATTATAAAATGTCTTGCTCACCTTTTGACCTTTTTCCAAACGCAAAAACAACTTTTCCTTTCAAAAGTAATACAAATTGGGTTATGAAAATTTCTTCTGAAATTGAATCTGTTCTTGAATATTTAAATACCAATCAATCGAATTCAAGTTTTCAGGTTGCTGCAACAGGAAGTACTTCATTTGGGGCAGGTCCAAATACAAGTCAAGCGGATTTATTTGAGCTTATAACACTAGCCATAAAAGATCTTTTAAAAAATTTCATTGACAACTATCTTGCTGGTGTACCTGAATCACAAGACTTGGTTAGTCTTGTTACTTTAAATCCAGGATATTTATTTTTTGAGATCATATTAAATATTAATTCTGATACTCCAGTTAAAATAACCATTCCATTTCCAGCTTTACCTACTCCTAAAAACATTTGTGGTTATATGGGTGCAGGTACAAAACCAATTGAGCCATCAACATTAGATGATGTCGTAATCTATTCATCAATACAAACAGGTGTATTGGTATGTTTAACCCAATTATTATTAACTCTTGATATTCCAACGCTAGTAATAACTATGCTTACATTAACTCAAGAATCAGTTGGAAAGCGAAAATAAACTAAATATATATTTCAATTCATTGATCTCTAACAGTTAGCCTTAAAATTATAAAATAGTAATATAAATTTAATAATATTACTATTTTTGTTTCATTATTTATGATCATCAAAAAAGTAACCAAAATAACTTATCCACCACGTAATCTTAAAACAAGGTGTAAAGTAGATTCTTTTTGAATGTTATAATCCGTTAAAGATCGTCCGTCTTCTAATTGTTTTCCTGCGAAAATAAGTCGTTGTTGGTCAGGCGGAATACCTTCTTTATCTTGTATTTTTTGTTTAATTGCTTCAATGGTATCATTTGCTTCGACTTCTAAAGTTATTGTTTTTCCGGTAAGGGTTTTTACAAAAATCTGCATCTTATCTAATAGAATCAATAGATGTGTATTATATTATATTATATGATTACAAAATCTTTTTAAATCCTTTTCCACTTTTGAAAAAGTGGAGCAAAACTTCCCTTCGGGGATAGATATTACTATATAACTCGGCGCGAGTTTCTACAAAGTAATGGACAATTATAATTGTGCTACGCAAAAATATTTGTTCTTTTCTTTGTAGAAACTCGCGCGCCAAAAATATAATGATGAGGGTCTCTCACCTTATGGGCGTCCCCCCTGTATAGGAGGGATCATAAGGGAACCTAGGTTCCCTTAAACTAAGTCATAATAAGGATTGTCGTTGATTGTCATTCCACAGTATTCTTTCGGTTTTTTCTTATAATCTACAGGATTATAAATACCGGCTTCTTTGGCATTGGTTAATAAAAACTTGAAATTCTCCCAGAATTCTTGTTTATGTCCAATGGATTTGGTCATAATATGCGACAATTCGTGAATGGCAACAAAAGTAAGTGTGTTTAAGTCAATTAAATCATCATCCACTTTATTCTTATTAAGACAAAAAGCGATTTTCTCTCCTTTATTTTCACTATAAGCAGTTAATTCACTTGTAGGAAGTGTTTCCATTATTTTTTGTGGATTAAATCCATTTATTAAACGTTTTACGCGGTCGTCATCTGGTAATTTTTTACCCATATATTGAACCAACTCTTTACAAGATTGAGTAACAGAGGCGAGTAAATTGGTGGCTGGTTCCAACTTGGCTCGGTCTCTTACACAATATCGATTCCCATCTTTTGAAGAAATGACACATTTTAATTGAAAAGCATCGCTTTCATAATAGATTTTCAAACAAATCAATAATACGAATCCTACTAAAATATAAAAGAAGATATTTTGTTTGAATTGCATTTTTATGGAATCTTATATTATTGGACTATTTTAATTATTACAAAATAAATATAAGAAGAAATATAAAATGATATATATATAAATAATAAATGTCATTAGTAATTGTTTTTGTATGTCACAATAATGAAAGCATAAATAGAATAATAAATTACAATCATTATATTATGTTTGTTGGAAATGAAGAAATCGATGAACCATTTCTTAATAATGAGAAAATCATTATTGCTAGAAATTTAGAAAATAATATAGAATACGAGAAAAAGTTATTAACCTTTACTGCTTGGTATGCTATCTCAAAAAACAATTTATTTAAAGATTATGAATATCTTTGTATATTGGAATATGATGTTTGTTTTGATGAAGATTTTGAGAATAATTTAAAACAACAATGTGAATTAAATAATTATTTTGTAATAACTTTTAATGAGTCAAATAATCATCATTTAATCAATGTGGATGCAGATGAAAATATATTAAAAGAATTTTTATCATTAAAAGACATCGATGGAAATATATTAAATGAAATAAATTCTTGGGGATGTTCTACTAATCAATGTATTACTAGAATGATTTTAGATAATTTTGTAGATTGGTATTTTCCGTCTTACTTATTTATTAAAGAAAAACATTTTACAAAATTATCTTATTATCACGAACGTTTATTTATGATTTATTTAAAAAGTAAGTATATAGATTATATTAAAATAAATGGTTTATCACATTCACAATCAAGATCACACGGAGATGGTTATAATGAAATAAATGAATAAAAAAGGAATATAAATAGAAGGCACTAAATTTATAAAATATGAAATCGATTTTCAAAAAAATGATTTGTGGTTGTATCGTAAATGCGGATATTCATCGCGGGTTTTGTTATGCGGTAATAAACTACGTATCTGGATGTGGACTCTGTACACAAGAACAAAGAGAAGAAACGATCAACCGTTTATGGTTAACTGAAACTGAGAAATATATTTGGGAAGATTTAATCAAATGTTATGGATGGTCAAGAGAGAATGATAAAAAAACAGAGACAATCGATATTGAAAAAATAGAAAGGGAAGAACAAATTGATAAAATTTGGAATCGTCATTGTGGAGAGAGAATCCAGAGAAATTTAAGTTCGAATGATATTGATTAAATAATAAACGAATTTTCTAAATGATATAAAGATATTCCGATAAAATCAAGTAAATGTGTTCCATTCAAATAAAAAGAAGAGATTTTTCTTTTGATTTAAAAAATTATACAGAAGACGAATATAATATTTTATTAAATATGGATTGTAGATATATTATTTTAGGTAAAGAAATAGATGATGAAACCAATCGTAAATTACAGGGATATATTTATTTTGATTGTCCAAAAACATTTCAATCAGTAAAAAAACTTATTCCAAGAGTAGAAACAAATGAATTGCAAAAAACACCTAAATTAAATTATCAATTTTGTTCGAAACAAAATCAATTTGAAGAAAGGGGGGAATTACCGAATAATCGAGGCGAAAAAAAAGATAATAGTATGCTGGGTAAAGTGATTTATCGTCCAAAAAATACAAACGATTCTTTTGCAAGTCACGAAAAAGCAAAATTTTGGAGTTCCATCAATCAATTAAAACCCGAAGAAGTTTTTTTAAATTCTCATAAGAGTTATTGGTTTGATTGTCAAGAGTGTAATCATAGTTATGAATCTATTTTGAATAATATTAATATGAATAATTCAGGATGTCCTTATTGTTATAATAGGAAGTTATGTGGAAAAGAAGAATGTAAATCTTGTTTTGAAAAATCATTTGCTTCCCACGAAAAATCGAAATTTTGGTCGAATAAAAATATTTTAAATCCAAATCAAGTATTTAAAGGAAGTCCAAAAAAATATTATTTTATCTGTGATAAATGTAATCACGAATTATTTATTGGTTTGAAACAAATATCTTCTCAAGGACATTGGTGTTCTTATTGTAGTCATCAAAAATTATGTGATGATAATAATTGTGAGTATTGTTTTAATAATTCATTTGCCTCTATAGAAAGAAGCAAATATCTACACGATAATAATATTAAACCCAGAACATTGTTTAAAAGTACGAATAAAACATTTGATTTTAATTGTGATTTATGTAATACTGAATTTAAATGTCAGTTATCAGATGTAACAAAAGGTGTATGGTGTCCGTTTTGTGTAAATAAAACTGAGAAAATTTTATTTAATAAATTGAATGAAAAATATATATCTTTAAAATCTCAATATAAGGTTGATTGGTGTAAAAATATAAATTATTTACCTTTTGATTTTGTAATTGAAGATAAAAAAATAATTATTGAACTTGATGGAAAACAACATTTTGAACAAATTAAAAATTGGGTATCACCAGAAAAAACAAGAATGAATGATTTATATAAAATGAAATGTGCTAATGACAATAGATTTTCTATAATAAGAATTTTACAAAAAGATGTTTATAAAAATAAATATGACTGGTTAAATGAATTAATTTCTAACATTGAAAAAATAACTAAAGAAGATAGAGTTCAAAATATTTATATGTGTAAAAATAATGAATATAAAGATTTTGATTGAATAAATTACTTTTTATTTAAGGTTCACCTTGTCCAATATTTAACGGCGGCCTCATGAAGTCGGGGGTTATGGTCGATTGATTCCAAGGACCAACATATAATTGTGGGTTAGGAGGTTCACTACGAATTTGTAAGTTGGCGTTTCTAAGAGTTTGACCAATGGTATCAATACCAATATGGTAACCGGCTTTTAACAAATTTACATTTGCTAACTCGCCTTTACCACTTGGATTTAATTGGGCCCATTGACTATTGGTATCCTTAGGTAAAAGCTCGGCAGGATTTTGGATATTTGTTTGGGAACAGGTAGAAGGAAGACCCGGAGAAGTTGTTTGTACACCCTTGGCAGAAGCGAACACTTCATTTTGACCCATTGGTTCAGATGGTTGAACATTTCCTCCAGCGTTACCTTCAGCTAAACTTAAATCTTCAGCACTTGGATTTCGGTATTGACCTTGCATCGATTGATTTGATTCATAACCATAACTTCCCTTGGAACTTAAATAATTTGCAAATAAACTAATGACATAAGCAATGATTAATAAGCCAATAATTGCGCCAACACCATAATCATTCCACATCTTTTTTAAGGAGATACTCATTATATAAAATGAAGGATAAAATAATTTTAAAAATACATATTAAAATTATTTATTTTTACTAAAGAATGAAAACCAAAAAACTTTGATTTTTCCAAAGAAATAAATAATAAAGAATTTACTAAATTTCCAAGTTTTTCAATAAGTTAAAATCAAAGAAAAGAAATAAAAGAGAAAGTAAAGGAAAGAAATAAAAGATAAAGTAAAGGAAAGAAATAAAAGATAAAGTAAAGGAAAGAAATAAAAGAGAAAGTAAAGGAAATAAATAAGGAGAAAGTAAAGGAAAGAAATAAAGAGAAAGTAAAGGAAAGAAATAAAGAGAAAGTAAAGGAAATAAAGTAAAGAAAAGAAATAAAAGAGAAAGTAAAGGAAAGAAAAATTGTTCTAAAAATCATCGATTTCATTTTCTTCGAATTCTGTATTATCAAAGTCATCATCACTATCATCCAAATTTTCCAACATATATGTTTTTTTAATATTTTTTGCTTCTAAATAAGCAATAATCGCTGATTTCTTTGCTTCTTTGGCTTTTTTTCTCGCCTGTTTATACAAATCATAATAAACTTCATTTGGTTTCTTTAAAGTAATCGGTTCCATCGTTGGTTCAAATGAAATATTAAATTCCTTTAACTCATCGTTCTTTTCATCGAACGGATCTATTACCATTTCCAATTCTTTCTTTGGTTTTTCATCCTTTTCTTCTTGTTGTTGTTGTTCTTTTTCTTCTTGTTGTTGTTGTTCTTTTTCTTCCTCTTTTTTACTATTTTTCATTGTTTCTTTTTCTAAAGGATTTGTTTTTATGAAAGGGTCAAATGCCTCCAATTCATCTAAATGATATTCGTTTGTTTTGGTATTTATATTTAGTTCATTGATCGCCTTTATTTCTTGTGTATCTTTTCTCTCGTTTTCAAAAGGAGTTATTACATTTTTACTTTTTTTTATTAAACAATTATCAAAAATGGGTTCATTTAAAACCATCATTTGTTTCAATTCAATATCAATTTGAAAATTACGATTGGTAAATTTAATTCCTTGAATTTCTAAAATGGAAATAATATTTGTTTCAGGTTGAATATCTTGAATTCCTAAAGGTATTTCATTTTCATCATAAATTTTAACAGTAGGGTCGCCACTGATATGATTTGTCTTAATATTTACACGTAACAGGTAATATTTACCTGATTTATAAACACGTATCGGTGAATTAAAAGCGGTTTCAATGTCATTCATTTCTAAAGTGGTTTGAAACCAAGAATCGGATTTTGAATAAATTAGTTTTTGACACGTTTCTTCTAAATTCTCAAACCATTGAATTAAGCCTTCCGAATTCTTATCAAACATTAAATCACAATAATATTTTTTGCCTGTTTTTACAATACCTTGTCTCGTAAGACTTTTAGTAGTTTGAATATAAAGCGGTTTATTATTAAACTGTATTTTCGTAAAATAAGCACCCCCTTGAATTCCACTAGGAATGGTTAAAGATAATTTAGAAAATGGAAAATTTTCATTTGGTTCAATAATATTATCCATAAAATATTTTTATTTAATCTATTTAAGATTAGATAGAAACTTTTAAATACATTCATAACGAATTATTATTTTATTTTATTTTTATTCGATGTAATAAAAATAAAATAAATTTTAGTTATATTATTCACTATGAAAGAAGGAACTCTGGCCCAACAATGTTTAGATATGTTGAAAAAAGAAGATATTCAAAAAGAGTTGAAATTATTATTTAAACCTGTATCAGATTTTATCTTTTATGAAATTTATCCATATGTTTATATGATTTTAATTGTGGTTTTTGTCCTTTTTATAATGATTTTATCGATTTTAATTCTTTTAATTTTACTTTTACGTAATAAAAATAATATACAATGCTTATAAAATAATTTATTTTCTTTGATTATTATATAAATGAAAGGTCGTGTAAGTAAAAAACATAGAAGTCATAAACGTAGATCAAGTCGTGGTGGTTATACAAGTGCCGCTTCTTATGAACAATCAATCCTTGGAAATCAAAATCAACAATATGGTCGAGTTTTTGATATTGGAGGACCCAATAACAGTCAATCCAACGCCATTATGGCGAATGAGAGTTCCGGATCCTTAGGATATTTACCATATCAACGTGCAGGAAGAAAAAGTCGTTGTAGAAAAAGTAGTCGCAGATATAAAAGAGGAGGATTTTTAGGAAATGTTCTAAATCAAGCAATTGTTCCTTTTGGTCTAGTAGGATTAAATCAATATTATGGAAAAAGGAGTGGTAGTAAAACACGTAAAATGCGAAGACATTAAATAAATTATCTTTCAATAAAAGCGTAAAAATCGAATATTTTTTTTAACTTATTCATTATATTATGAAAAATTTAATTTATACTTGTGTTTTCAATAACGAAAAATATCTTACATTATTATTTTGGTTATTAGAGAGTATTCAATTGTTCGGGGCTTTGAATGAAAATACTGATTTATTAATTTATACTTCCTCCTCTTTTATGGAGATTATCAAAAGTAATCCACTTTACAATGATAAGATCGTTTTTTTTATTAATGATAACTATAATTCCATTGATTTAGCTTTAAAAGCACGTTTAGATATATTTGATTATCAATGGATCGATCATTATGATAAAATTTTATATTTAGACACAGACATCTTAATTTTAAAAGATCTGAATCCAATGTTCGAACTCATTGAAAAAAATGTGATTTATGCACCCAAAGAAGGAGATTTAATTGAAGATAGACACGGTTATATGTATGGAGGACTAGCTTTATTTACAGAAGAAGAAATTGAAAATTATGAAGATAAATCTTGTTTTACTAGTTGTACAATGTTATTCAATCGTTGTGAGGAAATTAAAAATTTATTTTCAATCATTAAACAACATATCATATATAAAGGAATACTATTTGGAACAGGAGATCAGCCTTATATTGTTTATAATGCCAAAAAATATAATTTAATTGATAATATAAAAATAACCCCTTTTTTAACAGCGAATAATATGGATATTTACATAGATTATACAATTAATCATTTTGGAGGTTATGCCGGTTATCCAAATTTTAAACTTGAAAGTATGCCAAAATTTTTGAATGAATTTAAAGCATATAAAAAAGAAAAAGAAGAAAAAGAACAACAAGAATAATTATTTTTTACACATTCACTCATTTCTAATCTTCATCCGTTTAAATATTTCTAATAATTTTTCTGAATATTTATTTTTAGGGTCATTATTTTCGACATTATTATGTTTTGTATGAAGATCTTTTTCAATCGTTCTTTTATCACCTGTATCATCCTTTTCTAATTTTATTTTTCTGTTTATATATGTCTCTTCCGATTGATATATATAATGAGCGATATATGCAGGTACTTCCAAATAGTTTGAATTGGTAGGATTGAATGCTAAAGTATCAGGTTTCATTAATTCATTATTTAAATTAACCAATTTTCTTAAATTCTTCATTGAATAATGATGAGGATTTACTGACCTTATTACTTCATTTGGACGAACAAATGTTTTTACGTGTTGGTCTAATTTATTTTCTGATTTTGTATAATTATCGAATATCAATCCTTCGGGTTCTTGAATATGATGATTTGTCCCAAACATCAGCCAATTTAATGATAAAGAGTGTGCATAATGATATTTTTGTAACATTTCTTTTACGCCTTTAAAATCATTTAAAATAATAAATTCATCTGCATCTAAATAAATAAACCAATCCGCATTATACATTTTTGCTATTTTTAATGCCTCATTCATCAAATATATTTTTACAGGATTCGGGATATCACATCGAATCACAGTAACATTACGATCAAAAGGTAGAATAGGAGGTTGAGATTTATGATCGAAAATAAAGACACGATCGAATCCAATTAATAAATGATGAAATGCCCATTCTTGGATATGTTTTTCGTTACGTGCATTTGTAAATAAAAATACTCTTTTGGTCGGCGGATAAATGAGAATCTGAACATCTATTTTTTTAGGCTTTTTATGTAAATTGATTTGAAACATAATAATAATATATGACCGAATATTATAATTCAAAGAATCGAATTCAAAAAGAATGAATCAACATCCAACCAAACAGTTTGAAACAAATATTCAAAAATGGGTGGCCATTGATAACCAATTAAAGGTAATTCAAGAAAAAACCAAGGAATTGAGAGAACAAAAAAATGAAATTGGGAAAAACATTCAAGAATATACGGCTGAAAACAATCTATCCAATGCAACAATTCAAATCGGTGATGGAAAACTAAAATGTGTAAACACGAATGTAGCGGCGCCTCTTAGTTATAAATTTATTGAAAAATCTTTAGGCGAAATCATAAAAAATGAAAATCAGGTAAAACAAATTATAAATTACTTGAAAGAAAAGAGAGAAATCAAAGTTGTGCCTGAAATTAAGCGTTTCTATAATTAGACGAATAAAATATTTTGATTGATTATAATATATTTATATAAACTTATATAAATATATAAAACAAATATAAAATTAAATATGAATGAAGATGATTTTGTTTATTATAAAGATGAAAATGATAAAGTTTATAGTGGTGGATTCACAGTGAATTCATTGGCATTGAAAGGCGGATTATCTCCTTTATCCGGAGGAGGTGGAGGAGGCGAAAATGATACGGAATTTAGTCAACAGTTTAAAAATCAAATTGTTCCATCTTTTTTACATTATCAATTAGCGGGCGACAATGATAATTACTCTGAAAAAATGATGGATTTGTTAAATACGTATAAAGACGAAGAACAAATCGGGGGGGAAAGGGGGAATTTATTCAATCAATTGAATGATTTTGAACACTTTCTTGGGTTATCCATAATGAAGAAAAAGAATAAAAAATTTAGTAGAAAAGGTAGAACAACTTCGACAAATCAAAAAAATACAAAAAAGAATAGAAAATAGTATTGATATACTTTAATTAGATGTATTTTCTAGACGATGATTCAAAGATAGAAGACATAGATTCTGATATAATAAATGAAGTATGTATTATTTGTTTAGAATCAAACGATATCATTAGAATCAAAAAAACGTTTAAAAAATATAATCAATGTGAATGTAATTATTATATTCATACCAATTGTTTGGAACAATGGAAAAATATTAAAAATAAATGTCCAATTTGCCATTCTATTTTTCTTGAGATACGAGAAGAAGAAGAAATAGAAGAAGAAGACCAATATCAAGAATATCAAGAATGTTATTATTTGAAATTTTTAGAATTAATATTTGTAGATTATGAGATCAACCATAGAAATATCTGTTTGTTAATAATTCATTCTTGTGTAAGATGTATTATTTTAATCGCTTTATTTATAAATCTTCTTTTTTTGGTTCTTATTTTTAATTTTATTTTTTACTTTTTTACACCTTCGCACATTTAAATTGTGTGGTAAAGTAAAGGTGTAAATAAATTATATTTTTGACCAAGTATCGTAATTAAATGGAGCAACAACCATTTGATCTACTTGTGTTTTCCAATAATCTACATTTTTTTGGAAAGCGGCATCTTCTTGTGTTTGTGGTATGGGATGAACAGCGTCCATATACTCTTCATCCTCTTTGGTCATATGTGGTTTGTTTCCATAACAATTTACACCAAATCTCACTTCCGGATTCGCAATGTAACCTCCATTAATACCAGGACGTCCACAGTCGTGTTCGTGATCCTTTACTCCTTGTAATAGGTCATATGTTTTTGCTTGAGTTGGAAACAAAGCCATTTGTCCTTCGGACCATCCGTAATTACACCATTCCCCTCCATTTTTATAGGTGTTTTCAATTTCGTCATATTTTGCTAAACGTGCACCATAAGCATTACAAACCGCTTTTGCATTGGAATAACTGTAATAATTACCAGGAACATTAAAAACTTGTTCTCCGTAATTCGTTTTACTTAAACTCCCATTCGATTTACTTGAAGCATTGTTTAATGGAGTTGAAGCATTGTTTAATGGAATTGAATCAATATTTTGATTTTGTTGAATTTGAGCCATTTTTTCCTCATTATGTGAAACATTTATATTTAATGGTTGTTTTACTTTATCTACCACGTTGATATCGATTTGGCGAGTATTTACTAGACTATAAATACCGTTTTTAATAGAACCTACAACATCGATCGCAAAATAATAATAAAGTACGTGAATACTTACAAAAACGATTAATAATATTAATAAAATATTCATTAATGAATTTGAATTCGAATTTGAATTCAAAGATGAATTTGAATAAGACATCGTATTGGAATTATTATTTTCAAACATATTTCTTATAATCTTTATAAATATTATTTTTATTTTGTTCTAGATACTTTTCGATAAAATAAACAATATGCTTTTGTACTAATTAAACTATTTATTAAAGCCACCTCAACGACACTTGTATCATTGAAATGATACCATTTTCCATTGGCATTTTTTATATAACTTGTATAATGCCCTCCAAAAACACTTCCACTATGATTACAAATACCATATAAATCATAAATATATTCTTCTTTTTTATAACCAATGACATATTTCGTAAGATCTAGATTTTCCAATGGAAAATCGATCAATATTTGATTCTTTTGATTACGATTATTAAATCGTTTCAAATCAATCACTAAAATCGTAGGAAAACTCCAAAAACTAATTTTCTTTTTCACATCTTGTTTCACACCTAATTTTTCATTGAACCACGCATTATCTCCCTCTAAATTCTCTCCTTCGACGTATAAATCAAAACATTGATATAAATTGGGCGATTTGTTGTCAGGAGGGATCGGTAAATTAATCATAAAAAAAGGTTCAGGGGTTCGATTGAGAACTGTATCTTTGTCGGAAATTATTTCGGAAACGTGAATGGCATAAAAAAGATTCCATACTTCGGAATATTCTTTCGTATACATTTCTTTGATTCTTTGAAAACAAAGGGCTGCAATTTGATCGGTTTCATCTTCCGGTTTACCACTGATGATAATATTGACTTCTCTCGCAATCGCAATATGAAAACAATCCATTAAAAATAATAAGAATTCTTGGGAATCGTTTTGGGAATAACCTGTGAAAATATCTCGGTCTTTTAATTCCGCTACTTTTTGTATGGTTTTAATAAATTTCCCTGGAGAGATAATTACATTATTCGACCATAACATTTTTCTCAAGTCATCAAATTCAACAAGGAGTACTGATTCGGGTTTATTTTGGAGTGTTTTTTTATACGTACCTTTTTCCAGAAAATCGTGAAATTCATAGGTATGAGATAATATTTGGACACACGAGTTAATAAAACAAGTATTTCCTAGATTGGCTAGTCCAGATAAACCTTTGTCTTTATATTTTTCTATATCAAATTCAGTTTTAGTTTTATCTTTCATTAAATATAAATAGAAGAATCTATTTATATTTATTTATGATAGAATAAGTAAATAAATATAAATTTATAATAAAAGATAATAATAATTATATTATGAGTTTTAATAGAAATAACATTCCATTTACAAATCGTACTACTAATGGTAGTAGTAGTAGAAGAAGTTCTCAAAATCGCACATTAAACGGAATTAATCATTCAACAACCATTTCCAATGATTTGAGACTACTTTTGAATTTATATATTTCAATGTATAATAATGTGAATGAACAAATCGATCTTTTATACGAAGATTTAGATATGGTTCGAAATAATATGCAAACGGTCATTCAAATGATTTTAGAAAATAATAGTCATTTGAATGAATCTTTACGAAATATAAATCGATCAAATCCATTCCAAAGACAAACAGAAAGACAAAATAGAAGAGAACCTTTATCCAATATTTTTCGAGGGTTAAGAGAAAGACAAAGACAACAACCTCAACAACAAGAAGAACATATTATTCAATATGATAATGATCGAAATCGCATTTACATTAATAATATTCCGTACATTATTGAAAATGTAGAGTATTTTAATACAACGGCTTCTAATAATACAAATACAAATCATAATCAAAATCATTATCGAGAGATATTACAATCTTTTTTAGACCCGATTACGGTTCGTCCTACTGAAAACCAGATTTCAAACGCAACAAGAAATATAAATTATGGTTTAATCGAAAACCCTCTCAATTTATCTTGTCCCATTTCCTTGGAAACGTTTGAATCAGATAACGATGTTACACAAATTGTTCATTGTGGTCATATTTTCAATGAAGATTCATTGAATCAATGGTTTCAATCCAATGTACGTTGTCCAGTATGTAGATATGATATTCGTACCAATAATACAAGAGAAGAAGAAGAAAAAAAAGAAGATAATGATGAGAATGAAGAAATACAACCCCTTACTACGATTCTAGAAGAAGAAGAAAAGGAAGAAGAAGAAGAAGAAGAAGAAGAAGAAGAAGAAGAAGAAAATGAAGAAGAAGAAGAAAAGGAACAAGAAGATCCTTTAAGAAATACATTTAGACATTTCGAACAAGAATATACAAGAGAAATAGAAAATTTGCTTCAAAATACTGCGAATAGTTTAACCAATCTATTTTCTACGGAGTTTGAAATTCAATACAGAACTGATGTTTCGAATAATCTTTTGGATCCATCCAATAATGTGTTTCTTTTTGAAACGTTTTTTTCAATTCCACCAGGTAATTTTCGGTATTAAATCCACTTTTTAGAAAAAAGTGGAGCAAAAATCAAAGAGGGGTTTTTCTTACCACTTGTAGGGTGGGTGAAGTGGGTCCCCCTAATAAATTCGTCCATTTTTTATAATAATAGTAATAATCATATTATAAAATGGGAATTTATAATAATGGTACTATTTTTGGAATAAGAATATATAATTTTAATGAGGATGAATTCAGTAATATATTATTTGAAGAAAAATATGATGAAATAATGAGTCATGAACAAATGAGAGAAGCATATTTATTTTATGCAATATTATATGATAAAAAAGATGTATTTTTTAAAATATATACGGAATGTATTAGCACAAATGATATTAATAATAAAGAAAAAATTATGATGTGGTATCCACTATCATTAGATAATTTTTTAGAAAAATTTGATATCGTTTGAAATATTAAAAAGTGTAAAAGTTCATAAAAAAATGGAATAAAAATCGTTCAAGTTTTTTGCTCCACTTTTTTCTTACTTCGTTATAAAAAAGCAGATGAATATTTATCCAATGGCAAACTCATACAAATGATTCCATTTTCATCGGGAGAAGTAAATTTTACTTGTAAATGTTCTTTGATTTCAAGTTTATTGCCTTTCGAACCAGCATATTTACATTCTGTTTTATTTACACTTACGATTTGATTGACTCGATATGTTTTTTTATATTTATGTCGAGTCACTTTTTGACGATTTAGTTTGTCCAGTAATAAATTCAACATTTGTACACTTAAAGGTTTATGATCCATTGATTTTAATAAATATTTATTTATAAAATATATAAATATTTATAAATATTTATTCAATTTTCTAGCCACTTTTGGAAAAGTGGCGCAAAACGGTTCGGGGAAAATAATTTAATCGTTTCAATTGCATTTTTAATAATAATTTTAATAGTTTATGCTTAAAAATTTTAACAAGTTGTAACCAGGGTTGTTTTGCGCCACTTTTCCAAAAGTGGCTAGAAAATTGAAATACTTTATTTATTTACTTATAAAACAAAAGTATATAACAAAATCAAAAACTAATATGAAAACATATACCATTTGGGAACCAAGAAACGTCTTTGAGGAAGTAAATGAAAATCGTGATATTGAGGTGGGGGATATCATTGTATATTTCTCTTATAATCAAATGGGAAATGCCAAATATAAAGTAATTGCTGCGCCCTACGGAAAAAAAGATATTCAACAAGTAGGAGATTATGATGATTGGGCAAATGATAATGATTGAGCAAATGATAATAAAGAAGATAAAGAAGAAATAACCAATTACTCCTTTTTACCAAAGAATTTCATCAAACTTTGATTTCCTTGTTTTACATTGTTTGTTTCGCGTAAATAAGGATCAAAGAGTAAGGTTTTTATTTCTTTGTTTCTCATTTTCTCTATTTTTTTATGAAGATCTTCCTCGTCATACTTATCTTCATTGGAATACTTTTTTGAAATGTCTTCGATTTCTCTTTTAAACTTGGACGCTTTCCCAGACTTCTTTTGTAATAACCAGATTTTCTCCAAGACCAGGGCAAATAATTGTTGAATGGGTTTCATAATTTGATTCGTAATATAAAACGAGTAATCGATTTTCAGTTTGTTTTCCAAAATAAATCCCGGCGTCTCGATTTTATCGCCCTGTAGAATCTTTTTTGTTTTGGATAAAGCCAAGGGATGATTAATATAAACGTACGGAATACGGTCTCCCGGGCCCGGTTTATTTCCTGGATCTCTGGCAGTAATACGGTCGGCAAGGACTTTATGAGCAATGGCCAAAGGATTCTTATAATCACTCCGTAATGATTTCGTAATGATCAATTTATCCATTGGGTATTCGCCATCTGCCAATCGTTTCAAACAAGCATTCAAGAAATCAATGGCTTCGGTAATATTTTGTTTTTTCATTAAAATATCAATGATTCCGCCATATACTTCTTTCACAATCGGCGCATTATCACGCCGTTTCAAGACAATCCCCATCTCTTTACGTTTCCCTTTATTGACATCCGTTTCATAAAGCATTCCTACATATCGTTTTTTGGATAAAAGACAGAATGGCATAAATGTCTTTTCATATTCTAAGTCGTGTGGTTTCTTCAAAAAGGAAGAGGCTAAATGCCCTGCTTCCTGCGCTAATTCAATCGTGATTTCTAAGGCTTTTTTTCCGCGTATCGGTTCGCCCTGAGGCGTTTGTAGATTAAAAGTGAAGAATACAGAATCCGTGTCACCATATATGTACTCAGCTTTTGTCAGAACCGGTCCATAATTCTTGGTTTCACAAACCGAATCCCCATAACAATCTTCAATGATTTTTTTCGCATACGTCAAAAGCATACGACCAATGGCAGTGGTAGATGCCGCCACATCCATTTCATAGAAACTACTCGTTTTTGCACCACACTGTCCATAAAGAGAATTGGCGGTTACTTTATAAGCCAATTGGCGTTTGTCCAAGACATTCTTCATAAATTCGTCCGTTTGTTGCGGGATTAGCTTCCTTGTGGTTTTACGTGCCATCAAAAGTTCTTCCAAAATGGAAGGCATAATGGCTTTTCCTTCTGGAAATTGAGCAAAACGACAAATCTTTTTTCCGCATTTGACTTTCTCGGCGGCAGCACCCGGTTTCTTACGAATGTATTGATACGTATCATATTCCACGGTGACATACTCATACCCGTCCAAGTTATCATATAAATAACAGTCGACGGGATTCCCATTTTCATCGATCCCCACCATTTTTTCGCCCGTTTCGCACATTAAATTCCCAGCCAAATCATATTCTTTGGTCCATACTTTACTGTCGTGCGATAAATTCTCACTGATAATGGAAGACGGATACAAAGAAGCATAATCGACACAAGCCACTGGATTATCCAAATACAAATCGCATTTTGGATCCAAGACAATGGCGCCTTCATACCCATCGTCCATACTCCCCTTATCAATGGTCGGGACCAAGGTATCTTTTTCACGGCATTTTTTAGCAATAAAACTCGTCAATTTAATCCCTTGACCGCGTAATACCAAGAAACTCATTGGTACACTACATATTTTTGCCATTTCAATGAATCCAGTCAAGATATCGCTTTTGTTCATCAAATAATGGACCAAGTTACAATCCTGAATACAGTATTTCGCAATGACCGCACGGTCATCAGCCGTTCCATTTGTCATTTCAAAAATATCTTTGGGTGTCACATCGTCCTTCGCCAAACACCAACGTACTTTCTTGCTGAAATCAGGAGTAATTGTTCCAACTACTTGAAAAACACCTGCCGCTTTATCCACTGAAATCACTTTGAATTTGGCGCCCGAATCATAATAATCAATGGAATGCCCGATTTCTTCAAAATGTACATAACTGCCTTCTAATAATCCCATTAAATTTCCGCTATAAATCTTTGACACTTCCGGATTTTGTTCAGGGAGGTCCCTGAACAAATTCTTAGAATTCTCAACAGGTTCAATCTTCTTCACATAATCACCGATGAAATAACCGGATACATAATCCAATTTGTAAGAGGTCAAGTTTTCTTCACGTCTGTAAAAGTTATAGAGGTCAATTTGAAGACGGCCGTTCATTTTAATATAATGAAGATCGTGCTGACCACTTGCAATTTGAATACTGGTTTCTTCAATTTTATATTTCACGCCACCCTTCTCTTTGGTACCGCAAATTTCGTCCTTGTTTCTGGATAACTTCAGGAATTCTTCTACGCAATCATTTTCTTCCGCGCGTCGAAACATAAACTCATAATCAAAACCAAAGATATTGTATCCAATGACAATGTCGGGATTTTCGCGGCGCATCAATTCACACCAAGCCAAAAGTACTTCTTTCTCCGTTGCATAAGATTCGAGAATACTGTTTTCAATAGGGAGTTTGGAGCACGTATTCAAGACAATACAATGATTTAAATAGGGTTCTTGTTCCCCATAACGCATAAATGTGGTACCGATAAAAGTGACTTTATCGCCTTCTAATTTTGGAAAATGGGAATTCAAGGTATTGTTTAAGATCGTGATTTTCTCTTCGCGTTTTAATTCGTCGTCTTCCAAAATATCGTAGATTGTACTTGAATTTGTAGTCCGATTCATTTTTGGTTGAAATTTTTTTTTAGGAATAAATTGCGGAACCGCTATTTCATTATCTCCCTCACCGTCTTCGTCGTTTAAGCCATCAAAATCCACATCTTCGTTGCCTTGATGAGAAGATTTAATTACTTTCTCAAAATAATTCTCGATTGATGAAAGCGCATTCTCGGCAACCAATTGCTGCGTTTTATTGATGGACGTTTTCAACCATTTTTCAAGAGATTGTTCGAATTCTTTTTTGGTAGGTGGTTCAATGGGATAAACCAAATCTACTTTATGTTGGACGTTTTCACTGGAAAATCCAAAGGCATAAGATAGTATTTTTCTTAAAAGAATTTCCTTTTTTCCAGTATCTTCTTCTTCCTCCAAATCTTGGGTTTGAAAAACATCAATGATGTTAGTGGCCAGCTTTTTATAGGTTTTGATCGGAATGGGGAAATCCCCGTGACTACTACTTGCCTCAATATCAAAACTACATTTCTTGAAGGGAACCGGTTTTTCAATATCATTCAAAGGAACAATCTCTTTATAGGAAATAACAAACTCATAATCACAAATGGTTTTTTTGTCATTTCCTTTGATTTCTACATATTTTTTTTTTGGTAAAGCGATCCAACCTGAAGGACTAATTTCTTTTACGTGAAAGGCACGTAACAAGGGGGGAATATGAGATTCATACAAAAGAACATTGGTATTTCCAAAACGTAATCCATTTTTCAATAATTTGCGTTCTACACCATTGGTACTATAAGGCGTATACCATAGATTTTTCGCCTTATTGAATGCATTGGTATTTTGAAATTCGATTTTTAAAAATTTATATTTTTTTCCGGCATCAAATCCGTATAATTGCTTACGTTTCACAATGATACAAGAATAGATTGTTTCGTCGTAGAATTTTCCCATTTTTTGCTTGATATGTTCGATAAACGCGTTTTTTAAACCGATATCCCAATGTTCTGCTACTTTGACGTAAAAGAATGGTTTGAAATCGGTTGCTAAAATGGAACAGGTTTTTCCTTCTTCATTGATGGCAAACATTTGAATAAAGAAATTTGTTTTATCTTTATAAACGCGTTTCTCTTCCATTAATTCGTCTTCGCTACCGCTACTGTTTGTTGGCGAATCGTCTTCTTTCGATGCTTCATTGTAAATGTTAAAATCGAAAATACGAAACGTCTTTTCCATTTTATAAATAATTTGATATCTCTTTACTATTTTATTTGAAGATTCCTTTATTTCCTTTCTGAAATTCAATTTTTTATCCACTTTTGGAAAAGTGGAGCAAAACCACCCTTATAAAAACTATGAAAACACGAGGGAAAGGAGTGAGATTTTTACTTCAGGATTTTTCTCCAGGATTTTTACTTCAGAATTTCTCCAGGATTTTTGCTTCAGAATTTCTCCAGGATTTTTGCTCCACTTTTCCTAAAAGTGGATTTGCCCACTTTTCCTAAAAGTGGATTTGCCCACTTTTCCTAAAAGTGGATTTTTAAAAAAGTGGATATATATATGAGTGCCATTTTATTGCCTTTGATTGCTGCAGGAGGAATTTATTTAGCCATCGACGCATTCAGTAAAAAAACGAAGAAACATCGTCATCACGATAGTAATCGTTCATCCACACGTTCCTATAGAACAGAATCTTCTACAAAAACAGATACAACTGATTCTTCTACGAAAAGCCCTCCTATTAAATCAAGAAGGAGAAGGACAAGAATGAAAGAAAGAAGTCCAAGACATTTATTTTCTCTCGGTTTAAATAGAAACAAAAGCAAAAGTAAAAGCAAAAGCAAAAGTAAAAGCAAAAGTAGTAAAAAGGTAGAAAAAGCCGATCGAAAACTATTTGTTTTTTATAGTTTTGGAGAGAAAAATAAGGACTGGGACTATAAAAACCTTCCCTCAACTTGGAAAATGAAACGCCGCGTTCTCTCCGTCAATCGTACCAACCATTATAACAATGTGGATGTTTTTTCAGGAGAGAAAAAGTATCAAGATAAAATGCGCGAATATTTAGAAAAAGCATTCACTCAATTGAAAGCGAATGGAATTATCAAAGAATATAAGATTCGAGGAATCAATACTGCGACATAATACCATTTTATACGTAATAACCTGGACGAACAATGATCGGATTTCCGTATACATTATACGAATATTCGCCATAAACGGGCGGATAATAATCGTAAAAACCATAATCGTTATCACCACCATAATAATTGGTTCCTTCATATCCTCCATAAAACCTTCCTAGACCGTATCCCGTTCCAGCATATACGATGCCTCTTCCAATACCGTGACCAAAACCTCCTCCACCTCTACCTCCACCCCCACCGCCACCGTGACCTTCAACCAACGGTGTAAAAGTTACCCGATTAAAAAAAACAATACCGAAAATCAGAATGACAAAAATAGCTATTTTGAAAAACAAACTCATTCGAAGAATTATAAAATAAATGATTATTATTTTATAATTGTACTTTTGAAAATTCAAACTTAGAATAATTTGCCAAGAGTACTACCATAAATATTTTTTGCAGCATTGGAGGATGACTCATAGACTTTTTTGGCAGCTATCGAAGAGATATCCGCACCAATCGAACCAGAACAATTTTTAATTAATCCCAATAATTTTTTTAAAGTGGTCCATATCGAACTAACATCATTATAAGAAAGCTCTTCAATGATTTTCTTTAATAAATTTCTTATCTCTGTATCACGTATTAAATCTTGTCGAATCAACCAGTTTAATAAACATAGAATCGTTGTTTTAAAATTAATAATTTTATCTTCTTGTTCCATAATATTTTTAATAATCATTTCTTTTACTTTTGGCATACGTAATCCTCGTAAGATAATTTCCAATAACATAAAAATATCAATGTTTTCATTATTGTTATATCTTTCAATCATAAGATAAATGTTTTCTAACAATACATTGTAACGTTCATCCCAATCAACGGATTTATTCAAAAAGACTGGATTTTCGAGTGTATTTTTTACAATCTCTAATACGGAATTTAAAAAATTTTTGTTATAATCCAATAAAAACCATTGAACCGTATCATTGACGAACGAACGAAATTCTGGATTTTCCTTAAAAACAAATTTTTGTGTTTCAATATTATCAATAAAGTTATGATGTTTTACAAGAATTGTTTTCAATTCTGACTTTTCTAAAAAGTTCATTAAAAAAAGAATGATTTCCGTATTTGTTATGTGAAATTTATTTAATTTAAAATTCATTTCCTGAATCGATGAAATCGCTAAACCTCCAGTTTTTTTAGTCATTTTTCTAGTTTTTTTAGTCAGTTTTTTATTAAGATTCCTAGGGTTCCTAGATTTCTTGGTTTTCTTGCTTTTCTGGGTTTTTCTATTTTTCCCACCCTTTTGTTCCATTTTCTTTTTTCCTTCGATCCATTTGACAAAATCAGTAATGGTACGTCCCCCCTCATAATTCTCTACTTGGTTTCCTTCGATATAAAGCATCGTTGGAAATCCCGCTGGATTTTCTTTAATGGAAGTTAATTTGTCTAAAACCGTTTGATCAACATCCGCAATCATTACTTTTTCATCTTTTTGATTGTTCGATAAAACATTTTTTAATTTTCCCCATTCTGGACGAGTCATATTACACGGTCCACACCCTTCCATAAAAATCAGGACAAATGCAGGGTTTCCTTTTTTAATATGACTATTTAGTTTATCGATTTCACTTTTATCATTCGATGAATGAATATGTGAAAATATCATACAAACGTATAATTATATATAAAGAAAGAAGATATATATTTTCCAACTTGAAAAATTGATTGATATACCAATACCGATTATTTTTTTATAAAGAAATATAAAGAGAGAAAATGAACTTAGTAATGTATTTATTCATATTGATATTTTTAGCCGGACTTTATTTTTATACAACCAAAGGGGGTCAACAAGAAGGGTTTGATTCACCTCCTTCTTTAAATAAACCAAGATGTCCTGATTTATTGATCCAAAAAGGTTCTAAAATACAGCTTTACAATTCAAAATTACTTCACGTTCCGGGTGTTAATCCAATTGAATTTAATGATTTAGAAGAATATACAGAATTTTTAGCCTGGCAAAAAAGCCAAGGAATTATATGCCCTGTTTTATATTTACAAAAAATGTATGATGCTCAAGGGAATTCAGTTTTTAAAGTAAGACCTAGTATTACGGAACCTCAAGGAGGTCTACCTCCTGCATCAGTCGTTTCTTATACCAATCCAGCAACACAACCAAATCCCAACCAAAATATTTTAGGAATGGCTCAAATACAACAAGAGGCGAATAGTAAACCGCCTCTTCCGCTTTTAGAAGAACGACCTACTCTTCTTGTCGACGCCACTAGAAATGATCCGCCTTATAATAAAAATTCGTATCCGGCGTATGATGAGACCTCTTATTATGTAGGTACACGTACTCCTCTTGATGAAATGAACGAAAAAGCGCAAAATATGTTATATAGTCCAAATCCGATGGATGATAATTGGGGAGGTGAGGATTATACACAAGCGTTAGTTGATGCGGGATATTATAGAAATCGCGAAGTAAAAATTAATGTTCCTTAATCCGTTTCATTACATAAAAAAGAATAAATATTTTGAATACTTTTACTACTTATTTTTCTGGATTTTCCTTTATAATCGAGATAACTAATGTCTTTCAAGAAATCCTTGTCTTTTTGAATGGATTGAATTAAATTCGCAATATTCTTTCCTTTTTTCATAATGGCAGACGCAGTTACGGAACTAATACTTGGTATTTGAGAGAGAAATATCTCTCCAATGTTCTCTCGCGTGATATGTTCTTTTTTTGTTTTTTTCATTACATTGACATAGTCTTTTTCTTTTTCTTTTTCTTTTTCTTTTTCATTTGATTCGTTTGAATCTTCCTTCTCAGAACTATCTACTCTTTGATTTTCCACTTTATAAAAAGGTTTCATTCCGAGTGCAATCGATTTCATCATTTTATCTGTAGTATTACAGATAAAAAGTGCGGTTTCTTCAATCGAAAGGGTTCGGATCACCGAGAATCCCTTGTAATAATTGAGAGAGAAAAGGGAGGAGAAGATCATTCGTTTTTCTTCTTTGTTTTCTTTAAAAAAATTGCGTTTGTTAATATCTCCTTCAATGAGATATAAAATATTGTGATTATGTATTTCTAATTCGTTTAGACGGAATGACTGTTCATTGTATCTTCCATCTTTAATACTTGAGACCAAATCACTGATCGTTTTTCTCTCAATGAGTAAATGAGTGATTGTTTCCTCCTCGTTTTCTCTCTTTTCGATCAAAGAAATATCTCCTAAAGATAAATTTTTGGTTTCGACCACCAGATTTTTGAATTGTTCTACACTTTCAATGAAATGTTGGATGTTCTTTAATAAATCGGCTTCGCGATAATCAACTTGGATGGTGATCATTGTTTTCGTGTATAAAGGATCTATAAATGATTTAAAATACTTGTTATTAAATCATTTTAATAATGATTATTCTAATATTATAATTAATCAATTAAAAAATTAGCAAGAGGAGGGATCATAAGGGAACCTTAGGTTCCCTTAATTTAACCCATATTACCACCGTGAACAGCGTGGTAACCGTATTTCTGAGTTTGAATAGTAAAGTTAGGAACACAAACTAGAGGAAGACTTTGAGGAGCACGTCTTAATCCTGGATTGGATTGCATAAAGAATCCTTGACGAGAAGCAATACCAGCTTTCTTTGGACCACCACAAACATTTGTACGGTTGACAATTGATGCTGCATTACGAGCGGATTTACTACCAGAATAATATACCATTTTTATATACTAGAGAAACATTTTATTTTTCATTATATTTAAAAATAAATCCACCCGCCGTTTTTCTATAATTGGTTAGAACGCCTCGAATATTACTTTTCCCAATGCCAAGTTCGATAGAAGCCTTTATAATCGAATCAAACGGTTTAATTTCATTTCCTTCTAAATCATATTGGATAATTTTTCTGGTAAAACTATTTCCTAAACCACATTTAAATTTATGTATCTGATTTTCTTCATTCGTTGCCCATTCTAAATTATCTAAAGTATTATTTAATTTGTTACCATCGATATGATTTACTTGGTCTTTCTTTTCCGGATTGGATAAAAATGTAATGGCAACAATTCTATGTAATTTATATGTTTTATTGTCAATGGTTACTCTTAAATAACCATTATTACAAGGTTTCATTTGTTTTAAAATTGTTCCACTTGCATTTTTAAATCTTCCTAAAGTGGATACAAAATACGTTTTTATTGTATTTGGTACTTGTTTCCATATTTCATTCTCTAAAGTTATATCTTTTTCTAATAGCCATTTATGGCCGTAAGAAATAGTGGACAATCCATTGATTGCATTACTAATAGCGTTTCTTCCATTATGTATATTCTTGGTTAATCCTAAATTCACCGCCCATAATGCAGCATCTTCCATAGAATTATATTTTTCTAACACCTGATTTGTCTGTTTATCTAATCGAAAAATAATTTTTTTATTTATATTCGTAATGGTCAAATTAAGTAATCGATGAATATTATTTTCTTGACGAGTATTCCATTCTAAATTAGAAAGATGATTATTATGTTTATTCTTATCTTTATGATTAACTTCCAATTTATTTTCTGGATTTTCAATATAAGCTAAAGCAACTAAACGATGTACTTTAAAACTTTTTCTATTTTGCAAATTTACTAAAGATATATCTAAATAACCTCCTTTATTATTTAGTCTCATCATTTTACCCGTTTTATTATTTTGTACTCTTCCAAAACTACTTATATTGTAATTTTCATAATTTTCAATCGTCTTCCATTGTTCTTCTTCCATTCATTACCCTTATTATATAAAATTGAATTCCTTCTAAATAATTTCTTACAAACCATTTAAACAATTCTTCTTAAATTTATAGAGAAAGACAAAATGACCGATTTACAAGAAACTCTAAATAAAAATATATTAAATGATGATGACATTATTAAAAGCGAAGAGGGATTAGTCTTCAATCCTTACAATCCGTCAAATGTAGAGATTACATTGAACGATGTTCAATCTATTCTTACGAAATATGGTATCCCACCGGTTATTTATAATATGAAATTATATCGTCGTGCTTTCATACATCGTTCTTATACCAAACGTCCTTACTTTGAAAATATACAACAAAATATTACGGTTGCAGAAAGACCAGAAGATTGTATGCCTCTTAGTAGTAAATCGAATGAACGTCTTGAATTTTTAGGCGATGGTGTTTTGGAATTAGTTACCAAATATTATTTATATCGGCGTTTTCCAAAAGAAAATGAAGGGTTTATGACCGAAAAGAAAATCGCCATTGTGAAGAATGAGGCCATTGGGAAAATTGCTTATGAAATGGGATTGAATAAATGGCTGATTCTCTCTAAACACGCCGAGGAAAAAAAAAATCGAACCAATTTGAAAAAATTAGGTTGTCTTTTTGAATCATTTATCGGTGCACTGTTTTTAGATATGAATAAAATCAATGTGAAAGATGAAGAAAAATGGTTTGAAAATATTTTTGTGACAGGACCAGGAATGCAAATGGCACAAAAATTCATTGAAAATGTGTTTGAGACACATATTAATTGGATTGAATTAATACAAAATGATGACAATTATAAAAATATATTACAAGTCAAAATACAAAAGGAATTCAAGGTAACACCTCATTATTTGGAAATTGAAAACGATCAGGAATTGGGATTCAAAATGGGAGTTTATCTTTGTTTAAATCAACAAATTCATAATAAGAGACCAGAACAGGCGTTGCACGTTTCACAATTTAAAAATTTTCAGGAAATTCAAGAATATCTTTCAAGAAATGAAAATAAAATCTTTTTGTTTTTAGGAGAAGGACAACATAAAATCAAACGTAAGGCAGAGCAAATTGCGTGCCATCTAGCGATCGAATCCATTAGTAGGGGGACGGAAGTCCCCCCTACGACCCCCTCCTCGCTTTATATATAAATTAACTCGGCACGGAATGTACAACTATATTTACAATGATATTTCGCGAAGCACAATATTATTGTATTTTTTCTTTGTAGATACTCGCGCGCAAAAAATGCATTAAGAGGAGGGGTCAAAGGGGAACCTTAGGTTCCCTTTACTACAAAGAATAAGACAATGATATTATGCTTCGCAATATTTTTTTGTAAGGATTGTTGTAGATCCCGCGCCGAGTTATGTAATTCTATCCATCCCCGAAGGGAAAAGGGAGGGGTCATAGGGGAACCGTAGGTTCCCTTAAAAAATTGAAATGATTTTAATCTTTTTTATCAATTGCATATTTATAAAAAAGAAATTGAAAATTTAAAATTGTGATAGTTTAATTAAAAGAAATAAGAAAATGACATCTTCAACAAAAGAATGCCCAATTTGTATGGATGATATTTGTTTAAATGTGAATTGTGTTACTACTGAATGTGGTCATCAATTTCATACAAGTTGTTTAATGCAAAATGTCGCGCATAATGGATTTGGTTGTCCTTATTGTCGTAATAAAATGGCAGAAGAACTAGAGGAAGAAGATTCTGATTATGAATCTGAATTTGATGAAGAAGAAGAAGATGAGGAGGAGGAGGAAGAAGAAGACGAAGAAGAACCAGTTGGAGACAATGAAATGGCACTTCACGGAATGCGCCAATTATTTCGTAGAGTGAATAATGATATTGAACAGGCTGGGGAAAGAGAACGAGAAGCAAGAGTAGTTACTGCGGAAGAAATGACTTACACTTTGGTTGATGCAGGATATAATATGACTGATATTGTAAAAGCATTTATGATCAACACTGGTTTTCATTTACATTATCCAGATGATACAACGGAAGAAGATGAATTTGTAGAAAAAATAGAATCTCATATGGAAAAAGTATTGAATTATGAAATTCCGATTGTTCCTAGACGAATTCTTAATTTCAATGAAGTCGAAGAGGAAAAAGAAGAAATTACTTGGTTCAACTATGAACGTCTTCAATCGCGTTATCAATTTGAGTTTGAAATAAAATCGATTACACATCTTAACGAAGAAAAATTAGATATCGCTGAACCAAAAACAACAAATAAAAAAAATATGATAACTTTATGTAATGATAGTGAATGTTTATAAAAAATATACAAAAAAGATAAAAAAATAAATAAAAAAGGAAAGGGTTTTTACCCAACCTTTTTTATTGTTCAAATTTATAAATTTTACTCCTCATTATCACTATCATTATCAATTTTCATTACCAAATATCTTTTTACATTTGTCTCTAATTTTTTTTCTAATTTTTCTATAAAATAATCATTATCATCATTATTTATTAAAATTTGTTCTTTATTTTTCTTTCCTTTACTCATTTCAATTTCAAACTCAATTTGAGAAATATATTCGTCTATATACTTTGGTAATGATGTTCCGAACAACATTCGTTTTTTTATTTCATCCAGTTTTTCTTTAAAAAATCTTATAAAATCAGAAGATTTCTTTTCATTCTCCGGACAAAACCTTCTCCAGTAGCAATAAAAATAAAATAAATTGCTTGATTCTAATTTATATTTTTCAATAATATTAAAATAAATTCGATCTTTAATAACATCCACATTATTTTTGATCGAATCTTGCCAATCAATATAATACGGTTCATTTCTATCTAATGTAAAAATACAAGTAATTACTTTTTTGCCATAAAATTTGTTATAATTTTCTGATATTTCGGTTATTTCATTTTTTTTATATTTTTTTACATTATTTATTAAATATGTATCAAAGATACTATCTATTAATATTTCATTATAATTCAATGAATTAAATTGTGGTTTTATATAAGCAATAATTACACTATTTTCATTATAACCAATTAAGTTAAATTTTTTATGAATATTAAAATTATCATTGCCTTCATAATTCAGACTATGATTCATTAACCAATTTATTTTAGGGTATTTTTGATGAAACAAAAACATTATATTTTTTATGTCTTTTATTTTTTCAAAATGTTTAAAAAGGTATAATTTCATATTATCTATTTTTTTATTTTTTATATCTGGTATTTTTGATTTATTAAAATGATTTTTACACAAACAGTTATCGTGACCGTGTATGTTATTATTAAAAGTATTATTGTACAAGTCAATAATATCGTACAAGTCAATAATATTAATATTTGATTTCTTTTTTTGATGGACAATTTGTATCATATAATTTAATATAATACATTCAAGAGGACATAAAATTAGTTGTTCGTGTTGTTTTAATAATTTTTTTATTTTAATTTTTAAATCTTTGATTATGTCAATAATCGCGTTAAAATATTTTATATAATCAGAACCTTTATTTGAAATTTTAATAATAGGTATTTCTTTTTCACAATCATCCTGTAATAATCTATAATATCCCTTGAAATCATTTACTTGTGTAACATCTGATTCACAAACATTATTTAAAATAGCGATAATTTGTTTTTTAATTTCTGAATTTTCTTTGTTTGATTTTTCTTTATTTACAATCTCCAATAAAATATTTATATACAATGCAGAATATCTTATAATATGGTTTCCCATATCTACAATACGTTTTTCGTCTTTATTTTCAAGGTCTATTTCTAAATCTGTATCCTTAATTATGGTTTCAAAAAATAAATCATAACTTTTATCTGTAGAATTACTTATAATATCATCATATTTTATATCATTTTTAATATTAACATTTGGTTTTATTTCTTGACAAATAATATTATCATTTTGTCTGTATTTATTAATTTTTCTTGCTATTTCATCATTGTTATTTTCATACCGAATATATAATTTTTCTTTCATTCTTGTTATACCCACGTGTAATAATGAATCATATACTAAATTATTAGAAGTTTGACTGAATCTTTTTATTGCACTTTCATTAAATCCAATAATAAATACTACTTTACGACCATCACCTTTTGAAGCGTGACACGAGACGATTCTTGTTGAATTATCTGATTCAGATAAATCGATGGATGAACCTTCTTCTGATTTATGAAATATGGCATATCTGTAATAATCGTCAATTGTAGTAATATTTTTCCAAATTTTCATATATTCGGATTCATTTGTAAATTTATTTTTCCAGAAAATATTGATCGTTAACAGTAATGCATCTACAAGTGGATTATTTTTGGTAAAAGGCGTAACAATTAAGAAGTCTTCAGGAAATCTTTTATTTTCATTTACTTCCTTTTCATAATGATACATTATTTCTTCTACTTCTGTAATTATATTTTCTTCATTTTCAGAGGTTTTATTTATAGAATCTATATATTTTTTACTTGTAAAAAATATCAAAGGTTCGTAATCTTCCCCATTATCGTTTTCATAAGGTTTAATTTTAGGAAGATTATATTTTTCAAACGGAATCATATAATTTACAAAATTAACCAACTTTGAATGTATAAATCTTCTACAAATATTTGTCGGTTCTATTTTAATCGTATTTATTAAAGGAAAATCGTGTTCTAAAAAATAGGTGAATGCATTTTTTTCATTAGATATGCTTTGTAATTTATCTCCAACAATAAAAACATCTATATATTTATTTCTCATTATTTGTACAATCGCTTTTGCGTAATGCTCTGGTGGATCCTGAAATTCATCAATTACAAGTAAACTTTCTTTATTTAACTTTGGTTCTATACCAGCAAAGTTAATTGTTCCACAATCTTTTGTTTCTATATGTCCATCTATAATTGAATAAATTAAACCTTCAAATTTATCAAAATGTCTATGATTTTTATTACCAATTGAATATGTAAAAGAATCAATTGTTGAAATTATAATTTGACAGTTTTTTTTAGATTTTTCATTAAAATATTTAATTATGTATTTTTTATTGGTTTCTGTTATTTCAAAATTTTTAAAATTTTGAAAGTTTTGTTTTTGATTTTCAATTTCTGTTTTGATAATATGTTTTGCGGAATGTTGTTTTGTAATATATATAAAATTTGTATAATGTAATTTATCATCATCTTCTAACATTTTTATAATACCAAATGTTTTACCGTTCCCTGCCCCTTGTTGTTTTATAAATAAATTACATTGTTCTGGATCATCGTTATTCCAAATATCACAATCGTTTTTAAGTGATAAAATAAAATCTTCTTTTGATTTCGCACTTTCTACATCAATCATATGACTTTTGACTTTGTTTGGATATATTTTATATATTTGTGAATTAATATCTATAAAAATAAAATCATAACTTTTAAAACTTTCGTATTTCCAATAATCAGTGAACTCTAGATAAACACGTTGTGAATATTCTAATATTTTAACATCAATTCCTTGATTTCCATCAATTAGCCAAATAATTTTAACATCGTGTAAAGAATAATCGTGTTTTCTATTATCAATTTCTTCTTTCTCATACTTACTATGTTGAATTTCAAGTGTTTTTTTTTCATTCAGGACTACATCAGCCCTACGTTCTTTAATTTGTTCTGGTTTTAATGGATATATTTTTTCTGTGATAGGAAAATAAGATTGCCATTCACTATGCCATAAAGTCATAGGATTTCCTCCTAGATCATTACGATTCTTATGTCTAAAATGTGGTTTTCGTTTTTCACCGTTTACCAAAATTAATTCGTGACCTTTTTGACAAGTTATTTTCTGTTTATTATTATTATTTATGTAACTAGTAACGTGTATTGGTTCATTATTTATAAAACAAAATTCCGAAATAAAATTAACATTACATATATGTTTCATAGTTAGATATATTATTTGTGATGATATATTTAAATGTATTTTCTAATACTTAATTCACAAAACGAATTCTAATTACACTATAAAAAAAAAGTAATACACTACTTTTTTTATTATAAAATTGTCCCATTTTAAATATTCAAAGATATAAATAAAATAGCCATAAATTATAATGAGAGAATTGGCAATAATAATAAGATGTCACGGTATAATACCAATTAATTTTGATTATGGTTGGACTGAAGAAAAGATATTTTCAGATACAATATTTAATCATACTGGCTATATAAAGACAATAACAATGATAACTTTAGCAAAAATGGGTGGCGTATGTTATGGTTCGCCCGATGTAAAAAAGTATATAAAAAAAATAGATGATTTATACAACGAATTATATGAGAAGGAAAATGTAAAAAATACGGAAGAATTAGTGAATTATTTATATGGACCAAATCCGAAAATAGAGCAGATAAGAAAAATAAATGAAGAATTGTTTGGAATAAGTTTTACGCCTGAAATAACAAAATTAGAAGATTATTCGATTAATAAATATTATTCAGGAGACACACAAATGAAAAATTTAGGTATTTATTATTTATCAAGTAACGGATTGACCGGACAAGAGATAGAAATTATAAAAAATGAATTTGAACAAATGTCAAATTATTTGAATAGTTCTCCTGTAAACTATATAACAAAAATATATATATTTGATAAATTGGGTAAAATATTGGGTAGAGATACAAGACTATATTTTATAGATTTAACGTGTTTTGCGTTTAAAAATATGAATAAACAGGCAGAAAAAGAACGACCGTTAAATGAACCCGCTATTGATTGGTTAAATAGCGTAATAACTCATCGTAATTTGAAAGGAGGTAAAAAGCGAAGCATAAGAAAAAAGCGAAAAACAAGAAAATTAAGAAAAATAAAAAAGAAACAAAAAAGTAATAAAAATATTTAATTTAATTATTATAGACCTTTGCACCTTTCAAACGCCGATTTTATATATCATCATTCGGCAAAGCCGAATAATTGAATATAACAAAGGCGATTTATCGGTTGCAAAGTAACAGTTACCTAATAACATTCAAAGATGCCGACCCTTGAGGTCGGCATTTGAAATGTTAAAAGGTGTAAAAACAAAAAAAAGGTAACCCTACCTTTTTATTTTTTCTATTTTTTATAATATAATAATATAATTAACTTAACTATAAAATATATAAGATATATAATATTTTTAATTTGTTTTATTTTTTTCTAATTTAATAATACGTAATTCAAGAGAACGTATATATTTTTCCAAATTTATTTTTTTTTCATCACTATTAGATAAGTGAAATGGTACATTATTCGCACATATTTCATTTTTTCCTTGATATAATTTATAAAATATATCCATCCTGTCTTTCATTTCATCACATATTTTTTTTATTTTAACAATTAACTCAATAAAGCAATATGAAATGGAATAAATGATTAATAATAACACACTGGTACTTAGAAGAATAAATAATTCGGATTGCATTTTTTCAAACTTTTGATAACTTTAAATAATTTTATAAATTTATCAAAAAAGATGAAAAACATTTCAATTTTCTAGTAGGGGGATGTACATCTACTACGTAGTGCCCTTACCTTACCTTCGGGAGGGAGACCCCCACATTGCTTTTTACTTAATAAACTCGGCGCTAGCTCTACAATAATAACGTCCTAATTTATACACCCTAATTTTATTTCATCTCTTCCTGCTTTTTCAATGACTTTTTTCTGTTTCCTCTATTTCTTCTACTTTTCTTTTACTCATTCTATTTTACTTATATTTTACCTATATTTTACTTATATTTATTATTTAGAATAAAAGGAGTAAAAAAATAAAACTTTTATATCTATTGAAAATATAGAAACAAAAGAATGAATCATCTCTTGGAACAATTAAAATTAAAACCTAAGATAGAAACCTTTCAAAAGGTAAAAGTAATGATTCCTGGTAAAAATATAAATAAAGAATCGAATGTTCGAACGATCATTGTCGACGAAAGGGATAAAGGTTATGACCGTGAGGCTTTAATGAAAAGAATGATGGAGAGAAAACTAAGTAAAGTATCTGTACAAAAAAATATGATTCCACAAGGGGAAACGGAACCAAGAGAAGAAATAGAAGAAATAGAAGAAAAGGAACCAACCAAACAAAAACAACCAATAGAAAGAAAAAAAAAATTGGTTTTAATTGGAGAAGAAGAGAGAAAACCTGAAGAACAAATAACAAAAAGAGAAGAAGAAGAACCCATCCAAATCATTGCAGAAACAAGCAAAAGAAAAACGGAGCGTATAGAAAAAGGTACGGCCATTTTAGGCCCCGAAATTATGGTTGAAATCGGCGACACGAGAATTGAAGACCGTCTCGCCAAAAAATCGCCTCCAGTAATCATCAAAGTTTCCAGTTATTATATGAACAATCGCGAATTTTTCATTAATTTCATTAATTCTCTCTTTGAACCTTATCGACGAGAAGTCTTGGATACTAGTAAAAATATTTCGTGTGATAATATTGGTCAAGATGCCGAAGATACAATGAATCAACTTTTAATTCATCAAAAAGTCGTACGTGATTATATTAATTTATACACACCTTATCGAGGTCTTCTTTTATATCACGGTCTTGGAAGTGGAAAAACAGCAAGTAGTATTGCCATTGCCGAAGGAATGAAAGAGCGAAAACGTATTATTGTAATGACACCTGCCTCTTTACGCCGTAACTATATGGAAGAAATCAAGAAATTCGGGGACCAAATATATAAGAAAAATCAGTTCTGGGAATGGGTTTCTCTCGAAACTTATCCGGAAGCCTTGAAAACCTTGACTACTGTATTGAATTTATCGGTGGATTACATTCGAAGACAAAAAGGAGCCTGGTTTGTGAATGTGAAAAAATCGACCAATTATAATGATTTAACGAGTGAACAAAAGAAATTGTTGGAAGACCAATTGGATGAAATGATACGTTCAAAATATACGTTTATTAATTATAATGGTTTACGATTGAAACGTTTAGAAGAACTTACTCAAGGTTTTACCCGTAATTTATTCGATAATTGTGTCGTCATTATTGATGAGGCCCATAATTTAATCAGTCGTATTGTGAATAAAATCAAAAAGGAAAAACCGATTGCGGAAGATAATCGCGGAGAGAAAGAACACGCACCCAAAAATCTGGCCGTGAAATTATATGAATACTTAATGTCAGCAAAAGATGCGCGTATCATTCTTCTCTCCGGAACCCCCATTATCAATTATCCCAATGAATTCGGTATTCTTTTTAATATCTTGAGGGGATACATCAAAACGTGGGAAATTCCGCTTCAAATCAAAACGACTAGAAAAATTGACCGAGATGCTTTACGAGATATGCTTCTAGCAGAGAAATCAATGGATTATATTGATTATTCACCTTCTTCGAAAATTCTAACGATTACCCGAAACCCTTTTGGATTCAAAGATAAGTATTCTAAAGATGGGAATGATTATCAAGGGGTTTATAATAATGTAAAAGACGAAAATGGTCTCGTCCGTTTTCATATGGAAACAGATTTTTTAAACGACGAAGAATTTGAACGCCGTATTAGCGGTATCTTGAAAAGATACGAGATTGAAGTTTTAAAAACCGGCATTAAAATTCGTAATCGGAAAGCGCTTCCAGATGATTTTGACGCATTTAAAGCGCGTTACATTAATAGTCAAACGAACGAATTGATTAATGGGGATGCATTGAAACGTCGTATTTTAGGATTATCTTCTTACTTTAAAAGTGCTCAAGAGGGATTGTTACCGAGATTCGATAAGGTTTTAGGAAAGGATTATCACGTGGTAAAAATCCCGATGAGTGATTTTCAATTTAAAATATATGAAGAGGCGAGAAGAGAAGAGAGAAAAATGGAAAAGCCAGGAAAAACCAGTAAAAAAGATGATCTTTATGAAGACAAGGCTTCTACCTATCGTATTTTCTCTCGTTTATTTTGTAATTTTGTGATAAAGAATCGTCCTTTACCGAATGATGAAAATATTGTAGAAGCAGAAGCAGAAGCTCAAGAAAAAATCTTTAACCAAGATTTGGAAGAAATTCAGCTCTTGAAACAACAAGAAAAAAAGGCTGAAAAAGTGGATAAACTAGCGGAAAAACAACGTAAACAAGAAGAAAAGGAAAAAAAGGAAAGAGAGAAGCAACAAGAGAAAGATCGAAAACAAAGAGAGAAAGAGGAAAAACAAAAAGAAAAAGAGAAAAAACAAAAAGAAAAAGAAGAGAAAAAGGCCGAGAAAGAGCGAAAACAAAAAGAAAAAAATGAAAAGAAGATAGGAGGTGCTTTCGATAAGGAAGAAGAAGAGGACCAAGACGAAGTCGAGAAAGAGGAACAAGAGGAACAAGAGGAAGTTGAGAAAGAAGAAGACGAAGTCGAAAAAGAAGAAGAAGGACAAGAAAAAAAAAGGAGCGTATTTTTTAATTTGGACAAAATACTCAAAAACGCCAACAAAATACAATCAAAAGAAGATGATCTTGACAATGAGAATGAAGGCGAGATAGAAGGAGACGCTGTTTTAAATGAACTCGGTGGAAAAGATTATGAAGAGAGACAAAGATCCTTTTTAAAATATATTAAAGAACACGCTAATGAATTTTTGACCCCCGAAGCACTTCAACGACATAGTCCAAAATATCTTACCATCTTGGAAAATCTTTCCGAACCGGAATACGAAGGGCTCCATCTCGTCTATAGTCAATTTCGTACTTTGGAAGGACTCGGAATTTTCAGTTTAGTTCTTGAACAAAATGGTTTTGCGGAATTTAAATTGAAGAAAAATATGGCCGGTATTTGGGACATTGATATTAAATTCGAAGACCTTGGAAAACCAACCTTTGCCCTTTATACGGGAACAGAGACCGCCGAAGAAAAAGAAATCATTCGTAATATTTACAATGGTGACTGGGATTATGTCCCGACCAATATTACGAAAAAATTGCGTAATATTGCAAATAACAATAATATCGGGGAAATCATCAAAGTATTCATGATTACATCTTCTGGTTCAGAGGGAATTAATTTAAAAAATACGCGTTATGTTCATATTATGGAACCTTATTGGCATCCAGTAAGGTCAGAACAAGTCATTGGTCGTGCAAGACGTATTTGTAGTCATAAAAATCTACCTGAAAAACTACAAACGGTTGAAGTATTTGTTTATTTAATGACTTTTACGGCTACCCAATTAAAAAGCGACGAAGCGATTGAATTAAAACGTAAAGATACAAGTAAAATATCAAATGTTCCATTAACAAGTGACGAATATTTATATGAAATTTCGGAAATCAAAGCAAAATTAAATGCGCAATTAATCAATTCCATTAAAGAATCGGCCTTTGATTGTTATTTATATTCAAATATTCCTGGGTCCAAAGGAACAGGTGTTCAATGTGTGAATTTTGGCGATCCAAGCAAAGAGAAATTTTCGTATGTCCCTAATTTTGAAGACCAACAGAATGATATTACATTAAGAACCAATAAAAGAAAAATCGAATGGGAAGGTTTCCCCATTCGAATCGGAGATAAAGATTATGTTTATCGACGTATGAATAAAAACTTGATGAACATTTATGATTTGGCGAGTTATGAAGAAGCATTGAGAGTCGAAGGTGTTCAACCCGTACAAGTAGGGACGTTAGAAACGAATGAGAAGGGACAGAAAGTTTTCAAGAGCTTGGTGCTATAAATTCTTCTAATATATTATTTGGAAATTGTCGGTCTATTTTTCGAAGAAACATAAATAATTCATTGCTTTTCTTTAGTTTATCTATCATTTCTTCATCTTCATTGGTCCAATCTTTAAACGTATATGGATTATTACCATTTGAACTCCTTTCCCAATCAACTAATGTCGTTCTTTTTGAAACGACATTTTTGAATCGGTTCGTGATAGATAAAAGAACCGCCAATATACTTTCATCCCCACAAGGTGCGGTTGCAAGTATTTGAATCAAATTTTTGTTATTCTTATGAAATAATATTATTTTTTCTAAATCTTCTTTACAAAGAATACAACATTGTTGATGAGCATAACGATGTTGTTTTGCGATTAAATGTAAATTACCTCTATTTATTTTATTTGGGTCCCACCATATTTTACAATAATCCAAGAGAGAATTGTTTTTATATTGATGGAAATATTCTATAAATTTCAATGGAGATATGATAGGAACACACGTTTCTGTATGGATGGAATACCACGATGAATTTGAGTTTTCTATTGAATACTGGTATAAGGAAAGTGTGGAATCAATAATATATCCCCATTTCGAGGATTTTATGTATTCCTTAGAGATGAGTGTATTTTTTAACCATTCAGATTTTATGTTTTCTGGTTCAGAACAATGTGTATAAATATTTATACAAATGTTATGTTTTTTTATTTCATTCAACCATTGAATCCATATTTCTTCTTTGGATAGGTCCTTTGTTACTAAAAAACAAAAAGTAATGGAATACATAATATAATATATTAAATCGAATTTATATTTAATATATTTATAAAATGCTATTATAAAAATAATTGTACACAATTATCAATCATAAAAACGTCCTTTTCATCCATACTATAGTAGTGAAGGACATTCTGGTAATAATTATCTAAAAAATCTTCATACGTATTACTTATTTTTTCTTTCATACAATCGGTCATAAGAAAAAGATGTTTTTTGATTGTTTTATAATCACTTTGAACAACTCTTTTCAAGATCGAATTACGTATTTTCATTTTTATAAAATACGTATAAGATTTTGGTTTTGATATATTCGTAGCATCAGAAGCATTGATACTAAATATTTCATTGATAATATAAAATAATCCTAAAAAAGAAAGGAAGTTCATTAATATGAATTATAAGATTATTTTTATTTTGTTTTATTCAATCTTATTTTTCAATATTTATTTTATCTAGGGTAATCATATTTTTTATTTCTTCCATTGTTGAACTGATATCGTCTATTTTTTGATAAATGGTTTGTATTTCTTCTTCTAATTGTTGAATTCTAATGTCTTTTAATAAATGATTGGTTTCTTTATCATTTTTTATGGAAGGAATCGTTTTTAATTTTGAAAAAATATTATCCGTAGGTCTCTCTATTTTTGGAATATAATAGGATTCTTCTAAATTTTCCTTCCATTGAATATGTTTACCTTCACGTGTTTCTAATCCATCTAATTGTATCGGTTGAATAATATTCTCTTTGATCAATGGTTCCTCAATTTTAATATATTTTATTTTATTTCCGTAAATCTCTTTTTTCACGGATGTTTCTTGGGAATTTAACCAATCACTTACCTTTTTTATATCGGTTGAACCATAATTTCGATTTTCCAAATCAAAATTTCTCTCTTTTACCGTTTGTTGTATTCGTCTTTCTAATTCACTGATCGGCGGTTTTTCTTCTTCCAATTTGTCACCAAAATTGGGTACGGGTGGTGTAGGTAAGGTAACCGCACGCTGAAATTCCTCTTGTTTTTTATTGAATTCACGTTCGAAAACAGATTTTCTCTCTTCTTGGATTTCTTCGTAAGTAATCAAATCTTTTTTTTCTACTATTTGGGGTTTGCTTGTTTTATTTACATTTTTACTATTCAAATCTAATTGAACAATCATATCCATTATTAAGGAAATATATTTTTTATTGAAGGATACTAGATTTTGCGGTGTCTTTCTCTCGTTTTCATAAAAAGGAATCAGATTTTTTTGAAAAATTTGTAAAATGTATTCTATAAATTCTTTCGATTTGTAATGAAGAATGTCTGAATCCATCAATACCTCCCATAATAATCGTACATTGTTTTTTTTTAAAAAATCGGTCATTATTTATCTATCTTAGATAATAAATATAAGAATATGTTTATATTTATTATTTATTATTTTATATAAATCTTTTTCCACCTTTGCACAATCAAAACGTCCACTTTGTGTGCAGTTATGAATTAGCAAGGTGATACTGATTGCGCATTTTAAATGCGCAATGGTGCCAAATAAAAAGTTTTATAATCCGTCATTAAAAAAGACTTTTCGATATTTTTCTATGGATTTATCTGAAATACGATGTGTTTTTAAATACTGCGCCGATAATTTATCTTCCAACATATGAATAATAAAAAAGAGAGAATAAACCCCGCATTCCGTATTTCCGTATTGATGTTCTACAGGATGATTTTCATCAAATTTAAAATGGATCGGTTTTTTCAATTCTCTTCCTTGTTGAATGATACGGTCAACTAATTTAATAACTTCATTCGGCGCTTTATCTCCGGCACTATCAAAAAAGAAAATTTGTGCCTTTTTCACATTGACAAATAGACTAATCCAATGACTTCCTGGTTTGTAATGAGGATCGGTATTAAAAACAACACCGATTTTGAATTTACCCTTGTTAATTTCTTTTTGTAAATTGAAATGACATAATTCTTCCCAAACACAATCGCCGTACATTTTTTTTACGTCAAAATCAATGGGGGAGGGGCCAATAAATTCGAAACATTTGTATGCTTTTTCATATTGTTTCATTACTTTATGAATATCGACACTAGATAACCATTCATTCGGGTTTTTCTTCCATTCTTTTGGAGCGGTTGGTGCAAAGGAATCAGTGATTTCTTTTTTTAAACCACTTTCACGAATAAAATTCTGTTTTAACCAACACGATTCTTTATTACACGTATCTTTCATAAATCGAGTGAGCTGACGGTGAATTTCTAAAGGAGAATTGGTTTTGATTAAATGGTCGGGATGACGCGCATTCCATAAATTACGCATTTTATGTAAATCTTTGTTTTTGTAACAAGTAAAATCATTCAATTCTTTTTTATCTTTGGGACTACAATTAACTTTTTGGAGAGAAATATGATCTTTTCTCTTCCTTGTTTTTGTTTCTTGATTTATTCCTCTTTTTTCTCTCCTTCGAATCGTTTTGGTTTTCATTGTTTGATTCCCTTCCTAATTATTCGTGAGATTATTCTTTTTACCAACGCCTTTATTCTTTAATTCCGGGTCTTTCAAATTGATTTTTTTCTTTTTCGGTAGAATCGGTTCTTCTTTTTTGATCACGGTTCGTTTGACCAATCCGTCCAAGGTATAATTTCTCATATTGATTTGACGCATCATATGTTTATTGGCTTGTTCCAATGTTCCATTGTACTCTAAATCATCTTTGAATTCAGGGAATAAATCTGTTTCTCCTTCTTCTTCTAGAACCAATTTCTCTTCCCCATATAAATCTTTATAATCTTCTTGAATAATATCGTTTCGGTCAATCGTTTGAAAATAGTCTATACTTGTATTGATATATTGATAAAAAGAACGATAAATATCTGGATGGTAAATTGGTTTTTCTAGTATTCCATTCTCATTTTCATTCTCATTTTCAGTTAATAAATCTTTGGTCAATTGAATCAGCCTTTTTCGGTAGAATTTTTTATTTTTCAAAGGGGTCGGTTTTAAAATCGATTGATTCCTTTTATTGAAAGAACCGTTTAATAAATATTCAATCGTAATATCTTGTACAATTTGATCCGATTTATTTTTTATTTCAACTTCTTCTAAATCCAAAATATTTATTTCGTCTATTTTTTTATCCTTTTTCTCTTTTTTTTCTTTTTTTTCTTTTTTCTCTTTTTTCTCTTTTTTCTCTTTTTTCTCTTTTTTCTCTTTTTTCTCTTTTTTCTCTTTTTTCTCTTTTTTCTCTTTTTCGTTTGGATTCGTATTTACATTATCATTTACATCAAGATTCAACATTTATATATTTCATATTTTTTAAATATATAACTATTACTAAGTTAAGCGGAAGGGTCGGTCATATTACGAAGTTGTAATCTTGTTGCATTATGAAACGTTGCGTAACCAATTTCCTTTGGATTCGGATTCGGATTAAAAGGACAAAACTTTTCTTCTTGAAATAATAATGAATCTGGATAAGGGACAGGTTTGGTATGAAAAGCCACTTGATATAAATCACTATTACTACTAGGTACATAAACAGATTGACTACATTTTTGTAAAGCAAAAACTTGATTTCTTAATACACTTTCAGTATTTACATTGGAAGCAAAACCCGACCAAGGAGATTGGGTATTTCCCGGATTAAATACTTGTTCAACATTGTAAATAGGAGTTTGAATAAGACGAGTATTTACTTCTTTACGGGGATCAACAATCGGTAAATAAGAATACTTTGTCATTACTGGACGAACATCAATGTAAGGCTGTAACATTTGAGAAGGAATATTACGATTATAAATTCGTTCATTCGTTTGTTTTTGGATTTGAGAGGAACATTCTACTTTTTGTTGTGCATTTAAAACATTGATATCTACGTTTGGATTAACATTCTTTCCTTGTGTATTTTTTAAATCAGCCATTATCTATTTTATATAAATATAAATATATAATTTATATAAATTAAAATTTACTACAATTTACTAAAGTTTTTTTGGATTTTTTTGAATATATAATATTTATCTATTATATTCTTACCAACTCTTTTTCAAAGTATTTAATAAATGTATAGTTACTTAATTGGAACTACCTTTTTGAAATCAATGAATCCCTATTTTAGAAAACATGTTTTGAATACGTTGAATCCGCGTGAATATTTCTATTTGAATACTTTTTTCGTTTTTATTCTAATGTTCATTGTTTTTTTTATTTTTGAAACCCAAAAAACGACCAAAGAAATGATGTCTAATTATAAAAAACTAGAATATTCGCATTATGCTTGTATTTTAATTATTTCTGTCTTGTTGGTTGCCTCTTCTCTCCTTCTTTATGAATTAGATAAAAATTATAATACACCACTTTTAAATAATATCCTTTTGAAAACAGGTTCGATCATCGTTCTCATTGTAGTAGGTGTTTTTGTATTTGGTGAAAAATATACTTGGAAACAAATTGTAGGAATCATTCTTACTTGTATGGGTATTTACTTAGTGATGAAAGAATAAGAATAACTGAAAAAACATTGATTATTTGATGCGTTTTTTTAAAGTAATAGCGCGTTTACCTTTGCATTTGAATTTACCCTTGGTTAAGCCTTTGTTTGTTAAAATGGTTCTACTACATATACCGATGGCTTTGGATTCGTCTTTACGAATGTCTAAAGAACCGACTTTTTTAATACAACGACATAGTTTGGTAGATAATATATTTTCTGCTTGAAGTTTCAACTGTTTAAAGGATCCTTGGGTTGGTAAATGATAGAATTGAAGTATATTTTTGTAATCCTGAAGGGTAAGATCTTTGTTATTATTTCTCATTCGGATTATTAATATGACATAAGATAAAATATTTTATTTATTCATTTTTTTGCGAGAAATTATTATCGGAAGATAGTATATTTGCAAATCGAATTGTATATGAAAATTGTTGTATTTGATTTAGATGAAACACTAGGGTATTTTGTGGAATTTAGTGTATTCTGGAATTGTTTACAACAATATTTCACGAATGAGAAAATCGAATATTCTTTTACCCAAGAAGATTTTAATCAAATATTCGATTTATATCCTGAATTTTTAAGACCTAATATAATGACTCTTTTGAAATATTTAATGTATAAGAAAAAATCAAAATGCTGTCATAAAATGTTGATTTATACCAATAATCAAGGTCCTAAACATTGGTGTAAACAATTGATTTCTTATTTTGAGAGTAAATTGAATTTTGAATTATTTGATCAGATTATTAATGCGTTTAAAATCAATGGCGAAGTGGTCGAGATTGGTCGTACTAGCCACGACAAATCATTTCACGATCTTATCAAATGTACAAAGATACCTCCGAATAGTGAGATTTGTTTTTTAGATGATAATTATTATCCAGAAATGGCCAATGATCAAGTTTATTATATTAATGTAAAACCTTATATCCACGATTTAGAATTCGAGATAATGATTCAACGTTTTTGGGATTCTAAGATTCTTTCAACCCATTTTTTCAAAAAAGATTCGAGAGAAGAATTCAAAATTAAAATGAATCGAATCTTTATACCTTATCATTATTTTGTGATGCCCAAAACCCAGGGAGAAACGAATATTGATAAAATTGTGAGTAAACAAATATTAATTCATTTACAGGAATTTTTTGAATCATCCTCTATAAAATTATATTCAAAAAAAAAAATATTAAAATCTTTAAAAAATAAAGTTAAAAAATTTAATAAAACAAAAAAACATAAATAATTGTTATTTTATAATGATAAGAAAAAACAATCATTTTCATATTTCCATTGATAACCTTGATTCCATAAATTTAAGTTATCAAATACTTCATTTACTTGTTGAGGATATTTTATAAATCCATCATATTTTTCGTCTTTTGTAGGGGTTGACCAGGTTGTTCTAGAATTCGCATTATCTGAAATAAAAAAAAAATTGATATTTTTTATATATTTAAATTGTAAATTATTATAATTCATACAATATTGACAAAAATGCTCTTCGTTTAAATATGGAGCGTTTGAATTTAAAAAATTTTGTATTAATTCATCACTTTTTAAAACATCAAAAGTTTTTCTTAAATATTGTATTATATAATCTTTATATATAAAAACACCTGATGAATAATTTCCCCAATATCTTGCGTAATTTGCATCAAATGAATATATTCTTTTAGATATATTTTCAAACATTTCCTTTTCGGGAAAAGGAAATAAAATATCAATATCTGTTCTTAATAATATAAAATAGTCATATTTATCTTTATAATTTTCTAATACATTTGCTGCTTCATTCCAATTGATGTAAATTTGTAAACACGCCTCATTATTCCAATTAGCACCTTTGTAATCATATAATAATGAATTTTGAAAATATTCTTTAGGGTCTTTTTTTTTGTAAATTTTTTGGAATATTTTATTTTTTTCAAACAATTTAACCTTTTCATCAGTATTTTCTAATTCTTGACAGCAAATAATAATATCTGCATTGTAATAATCAATTACATACTTAAATAAATTTTCTATTTTTTTTAAACATCTTAATTCATATAATACTAAAAAAGCAAATTTCATCTTTATAATATAAATTAAGATATTAAGTTTATATTATAAATTATTTATATTTATATTTATTACAAGATAATGATTAAATTTTTGGATTTAAAAAAAGAAATTCTACATAACGAAAAAAAAATTAAAGAAAAGATCGACGATATTTTTTTTAATAAAACTAATTTTATTTTAGGAGAAGAAGTGAATGAATTTGAAATAAACTTTTCAAAATATATTGACGTGAAACATTGTATTGGTGTTGCGAACGGAACGGACGCATTGGAAATTGTCATTAATAGTTTAAATTTAGATAAAGAAGATGAAATTATTACCCAGGCCAATACTTATGTATCTACGTGTTTGGGAGTAACAAATAATCAATTAAATTTAAAAATTCTAGATATAAATAAAAATACTTATCAATTAGATTTGGAATTATTAGAAAAAAATATTACAGATAAAACAAAGGTTGTATTAATTGTTCATTTAACAGGTGCCTGTTGCAATATGAACAAATTAATGGAAATTATAAAAAAACATAATTTAATATTAATTGAAGATTGTGCTCAAAGTCACGGTGCTTTATTTGATGGAAAAAGGTTAGGTACTTTTGGATTATTATCTACGTTTAGTTTTTATCCAGGTAAAAATTTAGGGGCTTTTGGTGATGGTGGAGCAATATGTACGAATGATGATCAACTTGCTTCTCATATTAAAAAATATAGAAATAATGGTTGTATTGAAAAATATAAACATGAGATAATTGGTAGAAATTCAAGATTAGATACATTTCACGCTGCTATTTTAGATATCAAACTCAATCAACTTGATTTGAATAATTCTAAGAGGAGAGAAAATGCAAATTTATATTATAAATACTTACAAAATGTTAATGATATTGAATTACCCGAAATAGAAGAATTATGCACGCCAGTTTTTCATTTATACATTATTCGAACTAGTTTTCGAAATGCATTACAAGAATATCTAATGAAAAAGAATATTGAAACCGGAATTCATTATCCTATTAGCATTTATGAATTAGAATGTTACAAAAATAAACTGAACTCGAGTGAAATTCCGTTTAACGCAATTGAAAATAGTAAAAAAATATTATCTTTACCAATGTATCCAGATTTAAGTAGAGAAAACATAAAATATATTTGTGATTCTATTAAAAGTTTTTTTAATGTTATTTAATTTTTTATCTGATATTTTTTAAAAAATCCTGAAAATTATAACAACTATTTTTTTCGTCATTTAGTTCAATATCTACAAAAGCGTAAATGATACAATCTTTAAAATTATAAAAATCAATCCATATATTTTTATCTATAAAAATACCTTCATTTTTTTGAATAAATAATATTTTTTCATAAAAACCATTATTTAATTTAATTTCAAATGATCCATTTAAACATATTAAAATTTCACTTGCATTTTTATTAGAATGTTTTCCACGTGATTCGATTGAATTCAAATCATTAATATAAAAACATTTGGAAATATAAAATTGAATATTTATTTCTTTAGTAATTTTTTTAATATCTAAATCAATTAATTTTCCTGGTTTACCTTCAGTTATAATTGGATTTAATTTAAAATAAGTATAATTTATATTTTCATTTTTTTCGTAAAATATAGACATATAAATATATTATATAAATATATTATATAAATATATTATATAAATATGAATTATGATTATATAAAAAAAATAAATATTCATGGATTGAGAAATCCTAAATTAATACAATTTGGAACAAAAATTATTATTATAGGATCAAAAGAATATTGTTCACTGAAAGATAAAAAAAAATATTTACTTTATAGTTATTTACTTGATGAAAATATTAATTTATTAGAAGGAACCGAAAATATTTTAAATTTTGAAAATATTGAAACAGATTATAAAGTAAATATAAACATTTCTTCTTGGATAAGAGATATTTATTTAAAAGAAAATAAATATTACTTATTAATTGAATTTAAAAAAAATAATGATAATGAATATTTTACTTCAAACCATTATCTATTAAAAACAAGTAATTTTTTAAATTTTGAAATAGAAAAAAAATATAATATTGAAAATATTTTTTTTAAAGATTATAACAATAATTATTTTATTTCTAAAATTGAGAAAACAAATCATATTTGGGGAAAATACTTATTTGAATTTATTATAAATGATTCAATAATTATACCTATTTTTGATAATATCGTTGATTATGATAATGATTATGGACACATTTTACATAATTTGGAATATATAGAGAATCTTCAAAAATATTATATTATATTTTCAATAAGACATCATTCATTAGATGAAGAAAACAACTTTTATTATAAAATTTATGAAGCATTTAGTAATGATTTAATAAATTATTATGATACAAAAGAATTGGAATTATTTATGTACAAACAGGTAACTTCAAATTGGTTTTGTTATCCTTGGAAATTTTATTTTAATAATAATGAATATATTGTTTGTAATCAAGATGATTATGGTAAAAATAAAGAACCTATTCTTTTTATTAAAAATAAATAAAAAATTAATTTATAATGTTATAGATATAAAATGAATTTTGAATTAATCAAAAAAATAAATATTTCTGGTATTCGTTTTATAAAAATAATTGAATACAAAGATGGATTTTTATGTTTAGGAACAAAAAAATATAAAGAAAAGGATAATATTAAAAAGTATGCTTTGTACGCATATTTATTAAATAAAAATTTTGAATGGTTTGAATATTTTGAATGGTTTAAATATAGCGAATGGTTATTAGATTTTTCAAATATTAAAGAAGATTATTTAACGGATTTATACACTTCTTTATGGTTAAGAGATGTTTATGTAGAAAATAATAATTATTACTTATTAGTTGATTTTAATAAAAATCAAGATAATAAATATTTTGAATCAAACCATTATTTATTAGTGACACATAATTTTTATTCTTTTGAATTAGTAAAAAAATATGATACCACAAATATTATACATAAAGAAATTAATAATTGTTTATTTGCATCAAATATAATTAATAACGAAGAATCTAATTGGGGTACTTATTTATTTGAATTTATAATAAATGAAAAAAAAATACAACCTGTTTTTGATAATTATGTAAATTATCAAGAAGATAAAGGACATTTACTTCATTACTTAAAATATGATAGTATAAGTGATATTTATCAATGTATGTTTTCAGTATTAACTAAAGAAAAAATTTATAAAATATATACAAGTCAAACAGATGATTTTATATATTACTATAATACCAAAGAAGTTATTTTTTTAAATAACACAGAAAATGAATGGTATTCTTATCCGTGTTTTTTTTATTATAACCATAATAACTTTTTGTTTGTAAATCAAAGTGATCTAGGTAAAAATAGTGAAATTATTGTTTTTAGAGAAATGGACGATTCATTAAAATTTATAGAAGAAAAATTTCAAGTAGACAGTAGAATTACAAATCATCTATTTTTTAATGATAAAAAAAAATATATATATTTGAATGAATTAGAAAATAAAATGGGAAATCGATATAATGAAATAATAGAGAACAAAAAAGATTTATCAGATTATTCAACACATTCACCATCTTGTATTGAATTATATAATGTATTAAAAAATTTGAATATTTGTGAAAATGATTCTATTATTGATATTGGATCTGGAAAAGGTTGGGCACTATCATTATTTCACTTGTTTCCTTTTAAAAAAGTAACCGGAATAGAACTGTCGAAGAAAGATTTTGAAATATGTAATGAAAATTTGGAATTATTATCGATTCAAAATATGGAAGTTTTAAATGATAATGCAGTTAATTTTGAAAATTATGATAATTATAATTATTTATACTTTTATAATCCTTTTGGTGGAGATGTATTTGAAGAAATTATTCAAAAAATAAAAAATTCAAATACAAAGATTATATATAATAACATTCACGAAGAAGAACAAAAAATATTAGAAAAATATCATTTTGTTTTAATAAAAGAAGAAAAAGGATTATTAAGAAATTATTTTATTTATAAAAGAATTTATAAAAGTTTGGATTTAATAAATTATACTGATCAAATAAAGATTATTAATAATGATGCTGGAATAAGAAATATTAATAATATAGACAAGGATTTATTAATAGACAATAATGTAACAGAAATAAAAATTCATAATGATATATTATTAAAATCTAAGAAAGGAAATATCAATACTTCTTATAATATTAATCATTTAATAAATAATTTTAAAGATGAAAATAATTTAACACCTAATATAGAAATATTTGAAAATTTTTTTAACAAAAATAAAAATGTCATTGATGATAAAAAAATGTCATTGATGATAAAAGATGCAGTTTTTTTTAATTGTTTTACCTCATCTCACCGTCTTTTAACTCATTTAATGTTTGATTTTACACAAAATATTAATGTATATTATGATCTTTTAATAAAAAATGAAGATTATGTAATTATTATGGAAATAATACCAAATATTATGATTTTGGATTATTTGAACTGTGATTTAAATTTTAATCATTCTAACGATAATTTATATAAATTTATAGATTTTATGAGAAATATTGGAATCAAAAATAACATTGTGACAATAAGTAATTATAACTATTGCCAAAACTTTGAAGAAGATTCTTTATTTATAGAAAATTTATATGCCATTTCTTTTAAAGAAAGGAAAAATATAAACTGGGTTCCTTTATTATCTAGATTCTCTAATAATAATAATTATTTTTGTGAAACATTAAAAAATATTATTAAAAAAAATGTGATAAATAAACATTATGAATATAATAAAAAAAAATTTTTAATACTAGAAAAAAGAATGGAATCTAGTTATAATAATTTTAATAATATAAGAAATATAAATAAAAATACATTTGATAATTTAGTAAGTATTTGTAATGAATATTGTTTATACCATAATTTAAAATTACTAATTTGGGATAGTGAATTTGTAAAAAAAGAATCTTTGTTTGAACAATTTAATATATCAAATAACGCAGAAATAATTATTGGTTTTGGGGGGTCTATGTGGTTATTTAATTATACAATGACAAGTGGAAAAATTTTATGTATAGGTTTAATGTGTGAATATGAAGAAAAATATAAAATATTATTTAATATGACATTATTTACATATAATCAGTTAATAAAAAATAAAGATATTAAGAATGTTTACTTTCATTTTAGAGATGATAATGATATATTTACATATGAAGATATTGTTAGACAATTTCTTTATTATTAATTGCATTAAATAGAAAGAAAAATTTACACATTTGTATACTAATTATTTATTTCTGGAAAATGTAATATAAATATGAATGATTAAAAATTTATAATAAAAATATATTAATATTATAAATTAATTACTTTTGTATTAAATGAGTAAAAAAGTTATTATATTTGGTATTGGAAAAATAGCCGAAGTTGCATATTATTATTTAAAAAATGATACTGAAATAAGTGTTTTTGGTTTCACATTAGAGAGAGATTTTATTAAAGATGAAAAAACAAGGTTTGATTTACCTATTATCGAATTTGAAAATATAGAAATTAATTATCCGCCAGATGAATATTTATTATTTGCTCCTTGCACTGCTTCCCATTTAAATAAATTTAGGGAGCGAATTTATAATGAAGGAAAATCAAAAGGGTATCATTTTTATAGTTATCTTAGTACTAAGGCAAATATTTATACCAAAGATATTGGTGAAAATTGTTTTATATTAGAAGATAATACAGTTCAACCTTTTACGAAAATTGGAAATAATTGTATATTATGGAGTGGAAATCATATTGGACATCATTCTACTATTGAAGATAATGTATTCATAACGTCCCACGTTGTAATATCTGGTATGTGTTTAATAAAAAAATATTGTTATTTAGGTGTAAATGCATCTTTAAAAGATAATATTATACTAGAAGAGGGTACTGTTGTTGGTATGAGTGCTAGTGTTACAAAAAATACTGAAGGGAATGCCATTTATATTGGAATACCCGCAAAATTATTTAAAAAATGTGATGATACTATAATTATTTAATCTTATTGTAGTTTTATAAATTTAAAACATACAAAGATGAGGGTGATTGTGTATTTAAAACGTGAAATTGTCTAAAATTTTAATATTAATTTTTTTAATATTAAAATGATATAAATAATGAATAATAAACATTGAAGTTTTTATTTTTAAAAAGAATTATTCAATCGAATAAAAATAAATATCGATAATTACTGATACCTCCTAAAGAACTTTCTTTATAATCGGTTAATCCTTCATTTATTAATTTTCCCCGATCTTCTGTACTAATACCATAATCAACATAGGTTACATTTTCTTTTTTTGCATCTTGTGAAATTTTATACATTAAATACATTACAGACATATTAGTCTTATCTAAATCAATATTTCTAGAAATATAAAAAGTATACCAACATTGTTGTGTAACCTTAATTACAAATACGCCTCCTAATATATTTTCCTTGTTTTTTACTAAATATAAACGTTGTTTTTCTTTTAATAAATTTTTAACTTTTAAAAATTCTTCTAAACTATGAGTTGGATCTGATTGATGATTTGTATTTAAGTTTTTTTTTAAAATATCATAAAATTTTATATAGTTTTCTTCTTTATATTCTTCTTTTTCGTAATCACAAGTAATTTCTAGATCCGTTAATGATTTTTTTAAATTTTTTTTGTTTCTTTTGTTAACAATTTTTTCTATAAAATCATCCGATGATTTTATGTACCAAGATAATTCTGGATATATTTTTGTTTTTTGACTTAATAAAAAATACAAACTATGGCAAGATTCATTAAAATAAATATCATTTGCTAATCTAAACTCGATTTTATTTTCATAATAATCAAATATTTTATCTATAATTAATTTCATATACTTTACTTTTGCATAATTTCTTGAAATAACCGGACCTCCATAAGTAGCCCCGGTATAACTAAAATATTTATCACCTTTTTTACAACAGGGTAAAACACACGCTATCACATCATCTAAATAAATGATTATGGATTCATCTTGGAAACGATTTTCTGGATGATAACTAATAAAATTTCTTGTATGATATATTGTTCCAAATAATTCTTCTTCTACAAATTTATCCCAAATATGAATATATTCTTTATTATATTTAATTATTGATAAAGTCATTATAAATAAAATATTATAATATTATAATATTATAATATTATATATAATTTATATAATTTAAATTTATTTCTCTAATATATCCAACGCGTCAATCAGAACTAATTCTTGATGAATCAGTTTTCGAAAAACAATACATTCGTCCATATTGAATTGAAAATGGCGGTGATAATGGTTTTTACATATTAATTTAACACCTGTATCTGTTATTTTTGTTTCACAAAAAATTGCGCCACGAGATAATTCCAAATATTCGGGATTGTTCAAGCATATCCAGCGAATAAACGTTCCTTCGCGTAAATCTTTGAGTTCGTCTACATAAACGTATTCACGTAATTTATCTAAATATTCATTGGTTACCTTTTGCGATAAATGTAATTCTTTTAAGATATTGAAATTCAATTGTTTTATTTTTTTGGTTGTATAATTCATTATTCCCTCGTTTTTTTGATTGTCTAATGCATTTAATAATTTGTTGACATCCATTTTCCACTTGTATATAAATATAACGTAATTTTTATATTTATATTTTTAATAAAAAATTGTATTCATAGAGACTGAAAAAATAAAAATTTGCCCCGAAGGGAAGTTTTGCTCCACTTTTCCAAAAGTGGATTACCAGGAACCGAATGCGCCTCCACCAAGCGCATCATTCGCGGCCATTGGTTCAAAACTTTCAGCCATTCCAGGAGTAGCGGCACCGATCAAAGGAGTTGTATCTCTTCGATACATATTATCGAAATTAGGTGATTGTTCGGGGGCCATTTGTTGTGGTAGTTGAGAAAGAGAGGTACCATCAGTGTAAGTTGGAAGAATTGAATTACTAGCCGTTTGGTTTACTGTATAAGAGGAGGTTCCCATTTGACTAGAAATGGGTTGAGAAACACGGACACCGTTTTTACTACCCTTTTTCTTTTTCTTATCACTGGCATTGTTTCCTTCCCATAAATCATTCAATCTTTCGACTAAAATACTGACTTTCTCTCCCAATTTGGTTTGTAGACTCATAGTGATCATTAAAACAGCTAAAATAATAAAAATAATACTGAAATCTGGGTAATTGACCCCACTATAAGTGGGTACATAAGTAATAACACGATGAATAAAAAGAAGACCGATAAAAATAACAATGACTTGGACAATAATTTCGGCACTTATTTCTAAACTACCTTTATTATCTTCTGCTTCCGGAACAAATTTTTGCATTGATTTATTTAAAACAATAATTGGAATAATCGCTAAAAGTGCATATTGAATAATATTCAACATTTCGCTTTTTGATTCGTCGTCAAAATTAAAAACGTGTTTGATAAAACTTTTTGATTTTGAATCTTCGTTTAAACTTTCCATATGATTTATAAAAAGAAATTAAAATATAAAGATTTTATTTTATAATTATTCAAGATTAAATAATGAAAGTAAAATTAATCAGTTATTCGCAACCAGTTTCTTCTACCGATAATCAAGCAAATCATTTAGAATCTATTCAAGATTTGGTTTCATATTGTGCTCGTGTATCAAATCCTGCAAATCAAATAAATAAAGAAACTAATGAAAAACTAATTCGATATCTTATGAAGAATGAACATTGGTCGCCATTTGAAATGGTAAGTATATGTTTGGAAATAGAGACAACGAGGGATATTGCAAGACAGATTTTAAGACATCGGTCCTTTTCTTTTCAAGAATTTTCACAACGTTATGCGGTAGCGGATTTAGGTTTTGAATCTAGAGAAGCAAGATTACAGGATACAAAGAATCGACAGAATAGTATTGAAACGGAAGATGTTGAATTAGAAACTGAATGGGAAAAAAAACAAAAACAAGTTCAAGAAACGGTAAAAGAATCTTATGACTGGGCGATACAAAATGGAATTGCAAAAGAACAGGCACGTGCAGTTTTACCGGAAGGGATGACCGTATCTAGAATGTATATGAATGGAACCTTACGTTCGTGGATACATTATATAAAATTAAGAAGTGGGAATGGAACACAAAAAGAACATCGTGAAGTAGCATTCGCGTGTGCAGAAATTATTTCTTCTATTTATCCGTTGATCAAAGAATGAATATAAGAACTAATATAATTTTTCAACCATATCTTCAAAGGTTTTAAGCTTTTTCAATGCTTTTTTATGAAGTTGAAAAGAAAGGGCTTTCGAATAATTGGTAATAAATAAATTGTCACTTCGATATTTCAACATCCGGTTTTTCGTAACGTCAATGACCCTTTTAACTGCATTTTCATAATCTAGTTTTTCATTGATGATGGAATAAATGAGACAACGATCTAAATCATAAGCGGAAAGTAGGTCAGCTTCTCGAACAATATGATAAGCCATTTGATATTTCCCTAAATCTGGATATCCGTTTTTTTTTACGGTAGAATAAGACATCGTAGATATAATTTCATCGACCATATTTAATTGAACCTGATCTAAATAACCTTTCATATGTTCTTTAATCATCGAAACACCATTTTTTTGGTTCATATATTTCTTATCACACATATCGTGTAAAATGGCGGATACAAAGATAATCTCTTTTTGATTTTCCAAAAAGGGGTATTGAACAACTTGATAATCGTAAATGTCTTTTGCATAATGAAACACTTCGAGACTATGTTTTAATCCGTGAGATTCATCAATATGAAATCTGGATGTTGTATCAATGACATAACGTAATGCGTGATTTATCAGTAAAGCAAAAGGAACGATTCTCATTTTCTAATTTGGTTTTCTAGTTTTTCTTTTTTAGAAAAAAGGATTAATGAATCAATTTTTTATTTATTTTATTTAGGATGAAATGAAAATGCGTTAAATAGATTTAAAAACAAGATAAGTAAAATACATATTTAATGAGTCGTTCCATTTCTTCTGCCATTAATCGACGTGCAGGAAACAATGCGCCTCGTCCAAATGTACCACAAAATCAACAGCCTGCTTATAATCCAAAAATAGCGCAACAGCAACCACAAAATCAAGGACAAGGAGTTCCTAAAAATGTGAGATTTGTTCCTTCTGGACAAGGTCAATCAGGACAACAACAACAGCAACCCATTCAAAGACAGGGATATCAAGAACCCACGATTCCTGTTAAAACCGCAGGAGTCAATGGACCTGTAGGTCAAGTATCGATTTCGGATGCCTTTGCATTAGTAACGATACGTTTAGGAAGAGTAGAACAGTTTGTCCAACAGATTCAAGAAGAAGGTATTCCTTTGACCGATGGTCAACCAGATTTAAAAATCGATACAGATTTAAAAAACTTGAACATTTTATTTCAGACACAAGAAGATAAGATTCATACGTTAACCAAAAAAATAGAAAATTATGAGAGTACTTTTTTGAATTATGATAAAGAAATAAGAGATTTAAAGGATATGATTTTAACAATGACAATGAAGAATGAGAAAAATACGATTGAAACAGCGAATCATTTAAGTATTTTGAGTAATTCTGTGAAAGCGGTGGAAGATTCTGTAAAAGCGGTGGAAGATTCTGTAAAAGTAGTCGAAGATTCCGTAAAAGCGGTCGAAGATTCCGTAAAAGTAGTCGAAGATTCCGTAAAAGTAGTCAAAGATTCCGTAAAAGTGGTTGAATATTCCGTAAAAGTAGTCGAAGATTCTGTAAAAGCGGTTGAAGATTCCGTAAAAGCGGTCGAAGATTCCGTAAAAGTAGTCGAAGATTCTGTAAAAGCGGTTGAAGAAAAACACAGCGATTTATTAGAAAAAACTCTTGAACAAATCGAACCTACCCCTTTGGGTAAAGCAATGGAAGAAGTAATGGAAGAAGTAATGGAAGAAGTAATGGAAGAGGAAACACTTGATAATGAAGAAAAAGTAAAAGAAACCCAAGAAGTGGTAGAAGTTGTATTAGAAAATGCATAAATATATAAACAAAAAAATAGATTCCGCGTTTTACTTAGATAAAAAAAATACGTTTTTTATGTAAGTTTCATTTTAAAAAAGAAAGAATAATGAAAATCATATTTACGTTATTTATTTTTTGTATTGTTTTATTTTTATATTTACATATCCAATTTCATTTAAAACAGAGTGATGATTTAGAAATGTATGAATTAGATAATCCTTCCAAAGAAAAATTAGAAGAGATATGTGATTTAAGACAACCCGTTTTATTTGAATTTGATTCTCAAAACATTATTGAAACAATGAATAAAAATTATCTTCAAAACAATTATTCTTCTTTTGATATGAAAATACGAAGTCATCCAGAAATACAAAACAAAGACGAGGAACTTTATGTCCCATTACCTTTACATACCACAATAAAATTATTAGAAGAAGATAAAAAGTCTTTTTACTTTACTGAAAATAATATGGAATTCATTCAAGAAACAGGTATCCTGAAAAATATACAATATAATGACGGATTTATAAGACCTTATATGGTTTCTAATTATTTTTATGATATTTTAATGGGCTCACAAGATAGTTGGACTCCTTTAAAATATGAAATCAATTATCGTAATTATTTTTTGATGACAGAAGGAACCGCGCAAATTAAACTCATTCCTCCCAAAAGTAAGAAATATTTACATTCGATATATGATTACGAGAATTTTGAATGGTCCTCCCCTTTTAATGTATGGAATATTCAATCTGAATTTCGACAAGATTTTGATAAAATAAAAAGTCTTGAATTTACGTTAGTTGCAGGAAAAACACTTTGTATACCAGCTTATTGGTTTTACTCCATTAAATTCAATCGAGATTCTATGATTACTTGTTTTAAATACCGTACCTATATGAATAATTTAGCCATTTCTCCTTATCTTTTTATGTATGCACTTCAATTACAGAATATTAAGAGAGAAACGAGTAAGAAAATACCGGTGGATCAACTAAATCGAAATCGAGAGAAAAACTTGGAATCAAAAGAAGTAGTAGAAGTAGTAGAAGTAGTACAAGTAGAAGAAAAAGAAGAAGAGAGTAGTACAAAAATCGAAGATTTGGTTCAAAATCAAGTTAACTCTTTTGAGGTAAAAACCGAAAATTAAATAATTGGTATAATATAATAGAATCTTAACAAAAAAGTATGTTTCAATATTTACGTTCTTGGTTTCAAATGAATGACGACGATGACAATGAGAATGAGAGAGAAGAAGAGGAACAAGACGAGATCGCGGAAAAAGAAAAAGAAAAAGAAAAAGAAACAAAAAAAACAGTGAAATATCGAGATGAAGTACCAGATACAGATTTAATCAAGGACCGAAAAAGATATCGAGCCAAGGATCTATCCAAGATTAAAAAGGTAAAAAAGAGTCTTCGATTTGCGAGTAGTTTAACGACGAAAACAAAAAAAAGAAGATCTCATTTTTAAAGTAAAGTAATAAATTCTTCGTAAATATAAAATAATGATTTACGAAGAATCTGCGGAAGCATTTTACGAATATATTAATTCACTTGGAGAATCATTTACAGCTACCGCGAGTGCTAGTTATACTTCCGAGATTAGTTTTGAAGATGCTTATTTAAATGCAAAAGCATTAGCTCTTGAAATTGCAAAATCACAAGCGATCACTGCTGGGAATATTGTAAATCAATCGGTTACGATAACTACGGAGATTATTGATAATACCATTTTAATAGGTATCAGTGGTTATACTGGCCCTACGGGCCCTTTAGGTCCTAATGGTTTAACAGGTCCTACTGGTTTAGCAGGCCCTACTGGCCCTTTAGGTCCTACTGGTTTAGCAGGCCCTACTGGTTTAGCAGGCTCTACTGGCCCTACTGGTTTAGCAGGCCCTACTGGTTTAACAGGTTCTACTGGTCCTACTGGTTTAACAGGCCCTACTGGTTTAGCAGGATCAACCGGTTCTACTGGCCCTACTGGTTTAGCAGGGGATAAGTACAATACAAAAACTACATCAGTAGTATCAATTATACCACAACCAAATAGTAGTGTTTCTTTTACGGTTGCAAGTCAATTAGCATACATATCAGGAAATAGTGTCGTTGTGGTAAATTCTACAAATCAGAATGATCATTTTGAAGGGACTGTACAAAGTTATAATACAACTACAGGAGCTATGACCATTAGTAATATACAAAATATTGTAGGTACTTTTACAACAAGCGTTGTTTACAATGTAAATTTAGATGGTATTGATGGTCCAACAGGTTCTACTGGTTTCACAGGTTATACAGGTTTTACAGGTTTTACAGGTTTTACTGGTTTCACAGGTTACACAGGATACACAGGTTTCACTGGTGATACTGGTTACACAGGTTTTACAGGTTTCACCGGATATACTGGTTTCACTGGTTTAGCAGGATCAACAGGCCCTACGGGCCCTACAGGAAGTTTTAAACCTTTAGGTACGAATTATGGTGATTATCTTTATTGGAATTCAAGTTTGAATGAATGGACGGTTGGAAATACACAAATATCATTAGGTGCAGGAGCTGGACAGAATTCTCAAGGAACAAATGCCGTTGCGATTGGTCAATATGCTGGATGTACTGGTCAAGGTGGATATGCAGTTGCAATTGGTCAATATGCTGGATGTACTGGTCAAGGTGATAGTGCAGTTGCAATTGGTCAATATGCTGGACTAAATAATCAAGGTGATAGTGCAGTTGCTATTGGTAGAGGTTCAGGTTGTAATTATCAAGGTATAGCGTCCGTTGCAATTGGTAGAAATTCAGCTTTTACTAGTCAAGGACAAGTTGCAGTTGCTATTGGAAATAGTGCTGGATTTACTAGTCAAGGACAATTTGCAGTTGCTATTGGAAATAGTGCTGGATGTACTGGTCAAGGTAATAATGCAGTTGCGATTGGTAGAAATTCGGCTGCTAATTATCAAGGTCAATATGCAGTTGCGATTGGTTCAAACGCAGGATATACTGGTCAAGGTCAATATGCGGTTGCGATTGGTTCAAGTGCCGGATTTACTGGTCAAGGTAATAATGCAGTTGCGATTGGTAGAAATTCGGCTGCTAATTATCAAGGTCAATATGCAGTTGCGATTGGTTCAAGTGCAGGATATACCGGTCAAGGTAATAATGCAGTTGCGATTGGTCGAAATGCTGGAAATAATACTCAAGGACAAAATTCTATTGCAATCGGCCAATATGCCGGAGAAATAAGTCAATCAGCAAATTCAATTATTTTGAATGCATCCGGAGCTACATTAAACGCTGGAAATAGTGGTTTTTTTGTTAAACCAATAAATTCTATAAATGATACTACAGGAATCGTACCATTGTATTTTGATACAACTACCAATCAAATTATTTCTGGACCAATCATACAACAAAAAAAATTATCTTTTTACGATTATTTTAATGACGCTGCTACCTTAAATACTTTTCGTTTAGATAAACCATTGCCAAATACGCCTTATTATTATAATATACAAAATAATAATCAAAGTGGTTTTTCTGCTTTAACAAGTACAGGAGGAAACGGAACGAATAGTACTGTAACTGCTCTCGCATTTGATTCGACAGGGAATTTATATGTCGGAGGAAGTTTTACAGCCGCTGGAGGAATTCCCGCCTATTTTATCGCGAAATGGAACCCTTCGAATAATACGTGGTCTGCTTTAACAAGTTCAGGAGGAGGAAATGGAACGAATAGTAGTGTAAATGCTCTCGCATTTGATTCGACAGGTAATTTATATGTCGGAGGAGGTTTTACAGCCGCTGGAGGAATTACCGCCAATTATATCGCGAAATGGAATCCTTCGAATAATACGTGGTCTGCTTTAACAAGTGCAGGAGGAAACGGAATGAATAGTAATGTAACTGCACTCGCATTTGATTCGACAGGTAATTTATATGTCGGAGGAACTTTTACAACCGCTGGAGGATTTACCGCAAGTTATATCGCAAAATGGAATCCTTCCACTTCTATATGGTCTGCTTTAACAAGTTCAGGAGGAGAAAACGGAATGAATGGTAATGTAAATGCCCTCGCATTTGATTCGACAGGGAATTTATATGTCGGAGGAAGTTTTACAGCCGCTGGAGGAATTCCCGCCTATTTTATCGCGAAATGGAATCCTTCCATTTCTATATGGTCTGCTTTAACAAGTTCAGGAGGAGAAAACGGAATGAATGGTAATGTAAATGCCCTCGCATTTGATTCGACAGGGAATTTATATGTCGGAGGAGGTTTTACAACCGCTGGAGGAGTTACCGCCTATTTTATCGCGAAATGGAATGGTTCCAATTGGTCTGCTTTATCAACTGGAATGAATAGTGTTGTATACTCTATCGCGTTTGATTCGACAGGTAATTTATATGCTGGAGGATATTTTACAACCGCCGGAGAAGTTTTAGCGAGTTATATCGCGAAATGGAATGGTTCCAATTGGTCTGCTTTATTAACTGGAATGAATAATGGTGTATTTTCTCTCAAATTTGATTCTTCAAATAATTTATATGCTGGAGGAGATTTTACAACCGCCGCAGGAGTTTCAGCGAATCGTATCACGAAATATACAAATTCAAGTTATCTTTTAAATACAGATGGTACCAAATTATATTTAACGAATAATGGAGCAAGTTCATCCATTAATTTATTGTATTACAACGATACTACTCAACTTTATTCCCAAGTCAATTAATTATTGTCTTTTTCCACATTCCTAATTCCCAAAAATCAAATAAAAAAAAGTACTTGGAATTATTTTCTTTGAATAATTATAAATAAGCAATGGAAAACAAAAATCAAGAACAACTATTTAACTTTAAAGAAATGATGAATGAACAACACGAATCTTTATTTGAACCTATTAAGAAAATAGAAGAGAGTAAAAACGAACCATCTTTAAAACCTACCTTTGTAAAAAAAACAGATTGTATAAAAGATTTAAGCGAATGTGGTTCTAACTGTGAATGTGTAAAAGAAAAAGAGGTAGAACTCAACACTTTAAAAGAACCAGAAGAGATAAAACAAGCTGAACTTGTAAAAGATGTAAAAACAGCTTTAGAAAAACCAAAAAAAAGTATTTTACATTATTTAAATCCTCTTTCTTGGCGATTACCTAAATTTAAAAAGTAATTAACCGACCATCTCAACAAACAAACGTCTTTAAATTCTGAGTCAACACACATCCAATAATTTTTGTTTTTTTAATATTTTTCAAAAAGGTGTAATCAATCGCCACATTTTTTAAAGAAGCCACTTTGAAAGTGTTTTCTTTACATAATAATGCCCCCTCTTCAATAATCATTTTCATTTCCTCCTTCTCCAAATCAGGGATATGTGAAATCAATGCGACAACGTGACACGAGGTTTCGCCTTTCACGTGAAACCATAGATCCTCTTGTTCCCCCAAATCAATCACCTTGAAATTATCCTTTGCATTTTTTCCGATATAAAAGGTCACGTTTCGATCCAAACATTCGATATATCTTTCTTCTACCTTCATTCTTCTTTTTCTCTCTTTGATTAATCTTCAAAGAGATAAATCATTTTCAATTTTCGTATAAAAACATTAAGTTATTTTATACAAAATCAAATAATAAAAACGAAAACAAATGATTACAAATAAATATCAATTGGAACAAAAATTGGGAAATGGTGCTTTCGGTTCCATTTATCAAGGATACAATATACGTACGAGAGAAAAGGTCGCTATTAAAATCGAGTTGAATACAACCGAACAAAAATCATTGAAAAACGAAACGCGTGTTTATCAATATTTAAACGGGTCTTTAGGAATCCCGAATATACGATGGTTCGGCACCGATTCAATATCCAATTATATGGTGATTGATTTATTAGGGGCTTCTTTAACCCAAATGATAAAAACCCAAAAAAATCTTTCTCTCCCAACCATCGCAAAAATAGCCATCCAAATGATCGATATTTTACAAGGAATTCACGAAAAAGGAATGATTCATCGGGATATAAAACCAGATAACTTCTTACTTCATCCGACGAAAGGCATCGATCAAATCTATCTCATTGATTTTGGCGTTTGTAAAACGTATATTCAATCAGACACGAATGAACATATGGAAATGCGAAAAACGAACGCAATGATTGGCACACCGAATTTTGCAAGTTTAAATGCCCATCAACTTTTAGAACTCAGCCGAAGAGATGATATAGAAAGTTTCATCTATACTCTTTTGTTTTTATCTTTAGAAAAATTACCTTGGACTTACCAACCAAATACGTCGAGAGAAGAAATGATGAAACAAAAAACAGAATTGGTTGAAAACCCAAGTCCAGAAATCCCCCAGATATTGATTGAAATCTTGAAATGCGTTCGAAACCTGAATTTCAAAGATCGACCTTTTTACGAGGAATATAAAAAAATGTTTCAAGGTTTACTGTAAATATCAAATACGCTTTATACCGATGAAGATTTGAAATTGGACAATCCTTTAAGGGAGGATTGCCTTTCAATTCATTTATCGCTAACTGTTGCCCTTCCATATTTTATGGAAAGCTTTTACACCTTCGCACATTTAAAGTGCGTGGTAACTGTTGCCTTTGCCACTCATAAGCGCCCACAAAGTGGGCGTTTTGAATGTGCAAAGGTGTAAGCGTCCC
>Ga0214919_10000332_pt1 | contig 81268 bp, 67 predicted proteins | sample LL1503_MetaG_FD_177994 | JGI IMG/M metagenome (GOLD analysis project Ga0214919, IMG submission 177994) | Freshwater microbial communities from Lake Lanier, Atlanta, Georgia, United States - LL-1503 | ecosystem: Environmental > Aquatic > Freshwater > Lake | place: USA: Georgia | collected... | reverse complement strand
ACGAAGCATCAACAGGGACAGTCCCACTTGTATTTCCATTTCCATCGTATATCACCGTGTTCTTCCATACTGCATAAAGTACTGTATTGGCACTAACTGAAAATGTGCCGCCGACAGTATAACTTGTTCCTAAGCCATTTGCAAGAGTATTCCAACCACCAAAAATATAATTTGTTTTTACAAGTATTCCGGTGTTTGCTTTAACTGTGACTTGTTCACCAGAGACATATGATGAAGTATCAGCAGGGACAGTCCCACTTGTACTTCCATTTCCATTGTAAGTTACCGTAATAATGGTCCATTTTGCATAAAGTGTTACACTGGTTTTCTCAATAAAAAATATGCTATTAGCAGCATAAGTTGTTCCTAAGCCATTTGCAAGAGTATTCCAACCACCAAAAGTATAACCACCATTTTTTACAAAATTTCCGGTGTTTCCCAAAACTTTAACTGACGAATAAGAGAGGTATGGAGATAGTGCATCAACTGGAACAAATCCATTTGAATGTTCATTTCCATCGTAAGTTATTGTATAAGTTGTTGTGTTTTGATTCCAAATTGCCATAAGTAACATGGAAGAATTTCTATTTTCTTGATAACCAGGTTGAAAAATTGGCGAATCGAGTCCTGCCAATACGTTCCTCCACCCAGCAAAATCATAACCTGTTTTTGTAAGTGTTCCCTTTCCTAATAATGTAACTCTAACAATAGTACCATCTGGGACTGAGTATGGGGATTGGGTATCAATAGGAGGATTTCCAGTTGTATTTCCATTTCCATCGTAAACCATAGTGGTACCCGTATTCGTTAATTGTGTATAATGCCACTGTGCTAATAGTGTTACATTTGCAGTAATCACATATGTGAAATAAGGATTAAAAATAGTTCCATTACTATCTTTCCAATAACCAGAAAAAGTATACTTGTTATTTTCGAGTGAGACATTGTTCACGTAATCTCTATTATGTAAAACTTTATATTTTGAACCAGAGAAATATGGAGATAAAACATCTACAGGAACAGTTCCACGCTGTGGCGAGGAATCATCTGGATCTTGGTTCGCTGGAATATTTGCAAGATAAGTTACATTATAAGTTGTATTCCACACTGCATAAAGAGTTGTATTGGAATTAATTGGAAATGTTGAACCGACAGCATAACTTGTTCCTGAGCCATCTGCAGCAGTATTCCAACCACTCAAACCCCAACCAGAAGAAACGCTTCCTGTTTTTACAAGTGATCCGGTATTTCCTAAAACTGTAACTAAGAAACCAGAGACATGTGGAGATGAAGCATCAACCGGAACAGTTCCACTATTATTTCCATTTCCAATGTAAGTTATCGTATAACTAGTCCATCTTGCATAAAGTGTTATATTAACCTTAACTGGAAATATTAAACCGACAACATAAGTTGTTCCTGAACCATTTGCAGCAGTATTCCAACCACCAAAAGTATAACCACCACTTTTTACAAGTGTTCCGGTGTTTCCTAAAACTGTAGCTTGGTTATCAAAGAGATAAATTGTAGAGTCGCTAGGAACATTTCCACCATTATTTCCATTTCCATTGTAAGTTATTTTATAAGTTAAACTCCACTTTGCATAAAGTATTGTATCGGCATTAATAGCTGGAAATGTTGAACCGGCAGCATAAGTTGTTCCTAAGCCATCTGCAGCAGTATTCCAAGCATTAAAAACATAACCTGTTCTTATAAGTGATCCGACATTTCCTAAAAATGTAAATGGTAAACCAGAGACATATGGAGATGAAGTATCAACTGGAACAGCTCCACCATCACTTCCATTTCCAAGGTAAGTTACCGTATAAGTTGGAGTCCAATTTACATAAAGTGTTGTACCAGAATTGAATACAAATGTTGAATTGACAGCATAGCTTGTTCCTGAGCCATTTGCGGCAGTATTCCAACCATTAAAACTAAATTGATTTTTTACAAGACTTCCTGAATTTCCTAAAACTGTAACTGTTGAACCAGATAAATATGGAGATGAAGGATCAACTGGAACAGTTCCACCATTATTTCCATTTCCATCATATGTTAATACTCCAGACCATTTTGCATAAAGTATTGTATTGGCACTAACTGTAATTGTTGCACCGCCAGCATAATAATTACCGCCATCTGCAGCAGTAGTCCAACCTTGAAATGTACAACCTGTTTTTACAAGTGTTCCGGAGTTTCCTAAAATTACAACTCCAGATGTATTAAGGTTATACGGGGATGAAGCATCGATTGGAACACTTCCACCGGTACTTCCATTATTATGGTAAAAAATGGTATATTTATTTCCTGAAGTCCATAATGCAAAAAGTGACCTTTGAACACCAGTAACTATTGAGACAGATGTTGTTAACGTGCTACCGGGGAGATAAGTTGTTCCATTTTCGGTCCAACCTACGAAAGTATAACCGGAACGGGTCTGTTCAATTCCCATAACTGTAACTCTGCTATTATTTTGATATGGAGATAAAGCATCCCTAGGAGGATTACCAAGATTATAAGATTGTTGATTGTCGCTTATATTCATACTGTACCATATAGCTGTCAGATTATTTCCTTGAAACCATATTGGAAAATAAACTTTTCTATCAGTAAAAGTTATCGGAGAATAAGGAGAAACATTAATATGTCCACCATGGTAATCTTCCCAACCATTAAAGATATAAGTTGTGTAAATACCATAGTTTCCTCTTTCACTCCTTATCATATCTGTCATTTTCAATGAAGTAAACGCATATTGCTCATACGAAAGATAATAAGTCTCATTATCAGGTTTAGTACCACCGGTGGAATAACTATTGTAGTAATATATTATTACAGCACTCATTCACTATTACTATAAATATTATGTTTATATATAATAGTAATAATATAATATTTACTAATAAAATAATTTAAATTATTTTATTTAAATTATTAATAAATTAATAACAAAAAGGTTGTATATTTTATAATTTACTAAACAAGTTAATCAACTTTGTCAAGGTCAGAAACTTGATTTTCGGTAAGACGTGAAAGCCCGTGGTCTGTATTTTTGTCAATCACCACATTCTCAGTTTCAAACATTTGTTTGCGGATGTCATCAAGTGTTACATTTTCTGACTCTTCTTCATCTTTATCATCATCATCGGCCGACAGATTTTTAACGCTTACGAGCTCACCCTTGGAGTTAATGGTTTGGGTAAGTTTATTCCCAGATTTCTCCGCATTCTTTTTATTTTCATTGATTGCCTTCTCTTTAGCCTCTTTTACGCGCTTGTCAAATTCTTTCTTGGCATTGTCTTCATTCTTTTTCTTTTCCGACATGAGCTGATTTAGCGTTTCTTCCATGTATTCAACGCGCCCGGTCTTATAAGCGTCTGGATGAAACGGAACCCACATTCCCACCGGACCCACGTAAACATCATGATTGGGGTCAACTTCACGAAGCAGCTTGCAGCGCATCTCGGCTTCCTTCTGCGATGCAAAAACGCCGCGAACTTTAATTCCTCTAACCGATGTTTGAAATTCGTGTTGTTCGCTGAATTCAACATCTAGTCTCTCCTCATTATTATCTACAAATGTTTTAAAATCATCATTCACATTATATTTCATGACAGATTCATGCTCAGTTTTCAAAAAATCCTGGAAATCTTCACTTACTTTTTCAAATGTCAAATTATACTTGTAAGAAATAAAACTAACAAAATGAAGCATGACATCAACCGATTTTTTATAATTCCATTGCTTTAGAAACTCTTCAAAGAAAAAATGGTCTCTCTGTTTTATAATTTCTTCCGGACTTACAAATGACAAACAAGCAAATTTTTGACCGGAAATTGCTTTATCTTCTTCCAACAAATCCACATAATTCATATTATTTTTTCCATTTTCATTTTTCTTTAATTCAACTCCGCGCGGTTTCATTTTAGGAATATTTTTTGATTAATATTTAATATTATATATTATATTACAATTCATATTTAAGTATTTTAAATAGTAAATATATTTTTTAAATTAATATTTTAATTAAAAAATTATATTTTCAAATAGTTTTATTTTTTTTTCTGTTCATTTAATATAATATAAAATGTACAACAACGTTCTTGATTTAGGCGAGCTTGTGAAACGCGCAATCAAATATTTGGTTGAAGGTATAATGGTTGCCATTGTTGCCTACTCCATTCCCAAACAACGTCTGAAATTGGAAGAAGTAGGTCTGATTGCATTATCTGCTGCTGCAACGTTTGCAATTTTAGATGTCTATGTTCCCAGCCTTGCTGTTTCTGCTCGGTCCGGTGCCGGCTTCGGAATCGGTGCCAACCTTGTCGGATTCCCTAGGTAAATAAAAAACTTTAATAATAAAATAAAATAATAATTACTAGTTGATTGTTTATTTATATAAATTAAATAAACAATAAAAATAATAAAAACCTAAAGACAAAAATACATGTTTATATATCTTCAATGTCATTGAATAATAACGACGATAACGATAACAATAATATTTCCGATTATACTGATCATGACCATGAGTATTTGCGTAATAAAAAAAAACAAGTGAATATTGTTAAATATACAGTTGAAATTGCAGATGGATTTTTTTCAGGGTTTAAAAGAATAATAGAAATGGACACTGGAATATTTGATTGCATTTTAAATTCACAAGAAGTATTCAAAATATTAAATAACTATATATGCAATCACATGTATTTCAAGTTGCTATTTTTTTTAAGTCAAGAGAAATTAAGTGCTCAAATGTGCGAATTGAACAATATAAAAAATAAAATGTCAATTGATGAATCTTTGTATAATTCTGACAGCATTGAATTTATTAATACTAAAAAATTATTAATTTACATAAAATAATAAACCTTTACGACTCGATTATGAGACCGCATGTTCAATTACGTCTTCGACTGCGTGTTCGACTGCGTGTTCGATTGCGTGTTCGACCACGACTGCGATTTCGTCGGTTATTGCGACCAAAAGGTTGCCTTCTTTTAATCGTAGTTGTAGCTTGAACTTGATGTGGAATTCCACCGGGGTCATCAGGTTTTCCGAACCATTCATCATCTAATTCAAGTTGTTCATTTGCATCAAACATGTCGCTTATTTTTTTTTTTTCTGCAATTTTTTTTGTATAACGACTTTCTAGTACCTTTTCGGTAAAATAAGCGTCTGGAGACTTTATGCCCAATTCCATCCTTTCTTGTTTTTTTTCTATATCATCTTTATCTGGAATAAACGTTTCTACAATGCTTATTTCTTTATTGTGTTTTTTATTTGCCTTTAAAACATCTTTAAAAATCTTTCCTCTTGGAGTCAATGGTGTTCGTGTGGTTGGTGGTATAAATGAAGATGAATAAATATCATGAGAATGTGGCATAACACGTGTAGCATATCCAATATTGTGTTTTTTCTGTGTAAATTTGGAAGGGGATTTTTTTATTGTGTGTTGCGGTCTTCCTGGTTTTCCTTTTATATTCAACCTTGGAATGACCATTTGAATTCTAATCTATTTTAAATTATAATCTATTCTAAATTATATATAAATTATATACATTATAAATACATTATAATATTTATAATATAAAAAAAATGATTTAACTTTTATTTTATTTTGTTTTTTTTTATTTGATTATATTGTTTGTTGATTATATTGTTTGGGTGTTTGTTTGGGTTGTTTTGTCTGTGTATGATTTTTGGTTTGGTTTGGTTTGGTGGTTTGTTAGAGAAGATTGGCAACAATGTTTTCATTTTGCATTACTTCATGCGAAATGTCTGCGAAAATGCGTCTTGCTCCAATCCGCGTAACTTGCACACGCGGGCGTTGTTGTGGCTGAATGCGCATATATTCGATTGTGTCGAGAAATGCAGTAATGCGACGAGTAAACAGTTCAGTTGGCTCTATCAGAGCTGCATATCGTTGTGAAAACTCCAAGAAATCAAAGAGCGCCGCTCTTTCATGTTGCGTGACGGGAGCCGGGTTGATGTTTTCCATCTGGGAAATAAGGGTGGTTTCGATGGTGGTAAGTAAATTCAAAGTGTCTTGGTTATGGGTAACGTTATGGGTAACGTGGGTAGAAGCGGCCATTGTTGATTTGTCTTGAGACTTGAATACTACAATATATTAATATAATATTTAAGTTTTCAATTTATATTTTTTACAATGAAAAATTAATCATAAAATCTCTGAAATGTTTAAAAAAATAAAAAAATGTTTTTTGTTTTTTTTATTTTGTTGGCGCCTATACTTGTTAATAGACGGCCATTGTTACGTCGTACGTTGAGTAAGCGCCGTCGTAGTCGTAGAACCGGAAGTTTTCTTCCATGTTGTTCCAGCTTGAGCTTGAAACATTCGTCGGTGTCGTCGTCGTGGTCGCGGCAGTTTTCCAAGTTGAATCTGTGAATGCATTGTAAAGGATTTGAGAAGAACAATCAAGTTCGTAGCCACCGCAACCGCAAATGCAATTCTGGTTCTGGTTTCTTTTTGTTGGTGCAGGTGCAAATGGTGGAGGTGCAAATGTGTAGGATGAAATCGGGGTTGGCGGCGTGCTGAAGGTTTCAAGACTTGCTTCGGAGCGTACAGAAGTTTTCTTTTGTTTTTGTGTGTAAGGAAGAACAACCCAATAAGAAGGGTCCGAAAACACAATGCGCGCTTCGCGCTGTGATTGAATCCTTTCGCGAAAATGCTTTGAAATGACGCCGGGAATCCAGAAGAGAATGTGCACAACTGCAAAACAGAAGTTTGCATCCGGGTGCTCGTATTCCACAAAATCAACGCGCGAAACAATTGCAATGTGTTGGCACTCGAAAACGCGCTTCACATAGGCCTCGCGCATTTGATTGCGGTGGATTCTGGGAATGTAGATGGAAGTGAGCGAGTAAGGGTTGGATGCCAATTTTGATTGTCCGGTCATTGAAATTGTCTTGTCGTTGTCTGATGCTGATGATTGAGCTGATAAATGTAAAACAAGTAAAAAAGTTTTCAATTTATATTTTTTTCAATGAAAAATATAAAAAATAAAATGGTTTTTAAGCACCGCCTCTAAACAAAATGGGATTATAATATGGAAGAAAATCAAAACAATTGTTTCCACTCGCATCCTTTTTATAGGTGAATCCGTCGGCGCAACATCCGTATTTAGATGCGTCGCATCCATAGCGTGCTTGACTAAAATTATACATTTGATTTGGAGTCATCTGACCGGGTTTCATTAATTCATTCATGTAGTCGTCCATGTCGGCATCATAATAATTGTAGCCGCTGTTATCTCCTTTTCCACTAGAACCTGGGTCGGATTTTCCAGGATTTTTTACAACACAGTCTTTTTTATTCCAATTTACACCCTTGGTGCATGGATATTCCTGGCAATTTTTTTTGTCTATAATTTTTCCATCTTTATCTCGTTTACATACGACATTACAATCTAAATTACTTGATGTACAGCTTGATGTTGAATTACACCCAAACATGAATTTCATACCATTTTCGTCAGTGTTGCTGATTCCACAGAATCCAGCATCTTCATCATATTTCGGATTTTTCGGGTCTTTGGGATTATATGGGTCAAACTGGTTGAATTGGTCATTTGTTCCGGCGAGCGGTTGAGCATAACATTTAGCCTGAGAGCAGTCGGGTTTATCGCCGCCGCCACCACCGCCGCCTCCACCGCCACCACCTCCACCACCACCACCACCCTTTCCGCCTTTTTTAGATGGAGAAGGTGGCGGAGTCACCGGCGGGGTACCTGGATTAGGACAAACACCTTTTGGACATGTCACTGTTGGACAAGCTGAACAATCTTTATCATATTGACAATACTGTTTATCTTTTGTAACTCCGCTTATGCACACTTGCGGACAAATGGACGATGGTTTCAATGATGATGGAAAATACGGATTAGTTAAATTGACTCCGGTAAATTGAGACGTTGTTCCTTTAAGAACAATTTTATCTGTTTTAAATAAACTTTCTAATGGAGTTTTATCATACGGTGCGTTAAGAGCGAATAGAATGGTCACTGTTGTCGTTAGGTCGCCTTTATTATTCAAATTGAATTCCAATTGGTTCAGATGTAACGCTTTTCCAGGTTCATCCGAGTCATGAAATTTGCATGTAAAATTGCTTGTAGCTTTATCAACGCCTAAAATTAATGTTTGCATTATGGTTGCAAGCTCGCCACCTGTATAGAGGCCAGCTTTTATGTTGAGTGACATGACATCACCTTCATCCGTTTCACCAACCTTTACATAAAAAGTATTGTATCCGTTTTCTACATTGTATCTCTGACAATTTCCATCCGGGTCAACTTGGTGTCCCCAACACCCCTTTGGACATGTGCCCGATTCAAATCCCTCTCTAAGTCCGAACAAACTATAATAAGACCCGTATAAAATAACAATAACGAGAATGCTAAATAATGCCCATTTTCCAAGTTTAATATTAAAATCTAATTTCATACCGACTATTAAAATATTATTTATTATTATTTATAGTATGGTGATATAAAAACTATAGATAATAAAATAAAAAAAAATATGAAAATGAAATAAAGGGAATGTTGCAATGATGAATAATTAAGGAAAAACAGAACTGTGCAAACTTTGCGTGTATGGATTCTTCCGAAATGCGTCTAAAATATCGGGCTGAATGCGCGCACAGTTGACAGATTCTTGGTACGACTGCGGATATTTCTCAAGTTTTCCATACGTTTGAACACCCGGCGAGTTTGATATTCTGAAAACGGGATTGGGTATCCATGGGTCACAGTTATCATCGTGTCGTTTCGTGCATATATTTTCAGTCGGGTTAAACAAGTTTATATTTCCAGCCGGTGTAAAGCTAGTCGAAATTTTATTCACGTTATTATGCTGATTGTACTGCGCCTCATAAACGCCGACACCCTGGTTTGTCGCACCTCCGCTAGTACCAACGTATTGCACATTTGTCGTATCACGCTGGTTAAATGTGGCTTGTTGCGGATTAACTAAATAACCGCTACCTGCTGTTTGTGCATCCACATTCAAGTGGTCGAACCCAAGAAGTCCTTCCGTCGTTTCTTTAATGGTTGTGGGCGCACGATTGGCAGGATTATACACAACACCAGAAGAGCCGCACGCCGGTTTGACATCACCATACAACCGAATATTTCCAATGGTATTTTCTTTGCGAGATGGTCGCAGAATGTCCAAAACGGGCGCAACGACGGCGCGAAGTGCACCATAGATAATTCCGCCCTCATGGCTTTTTGTGGTATTGCGATTATTTGATAAAAGCTTATATCCATCGCGACCGTAATCATTTTCGCCAGGAGTATAATTTTTACCACCATTATGAGCATTCGTCACAGGTTTTGCGCTATATTCTGGTCGTTTAGCCGATTCATAATTTTCAGGCGCGTAGGTATTTGTGCCTGTGACATTTGAATCTGCACCAAAATATTCAGTGGTTGTGCAGACGCGTGATTGTGGTTTGTAAACCTCTTTTGCGCGAGCTGTCTGTGCCTTTTCAATACCGGTGGTGGTAAACCAGCGGTCTGACGTGTTTAAATAAAATTTATCCGGTAAATATTTCTCCACCTTTCCATACGTTTCCGGAGTTGGCGCACTCAAATTATTCCAATTGTATGCCGGTCCCTCGTGCGTTTCAAGACCAAAAGTTATTTTGGGGTTATTTACAGTGCGGAGTTGATCAACATTACGGTCAACCCATTTATCGCGCGCCTCCATGCCCGCATTAAATCCGTCGCTACCTTTCGCCGTATATCCTCTGTCCAAACCTGGACCTACCTGAATTTCTTCCCATGGTTTAACATTTGACATTTTGGTGCCTGGCATGACACGTGATTGTAAATAATCGGTATTGCTGGGCATTCCACTCACATAGTTTATGTTGTTTTGAGGTGCAAAAAGCGGGGCTCGTTCTTCCTTACGTATTTTTTGTGAACCGGCGCCTGAATACGTGTCAAGTACAGATTCAATTGCATTTGCATCAGTAGTTCTTCCTTTAATTTTTGCACCGAAGAACGGAACCATGTTATTGTGCTCAAATTTATTCTGATTAATGGGTTGTCCGGTGAGAGAATAAACAGTATTCGGGCTGGTAAAACCAGGATTTTTTTTTGAATTAGTATTTGGATTATACGAGTTTCCAAACTGGTCTGGATTTTGCAACACATGGTTTCCAACACTTGCATTATAAAATTTATCTGTAACTGCATTCGGATGAGAATATGCATTTACATTTGAACCGGTGTTTGGCAACATTATCGGATAATTCGTTGTGGGAATATTTGTATTTGGAAGCACGGTTGGGTTATTTGCGCGATTATTCGGATTATTAGAAGTTATAAATGACTCCTTTAAACTTTTTATTGATCCTGATGCATCATTTTTTTTGTTTTGATTTGATACTAAATACATTCCTCCTAATGCAACAATTGGGATTGCTAATTCCATTTTATTATATTTTTATATTATATATTATTTACTATATATATGTAATATAATTTTACTCTATTATTATATTTTTAAATAAATAATATAAATAATTTATATTTTAATTATTTATTTAATATGTGAATAAATAAATCCATTAATTATCTGTGATGTAAGTATTTGTTTTTACAAAATTCAAATACTTCAAACATCTGGATTTTGTTAACTCTACATCATAATACTTTACTACTTCCCCCCTTCGTTCAGCAGTATAACTTTCCAAATCAGAATGTGTGGCATCTGTTGTTAGGTTATAACAAAATAAAGTAATGCTAAAATCATTTCTACTTGACTTAAAATCCATCACTTCTTCTAAATAATCTCCCAATTCATTTGCTCTAAAAAAATGTGAATTAAATATGGTTTGCGCATTTATTTGTTGTTTTCCGTGAACGTAAAAACTATTATTATTGTTACTAGAATTGGATTTTTGAATGAAAAATGACCAGTTATTGTGTTCTTTTATATGTAAAACAAGACGTGACATTTTTAAATAATAAATACATGTGTTTATTTGTATTTATTATGTTTTGTTAGATGTTATATTATTAACCGAAAAATACATTTATCTTTGCTTTTATAGTATTATTTATTTCTATGTCTAGTTTACTTGCATTATTTGTATATTTATTACCAACAATTTTATAATTTGTTCTTAAATCTCTTATATACATATTAAAAACTTTATTTTTTAAAAGATTTATTTTTAAGTTGACTTTCATTCCAAGTGGTTCAATAAAAACATTTGATACGTCTGTATTACTAAAATTTAATGTTGATATGGTAGAACCAATATCTTTTGGATAAAATCCCCAAGCTTTTTCAAGAACACGATTAAATTCATATATAACCGGCTCACAATTATTTGCATTAATTTTCTGGTTTGAAAAAAAAAATGAAACACTTTCACATCTGTCGCCAAATGATACTGTTCTATTCAATCCAACAATCATTTGGCATTTATTTTGTATAAGAATCGGATTTATATTAGAAACTCCATAGTTTGTTATATAATTCACTGGAGTTGTAGTAATACCATACATATACTTCAATGATACTGCATCTAGGGGCATGAGTGATTCAGGATAACCGAAGTTACATGTATCAAAATCTTGAGATTGAGGTGAAAAATATAAATTATCGTTATAAGACATAACCGTGTTGAATGCATGATTTTGACCATATGCAGAAAATGCTGGATACTGATAATTAGATTTAGAACTTATTCCGGGCATTAATTTTGAACCAAATCCTGTATCGTGCGGATGAGCCAATCCAAATCCGTGTCCCAATTCGTGTATTAATGTTAAATATGTTTGTCCTCCTCTTTTCACATTTTCAGTATTCATATAACTATTTTCCATAAATAACAAAACCTTACCATCAGAAAGAGTTGGGTATTCATATACATATTTTGGGCCATAACATGATCCTAAAAAATCAAATATTCCACCTCCTAAAACACATACAATATCACAATCAGCATATACAGAAACAATCGAAGCTGGTTTATTAAAGAAATCAGTATATAATTTTAGAGCATCCATCGTTGCATCAATATATTTTTGTTCCCAATTTACTGCCGTGTCATTTCCTAACATAGAATCTATAACCGGATTGTAAGTAGAACTAGTTTTAGGATTATCAGATGATTTCCAAAAATAAACTTTAAATTCTGAAATTTTTGTTAAGTCAAATGCATATGTTCCAGTTATAGAAGCCATATATGGATTTGTTGGAAGAGTTTTTTTTACAACCGAGGTTGAGGGGATTTTTTCAGATTTTGTTCGTTGTTTAACAAGTTTATTGAATATGTTTTCAATAGTATTATATCCACACTTAACCACCGTTTTTATCGGTTTTAAACTTTTTTTTATGTCAGACATTTTATTATATATATAATCAATAAAGAAAAGAATAAATACAAAAAAAAATATTAAATAATCAATCAATAGTTATGTTAATAATTTTTCTGAATATTTTTAAATTATTTGAGAAATGGTAAACAAGGTATTTTTGCAACATAGTTATTTTTTTCTAGAATGCGCGTGCTAAGGTTATTTTGAAATGGAAAACTTACATTTTCTTGAGGATTGAGCTGAGGATAATACCAGTTGGTTTGTTCTAAATCGCGATACGTCCATGTAGGATGGGTGACGCGAGACTGTTCAACAAACGATGGGCAGCAGGATGGATATGGTATCTGACTGCTACTAACAGCCGTCTTTGAATAATTGTTTTGCAGGCAATCTCTCGAGAGAGGCTGATTTAATCCCATCAAATTACTTTCTAAATTAATTGTATTTGTTCTTAAATTCGCGCCCCATCCCTGAATTCGAATGTACGGGTCTTCAATGTAATACGGTTTATCTCCGTTCCCCGGCACATTCAACATGTATCGTCCGGGGTCGGTTGATTCCTGCAACTGTTTGTTTATTCTGCAAGGATCGTCATGAAAACGAGTAAATGACATTTAATAGTTTTGAATATTTTATTTTAATAGTTATCAATATTATATTTTATATTATATTATTATTTATTTTAAATATAATATTTAAACATATATTAAATACATCATGTTAAATAAAAATAAACCGTCATAAAATGAACCACGAACGACAACAAAGAAATATCCAAATTAAAATGAATTCAAATTGGACTCCAGCATCAGATGAAATGGAAGAAATAGAAATGCGAAATTTAAAAATGGTATTCACGCAATATAAAAATAAACCGTCATATTATCCGGAAATTCCGCACTACAACGAAGATGGTTTAAAAATATACAGAGATGATAATAATCATTATAATCCAACTTTTGCCGTAAATACTCAAGGGCGAGGAAACATTCCGTTTCCAATTATAGATATGGATGATGTAAAAGTTTTTTTAACAGACCTTCCAAGTGCAAACTGGGTGAAAGCAAGAGAATATCAAGCATGGGCATACCGCGATTTCATCTATGACCCGAATAATGCGCCAATTAAATATTACGCTTCACGCAACTCATCGCATTTATTTTTTCAAACGAGCAACCATAGAAGTGTGACTACCATCGAACTCGATGGAGTGCCTCCAAATATTATATTTAACATGTCAAGAAATGATAATGGAAGCGTTTACTATGAAAGAAATGACAGTCGAGCTACACGAGTGAGAATTTGTGACAACGAGTCTGCTCGTTCCGGTTATTTGGGATATTATCGGAGAATGACGGATGTCGGCGATTTTATTATATCGGCAGCGCCACCAGCGCCACCAGCGGTAGCAGCACCACAGATAGCGCCGGTGTCATCTGACCCATATGGACCAGATTATCAAGATTTCGCAGCATTTTTACACCAGCCACACCCGCGGCGCAACAACAATAAATTGCCACTTCCGGCTGGAGTCCGCAATATTGAAACAAATGTTGAAGAAGAACAGTGCATTTTGTGTTTTAAAAATAAATCAAGTTTGCAGCTACGCCCATGCAGCCATAAAATTATATGTCCTGACTGTTATACAAAATTGGAAAAGCCTGAGTGTCCAGTGTGCAGAGGACAAATACAATCTTTAACATGCGATAATCATTAAATTTAATAAAAAATATAAATAATAATATTAAACAACACAATGTAACAAAAATGAATAAAAGTCATTTTTGTTATAAATAAATGTAAATCTAATTTAAATTATTTAAATTATTTAAATTGTTAAATAGTCAACGAGACTTACTGACGACCGCGACCGCGACCGCGACGTTGAGTGCGACCACGACCACGACCACGACGTTGACCGCGACCACGACCGCGACGTTGAGTTGATGCTTTTCCCATTTTATGTTATATATACACTAAAGAAAAAAATATTTTATATTTTTAAAAATAAAATATTATTTATTTAATTTATTTATTTATTTATTTATTTAATTTATTTATTTATTTAATTTATTTATTTATTTAATTTATTTATTTATTTAATTTGTTTATTTATTTAATTTATTTATTTAATTTAATATTTTCAAATTAATTGCGACCACGACCGCGACCACGACGTTGAGTGGTGCGACCACGACCACGACCACGACCACGACCACGACCGCGACCACGAGTACTCTTACGACGAGAACCGCCTCCCATACCACATTTTGCCATTTTACTAATTGTTATATATACTCTAAAGAAAAAAATATTAAATATTAAATATTATAATAATATTAGATTGGTTCTATTTTTCCTAAATAAAACCGTCATCACCAAATTGTGTCACTATGCCAATACATTCCATCTCCTTTTTTTATATGATAAATACTTTTAAATAACCGCAAACGCGCGAGAGGACAATTTGCTCTATATTTGTCTAAAGGGTGTGGATTTATTTTTAATTCTATAGGAATCGATTTTTTTGAAATATATGAGCGCCACTGATGTGCAATGTACATGAACAGTGATTCAAAAGAAAGTTTTTTAATTGGAATAATATAGTCATCGTTTATTTGAAAGTCTCTTAAATATTCTTCAACTATTGCTAAACCGCTAATGTCTGCTAAATTCTCTCCAACAGATAAAGACCCGTCCATTTTTATTCCATCGCGCGCAGCAAAAGTTTCATATTGTCGAATAACATCCTTAACCTTTGAATCAAATACTTTACGGTCGTGTGGAGTCCACCAGTTGAATAAATTGCCTTTGTAATCATACATACTTCCTAAATCATCAAGCGAATGTGACAGTTCATGTCCAATTGTATATCCAATATATGCTAAATTATATTCAATACCTCGTTCATCTCCATCTAAAAACGGTTTTTGAAGGTAAGCGAGAGGTAAATAAATATTATTCTTTGTTGGGTCATAAAACGCATTCACAATGTAAGCTTGATTGCCTGATAAACTAAAATGTGTAGTCCAGTCCACCGTGGGCAAGTCAATGTAATGTTTTCCTTCTGATTCAATCATAATTTTCAACCGCCATGCATTACAAGCGCATATATTTCCCCACGGGTCATTTGCATGATATGTTAGGTCAGGGTCGGGCACTAAATATGGCGGATGTGCCATGTCAACACGAATGTATTTCAATTTAAGAAGCGCGTATTTTTTTGTTTTTGGACTCAGCCATTTATTTCTCTCTATTTTTCGCATAAAAACCGTTTTTAAATCGTATGCCAGATTGCTCGCCCACTTGATGTATGCCCCGTTTGCATATTTGGAAATATACTCTTCTGTCAAAAAGGTGTTGAAACAGTATGACAGACCAAAGATAGGATAGATTGTTTGTGGCCACATAATACTTTGTCCCGTAACTGTTTTTCCAAAATAATTATAATATATTACTCTCCACGATTTATGAAAGCGCATTAACTGCTTGAAGTAACAATAGTATACATAAGTTTTCCATTTTTTTGAGTTCCAGTTTTCATGATAAATGCCTGTTATTTTTGACAAGTAATTCAAATTATCTGTTATAAAAAAGGAAGGAGTTGATTTAAATCCCAATCCGCTTGTAAATTCTTTCCATTTAATGTTATATTTATTGGTTGCTTCACTTGCAGTGACAACATTGTATCCATCTTCGGCTTCTTTTATTTTTGAATCATATGAATTCATTGCATCCAACAATTGTTTTTCAACATGAATGACGTCTTCTGAATGATAATCATTATTTTTCCCAAATGCAAGTGAAAATGCATGTGTAACAAAGTCATTAAAATTTTTATTGAATTCTTTTTCATACTTGTCATCGTTATTGTATAATTCATCACTGTAATAAGACAACTGTGGCGAATTAATATGACACCTATTTATTTGAGAATTTTTTTCATCTGTTATCATTGAAAAAGATAATGGACAAAATCCAGACACAATTTCATTTTTATTCATGTATATTAACAAATCAATACATGTCCCTTTTTCAAAAATCTTATCCAGTTCCTTTTTTATATTTATCCAATGGGTTTCACAAACTGACTCATTCAAATGTAAAAATGATTCATAAACATTGCGTATCATTTTAGATTTATGGTCTGAATGTTTAGAAGTATAATCTTTCACGATATCGATGAGCTGATAGTAAACTTTCTCTTGTATTATTCGAAAACTGTCGATTCGTGTATAGTATTTCTTTTCATTTTGACTCTTCATTTTTTTCAACCATTCATAGTTTACATATGTATAAAAATCATCTTTTGGATTTACTGATTTCGGCGCCAAAGGTTTATCAAATATGCGAATAAGTTCTTTTCCAACAGATACAGAAACGGATTTTTTTTTTGAATATGGTTCAACGGTTGTTTCGTTTTTCAAATAATTTTTAAAATTATCTTCAAATGAATTATTTACAGTAATACAACCGACATCATCTTTTATAATAATTTTTTTTATTTTAATACCGCCATAATCATTATCATGTAAACTTTTAATTTCCATTTTATTTTTCCGTGTTTTGTTTTTCATTAAAATGTAATTTAATATTTTTATGATATAATTGCATTATATTATATATTTATTTTTTTTATAATTAAAGCATATAAAAAGGTATAGAGTTGATTATATTTTTGTTTCACATTTCTCTAAATTTATTTTTGTGATAAACCTAAAAAACATCTCACCATATGTCATTCCTCTCTGTATAAAATAAAGACGTTTTGATTCGTCGGAACATAAATCAAACCAGCTGGTATAGTCATTTGTTTCGCTAACGCAAGTTACTTCATTCAATATTTTAGTAATAAATTCTTCGTTATCTATTTTACGTATCATTTGTTTTATGCACATTTTTAAAAAATCTACTAAATTTGAGTCGTGGTTAATAGTATCATTATATTTTTCCCAAATGTTTCTAAATCCAAGTATTTCATTGGTGTCGCATTTCTGGTCTTGAATGCAAATGTTGACTGGATAATTTGACATGACTCCGCCGTCAATATAACAGCTGGTAAAAGGATTTTCGCCATTATTATCACACGAGTCCATTATTTTAGGAGAAAATATTACCGGAAATGCACAACTCATTTTAATCGCGTCCATTACCTTTAAATTTGGTTGTGTTTTATAACTTATATTTATCAGCCTGAATTTATTCAACTCGACAGACATTACGTGAATTTCTTTTTTATTGTATTCATACAATTCACTCATAGTTGTTTCCAATGATAAATCTTTTGATAGTAATAATGGTTTCATAATAATGTCAAAAAAATCCTCAGGAATGATTCCTTTATTTGTGTAAATATTCAAAACGTCGTCAAATGTGGTGTTTAATGGCAATACAGTGTTCCACGGACACTTGACAATGTAATCATCTATCGTTTCCCAAGTGTGTTTTAATGATAAAATGATTCCAATAACTGCGCCGATGGATGTTCCATAAATGGATTCTATATTGTCAATATTCCAAAACTTATTTTTTTCGAGGTATTTTGCAGCGCCATATGAGAGCAAACCTGTTGGACCACCTCCGCTAATAACTAAATGTTTTATGACCATTTTCTATTATTATATTATTTATTTACTTGTTTATTTATGCACACATGAATATATATAATGCACGTTTTTATGTTTTATGTTTTTATATTAATATATTTTATCTGTTAGTTAAAATATAGATTGATTATCAAATTATTTTATTTATTTATTAAATTATTATAAAATGGATAACTTATTTTATTCTCGTGAAGAAGAAGATGAAGATGTTGAAAATGTGCGAAAAATTAATTTAGACGAGTTGTATGATACAAAAAAAGAAAAGGATTTACAAAAACTGCAGGTTTTTAACCGCATTCTTAATAGAATTCACACAAAAATTAAAATGACATCAAGACAAAAAATAAATAGTAATTTTTGCTGGTATGTTATTCCAGAAGTTATGCTTGGAATTGTCAACTATGACCGCGTCATGTGCATTTCATATATTATTGCAAAATTGGAAGAAAACGATTTTCAAATCAGGTATACTCATCCAAATCTTGTATTTATAAGTTGGGGGCATTATATTCCAACATATGTTCGCACCGAATTTAAAAAAAAAACAGGAATATCTATTGACGAGCATGGAAACAAAAAGGAAGATGGCGGCAATGACAACAGCGAAGACGGAGGAAGTGGAGGAGGTGGAGGAATTCGGCTCATCACAAATTCAAATTCAGGAGGAGGAGACAATGCAAATATTGACCACACGTTACTGAATCGAAATAAAACGTCATCCTCATCCAATGCAAATCCAAATTTAGTTAAGAAGGAATATAAACCTATTAATAGTTATAAACCTACCGGAAATTTGGTTTACAGTAAAGACTTTCTTACAAAAATTGATGAACGAATGAATAATTGAATCACTTACTTCTTTGATTTATTTCCCATTTTTATCAAATTTAGCTCAATTTTTTAGTTAAGTGGTGCAACCTTGATTGGATTTTCATCAGCATCTACATCAGGAACAGGTCGTCCTAAATACAGTTCTTTATCACATATCCAGTTTTTTATATAGTCATCATCACTTCCCCACCGGGTATAATCATCACCTTCTAATGTATACGCTTTATCAAATACATTTTCACTTGTAAAAATAATACACCTAATATGTGCTGATGTTCCAACCGTAATTGTTATTGGAAGGATATGAATGTGACAACCTTTGTTTGTTCTAAAAGCTTTCATCGACATTTTATATATATAATTAATAATATATTATTATATAATAATATATTATAATATATTTTAATTTTAATTTATGATATTTTATTAATTCTATGCCACATCATCTTGCCCGAATAAACGGCTCCTGCAGAATTCGCTCGAAAAGTTTTTGGACCCCAGTTAGTACCGTTTCCGGTGGTGTAATAGGTAGTCTCTGTTGTATGAATTGCACATAGAGGCGGTGGAAATTTTTGTGGCACCCAAAACAACATAGGTCTTATAACTAGAGTCATAGTAAAAGTAGTTTGTGATATGCCACGAAATCTATAAGTGACGAGGATATTTCTATTATTAGTACTGACACCAGTAGTATTAGTATTGCCTGAAAACACTGTATAAGGATTGCCATCACCAGTTCCACCACGATTTGTACTTAGGCCATCAGTTCCACCCGAAATACTATCCGGTGGGTATAGTAGTTGTCCTGAATGAGTAACATTATCAACATTATTCCAAAAAAAATATATCCACGTGTTAGCTGCTATATTATTAATCTCAAATGTTGCTTGATAATCATAATTTTGAAAATCAAATCCTAATGTTGTCCAAGTGTCCCCATTAAATGTAAAATATCCAGCGGATACTACTGACGGACGAAATGATTCCGATATGGATAAATTGACTGCCGTTGTTCCTGTCCCTGTTACAGTTAGGGAACTATCGCTTGATGTTATATTACCGCCTCCGCCTCCGCTTGAACCAGTTGGGCCCGCCGGACCTATTGCACCCGTGGCTCCTTGAGCGCCTGTAGCACCTGTTGCACCTTGTGCACCTGTAGCACCTTGGGCTCCTGTAGCTCCTTGTGCACCTGTAGAACCTTGGGCTCCTGTTGCACCTTGTGCTCCTGTTGCACCTTGTGCTCCTGTTGCACCTTGGGCTCCTGTTGCACCTTGTGCTCCTGTTGCTCCCTGAGCACCTGTTGCACCTTGTGCACCCGTGGCTCCTTGAGCGCCTGTAGCACCTGTTGCTCCCTGAGCTCCTGTAGCTCCTTGGGCTCCTGTAGCTCCTTGTGCACCTGTTTCTCCTCGGGCACCTTGACCTCCTGTAGCACCTGTTTCTCCTCGGGCACCTTGAGCTCCTGTAGCACCTGTTTCTCCTCGGGCACCTTGAGCTCCTGTAGCACCTGTTTCTCCTCGGGCACCTTGACCTCCTGTAGCACCTTGAGCTCCTGTAGCACCTTTTGCACCTTGAGCTCCTGTAGCACCTTTTGCACCTTGAGCTCCTGTAGCACCTTTTGCACCTTGAGCTCCTGTAGCACCTTGAGCTACTGTTGCTCCTCTTGCACCTTTGGGGCCTTGGGCTGCTCCAAGCGTCGTAACTCTTGCTACACTGAATTTTTCAAGTGACATTTATCAAATTTATATTATATACATTATCATTATATAAATATAAAAAATATATTAAACAAACTATTATAAATAAATTATAAAAACAAATAACATAACAAACAAACAAACAAATAACATAACAAACAAACAAACAAATAACAAACAAACAAACAAATAACAAACAAACAAACAAATAACAAACAAACAAACAAATAACAAACAATGACAGATAAAGTGAAGAATCGGAATGAAGATGAAGAAGAAATGCGCGTAAAAAAACGGAATGGCACATTTGAAAATATTGCTTTTGATAAAATCCTTAATCGTGTAAAAAATCTTGGGAAATCGGCAAATTTAACTTCAGTAAATTATGCATCTCTAATTATTAAAGTTATTGACCAGTTATATGATGGCATTCCGACAACTAAAATAGATGAACTAACGGCAGAACAGTGCGCGGCTTTATCTACACAACATCCAGATTACATTACGCTGGCTAGTTACATTGCAACATCAAATAATCATAAAAATACGGATGTTTCATTCTATGACGTTATGAATAAATTATACGAAAATAAAGACAATCAAAAATGTAGTTCTCCTCTCATATCAGAAACAACCATGTCAACCATTACAAAATATAAAAATGAACTTGAAAATATGATTATGTATCAGCGCGATTTTTTAATTGAATATTTTGGTTATAAAACACTGGAATATTCATATCTGTTAAAAATAAACGGACAAGTTGTGGAACGTCCGCAGCACATGTGGTTACGCGTTTCGGTCGGCATTCACGGAGACAATATTGAAAAAATTAAAGAAACGTATGATTTAATGTCTCAAAAATATTTCACTCATGCAACACCTACCCTTTTTAATTCGGGAACACTTCGTCCTCAAATGAGTTCATGTTATTTGATTGCAATGGAAAATGATAGTTTGGGCGGCATATTCAACACGCTCACAGATTGCGCGCACATTTCTAAATGGGCTGGGGGAATTGGCCTACACATTCACAATATCCGAGCTAGAGGAAGTTTAATTCGAGGAACAAATGGTGCATCCACCGGAATTGTTCCAATGTTGCGAGTATTTAATAGCACTGCACGGTATGTTGACCAGGGCGGACGCCGAAATGGTAGTTTTGCGATTTATTTAGAACCGTGGCACTCAGACATTCGCGAATTTTTAGAATTAAAAAAAAATCATGGTGACGAAGAAGTAAAAGCGCGCGACTTGTTTTATGCGCTTTGGATTCCCGATTTATTTATGAAAAAAGTAAAAGATAATGAAGACTGGTGTTTATTTTGCCCGAATGAGTGTCCAGGACTATCCGACGTTTATGGAGATGCATTTGAAACGCTTTATCATAAATATGAGTCGGAAGGACGAGAAAAATGTAAATTAAAAGCACGAGATTTATGGTTTAAAATTCTAGATAGTCAAATGGAAACGGGCACACCATATTTATTGTATAAAGATGCTTGCAATAAAAAATCAAATCAACAAAATATTGGAACCATTAAAAGTTCAAATTTATGTGTTTCTCCTGAAACTTTTATTTTAACTGATAAAGGGTGTTTTCAAATTAGTGAACTAGAAGGACAATGTGTTAATGTTTGGAATGGTGAAAAATGGTCTAATACTACTATATTAAAAACGGGACAAGCACAAAAATTAATTACTGTGCATTTAAGTAACGGTGCACAAATAACTTGTACACCATATCATAAATTTATTATTCGTAAAGATTACTATGATAAACTATCTTTAAAAGATGCAACTAGAATTGAAGCATCAAATTTAAAAAAAGGTATGAAATTAACTAAATTTAATTTACAATTGTTACAGGGAAATTCTTCTGAAGATATTATTTATCCTTATACACATGGGTTTTTTTGCGGAGATGGAACTTATCAAAAAAATCCATCGGGTTATATTGGAAAAAAACTTTCCCTTTATTCTATAAAAAAAAATCTTATTCCATTTTTAAATATTAAAAGTTCTTCTTTTAAAGAAGATGCATCAGGTCGTATTAATCTAATGCTTCCCGATGAGTTACCTGAAAAATACTATGTACCTATTAATTCTTCATTACAATGTAGATTATCATGGTTAGCAGGACTAATTGATTCAGATGGCTCTGTTTGCATAAATGGTAGTAATGAATCTTTACAAATTGGTTCAATTCATTTTGAATTTTTAGATAGAGTTCGTTTAATGTTATTGACTTTGGGAATTTGTAGTAAAGTTACATTGGGTCAACATGAAAGAATTAGTTTACTTCCTGATGGTAAAGGAGGAAGAAAAGAATATGCTAGCAAACCACTATGGAGATTACTTATTTCATCAAGTAATTTATACATTTTAAAACTTCTTGGATTCACTTGTCATCGTGTTAAATTTACTGGAAATTTACCACAAAGAAATGCAGAACATTTTATTTCAGTTGTTTCTGTAGTTGATGACGGTCGAATTGATGATACTTATTGTTTTAATGAACCTGAAAATAATGCAGGGGTTTTTAATGGTGTTTTAACTGGAAATTGTACTGAAATCGTTCAATATTCCGATGATAAAGAAACGGCTGTTTGTAATTTGGCAAGCATTGCGCTCAATAAATTTGTAAAAGCAAATAAAACGTTTGATTATGACTTATTGCATTCTGTCGCAAAAGTTGTCACATATAATTTGAATCAGGTGATTGACGTTAATTATTATCCAACAGAAAAAACGCGAACAAGTAACTTGCGCCATCGCCCAATTGGAATAGGCGTTCAAGGACTTGCCGACACATTTATGATGATGGATTTTGCATTCAACAGTTCAGAAGCAAAACAAATCAATACAAATATTTTTGAAACAATATATCATGCCGCACTAGAAATGTCGGTTGAACTTTCCAAGTTGCATGGACCATACGACTCGTTCAATGGTTCACCCGCTTCAAAGGGTATATTGCAATTTGACATGTGGAATGTTGACCCTGGTAATTCCCGATATAATTGGACCGAAATGAAAGCATCGGTCATAAAATATGGAATTCGAAATTCGCTATTAGTCGCACCCATGCCAACTGCAAGCACCTCACAAATTTTAGGAAACAACGAGGCATTTGAACCCATTACAAGCAACATTTATACACGACGTACTCTAGCCGGAGAGTTTATTGTTATAAATAAGTATTTGATGCGCGAATTAATTGACATGGGACTTTGGACAGATGCATTGAAAAATAATATAATTTCAAATCGAGGGAGTGTGCAGCATCTCACTAATTTAAGCGAACATGTGCGAAATAAATATAAAACAGTTTGGGAGATACCAATGAAAGATTTGATTGACATGTCGGCTGATAGAGCAGCTTTTATTTGCCAAAGTCAGAGCTTGAATCTGTGGATGGAAGAACCGAGTTACGGACCATTAACATCCATGCATTTTTACGCTTGGAACAAAGGTCTTAAAACGGGGCTTTATTACTTGCGAAGAAAACCTAAACACCAGGCACAACAATTTACAATTGAACCAGAACATCAAGATCAAACCAAGCATCAAAATGATAAAGATGAGGAATTTGAAATATGCGCAATGTGTTCTTCATAAAATTATTCAAAGTTTGTAAGAAATAAATTGAAATAAACTCAACTAAACTAGTACAAAAATTATAAAAAATATATTTTAAAATAATAAATCTTTAAATATTTAGCAAAAAGTTAATTTAATTAGTTTATCAGATGAACGAAACTTCTGAAAAGAATGTATTAAATAAAATTCAAGGAGGAAATAAAGCAGGAACTCAAGGACCTCAAGGACCTCCAGGCAAACAAGGCAAACAAGGCAGTCAAGGCATTCAAGGCATTCAAGGCAAACAAGGCATTCAAGGACCTCTAGGACCTCAAGGCAAACAAGGCATTCAAGGACCTCAAGGCAAACAAGGAGATGGTTCACAAGCCGCAATATTGGCAGCATCTCAAGCAGCTGCATCAAGAGTTGCCGCTGAAAACGCGGCGACTGCTGCATTACAAGCAGCATCTACAGTCACTGAAATGGCGGCAACAATTTTAGAATTATCTTCAGCCATAGAATTATTGTATCAACAATTTTATCAAATGTCTTATAAAGATTTTAATAAATAAATATTTAGAACATTTTTAATATTTAGAACGTTTTTAATATTTAGAACATTTTTAATATTTAGAACGTTTTTAATATTTAGAACATTTTTAATATTTAGAACATTTTTAATATTTAGAACGTTTTTAATATTTAGAACATTTTTAATATTTAGAACGTTTTTAATATTTAGAACATTTTTAATATTTAGAACATTTTTAATATTTAGAACATTTTTAATATTTAGAACATTTTTAATATTTAGAACATTTTTTTTTTAGTAAAAATAATAATATTTTATCATATTATAAAGTATAATGTCTTCTCACACTCTTTATCTCAACGAACTTTCAGTTTCGTCTAAACGACTTCATGGCTTAAGTGCCCCTACTCTCGGAAGTGATGCAGCAAACAAAACTTATGTTGATGCTGCACTTTCTAGTTTGGTAGGTTTAGCACCTGACGCATTAAACACACTAGCTGAATTAGCAACCGCTCTTGGCAATGATGCTAACTTATCAACCACTTTATCCACCGCAATTTCAAACGAGGCTACTACCGCAAGAGCCGCTGAATCTGCTGTTATAGCCACTGCTGCATCTGACGCATCCACCAAAGCAAGCTCTGCTCAATCTGCTGCTATAGCCGCTGCTTCCGCTGACGCATCTTCTAAAGCAAGCTCTGCTCAAACTGCTGCTATAGCCGCTGCTTCCGCTGACGCATCTTCTAAAGCAAGCTCTGCTCAAACTGCTGCTATAGCCGCTGCTTCCGCTGACGCATCTTCTAAAGCTGATGCTGCTGCCGCTTCTGCTGCCGCTGACGCAACCCAAAAAGCTAACAATGCTAAAGTTGCTGCTGAAGATTCTGCCGCCAGTTTCACAATTACTAGAGCTAACGCTGCCATAGCCAGTGCTTCCGCTGACGCAACCGCTAAAGCAAATACTGCTCAAGCTGCCGCTGCAACAGACGCAACTACTAAAGCCGATGCTGCTCAAGCCGCTGCCATAGCCGCTGCTTCCGCTGACGCATCTTCTAAAGCTAACGCTGCTCAAGCTGCTGCCATAGCCGCTGCTGCAACTGACGCATCTTCTAAAGCTAACGCTGCTCAAGCTGCTGCCATAGCCGCTGCTGCAACTGACGCAACCACTAAAGCTAATGCTGCCATAGCCGCTGCTGCCAGTGCTTCAGGTTCATTGGAGACTAGTTTAAACACTGTTAGAGATGCCTGTCTTGCTGATGCAACCGCTAAAGCTAACGTTGCTTTATCTGATGCCTACACTTACACAAGTTCTCAAGTTAACTCTGCTATACAACAAGGTAGAGATGACGCAACTAATAAAGCAAATTCTGCTACATCTACTGCTATAGAAGCTGCTGCCACCGATGCAACCACTAAAGCTAACTCTGCTCAAGCTGCTGCTATAGCCGCTGCTGCCACCGACGCAACCACTAAAGCTAACTCTGCTCAAGCTGCTGCCATAGCCGCTGCTGCAACTGACGCAACCTCTAAAGCAAATTCTGCTAAATCTGGTGCTGAAGCAACTGCTGCTGCTGCTTTGGCTCTTCTCCAAACTGCTCACAACAATCTCGCAAATTCAACTACAACCAATGAATCTTTTGCGGCAGTGACAACATATATTAGTCAACTTCACGCTTATTTATTTGTGGACGCATCACCAAGACCTACCCCACTCCCCTAATTGCTTTACCTCCGCAAATTTTATGAGAATTTAATTTTAATAATTACAAAAAAATTTTTAATGATGATATTATAAAAAATTGATAAATATATATTATATTATTAATGCCAATATTTATCAATCCACCACATCAAGTCGAATCAGTCGAATCAGTCGAATCAAACAAAATGCAATCACCATCATATTGCTTAGAACCTGTATACATTGAAAAGGACGGACAAATAAAACCATATATTCCAATTGAAATAAAAAATGGACGCGATGCATATGCGGCATCGCTACACATGCTTCTCAATCATTTCGCACAATTTCACATTGCCATTGTCGACATAATATCAGATAAATATAAAATTCCGGTTGAAGAAATTATGAATACCATCAAATCAGATGATAGATACATCAATATGTCTGTTTGTCCGAATATACACGAGTTGAGTAAGGCGCCATCATCTTCATCATCATTAGTAGATGTAAATGTTGAAACGGTTAATGTTGTTGATGTTGTTGATTCAAAGAAAAAAGTAATTCAAAAAATAAAGATAAATTCTGATAAAAAAATCAAAATAAAACCAAAAATTAAACCAATCAATGCAAACTCAAATTCGCAGATAACAACTATAGTTAATAATTTATAAGAACAAATTGACAATAGGTTCTCTGCAATTGGGACACGTTTTTTTAGTTTTTACCCATGTCGCCAAACAGCATGCGTGAAATAAATGTTTGCATCCTGTTGTTACAACTTTATCCTTCTCTCCCTTGTCTTTGCAAATTGAACAATAGTCTTCCTCTTCCTCTTTTTCTTCTTGCACTTGCACTTGTTCACTCATTTTAGTGACACTTATTTCCAACCTTTTAAATATTTCAACCGGGGTTTCAATAATATTCGCCGCAGACGACGATTCAGAAGCCGCTGCCGCTGAAATAACGCCTAGAAGATAATCTCTGTTGTGAACCGGAACAATCATTTCATTAACATTCATTTCATGAATCATATAAATCATTTCATTCCAATAATTTCTATTGTTACTATTCAAGTTATAATTGTTGACACCATTCATGTTGTTGTCGAGACGATTAATAACAATAATTATATTTAATAAATTATCAATTTTATTAAAATAAAATAAAATAAAAATAAAATAAATGTTTGAATATTTAAAACTTATCTAATTACTAATTAATTACAACATTCTCTGTACATTCTTCTAAACTGTCTACTTTCACAGGACAAATCTTGATTGTGCGCCAATTTGCAATAACATCGAAGACAAATTAAAACATCAACTTTAGAATTGTGCACATTATTAGGAGTCTTCTTAAATAAATGATAATGCAACTCAATAAGTGTTGGATATTTAAAATATATTGTTCCGTCACCGCGGAATTTTTCAATTTTACATATTTCAACGGACTTTAGCATTGTACAAAATTCGTTTTTAAACTGAAATTGCACATACGAATTATCAGATGAATCAAATCCCTTGTTTCGAATCGCTTCAACAATCAGAAGTCGCTTATCGAATGAAATGTTGTGCCCAACGCAGCGCTCGCATGAGTTTAACGCACGTTTGAACGCAAGCAGAGCATCAGAAATTGGCACACCTCGCTCGGAAATGACATCTCTAGATATTCCGTGTATTTCAACACTTTTAGGAGTTAAAACTACACCCTCATCAATTTTGATAATTTCATCGTATTCTTCAACTATTTCTTTTTTTTCAACATCATACACCATGAAACTCAACTGAACAATATGTGGCCATTTTGACGTTTCATAAATGGATGTATTTCTATTTTCAGGCAATCCGGTTGTCTCGGTATCAAAACAAATTACGCGCATTGGTTTTGGTTTGGTTACTATAACTGATGTTATGTTGTATTATCCTGAGATTTAATTTATCAATTTTTTTTTATACAAATCAATAATAAATAAATAATCAATAATCAATAATATTATAAAAATAATAACAATAATTATATTTTTTACAATAGATATTTATATTTATATATATATATTTATATACGTCGTAATAAATAATCTCTCGCAATGAACCTTGATAGAATTCATATATTTATAATATTAATGTTGGCGTTGATATGTTCTTCGTGTTTAGGAAGTTTTATGCGCGAAGGTTATGAAAATGACAATGATGATAATAATAAGTATCCAAATGTTGAAACTGATAACCAAAACCTAGACCCCGAAGACCCTTCAAAAATGACAAATGCCAAATATTCAAACTATGACAACATGTACAATACTTTAGATAGAGAGACAGTTGCATATTCTAATTCAAAACTTTCCAGAAATAAAAAAATAGGCCCGCATAAAAGCAAGGATGACGACAATAATGACAATAATGACGATGACAATGAAAGTAATAATATCAATAGCTATGGAAATGTAAATAAGTATCCAAATGTTGAAAATGATAACATGTTAATGGCCGGTAAAAAAGGGAAACATAACAAGGGTGGTGGTGGTGGGTCTTCCATTCCAGGTTCTCAAATACCAAAAGGAAGTGAAGACTTGTACATGTTGAAATCCGAAATCGTTCCTCCCGTTTGTCCTGCATGTCCCGCCGTTACAACTTGTCCCAGCACAAAAGAAAAATGCCCGCCGTGTCCACCGTGCGCAAGATGTCCAGAGCCGGCATTTGAATGCAAAAAAGTTCCAAATTATTCAGGACAAAACGACTCTTATTTACCACAGCCGGTAATGTCTGATTTCAGCCAATTTGGATTATAACTGAATTTTTTATATTATATTAAAAAGGTACTTGAATACAATTATATATAAACAATATAAACAATAAACATATAATCAATCATCAAATTAATTATTTCAATGCCTCGCCTAGTTTTTCACGTAAGACAACATAATAAATGGTCAATTTTTGTCCAATATTATAATAATATGTTTCACATTTTTGGAATGAGAGATTTCAACAAGAATACTGTTTTTCATACTTCATTTATTGGTGAACATTCAACTTATTTGTATTTAGATGAAATTTTGGATTTTAAAAAGAATAGAACAGACTATTCCGTTACGCTTTTTTACTCGGACCTTTTGCTTTTTGAAGACGGCAGTTCGTTTTCTCAATTTGAAACGCATGCGAATGATAGAATGAGGGAAATTATCGGTTATGACTACATTCAACTAAACGAATTCAAAGTTATAAAATATTTAGAATTTCTTCGAAGTGAACTTCGGATTGAAGAATACAAGTAATACAAGTAATGTTCGTTGATAACTCGATAAATAGAATGAAAAAGATTGAATGAATAATATATTTATTTATTATAATAAATAAATATATTGTAGTATACATATAAAACAGTATTAAATACATAACCATAATAACATATAACATTTACTTACGATATAAAATGATTGGACTTGGATGGGTAATGATGTATAATTCAATTGTTGAAAAATATGTTGATACTAAGAATGAAATGAAAAAAATAAATAATACTAATAATATTATAATTGTTAATAAGATATAAAAACTAACAATTAATAACTTATAGTTATAATAGTTATAATAAATAAATTAATTTAAATGCAAATGCAAATTGAAGTAGAACAGTCGTCATCGTCGTCAATGCAATCGGCGGGACAACAACAACAACAACAACAACAACAACAACAACAACAACAACAACAAGGTAAAAATAAAGATGTGAAAAATGTAAACATTGATTCATTGAAATTTTTGAGAGATAAAGTAGAATCACTAACTGTGTTTCATCAGACTGAAATATTGAGAATTTTACAAACAAATAAAGTAACATTTAGTGAAAATAAAAATGGCATTTTTGTAAATTTGACCTATGTTAGTTCAGACGTAATTGATGCAATAAATGAGTACATTATTTATGTGTATAAACAAGAATCACAGCTCAATGAAATTGAAGAGAAAAAAATAGTTTTATCGAATCAATATTTCAAATAGTATTAAAGAATATATGCCGATTTAATATAATATTAACAACGCGACCACCATTGTATTATATTAAAAAAATCAAAAATTGTATGCAGCAGATCATTCAAGAAAATATCACACCACTAGAAGAGTTGATTTATTCCTTACAAATGCATGTAGTTGGAACTGAAACCAATGCAGAAATTGATCAAAAAGAAAAAGAAAAATCATATTTATTCAATATTAAAGAAAAAGATAAGTTACTTTGGGCATTTTATATAATGTTGAATGGTGAAGATGCGTACAAGTATTTGAAAACAAAATTTGTTGCAGATAAAGAAGTTAGAATAAAGTCGGTTGAAAAATTACATAAAATGTCAAATGTATTTAAACACCACAAATTGAATAAGGGGCGAATTGAAGCAGAATTATCTAGTGACGCTTTATTAACATTGGAAGGATTTTTTGGATTATGCGTTATTCATAATCTCTCTGCACTATTTATAAAAAGGAATTGTTATTGTGAACTTTATGGTGTTGGAGATTCAGATAATCCATACTTGATTGAAGAATTTGAGAATGGAATTGGCATACATGTCTTTAAAAATAAAGAGTCATCAGCTGAAGTGGCGAGAGATGTTAGAAAAACAAAATGGAAAATGGAGAATATCCTTGCACCAATTAAATCTATATCATCATATACTCTCTCTGAACTACTTGAAATTTACAATAAAGTGATGTCAATGTCAACAGAGCCCAAAGAGTCGAAGCAGCAGCAGCATGTCAAAGAAAAGAAAACCAAACAATATTTATATGATTACATATGCAAACAATTTATATAAGTTTTGTATTTTTTTGGTTTATTCTTATTTATTTAATTTATTTTTTATAGTATCATCTATGATTTCAGGATAATCATTAGATAATAAAATATCTAAAGTGAAATTTTTGTACCAACAATTAGTTTCAATTTTATGTAGACAATTTTCAACAGATACTATACGATAATGATAGCATAACAACAAGCCATCGGAAATATCATTTTCTCTTAATTTTCCATACATTGCATCTAATTTATGTGATTGATTGTGAATACTTTCAACTATTCTTGGATTCTTAATATTTGATTTTATTGGATGATGATCTTTTATATCATCAAAATATTTAGGTTTAAAAATACATTTTACCTCTATTCCATCATATCTACATCTAAATTTGTGTATATCTGTCTTAGTATTGATGTGGCGTTTATCATGGTTCCAACGATAAATATTTGTTTCTAGTAGAGAAACAGGATTTTTTTCAATATTATTACATGACATCATAACCCATGGAATTTTAATACACATTGCATTTTTAAAAGTAGTTAATAATTCATCCCGAATTGTATTTTGTTTATTATGTTTTGTTGTAATAAATTCATCAACATCAACATAAATAATCCATTCAAATAATGGAATAACTTTTTTATACAAGGTGAAAATACTTCTTTTTGAAATTATATCATTATCAAAAGTAATTTCAACTTTATCATTGTGAATAATATTTTTATAAATATTTTTATCTGAGTTATCATCCAAAATCATTATTTTATCAACACCTTCATTTAGATAATACTTTACAAATTCATCTATATATATTTCATCTTTACATCTAGTAATTAACCCTAAAAAATACTTCATAATATTATATATTTCTAAAATATTATATTTTCTAATATTTTAATTATTATAAAATTGAACAAATATAGAATTATATATACAAATTATATAACAATGTCTGCTTCCCTTTCTGGAACAAAATCTACTAAATCACAATCACAAGAAAAACAAAATGAAGACAAAGAGAAATTTGATAAAATTGTGAAACTATATTTAGATGCAGTTAAAAAGGAACAAAAAAAAGAGGTTGATTCGGCGACTTATCCGGAATTGGAAGTGCGTTTTGGAACAATGAAACAACAGTCTGCACCTTTGACAAAAGATAATGTTACAAATATTATTAAAAAATTAAAATCGTTGCAATTTACACAGTCTTCTGAAGAGTATAGTTTAAGAATATTTTTGAATGACTCTGATGTCCGAATTCAAATTGACGGATTTTCAATCATACAGAATTTTTGCATTGACAATACAATTGATGACAAGAAGAATGCAAAAATGATTACTAAAAAGAATATGGAATATGGCGTTGCGCGGGAAGATGGCTCAGAATATAAAACAGACATTAAACCCGTTGATAATTTAGATTTTGATTTTAGGGTTAGTCTTCAATCTGAAATAAATATTGGAAAGGATGAGCGCGACAAAATTATTTCCAACTGGAAATCAACCGGTAAAAATTTCAGGTACATTAGGAGAACTACATTTACACACCCTGATAGTCCGGTAAAAATCGATGTTAGTGTTGTAAAGGATACATTTTCATCATCTAGGAAGTCATACGGTGATTTCAAAACGTCGAATATTATGAAGGGTGAAGAAAAGTATGAAGTTGAAATTGAGGTGGATAATAGAGTTGTTGCAGATTCAGGATTTTCTCTGGAAGTTTTATTGAAAAGGTTGAGAGAGTGTATTAAATTGATTCTCTCTGGAATACAATCAAGTAATTTTCCAATATCGAATGATGAGAAACGCCAGGTGCTTGATGAGTATTCAAAATTAATTTATAGGGGAGATGTTAAGCCGCCGCCGCGACTGGCGTTTATCGGACCGTCATCTGTGACACTTCAAATAAAAAACATAGCGCCTGCCGGCATGTATAAAATGCCGAGCATTCGTAAAAATTATTCTGTAACAGATAAAGCAGATGGACTTCGAAAGTTGTTATATGTTTCAAATAAGGGCAGAATATATTTGATTGACCCGCTAATGAATGTTCAATTTACCGGTCTTGAAGCAGAAATAAAGGCATTTCACAATACGCTAATTGACGGAGAGCATGTTTTACATGACAAGGATGGGAATTTTATTAATCTGTATTTAGCATTTGATATTTATTTTATGAAAGGTGAAAGCGTTCGCGAGCGGAGTTTTTACACAAACAGTAAAGAACACGCAGATAAATCGCGATATTCAGAAATGGTGAGATACATTGGAAGCGTAGATGCAAAGCCGATTATAAAAGTGGTTCAAAATCCATTTGCAATTCAAGCAAAGCGATTCTATTTTGATGACGGAGGAGGGTTTGGCGTGGAAGAAGAAAGCGACGCTTCTTCAGATAAAATATTCATGCTGTGCAAACAGTGTTTAGAAGCTGACTACAAGTATGTGACGGATGGTCTGATTTTTACACCGTGCAATACTGGCGTTGGAGGGTCTGCACCCGGACAAGTTGGACCTCTTGACCGAAAATCTACATGGGCGCTTTCATTCAAATGGAAGCCGCCGCATTTCAACACTGTTGATTTTCTGGTAAACACTGTGAAAGATGATAAAACCAACCGAGATAAAGTGGTTGATAAATTTGGAAGAGGAGGAATAAATGCGACAAACATGCTGGCGCAAAAACAGGTAGAGTCTTATAAAGAGCTTATTTTAAAAGTCGGGTTTGACCCATCTAATCGTTCAAATAAAATAATTCCAAATGCATGCGCGCTAATTTATGAAGGCGTCATTGAAAAAATGTTTGGAGGGTCGGGTGAGTATAAGCCCATACAGTTTTTGCCATCAAATCCGTATGATGTAAATGCGGGAACGATGGAAATAAAATTAAATAATGAGGGCGACATGGTCACCGAAGAAGGAGCCGAAGTATTTGAAGATTTGACAATTGTTGAATTTAGATATGATTTGCAAGACAAGAAATGGATTCCATTAAGGATTCGTTATGATAAAACAGCCGACCTTAGAAAAACGGGCAAAAATTTCGGTAATGATTACAAAACGGCAGACAGCGTTTGGTACTCCATTCATTATCCTGTAACTGACGGCATTATTAAAGGGGTCGATAAAATAATAACATATGAGGAGCTTTCCGCTGAAGCTTCAGATATAACAGAAGTATACTATAAATCTAGTGACGGTAGAAAAGAAGAACTTACGAGCGGGTTACGCGATTTTCATAATAAATTTGTAAAGTCTGCACTTATTTACGAACTGTCTAAATCAGGCGACACTCTGATTGATTTTGCTGTTGGTAAGGGTGGTGACTTGCCAAAATGGAAAGAATCTCGATTATCGTTTGTATATGGAATTGACGTGTCAAGAGACAATATCGAAAATCCGGTCAACGGAGCATGCGCAAGGTATGTCAATTTTGTTAGGGAGAATTCTGGAAAAATGGATGCAATGTTTGTTGTAGGAAATAGTAGTAGAAACATAAAAGATGGAAGCGCATTTTCAAATTCGAGCCAACTGACTCGGGAAATATCTAATTCAGTTTTCGGAAAAGGAAGTGTTGAAACATTAAAAAAAGCAGGATTAACTGGTGTCGTTGCAAATTATGGAAAAGGGGAACAAGGATTTGATATATCATCTATACAATTCGCAGTTCATTACATGTTTGAAAATGAAGAAACGCTCGAAGGATTTGCCAGAAACGTTTGCGAATGCACAAAAAAAGGGGGAATGTTCATTGGCACAACGTTCAATGGTAAAAAAGTATATGACCTTTTAAAAAGGAACGGAATTAAAAAAGGGGAAAGTTTTGCAATTTTCAAGGGTGGAGACAAGTCAAAAAAAATTATTGAAATTGTTAAAAAATATGATGATGACCTGCTATTTCCTCCGGATGAAAACAGTCTTGGATATGAAATAGGTGTCTGGCAGGAGTCAATCAACCAATACATTTCAGAATTTCTGGTAAATTTTGAATACTTTGACGGCATCATGTCAAAATATGGGTTTGAACCCTTCTTCTTGGAAAATAGGGATGGTGGCATTTTCAGTAAAAGCAGGGCATCATTCGAAGATTTATTTAGAATAATGAAACAGTACCATTCCAAGAACTTTGCATACTCAAAAGCGTTGACCATGTCGAATGAAGAAAAATCGCTTTCATTTTTGAATGACTATTTTATATACAAAAAAGTGAGGGATGTTGACTGCGCACATTTAAAACATTCCGCAGTTGTTACAGTTGTTCCTTCTGGCTTTTCAAAAACATTTGCCGTTTATGATAAACAAGGGTTAATGTTAACTCGCCTTGTTGACATGTTGGTTGACCGAAAGTGGAAACAGGTTGACATCAACAGCCCGAGTGCCGATTTCGCATGGGTTGGAGCAACAAGCGATGAAAAAAAAACGGGGTTTCTAAGATACGAAGAAAGCATATACAATATCAAAACAATGGTTAAGAGTTTACTCAAGGGAAATGGTGTAAAAGGATACAGCACATCTGATGCAGACTATCCTTACACTAAAAATGTTATTACAGACAAGGCGCAGCTTTACATTGAATTAAATAAAAAATGCCCCGAAATTTGTAAAAAATATATGGCAGAATCTTGGTTGTTGAGCGACGAAAAGCGCACATCCGAATACAGAGAAGACGAAGGCGTTTTAATAATAAAACCGCTGGGTGTTGGTGCTGGAGGTGGAGAAGGAATTGAATACATTACGAGCAAAGAAGACCTTAAGGAATTTGTAGCGACGCATAAAAAGAAACAATACTTGGTTTCAAAATATATTAGAAATCCTATGCTAATCGAGGGTAAAAAATTTCATTTGCGCATGTATTTTATGGTTTGCATGCGACCGAATAAAAAATCGGACTGGTTTTTGTTTGATGAGGGCAAAATAATTACAGCCGAGTTACCTTATAAAGATGCAGACTATAAAAATAAAAAAATTCACGATACGCATTTCAAGTCAACGAAAAAGAATCGACTGTTTCCAGAATCAAGAGAATTGGGATTAAATGATAAGGAATCAAAAAAAATAATGCAACAGATGCGCGAGGTCCTGCGGTGTGCTTATGATGTTTATAAACCCCACATTGCAACTACTGCTGAGTCGAAATATGGATTTGAAGTGTTTGGATGCGATTTTATGGTCACAAGCGATGGTGGTGTTAAACTCTTGGAAATTAATGCAAGACACGATTACGGAGTAAATGACATTGAAAAAGAAAATCCGGAAATTTATGAGCGATTTTGCGGGGATTTCAGTGAATGGATTTATAAAAATGCAGTTGAACCCATGTTTTTGAGTAATGCCGAACAAGCTGAAAAATATGAATCTGAACATGAACGCGTGGTTGCGGTAATCGAAAAGGGATTTCCTTTTGTAGAGCGTTTTTGGACAAAAGATGACGTTGAAGCCGCATACGCGCTTATTAAAACAAAGGTGGCTGATGTTCCCTTGTCAACTCTCAAGAAAGAAAATTACATTGATGAAACTTCTTATAACATTTTAACAGGTAATAAAGAAACGGAAGAAGTAAATAAATTTATTAGAGAATACGTGGGTGCAAATGATAACCTTAAATTTAAAAATGGCGAATTTATATCAATCAAGTCTCCTGATGAAACCTTGTTAGATAAGGATTATTTGCTGGTTGATTATTTTACAGAACCTTCGAAAATAACTGTTCGATTGGCAAAAGGCGAGCCGTCGTTGGAAGACCATTTTAAAAACGGCACACTCGTTGAAAAGGCGCTGCGTTTATTGAAACGAAAATCAATAGAAGCAACAGATGAGTCGCTGCACGATATTATTGTGCACCAATCAGATGAGCGCACTGAAAGCCAAGAATCAAGAATAAATATGAAGATGTCGGTGGTGGACGGCAAAGATAAAAAAGTGTACTTGTCGAGTGCAGAGAATGCGTATGTGTATGTTATTATGTGGAAATTGTTATTCCCTGAAATGTCATCCGATGATTTTTCCAGTGTGAAGATTCTTGATGGAGCCGGAGGATACGGAAGTCGTTTGATGGCGGCAATTATGCTGAATGCCAGTTATGTTGGCGTGGAACCGAATCCACTTTCTACTCCTGGATTTTCCAAAATGATTGAAATGTTTGGTTCATCAGAAAAACAGAAAATGTTGGAAGATGGACTTCCTAGTGCAGTCGGTGTAGAAAATTTGCCTTTTGGATGGGCAGACATTGTAATGTTTAGTCCTCCTATGTGGGGAAAAGAAGTGTACAATGATGAAACGGTCAAGGGTCAGTCCATCAATATGTTTAATAATGAAAAAATGTGGTTGAAGGAGTTTTTACACGCGTCTATTGAAGTTCTGTGGAGCCGTCTTCGAGTCGGAGGATTCATTGTGTTTCAGAGTGTAAGGTACGACTACATTGGTGAACACATGATAAAAGAACATGTAGAAAAACAAAAGGATGCTGAGTTCAAAGGTATCTTGTCGCGTGTAACTACAGGCGGAAGATATAAACCGAATTGGATTTGGCAAAAAACAAATGGTTCATCATCGGCACCACTAGAAACCAAAAGTGTCGAAAAAGTTGAAAAAGTTTCTGATGAAAAACCAGTTCCAGAAAAAAGTAAGATTCCAATTCCAAAAAAGAAAATAGTATTTGAAAAAAATAAAACAGTCAAGAAAAAACCAACTCCCGAAGAAGCATAATAATCGCGGATAAAACATCTGTAAGAAAAAAGGAGGGTTCCTAAGGGAACCATTGGTTCCCTTATCCCTTATTACAAATTTATGAAAACAATTTAGATATTTAATTTAATATAAATTAGTCTGAATAAATAGATTAGATAAATAAATAATTAACATATATGAGTATTTTTTTGTTGCCAAAAATTGCATATATAATTCAAAGTGAAGACATTGGGTTTAAAATGGTTGACTCGACTCCAGATGCATTCATTTCAAATTCATTGTGTGAAATGTTGAGTAAAACAAAACTTCAAATTGAGCCGATGGAAAATAGTTGGGACAATTATAAAAAACTAACAAATCCATATGAGTTTATTCATACAGTTGTTCCAGGTTGTAAAACCCAGGTGAGTCGAATGAAACCGCTTTCACGTTCATTTTATAAAATGATTGAAATTTGTACGCAGTTCAACTTGTGCAATCGTGAAAAAAGTAATGGCAATAATGGCAATAATGACAATGATGTTTTCAGCATTGGAAATTCAGGAAATGGTCACAAACACAATGCATTTATGCAGTCTGTTATAATTTCCGAATCATCATTTCCTACACATTCTGAACAAACAATGTCATCATTTCATCTTGCCGAAGGGCCAGGAGGATTTATTGAGGCAGTTTGTCACCTGAGAAGAAATCCCAACGACGTATACTATGGAATGACACTTGTTAATAATGATTCAAAATGTCCTGGATGGAAAAAAAGCAAGAATTTTTTAGAAGAAAATCGAAATGTAATTATTGAAAAAGGAATCGATGAGACTGGAAATTTATTGTCAGTAGAAAATTTTGAATATTGTTATAAAAAATACGGAGGAAAAATGGATTTAATTACAGCAGATGGAGGAGTTGATTTTTCTGAAAATTTTAATAATCAAGAACATACTGCAACAAAATTAATTATTGCCCAAGTTATTTATGCAATTTCAATGCAGTCAAACGGTGGAAATTTTGTACTGAAAGTTTTTGACATTTTCTCTAATGCGACGGTTGATGTATTGTATTTGCTTTCATCATTCTACAAGGAAGTATACATTATGAAACCCAAAACAAGCCGATATGCTAACTCGGAAAAATATGTAATTTGCAAAGACTTCAATGTTAACAAAAATGAAACCAACCTTAAAAGTTTGATTCATAAATTTTATGAAAATTTTCACAATTTGATTTTAGATTTCAATATTGAATCATTTTTTAGATTTAAACATGACCGCGTATATTTAACAAGAATTGAAGAAATTAATGCAATATTTGGAGAGAATCAAATAGAAAATATTGTAAATACATTAAATCTAATCATGAATAAAAGTACAGAAAAAAATGAAAATTTGAAAAAGTCAAATGTACAAAAGTGTATACAATGGTGTGAAAAGCATGGTATTTCACATTACAAAGTAATTCAAACAGTTAATATTTTTTTACCATTTGGTTGATTTTTTTAGAGAGAATAATTTTCACTCACATTATATAGATTATTATAAAATCTATATAATTATAATTTAAATATATATGATGAATATAATTAGCATGCAAACAACAATACAATTATTATATAAAACAATAAGTGGAAGTAAAAAAAAAGAAAGGTTTGAAACAATTCTTGAACCTTTACAAGCACTTATTCAAATTGGATTTCTATCGTATTATCCAATTGGAACGAAACTGACAATTCAGAATAATATTTTATATATACAGGCGCCTACATACAGTCAATCTGTAACGCGATGGTATAATAATGATACTCAAGAAGATTTATTTTACTTGTTCAATATATTTTGCAGATTTAAAAAGTTTTATACAGATGAAAAAACGGAGTATAGCGAATTATTTTTACTTTTAATTGAGCTAGCAAAAAATGGAATTAATAATTTAATTAGAACTTATAACCAGACGGAAAAGACGCATGTTCTACACACGCTTCAAATGTATAAAAACATGTTGGATGGAAATAATAATCATCACGTTGTTCCAAACGCGCCAATTCATTTAACAGCCACTTCTTCATCTTCATCTTTGTCTTCACCTACATCTACCGCATCATCTGAAATTGACATGGATGACATATTTGTTAAAATTTCTGAATTGTACACGGATGAAATATTCAAAATAATTCATCATACTCTTCTTGCAATGAAAAATGATGAAAATAATTACATGCACTATGCAGACGGGTTGAATATGATATTACAACCGGTAAATGTAAGAATAAAAAAATGGATTGATGAGAATATTGTATTTTAGCGTATGATGATTTCGGCTTCCATAACTTAACACCTGATAATACTTAGTCTTTCGGTTTAAATTTTAATTTAAATTCCTCCAATACAGTATTCATAGGTTTGGGGGGAAATTTTTGTTTAACACCGGAGGTATTCAATGGAAGAGGAGGTGGAGGAGGAAAAAGAGGTGGTGGTGGTGGTGGTGGTGGTGGTGGTGGATGTGCAAAATTGTTTCCACCCTTGGAATAGTTAGAATAACCTAAAATCTTTTCAAATGTTTCATTAGCTGTTTCTAGCTTGCACATTTTCAGTTTTAGTCTTTTTATTTGTAGTAGTTGTTTTTTGCTTATTGACATGGTCATTTCTAATTTGTTTGTTAATATTGCATTTTCTGCTCGCAACTCATAACATAATTTTTCTTGTGTTAAAAAAAGTATTTTAAATTCATCTAAATTTGTTACAAGTGTTGAAACTGTCAGTGTTTGCGAATCTGTTGTGGCGTGTTGTGGTTGCGTGTCGTGCTCTAATGATTGTACATTTGAAACTTCCGAAGAACCAATTCTAACGATGATATTTTTATCTGCTTCTTTTCCTTTTCCGCCGTCTTCGATTAATTTATTGTATCTAAAGAAATATGACATGTAATAGTTACAGTAGTTACAACACATTTATTAAAAACTGTAAAGATAATTAATTACAGTTTTTAACCATTTAATTATAAATAAAATGCATTTAAATATTGCTCATGATAAACAATATTGCAAAATCACTATTGCGACAATTAATAAAGAAATGGTGGAACCAACAATATGTTTAAATATGATTGTAAAAAATGAAAGTAAGATTATATGCAGATTATTTGATTCCGTAATAAAATGGATTGACTGTTACTGCATATGTGACACGGGTTCAACAGACGACACGGTTGATGTAATAAATGAATATTTTAAAAGTAAAAACATTCCGGGAAAAATAGTCGTTGAACAGTTCAAGGATTTTTCGCATAATCGCAATTTTTCATTGCAAGCGTGTATTGGAATGTCTGATTATGTGTTACTATTGGATGCAGATATGATTTTTTATCCGAGTGAAGATTCGTTTTCGAAAAAAATGTTAACGCTTGATGTTTACTATATTTTGCAAGGGTCAAATGATTTTTATTATAAAAATGTAAGAATTGTAAAAAATAATGGAAAAATTTCATATGCAGGTGTAACTCATGAACATATAAATTTTCCACCCAACACTACAGTAAATACTTTTGAAAAGAATGTTGTGTTTATTAATGATGTTGGTGATGGCGGGTCAAAAGGAAATAAATTTATTCGCGATGTGGAGTTGCTTACAAGGGGAATAGAGGAAAATCCAAAAAATGATAGGTACCATTTTTATTTGGCGAATACTTTAAAAGATATGGGTAAAAGAGAAGAAGCCATCGAAATGTATAAAAAGCGAATTGCATTGGGTGGATGGAATCAAGAAATTTGGTACTCTTATTATAAAATGGGAATATGTTATAAAGACCTCGGAAAAATGCCTGAAGCAGTTGATGCGTGGCTAGCGGGGTATAATATTTTACCAAATCGGGCAGAAAACATATATGAAATTATAAAATATTATAGAGAAATAGGAAAGCAACAGTTATCGTATTTATTTTATAAAATTGCAAAGGAAATTACAGTTGCATGTGGTGCAGGGAAAGATGATTATTTATTTTTAGAAAATGATGTTTATACATATAAGTGTGATTATGAATATACCATCATTGCATATTATATTGAAAATAAGAGCATAACAAATATAAAACACTCAATTATGAATGTATTGAATAATTGCAGTAACAATGTGTTTGTTTCAAATTTATTTCGAAATATTAAATTTTATGATTTAAAATTAGTTCCAGCAGTAAAATGCGATATGAGTTTTACGCTAGACCATGAAATAAACGGAAATCTAGTTTGTTTTAATTCATCTTCAAGCAGCATTCTTCCAAAACGCAATTGCAACGGCAACGGCAACGGCGGATACATCATGAATGTGCGTTTGGTGAATTATAATATAGGTGTAAATGGGGAATATAAATGTGGGCAACACATAATATCTCTCAATAAATATATAGAATTGACTGATGACTTTCACATTATAAAAGAAAAAGACAAATTAATTGACATTGAATATGCTGACAGACAGTACATTGGCGTAGAGGATGTAAGATTGTTTTATGACTCCGAAGTGTCATCTGAATTATTATTTATTGGCGTTGGATATCATGCAGATAATAGAATTGGAGTTGTTCATGGAAAATATCATGGCGGCGGTAACACATTAAAACCTTTTGAAATAAAACCCGAATTCAATCTAGATTCGTCTTGTGAAAAAAATTGGGTATTTGCAAATGTAGGAGGGCAAAAATGCGTTATATATGGCTGGAGTCCTTTTCGAATTTGTAAAATTGACGAAGAAAATCCAAACGTGTTGAGAACGGTTTCTTTAAAGCAACCATCACAATACCCCGGTATATTCAATCATATTCGCGGTTCTACTTGCGGTTTCAACTATCAAGACCAGATATGGTTTATTGTTCACATTGTTTCGCATGAACAACCTCGTCATTATTACCACATGATGCTTGTTTTTGAAAATAATGAAGATATGAAACTTATCAAGTATACGCCAGTTTTCAAATTTGACGAACACTGCATTGAATATTGCCTTGGGCTCATTGTTGAAGACTCGCGCATAATTACGACATACAGCAGTTGGGATAGAAGCACAAAAATTGCAGTTTATGATAAAAAGTACATTGAAGAAATGATGATACAATTCCAATTTTTCAACTTTATCAAGTGATAAATCTTTTAAACCATAGTCATGACTCTATTTGCACCATTACTCGAAACAGCAACCCATAAAGAATTACCGTAAGCAACTGATTGCCAATCATTATCAGCAGCACTAGTTCTACTCGTCCAAGTAATACCATTGGGACTTGTCATAACTCTATTTCCGGTACCAGTACTCGCAACAGCAACCCATAATCCATGACCGAAAGCAACTGAACGCCAAGAATTATTACTCGCACCAGTTCTGAGAGTCCAAGTAGTACCATCCGTACTTGTCATTACATTACTTGCGCCGCCACTCGAATAATTCGAAACAGCAACCCATAATCCATTACCGTAAGCAACTGAACACCAAATATAATCAGCTGCACTAGTTCTACTCGTCCAAGTAATACCATCGGGACTTGTCATTACTCTATTTCCGGTACCAGAACTCGCAACAGCAACCCATAAGCCATGACCGTAATCAACTGATTGCCATAAATTATCAGCCGCACTAGTTCTAATCGTCCAAGTAGTACCATCGGGACTTGTCATTACTCTATTTCCTGTGCCGTCTGTCGAAACAGCAACCCATAATCCATTACCGTAAGCAACTGATTGCCAAGAATTATCATTCGCACTAGTTCTAATCGTCCAAGCAATACCATCGGGACTTGTCATAACTCTATTTACACCATACCACGCGACAGCAACCCATAATCCATTACCGTACGCAACTGATTGCCAATAATTATCATTAGTATCAAGAGGAGTAGTTCTACTCGTCCAAGTAATACCATCAGGACTTGTTGTTACTCTATTTGTACCATTATTCGCAACAGCAACCCATAATCCATTACCGTAAGCAACTGAAAACCAATCATGATCAAAGGTTGGGTAGACAGCACTAGTTCTAATCGTCCAAGTAAAATTACCAGTATAAGTCAAATCTGTGGTTAGCCAGGTTAGCCATCCACATACATTATCGTAAACACACAATTTTTTATTAGTAGAATCATAATATAAAGGAAACGATGATGTTGTGGTTGGTGTATTTGCGGGTGGTCCATTTGCTCCTGGAATATAAATGAAACCATCAGTCATAGTTGTAGTACCAACAGTACCTCCTGATACTTTTGAATTTAACAATGCTAGTGAAAATCTCTCCCCCAAAAAATATACTCTTTCTTGGCCTGAATTACCACTATTATAAGCACCGATTGCTACAGAATTGCCATAAGCAGAAAGACTTACACTCCATCCACTATTTTCATTTGCAGCTTTACCGTCAATATCTGATCCACGTTTAGTCCATGCAGATGTGGATGTATTCCAATAATATACTCTTACATGGCCCTTATTACCGTCGTTATAAGGAGCACCGATTGCTACAATATTTCCATCAGCAGAAAGACTTACACTCCATCCACTCCGGTCACTCGCAGCTTCGCCGTCAATATTTAATCCGCGTTTAGTCCACGCAGATGTGGATGTATTCCAATCATATACTCTTACATGGCCCTTACTACTGTTGTAATAAGGAGCACCGATTGCTAAAACATTTCCATCAGCAGAAAGACTTACACTCCATCCACTCCGGTCACTCGCAGCTTCGCCGTCAATATCTAATCCGCGTTTAGTCCACCAAGATCCATCAGGCTTAAAATATACTATTACATGGCCTGAATCTGTACCATTACTGTTGTCGTTATAAGGAGCACCGATTGCTAAAACTTTGCCATCAGCAGAAAGACTTAAACCATATCCGCTCTGGTCACCTACAGCTTCACCGGTAATACTTGTGCTTTGTTCCCATTGAGATGTTTGTTTCCAATCATATATTCTTACATAACCATTATCAGTTGCACCACCACTATCGACGTTATAAGGAGCACTGATTGCTACCCTAATTCCATCATTAGAAAGACTCACATTCCATCCGAACTTGTCGCCCTTAAATGCGCCAACAAGATCTATTCCGAGTTGAGTCCATACAGATCCATTCCAAGAATATACTCTTACACGGCCATTTTTTTGTAAGTTAAGCCCGTTGTTATAAGGAGAACCAATTGCTACAATATTTCCATCAGAAGAAAGACTTACACTCCATCCACTATTTTCATTTGCAGCTTTACCGTCAATATTTGATCCGCGTTGAGTCCATGCAGATGTGGATGTATTCCAATAATATACTCTTACACAGCCTGAATCTGTACCATTATTGTTGTCGTTATAAGGAGCACCGATTGCTACAACATTGCCATCAGCAGAAAGACTTACACTATATGTTTCACCGTCAATATCTAATCCGTGTTGAGTCCATAATGCATATAAAACGCTAGTGGATCTAGTCACAAAAGTAATGTCTCCAGTAAATGCTGGACTTTCTAATGGTGCTTTTAGGTTAAGAGCGGTTTGATAAGCAGTTGAAACCGGCTTATTTAAATCACTTGTATTATCAACGTTGTCTAATCCAAGACTGCTTTTAGTAACTGTTGCACCCGGAGCTCCTGTATCTCCCCGAGCTCCTGTGGCACCTTGTACGCCCGGTGCACCTTGAGCTCCTGTAGATCCGCCAACGACACCTTGAGGTCCTATATTACCTGTAGCACCTTGAGCTCCTACAGAACCTGTAGAACCTTGTGCACCCTGTCCTCCTACGGCTCCAGTGGCACCTTGTGCGCCAGTAGCACCCTGTGCTCCTACGACTCCTCCTGCTCCTAAGGCTCCAGTGGCACCTTGAGCACCTTGTACGCCAGTAGCACCTTGTGCTCCTATGGCTCCAGTAGCACCCTGAGCACCTTGTACGCCAGTAGCACCCTGAGCACCTACGGCCCCAGTGGCACCTTGTGCTCCTATGGCTCCAGTAGCACCTTGTGCTCCTATGGTTCCAGTAGCACCTTGAGCTCCTATGGCTCCAGTAGCACCTTGAGCACCTTGTACGCCAGTAGCACCTTGTGCTCCTATGGCTCCAGTGGCACCCTGTGCTCCTATGGCTCCAGTAGCACCCTGAGCACCTACGGCCCCAGTGGCACCCTGTGTTCCTATGGCTCCAGTAGCACCCTGAGCACCTACGGCCCCAGTGGCACCTTGAGCACCTTGTGCGCCAGTAGAACCCTGTGCACCTTGTACGCCAGTAGCACCCTGAGCACCTTGTACACCAGTAGCACCTTGTGCTCCTATGGCTCCAGTAGAACCCTGTGCACCTTGTACGCCAGTAGCACCTTGAGCACCTTGTACGCCAGTAGCACCCTGTGCTCCTATGGCTCCAGTAGCACCCTGAGCACCTACGGCCCCAGTGGCACCCTGTGTTCCTATGGCTCCAGTAGCACCCTGAGCACCTACGGCCCCAGTGGCACCTTGAGCACCTTGTGCGCCAGTAGAACCCTGAGCTCCTATGGCTCCAGTAGCACCCTGAGCACCTTGTACGCCAGTAGCACCTTGAGCACCTTGTACGCCAGTAGCACCCTGAGCACCTTGTACGCCAGTAGCACCCTGAGCACCTTGTACGCCAGTAGCACCTTGTGCTCCTATGGCTCCAGTAGCACCCTGAGCACCTTGTACGCCAGTAGCACCTTGTGCTCCTATGGCTCCAGTAGCACCTTGAGCACCTTGTACGCCAGTAGCACCCTGTGCTCCTATGGCTCCAGTAGCACCCTGAGCACCTTGTACGCCAGTGGCACCTTGTGCTCCTATGGCTCCAGTAGCACCCTGAGCACCTTGTACGCCAGTAGCACCTTGTGCTCCTACTGCTCCAGTGGCACCCTGTGTTCCTATGGCTCCAGTAGCACCTTGAGCACCTTGTACGCCAGTAGCACCAGTGGCACCCTGTCTTCCTATGGCTCCAGTAGCACCTTGAGCACCTTGTGCTCCTATGGCTCCAGTAGAACCCTGTGCTCCTATGGCTCCAGTAGTACCTTGTGCGCCAGTAGAACCCTGTGCTCCTATGGCTCCAGTAGCACCCTGTGCTCCTATGGCTCCAGTAGCACCCTGAGTACCCTGCGCGCCAGTAGCCCCTTGTGCTCCTACTGCTCCAGTGGCACCCTGTGTTCCTATGGCTCCAGTAGCACCTTGAGCACCTTGTGCGCCAGTAGCACCCTGTGCGCCAGTAGCGCCCTGTGTTCCTACGGCTCCAGTGGCACCTTGAGCGCCTTGTGCGCCAGTAGCACCCTGTGCGCCAGTAGCGCCCTGTGTTCCTACGGCTCCAGTGGCACCTTGAGCGCCTTGTACGCCAGTAGCACCCTGTGCGCCAGTAGCGCCCTGTGTTCCTACGGCTCCAGTGGCACCTTGAGCACCCTGTGCGCCAGTAGCACCCTGAGCTCCTGTAACTGAACTCACAGCCGATTTAACAAATGCAGTCGTTGCTAATTTTGTAGTATTATCACTGGATGCCTGTGTTGGAGCGGTGGGATTACCAGTTAAAGATGGACTTTCTGATGGTGCTTTTAAGTCAAGAGCAGTTTGATGAGCAGTTGAAACGGGCTTATTAGCATCAGTTGTATTATCTACGTTTCCTAAACCAACCATTGTCTTTGTTATACCTTTTACAGTCCCATTAAATGTAGGGTTATTATTTGGTGCTTTAAGTTTAAGATTATTTTGAACAAATGCAGTTGTTGCAATCTGTTTGTTATTTGAATTAGTTGGAGGAGTTGGTGCACTTGTAGTGCCAGTTATAACTACATCTTTTATATTTAATACCATATTTATATATATATATATGTTTATATTATAATAATATAAAATTTTATTTATTTATAAATAATGTATAAATAATATGATTAAATAAGTGGATTTTTGAATTTATTTATAATAATATATATTTATTTTATTTATAAATTGAATTATTGAAACATAAACCTACAATGTGCAGGTTAAAGAACGACGACACAACTATATTTAAATGGAAACGGCAATGGCATCAAACAGATTTGAACAGATTTATGACTTTATACTTGGAGTTGGATTCGTTGTGTTGAGCATTCTAGCGCTGGTTCAGTTGTTGATGGCGACAATCAATAAGTTTGTTGAGTATTATTCAAGACAGATAGACCGCATTGTTATGGATGAGTCGTTTGATGACAGCGACGACGACGATGACAGTGAGAGTGATTACAGCGAATACAGTGAGAATGAATACAGCGAGAGTGAATGCAGTGACGATGATGATGATGGTAAGGGCAATTGCAGCAAACGTCATCATCATCACCATGATGATATTGAATTGAGTCCGTACATTCCTCCTCGTAGAAGTCAGCGATTATTAGAAAATAGGGCAAAATGCAATTCTCCCTTATTAGTTTGTCGTTTGAATTTTGATTAATAATTTAATAATTACGATGTTCCGGTAATCTGAGGAGGCGCATTATTTTTATCGGTAATGTCTTTACCAACTTTTTTATTTACATCGTTTACCTTTTGCTTTAAAACTGCTGTTATTGTGTCCATTGTCGTTTTTATATTTGAAGCATTATCATTTACATTTTTTGACAGTCCGTCGACAGTGGGTTGAAGCGCTGCAACTTTTCCAGATAGTAAACTTGTTCTTAACTGGTCTGCATCGACTGTTTCGCTCAAAGACATTGGTTCGACATACATGGTGGTTGTAATGTAATTTAAAATAATGGCAGTGAAAAATATAATATATGTAAATATGATAATGTTTGAAAAATTGAAAGCAAATTTCATTTCTATTTTCTTTATTTTCTGTTTATATTAAATTATTTATTTAATATAAAATAATAAATATGTTTGTAAAAATGTAATGAATTGTGAAATTATGGAACTATGGAATTACGAAGGTTATGTTTTATCTTTATTCGCAATGATTGCTTGTATTGCTTGTTGATTATTTTTATTATCTGATGTGTTTTTTGTGACAATTGGTAAAAGTCCTAAAATACTAGACTGCATTGAGTCGACCGTTTTTCCAAGTGCATCTAGTTTTGCACTATATGTTCCCACGGTCACACCAATGTCTGAAGAAGAAGGCGAAGGTGAATCAAGTCCTTCTAAAATACTTTCGTTTGTATAAAAATGCGTAATTATAATTATAAATAAAAATAGTATAAACGAATAGATGATTAATTTATTCAACATTTACAAATAATGGAAAATCGAAACGTCTTGATATTATATGATATAAAATTATATAATATAATAATATTATTATTAATGAATATGAATTAGGGAGGGGTCAGAGGGGAACCGAACCATTGGTTCCCCTTATGGCGCATTGGGACATTTCATTTCTAGGGGAGAATATTCTGGTGTAAGTTGCAGTGTCAAAGGGGTCAATGGGGGAGATGAAAATATTTTTTTAGGTACAATGGGAGTTTCGATAGTTTCAGTCGACTCTTTCTGTTTCAAAAAATAGATTTGAGATGACACTGACAAATTATTTACAAATTGAACTACATGCGACAGCGTAACGCGCGCCCCTTCAGGTTTCAGCACGTGCAAATAATCATTGTGTAACTTGTACATGTTGTTTCGATATTTAAGGGGGAAATCTTTTAGACCCATCTTCTTGTAAATATAACAGTCCAAATAATTTTTATGCAAACTGGAAGTGTAGTTATACAAGTTGGATTGAAATTCAAAAAACTTCAGCTCATCTTCAGGGCACCTTTCAAAATGTTTTCTCACATAACCCACCTGTTTAAGATGCAAATACACAAACTCGTCTCTTGCGCGGACACCCTTTGTATTCTTCACCATTTCATAATTTGGGTTGCGCAATTTGAAACGTTCGCCTGTGAAAGTTCGAAACATGACTCCGGGATAATAGTACAATGAATCCGTCGACGCGAATGTTTTTACAATTTTATCAAAGTCGCCTTGACCCTTTGTCATTCCGAGTCGGGCAGGGTGTGACACTTTTGAAAAACTACTCCACCTTACAACTGACCGTTCCATTTCATATGCGGTTGCGGCACTCAAATCATCACCATTTTTAACCAAGTAAATGGCAATAATGTAAAGGGCTGTGTTTTTTACAGGTGCCACAATTACATTATCCGGGTGTTTCATGACAAAACTATAACAATATTCTTTTGGCAAATCGTCGAAATTCAAATTTGCATTTGCACATGTCTCCAAAAACATTCTTCTAAAACATTTTCCTGCCGCTTTTTCGAGAGGCGAAATTGTATTCTTCGTGGAAAATTCCCAGCTCTGAACATCATTTGCCGAGTTATAAAACACGTTTACCATTGTTCCTTCAACAAACTCTTCGGCAAATTGAATGTTATCAACGTCAAGAACGACATCTTTCGTCTCACACATTGGCGGAGAAAATCCGACAACTTTGCAGTCTTCATTCAAAACAACTGACCGAAAATGTTTCACGCAACGTTTGTCGGATTCACTTTTATTTTTTTCTCTATTGAGACCATTGCGCATTATTTTTTTATCATAGTTGATTAAATAATATTGTGTTTGAGATGTTTGAGATGTTTTATTATTATTATTATTATTATTATTATTATTATCAACAGACACTTTTTTACATTTTATGCATTCGTCACCATTATTGACAATGTCTGGCAAATAATTCAATTCAAAACGATAATGCGACGTTGATGGTTGCTCCTGATGTGATTCCTTCATGATACGGATGAATTCGTATGGTTAACCTATGAGTTAATACTTGTGTATTCTTTATATTCATTAAACAAAATATAAAACATTTAACAACTTTTACATTGTTTTGTTTTGTTATTCATTCATGTATTTTTCATGTAAATCCGTAAATTATTAATAGTGTAAAGATTATAGAATTTTCTCTAACTATTATACTATATATAAATATAAATTATATATTATTATATATTAGATATTATTAGATATTAGTATATTTTATTTAAACATGGAAATAGAAAAAGAAAAAAAAGATGCAGGTAATAATAAATTGTTTCTTGGAGATGAAATAAAAATAAATGCGAATGTTCCTGATTCCAAGTTGCAAAACAATGTATATGAAATCGTATATGTGGATTCCACCCTCTTAAAATTAAATAATAAACAAACTCAACAGGTAATAAATGTTAAGATTCATAATGATAAAATACAAAAAATTGAAGAAGAAGAAGTATCAGAAATTCAAATTATTAAAAGGAAAGCCAGTCACAAATATGTAGAACAGTCTGATTTTAAGATTGATATGACGCTTTCAATTGAATTAATGCCACCGCCTTCGTTGTCATCGGAAGAGGAACAGTCACCACACCAGTCACAACCTCTTTTTATTTTGTGTAAAATTGTAGATGTGGATAAAAATCAGGATATAATTGAAGTAAAGCTCTTGCTTGATGATTTGGGTTCCGAAGTAAAAGACATTCCACAGGATTTTCAAGAGAGCATTTTCATAAATTTTGGTTGCAGCGGTTTACCTCCGTGGATTAAAAAAATTAAAGTAATTGAATTTAAACCTAAACCGGCTGCGGCAACGACTAGTCTAGGTGAGGGTTATATAGGCGTGGGCGAACAAGGAGCAGAACAAGAACAAGAACAAGACTCGGGAATTGACCTTGATTTAGCCGACGCTCTAGATGAGGGAAATAAAATATTTGCAAGCATAATGTATGAGGTTCCGTCGTCTCAGAGAATTGTGTCTGAGACAAAACAATACGATGATTTATTAGAAAATATTATTTCGTCAGTTCCAAAAAGTAGGCGGACTGATGCTGCGTTGAATGGGATTCATCGAGGAATAGAGCGTTTTTTTCAGTTGCGGAAAGAGTATTCGCTGTTTGATAAAAATGGTGTTCCAAAAATGCCAAGAGCCTTGAATGAACATGATAAACCTTCTGTAATTCACATTCAAAATTTAGATACGAAACTCCAGTGGGTTTTGCCTGTCGTAGAAAATATTAAAAAGTTGTACGTAACCGGTGATGATACGATTGGGGTCAATACGGTAAATGGAATATATAATTTTGAAGAGCAAATTTTAGAACAGAAGAAACTGTATCCGGATAAAAATGAGCCTTATAACCACATGATAATGGAAGATATGAATTCATATTTAACGCCGTTTGAGAATCCGAAACAAAATCCAGATAACAAGTATGTTATGCAAAATAAACCGGTCTCAACAACCATTCTCACGCTTTCAACAAATAATGACACAATTGTGTCATCGAAGAAGGGGTCGTCATCGGGTTCGACAGTTCAGACATATATTGACCGCGCGTACAACTTGGGGTTAACGAAATTAGAATTCGAGGATGTGAAATCAAATAATGTAAAACGGGTTAATTCAACTCCGAATGATCCTGCATTTATAACATCGTTTATTACGCTGAATAAGCAAGCAGTTGCTTTGACTCAGATGGGACTCCCAGACACGCTGTTATCAGACAGGGTTTTAATGGATTCATTGTATTTGAAAACTTGGTCAAGTATAATTTCCGACATTAAATTCAGAGACAATGTTGTAACCGAAGTTATAAATGTAGACAAGGTTGAAAAGGAAGGGGGGAAAGAGGAAGAAGAACAAGAAAAGCATTTGGAAAAATACAAGGGCAGTATTGTGTTTTCAGATGTGGTGGCATTCGCTCCGAATGAGTCGATATCAAAATCCACACATAAAATAGGTCAGTTTATTAATTCATTTGTTCCGACCAATCAAGATGCATTTTCAGCATTAGAATATCGACTCGGTCGTTGTTTATCGATATACGAAGTTATATATGCACTCCAACCGTTTTTAATATACAATAAAGATTTAACTGAATACCAGTATAATGCAATGCGCGCATTTATCAATAAAAATATTTCTGAATACATGAAGAGGTTGTCTGCATCATCATCAAAATTTAAAAAGCTTGTTAATAAAAATGCAATTACAAAACTAGAGTCGTTGGAATTATTTTATCAACCATTCAATGAAGATGAAGGTAAGCGGGTTCCAATTTCGAAAGAATTACATAAGAAAATAGTTTTGGCGAATGATGAAACCACGTCTCTCGATGATATTTTTAAACTTTATAAATTAACTGATGACAAACATGGTGGCAATGGTAATGGTTTTTTATCATCTTCAGAAATTTTGAAAATAATTCTTGATGCCGATTTTGCGCGGCTGTTTATGGACATAATGGCGATTGAGAATTCTGATTTGACATCTTCGGAGATGGATTCTATATTGAAAAGGGAGCAGAAGGATTTGAAGGAAAAAATGATGAAAGAGTCGTCAGGGGCAGATTCAAAGTCTTGTAAAAAGCGCGAGATTAATTTGAGCAGAGTGTATACATCGGTGGGTGAATTAGAATTAGATGGCGGGAAACCGGCAGACATTTTGTTTGATTCAAAATATGATTCGACAGGCAAGCGCGTTGTAAAAGATGGTGATTATGCGGCGTTGAAAATTGTTGACCAAGATGATGGTTCTACGCGGTACGATTATTATGTTAGAAGAAACAATGAGTGGGCCATTGACAAAGACCCCGAGCTTCAAAATGTACATGTTGATGACCCATCATATATTTGCAATATTCCGTCGGAAACAAAACCCAAACCGCTTTGTTTTTCGATAAATCAAAAGTGTCTAGATAAATCAATGTCAGAATCGTCATTGCTGGATGATTTAACAAGTAAAATTATAAATGAGTTTGATTCAAGAAGCGACGTGAAAAAAAAGAATATAGATGAGACATTTTTACGAGATTTTAAAAATATAAAACTTCTTTTAAAATTAAAAGTTTTTGAAATATTGAAATACAACCAGAAGCAATATCTACTGGGTCAGGAACATAAGAAAAAGGTTACAACGGTTGTTAGGTCTCCATACCAGGAAATTGTCGATTGCATTTTGGGCATGGATGATATTGGTAAAAAATATCAATGCATTTTAGATTTGGTAAACAGCGAACTATTTGTTAGAGATGCGCTTCCAGATGAAGATGCTCGATGGTATTATTGCAAATCGTGCGGCGTTCCGGGCGTTCGTTTATTGCCCACGTTTTTTTATGAGCTTGCCCAGAATTATAATCCGCAAGACCCTAAATCTTCGAAATACATTACAACACTTTCCCGAATTGAAAGAACAAACGGCAAGCGCGAAGGTGACAAAATTGTTGACAAGTATAGCGGGTATTCAATTTCAACAATCGCGCTAGTTTCAGAAGGGTGGATGTTTGAAGAAGAGGGCGAGGAGGCGGGCGTACAATTAATTCGCAATGAAGAAGAGAATGCATCCGACCTTGCACTAGTCAACTCGGGTGAAGTTATCGATGTAAATATACAATCCAAACATGTTCAAGAAAAAGGCAAAGGCGAAGGCGAAGGCGAAGGCGAAGGCGAAGGCGAAGAGGAAGAAGGTGAAGAAGATGAGGAAGACGAATATGAAGAAGAAGGCGAAGGTGAAAGCGAAGAGGATGAAGAAGGAGGTCAAGGTGAAAATGAAACAGTGATGAGTTTGAATACTATTATTAGTCATTACGAGAGTTCATTATCTGTAATTTTTAAAAATAAAGATAAAAGGTTTATGGTGGAAACAATTCAGTTACTTCTTCCTAAAAAAAAAACAAAAGATCAATACGAATTGGATAAAAAAATGACAGTCGAATACGAAGCGTATGAAAAAACATATAATCAATATTTAATTTTTTATTCCATGGCGTTGATTATAATCGTGATACAGTCATCCATTCCGCAAATAAAAAGTAAAATAACATTTCCAAACTGTGTAAAATCGTTCAGCGGTTATCCGTTTTCTTTAGATGAAGGCGACTTATCATTTGTTGTTTATATGGCATGCATCTCTCAAAAAGTAAAGAGTGACTATGCTCCTTGGAATTCTATAAAAAAGATTAACCAGGAAAAAATGAGAGACACGTTATTTAATCTTATAAAAACGAAAATAGTTAACCAACCACAAATTCAGTCGCGTTTTGATAAGAAGCGTGAATTTGACGCATTAAAAGAACAACGAGAACAACGGGCGCAAAAATCTTCGCATTCAAAATCTGGCATTAAAGCCAATGTTGCATCGTCGCATTTTCGTCCGCTGTTAGTTGACCCTTCTGCATTTATTACATCGACGCCATTACCTGTAACAAAAACATATTGCGACGACTTGAAACGAAACTTGAAAAATGGAAGTAGTTTGCAAACAGAAAAGATATTAGTGTTGCAATCAAAAGTAATACATTTTTCATTGATTATTCAAAAACTTATTCAGGAGGTAATTTCGTCTCAAACAAAAGATAAAACAAAACTTTTATCCAAGAATTATATTCAGAATGCGTGTTGCAACGAACGTGAAGGCGGTGTGACAACATTGGATTATATGATAAGTCATGTTCCTAATATAAAAAATTATTGTGACATGGTGAGCTGTACAAGTGCAATTCTGCTTGACATTTATAGTCTTAGCGAAGCTTCAATTATGCTGGACCCGAGAGACACGCGAAATAATATTCCCGACCTTTCGACGAATTTTGATGAATTCACAATATACAATGCATTCATGACATATTGCAACTATGGAAATGCAAAAGGAGGCGCTAATACAACTTCGTTATCTAGTGACATTCATAAAATTTGCAAATTCAAAAACACGCTTGGAGAGAATCGAGATATTTTTAATATTTTTAAAAGTTCGCAAAATTCGGATATGAGCCACACTGATAAAATAAAGTTGATTGATAAAATTAAAAATGAATTCAACCTGGATTACACAACAAAGGATTTGCAGCATTTATTACAGCTGGTAAATGGTCAAACGATGAAACCAATGAATGAATATCAAGTGGGTGTGGGAACATATAATGAGAATTTGAATCGCATTTTATTGAAGGCGATTGATGATTTGAAAATGAAACCAACAAAGGCAAAAGAGTCCAAGATGTCACCATCAATGGTTTTCCCAGATGAATTTATAGTCGCATTGAAGAATTTTAATGAAAATCGCTCGCAATCATCTTTGAGAGAGTTGCAAATAATAATTGAAAAGAATACAAAAACATTGACCAATGAAGCGGAAAAGTATTTTAATTTCAATACAAGTAAAAAAAGCGCTACATTTCGAAATGCAATATTTCGAACAGCCGAAGAGATAGAAAAAGGCATTTTCAAAAATGGGGGTATAATGCTTTTCAATAAAATGGAAAATACGTTATTAAATGGTGAAAATTCGTTGGAAGTATCAATTGAATTTGTGAGAAATGCAGTAAAAAATATTACACAGGTTTATCCGAATATTATACTCTCTCAAGTTTCCGAGATGGAATCTTTGCCACCGTATATTTCTGGGCAACTTTCTAAAGGTGATTCAGAATCTATAATTAAATTTTCAAATGAGAGAATCACAAATAAATTGGATAATTTTTATAAGATTGGAAATAAAAAATCAATAAATGCAATTTTAAAAAATGTGCAGACATCTACATTATTTTTGAATGAAATTGTTGAAAATACGCCTATTTTTAGTGATGCAAAGCACATTACTGTTTTATTGTACGAGTATTATTTTTTAGTTGCGGTTAATTCATATTTATATTTTTCAGAAATTGCAAAACAAAAACAATTGTCACAGGGAAAGAGCGGCAAAATGGTGGTTGACGTTCAAAAAGAGATTTCTAGAATATTGGAAACTTATTTTTATTTAGTAACCGAAGATAAGAAACTGATAAACAAAGATATTGAAAACATTCGTGAAAATTACTTGCGTTCGATTGATGAAGAGAGAGATGACATTGTTCATAATGTTGAAAAAATGTCGGAAGACCAGAAACAGATTTATTTGATTCATAAAAAATACAAGATGGGAACGCAGTCTATTGGGAAAAATACGGGTTTGCGAATATACAACCCTGATTTTGAAACTGAAGAATTGGCGCGTATTCAGAAAATTAATGGTCGGAAAAAAGAAAGAGGGCTGTCTGCCGTGTCGTCAGACGACCCCGAGGCGCTGGCTCGCGAATATGCGGTGGAAGACGAGGGAGATGCGCCCGACGTTGATGGGGATGATGTCATGAATGAAACACAAGAAGACGACGGTCAAGAAGAATATGCAGCTTCTGCAGCCATGTATCCAGACAGTTATCAAGATGAGGGTGCTGAAGAAGAAGTGCGAGAAGAAGAAGAATAATTTAGAATATTTATTAATGAAAATAAATCAAGAATATTTAAATAATTTAATATTATGTTATATTAATTGTAAATAATATAACATGAAAATAAAATCTAATAGAAAGAGGCGAAATGTAAAAAAGTATAAACACTCGAAGACGTTGAAGGCGTTTAAGAAAAAAAATACAATTCATTATGGTGGTGAGATACCCCCCCACCCTTCTTCACGAAGAATGTCAACTGGTAGTTTAGAACAAACTTCCATCTCTTCTAACTCTACACGTGTGTCTAATTTATTAAATGATAAATATAAATTGTGTAAAGAAAATATTGGCACAAAATACGCGATATACGGTGAAGGAAAAGTTAGACGAGCCATCGTAAATAATGTTAATGTTCTTCAAAGTGGTAATAAAATTTATCTAAAAAATATAGAAGGGAATGATTATACAGTTACTTTAAACTCAAATGATAGAGATGATATTAAAGAAATAACTACCAGTAACCCTTTGAATCATACACAGTATCCAGTTATACTTGTAGATAAGAATGTTCCTTGTCAACCAGTTCAACAATTTGGCGGACTCCTAGAAACCGTTGTTACAGAAAATCAGCCAGTAGTTGTTACAGAAAATCAGCAACTCAAGTATATGCCAGTAACAGAAAATCAGCAACTCAAGGATGTGCCAGTAGTTGTTACAGAAAATCAGCAACTCAAGGATGTTGTTGAGGATGATGAATTATTATTGCCAGACATAGAAGAAGAAAAAAGCCCTTCACTATTAGAGTCAGAGTCAGATGACGAACCTCCTCCTCTGCCAGTAGAAGCACAATTACAAGGTTGTACAAAAAAAAATGAAGTTTTAAAAAAGTATCTTGATTATTATGTCGTGAATGAAAGACAACATTTAATTGCGGAAAATATCAAGCTTCAGGATGAATTAACCCATTTAAAATTTTCTGATGTTGCGCCAGTTGAATACCAGGTGAGAAGTGCCGGAGGTGTTCCATACATTAAAGCGAAAGATATTTACAAACAAATTGATGATGTTATATTAGATAAGGATAATGCGGATGCAACATCAAGATTACAATTAGTTGCAACACTTTTTAAAAAAGAACCATTTTTTCAACCTGCTACAAAGAACTTTTTTTATAAATTTAATGTTTCTCCTTCACCTGACGAAAAACCGTTTGATGCTATAGATTCAAAAGGACAAAAAATTCAAATACCATATCCTGCAGTTTTATTTTTGAGATACCAACTTGGTAAAGGTAAAGGTAATAAACTGATACTTCATGGAATATATGCAGTTACAAGAAGAACAACTTTGCAAAAACGTATCCAACCATATGAAGTGGATTTAAAAGGAATTGTCAAGCTTGAAACCGAAAGTAGTTATGAAAAACGTGAAAAAGAAAAAAAACCTGTGAGTGTTCGTGGGACTCTTCAGTCATTCGATCTTAAAATTGATGGACATGTAACGAACATGATATTTCCAGACCCAGACCAAACTCAAATACAAAGACTGGCTGATGCAATTGAAGCTGAAAAAAAAAGTGTTAGTGGAAACGGAACTGAATATTCTTTATATCGATTTCATATTAATGATATTAATGAACAAAAACTATATAATTTTATCAAAGATGTAACTTCGAATGGTTCTCCTGTGAATAAAATTAACATTGGAGCCAAAATTGGTTCAGTATTAACTGGTGCATCAAAGTCAGTCGCAAAATCGTTTGTGGATGGTGGTAAACGTAAAAATATGAAATATACAATTAATAAAATTAAAAATAGAAAAAAAAGAAACACTAAAAAACATAAAAAATAAGATACTTTTTCCTTTTTCCCTTTTTTTGCATTTTATCTATTGTATTTTTTTTATATACCATGCGGGTGATTCTCTCTTCTTATTCCATGTCGCAATCTTTTGTTTTTCTTCCGACATGTAGTAGTTGCGGTATGCAACGACAGCATCTTCGTGTTTGTACTGGTCGGGCATTGCCTGCGCAAATGGCGTGAGTCGTTGTTCTGGGAAAACGTCGGCATCGGGAATGTGTTCTCGTAAATACTGCGCAACCAAGTAGGATTTGTGAAATTTTGTTTCGGGGTGGTTGTAGCGGAATCGCCATTCCTTGTGCATTTCGTCAACAAGGTCGAGTGTCCAGATAAAGTTTTCGCGCGACGCTCTGCACCAAATGGTGACGGGATGATTTTTGTGAGCCAGCTTGTAGAGCGGTGCATTGATTGTTTCGTCATCCGTTGGAAGAAGAACGCGGCGCGCAGAACACAACATTTGAACGGCTTCAAGTATGATTTTGACAATGTGTTTATCCATCATGAACTTCGCAACTTCTTCGGGAAACAATGACAGAATAAACAGATTCATTACAAACAATTATTCTTCCTCGTCTGATTTTCGAAACGCTGAAAAATATAAATATAAGTATTTAAAAATCAATTTATATTTTTCATTATATATTTTTGTTGTTCAAATAATCTTTTTTAGAATGGGGTTTATTTTATGCATTTTTTTATTTAGATATATTAGCAATATATCCAACCTAAAATAATAATTAATTCATCAATCAATCAATCAGTAAACAAAATTTAGAATGAATAAGATTTTTATTAGAAAAAATATAACCTCATTTTCGATATTATTATTCATTACATTATTTGGGTTAATGGTGTATATAAAGCCGACTTGCGTTTTTAATAAAGATGGAACAATGCGACAATTTGGAATAGGTTATAGAAATAAGACAGTCATACCTATTTGGTTAATAGTAATAATAATGGCATATTTATCATATTTATTTTTATTGTATTTGAATGCTTATACACAGATTTAAACATCTTTAGGAGTTTTACAAGAAAAATATTTATAAAAACCATGAACAAATATAAAAAAAATATAAATAAATATTTTTTTCTAGTATAAGTATATAAAATATAAAATAAAAATGGCAAAATCAAGATGTAAACGCGGTTCACGCAAATGTATTTCAGGTTGTGTTGGAAAACAATCTTATCAAAAAATTAAAAAATGCGCCAAGGGGTATAAAAAATGCGCAGACCAAGCATGTCACAACAAGACCGCAAAACGTGTTCGTCGTGTTGCTACCCCTGTTAAGAGCAGTTATTCGCTTCGTTCTCGAGGACCCAAGAAATAAAAAATAAGTAAATAAATAAGTTTCAATTATATACATGCATATATAAAATAAATGCATGTATTTTATTTAACATTTTTTAAATTAGTATTCAGGAACGTGTCTTTTGAATAAACAGCCGTGTGAACTAACCCCTTCAACGTCGCGGATGACAGTTGCATCCTGGAATAAGCAGTTTGCAACCCAGACCTTCATAATGCAAAAATTCTTTTTTGGCGATATTGTTATCCCATTAATGTGTGACAATATGTTGACATTATCTGACATTGTCTCTCCAACTAGTAAATATGACATTTGTTTCCAGGCACCCGGAACATCTTTATTGATAATTTTATATGAAAAACAGCCACCATTTCGATTTCTCTCGTCTTCCCATATCGGATTAATTCCTTTTCGCATTAAAAACAACATGCAATTTACAATCAATTTTGGTGGCAACATTTCGGTAATTGTTACTGCTTGTTCTAGTGTATTAAACTCAAATATTTTAGTATAACTCTTAATGCTCCAATCTGTATCGTGTGGAAGATGCGCCCAAAGAATCCACGTGTCTGACAAACTATGAGGTGATGAATGGTGTGATGAATTGGAATTGTCTGAGTTGATCACATTTGTTGAGTTTATTCCGCCTTCTTCTTTTGTCGACGACGCCAGTGGGTGTTCTTCGAACGATGTCATATATATAAATATAATAAATATAATCAGTCATTATGTTTATATTGATTTTCAAAAATATTTAATTGTATTATTATTGTTGTTGACATTTTTATACATTTATAATTTCATATTCATTCAAATTCACCAACAGTCCCGACGAATTACCAAGTTTATATGTTGTAATTTCATTTGATATACATGTTAAAGTGTATTCGCAGTCCGGAGTAAAAGTCACAACAGTATATTCCTTCATCATGTACCATGATAAAAATTTATAATCTAATATAATATTTCCCACAATGTTGAAATTATACGGAAATGAAATGTCAATGTCATATGATATACCTTTTAATTCAAGCGAACATATAATCATTCCTGCTGTTGAAATTACATGGTCTTTTGTTGTTATTGAATAGTCGTTTTCTGTAAATTTTCTATACAATTTGGTATAATTTTTATTTTGTCTATTATTATTATTTTCAAAAAGTGTTTGCATTATAAAATCATATGGTTTAAATTGAATTGTATTATTTTGTTTATTGTGATTCATAATAAATAATTCATCTTTTTCATATTTTTTATCTTCTTCTAATTTTACTTCTTCTTGTTGTTGTTCTTGTTGTTGTTCTTGTTGTTGTTCTTGTTGTTGTTCTTGTTGTTGTTCTTGTTGTTGTTCTTGGTGTTGTTCTTCTTGTTGTTCTTGGTGTTGTTCTTCTTGTTGTTCTTGTTGTTGTTCTTGTTGTTGTTCTTGTTGTTGTTCTTGTTGTTGTTCTTGGTTCTCGTCGGCATCTTGAGAATCGCAATTGTCACAGCCATTGAATGAATGCGACTGCTGTGATTCATCATCTTGAGAGTCGCAATAATCATTTGGATTTCCTAAATAATTTGATTTTTCGAATAATTTCATTGTTTTAAATTGTTCATATTTTACTCCATTTTTAATTACTCTAATCTCATAGTTTGTGTAGGATTCGGTGGAATCCATTAATGCGACATCGATGATAGATTCATTCTTATTATTCTTATTATATTTATTTAAAAAATAGGATGTTAATTTATTATATGCACTGTTCATTTTTGTATACATGGATACAGCCTTATAAGTAACTCGAATCATTGTTTCAGGAAAAGCATTACTTTTTACAAAAGAATAAAGCATACAACCTGCTGTTAGCGCAATCATCAACTTGAAGCTTGTTTCAGGACTTATTTCTACACATTCACATTTATTATAATTATAATTTTTTGGAACAAAATCATTGTTGGTTTCGTAATATTGTTGAAATTGAAGAACCATGTATGTATAGTTAATTATATATATCAATATAATATATTAATAAATAAATAAATGTTTATGTAATTTTTTTATTTATTAATATTATTTAATATACTTATTTATAATATTTGTATAAATATTTATGTTACCGGATTAAAAACTCCACACGCTTTTCCGGCGGCAGCGCTTCCGTCAGAACAGCAGCCATATTGTGTTCCGGCGCATCCGCCGACAAGTTTTCCTGGAGCCAATGAAGATTTTGGGTCTAACACAAGGGATGTCCCCGTGGGGCACGGATTCGGAGATGTGCCATCATCACAACAGCCGTATTGCGTTCCGGCGCATCCACCAATATTTTTACAGTTTGTTCCATTCACATCTACTTTCGCAGTTGTGCTGTCATCACAACAGCCGTATTGTGTTCCGGCGCAACCACCAACAATGTCTTTATGATGATGCGGTTTAGGCGATGATGGACAATTTGTACCGTGTAAATTCCTTCTCGCTGTTACTCCATCATCACAACAGCCGAAACGAGTTCCGGCGCATCCGCCAATATGTTCATGATTTTTCCGAGGTTTGCGTTCAGGTCTTAAATCCGATGTCTTTGGGATTCCGAATACAAATACAAGAATTGTAGTAATGTACGTCATTAAAATAAATGGTATAAATACAATAAACCATGAAATAATTCCTAATCCTGATGCACACAACATATTCAACGCAATCGTAAAAATAATCATTACGATAAATTTTAAAAATGCAGTGTTCATTTCGCCTCTAAACATATCAATAAGTATTTGAATGATTGAAAAGGCTAAATATAATGATGCTGGCGGACAAATATATTGGAAAATCATTTTTGTATAGTTGTTGGTTGAATAATTGAATTGATTGTATATTATATATATAATATATAAAATATACACAAATAATAAAAATAAATAAAAAAAAAGTTAAATAATTATCTTAAATTTATAATTAGAATATTAAAATTTAATATTTTTATATTTAGAAATATTTTTTTCTTTAGTGTATATATAACAATATAAAATGGTAAAATCAACTCAACGTCGCGGTCGTGGTCGCGGTCAACGTCGTGGTCGTGGTCGCGGTCGTACTCAACGTCGTCAACGTCGCGGACGTGGACAAAGAGGAGGAGGTAATGAATTGAATTAATGGATTTAATCCACAGTGATAATTAATTAGTCCAATCCAAATTTAATGCGATTTTAATAATAATTTAATATTAAATTATTATTACTATTTTTTTCTGAATTTATTATTGTTTATTTGCGTCTTGTAAATTTTGGTTTTCCATTATTAAATTTACCAACAATTTCTCCAACATCATCGTTTACGCAAGAATAAATGTCACCATTTTCCTCATTTGTTGTATAATATGTAACATTTTTGATTACAATTTCATATACTTCTTCCTCGGCTTCTTCTTCCTCCTCGGCTTCTTCTTCTTCCTCGGCTTCTTCTTCTTCCTCGGCTTCTTCTTCCTCGGCTTCTTCTTCCTCGGCTTCTTCTTCCTCGGCTTCTTCTTCCTTGGCTTCTTCTTCCTCGGCTTCTTCTTTATCTGACTCTTCCTCTGACTCTGACTCTTCCTCTGCTTCTTCTTCCTCGGCTTCTTCTTCCTCGGCTTCTTCTTTCTCTGACTCTTCCTCTGACTCTTCCTCTGCTTCTTCTTCCTCTGACTCTTCCTCTGACTCTTCCTCTGCTTCTTCTTCTTCCTCTGACTCTTCCTCTGACTCTTCCTCTACTTCTTCTTCCTCTGACTCTTCCTCTGATTCTTCCTTTGCTTCTTCTTCCTCATCTTCTTCTTCCTCTGCTTCTTCCTCATCTTCTTCTTCCTCTGCTGCTTCCTCATCTTCTTCTTCCTCTAATTCTGAATCATTTTCAGTTTGTTTTTTATTTATTTTATTTGTTTTTAAAAAATCAGTCAAAGGTGGACTTACTGGATTATCTGATGCCAAAGATTCATGAATATTTAATGTAATTGTTGGTTCGTGTTCCTCTTCTTCTTCTTGTTCTTCCTGTTTCAACATTTTAACCTGCAATGAAAGTTCCGAATTTTTATTATACAATTCTTTGATAAACGGAATTTGAAGTAATGCATCATGAGTAGATTTATATAATTCATAATCTTTAAATATGTCATCAAATGACATTTTCAAATTATTTTGAATAGATTTTGTGACATCTTTTAAAACAGATGTAATGTCAAATTTAATTCCGCGAATGTCAATAACGCTATTGATACCATCATCGGTTTTTATGTCTTCTTGGGTTTCGGTTTCTTTATTACTTTGATTTTCCATTTTCGGTTTCGGTTTCGGTTTCGGTTGGTTCCGTGTGTCGTTTCGTTATATGTAATATAAATATTCGTTTAATATGATTTAGAAAATATTTAATGTAGTATATATATATTGATAGCGAAATCAAGATAAATATATAATGAACTGTAAGGACCAAGCAGATTTGAATACCAGACTAATGGATACAGTAAAACAAAAATTGGAATACAGACGAAAACAGCAAATTCAATTTATTGTGTCTCAAACAAATTACGATGAATGCGAAGCGCTTCAAAAACTAGAATCATGTAGCAATGATGTTGTGAAAGTTGTGAGCGATTACCTAGGCATTACGCCAAAGGAAGACAACAACTTGAAGAAAACAAAAAATCAAAAAGTATATTCTGTGATTAGAGAGATTATGGACAAGGGGTCAAATAACCACCGAATGCAACAAGAAAAAGCTAAAAAAATTGAAGAGATGAAAGAGATGAATGAATTAATAAAGCACAAACAAGCGTGTGCCGCAGCTGTTATTGCCGCAAAAAAAGAACAACCATGCAATGACCTGGAAAATTGCAACGAAAAGTGTATTGGTTGTAATGACATTAATTGTGAAAATTATGAGAATTGTATAAAGAATAAAAATATGAGTCTAAAAGAAAAAATTGACTGAAACTGCCATACACACAAACACACATTTTAACATTTTACATATTATTTTACACCAAATACTTCGTTGATAATATTCGTCTTATTTGATTTTTTTTTCAATTGATTTTTACGAATATTATTGTTTTGAATAATTTTATTTCCAACCAGAAAGTCGTTATTATCTTCATAAAGTTCGGGCAAAATGTGAGTAAGCGGTTTATTTACCATGTATATGAGCTGTTCGCTTTTAAATAATTTGCGATATTCTATAATGCTAAGATTGCCGTAAAACTTATTCAATAAATAGTAAGGATTCGGAGCCGGTTTAATGCTCTTATCATAGTTGTATATGGGACCATACATGGAATTTAATAAATGATAGCGTTCAAACTTGGTCGATGTGTCAATGTTTTCATTCATAAGAAAGGCAACAGCACACTCCGGGTGACAAAAACATCCGTAAACATTACAAGTATCTTTGACAATCGACTTGGGAATATAAATTGCAGGTGTGTCAAAATCACATGTGCACCAAAAACATGCAGAACGATGTGAACTAATTATTTGAAATGTATCATTTTTGTTATAACTTATTTTAAGTTGTGATATTTTTTTCCAAATGTCTTTCATAGTCGCATTATTGTCAGAATCTGCCGAATCGTCTTGTTGATAATTGTGTTTATGTTTATCCTTCCAGTCAGAAAATAATTGTGATGATGATGCATCACATGTTGAAGCAGTTTTGGAAAATGTGGAAGGGTCATAAAGTGTAACCCTGTTAATATTAATGTTAGCGTTATCATTATCAGGCTCATAAGCGCCTGCCGACCTTTTCGGAGAATTTGAATCGTCAACCGAATCCGTTGAGTCAGTATAATTACAAACCTCTGACCCACATACGTTTTGGTCATTATAGCACATGATTTCATTCTCATGTTTAACCACCGCTGAATCTGAGCCTATTATAATGCTTGCATTGTTTGCATTTAAATCCGATATTACACATTTTAAATGTAAGATGATGTTGGGAAGCTCTGGGACATTGTTATTATTCACAAGATTTTCTTGTATTATTTTACCACCCCTCGGCTTTCTTCCTCTTTTTTTGTGAACAACGACAGGGGGAACACAAGGGTCTGTATTTACATCATTATTAATGGTAGAAGAAACAATAGTATTTACATTATTTACATTTGCCATTTCAGGTTTAATAAGTTTCTTTCTTCCCCTCTTTTTTTTTTCAACTACTGGTGGTGCCGTGTCAACAGTTACAACAACATTTTCATAAACTGTTTCAGCAACGGAATGAGAGTATACAGGATGAACAAGGGGAACAATAGGAACTAGGGGAAGAATGGCATCGTTTTTATCAATAATTTTTTTATTTTTCATTATATTTATTTACAATTCTTTATAATATATTAATCTATGGTTTATATTGTTTTGATATATTTTATAACAACAATGAATTTATTTATATTTTGCATTACACTGCACTTTATCCAAAGTGGAATCAGGGTTTACAATTCCATACGGGTCTTGAATACTTAAACACCACGTTTGCGGGTATCCATTTTTTATGCAACTTTCATAATTTACGTCTGATGAGCCTTGATATGATTCCACAAACGACTCTTTAATTATTTGTTTATTTTTATATATGTAATAAATAAGTGCTTCTAAAATAACAAACATGATGAAAAATACAATTACCAGTTTATTCATTGTAAATTTGTAAAAAGTATAAATATAAATAATATATAAATAATATATAAATAATATAATAATATATTTTATTTTATTTTACATCATTGATTTGCATTAAAATTGATTTTAAAATTGAAATATTGTATATTTCTAACTATGGCTGTTTATAATCAAACAAATTAGTGATTATGAAAAAAATTAAAATAAAACCAAAACCAAAGAGCGTTTCGCTGAACGAGTCTGAAACAACAACAACAACATCAACAAGTGCAATAAGTGAAACAAACGGCCACGATGATAATTCATGGGAAATAAAAGAATTAAAAGATGACATTTTTAATTTAAAAAAAGAGTTGATTGAATTAAAAACACAGTTTGATATTTTCAAGCAGCAACAGTCGCAGCAACAGTCGCAGCAACAGTCGCAGCATTTTTGCAGTTGCGATTTTATAGAATGGGTAAACACGCTCGAAATAACTCCCGCAGATTTAGAAAGATTATTTAATTCAAAAGACATTTGTGACTGGGCATGCAATCTCATTATAAACAACTTGAATAAAAAATCATTTGAGCACGTTCCAATTTGTTCAATAAAAGGGTCAAAAAATGACATTTTAATATATAGTTCTAACCGTTGGATGAAACCGACGGATGAAGAATTGTCACATCAATTTGTCAACAAACTGTTCAAGAAATTACTAAGGAGTTTCACAGATTGGAAAAATGAAAATTATAAATTAATCATAATGAATGATAAAATTGGAACAATATACCACACGAACAATGCTCGAATTCTAAGTTTTAACGAAAATACCGTAAAGTTAAAACATAAATTGTTTCATGCTCTAAATATATAAATAACACCCCCCCCTTGACTCATCCTCTTTACTAGAATCCAGGATTGTCAGTAAAAACTTCTATCGGAGAACTGCTTGAAACTTCAGACTGGAATTGTAGTAGCAAATAGTAACCGATAATGCAGCTCGCATAAACAACTACAGTGTCGCGCATCAAATATTTAAGAGGTCTAGGCTCTTCCACAGAAAATCGCATTTCTAAAAACTTTGCTAAAAAAAACACGGTAGATATAACACACCCGACTACAAAAATATTATCCATTTTTGCTTTTATACTCTATAAATTCATATATTAATTACTTTTTTTACGAATCAAATGAAAATACATCAACATCTAAATCTCCAAGACTTACAGGGTCACCAATGCGCAACGTGTCATCAGTTTCGCCTTCGTCATCGTCATAGCCACTATCTTCTTCTTCTTTTCGTTTTGCAAAATTTCGAATGCTTATTTCTTCCAATCTTTCTAAAGTTTTGGGCGCATTCACAAATTCTTCTGCTTGTTCCGATTCAGACCCCAAAACTCTCACTCTGTCAATGTCGTCGAATGTGATTGTTTGACGTTTTGTCACATTATCATTATTATTATTTTCGGCACTAGCGGCAGCCTCTTCTTGCTGTAGTGATTCTTCTTGTTGAAGCGCTGCTGCTGCTTCTTCTTCTTCTTCTTCGACTACTACAGGGTCCTGTGATATAATTTCTTCCGTGTCGACTACTTCGGTGTCTTCTTCAATGAATTCGTCTTCCATGTACACCTTTAACAGATGCTCAATTGGAATGCTTTCGCGCACCGTGTTAAGAATACATTCTTTTATTATGAGCTCGAGCTGACGATTGTGTTTTTGGATTTGCAAATGCTGTTTGCTCTTTTCAAATAGAAACACATTCGAATACATTTTTCTAGCGACATTTACATAAACCTTGTGAATAAAATCAGCCAATTTGGGTATTGCAATGTCAATTTTTTTTTGTTTACTTCCGGCTCGCATGCATGTCAACATTTTAAGTTGAATAATGTGAACACACGTAATCAACTCTTCAATATGACCACAACCACTTCGTTCCACAATGCGCGTTGCCTCTTGTTCTATGATTGCAACATTCCATTTCGGCACGCGCATTAAAAAGTTTTGAAATGTCATCAGATATTTGGGAGCCTCATCATTTTCAATGCACAATTTCCAAGCTTCATCAAAAATAGACTTTAAACCATACACAATGTGCGGTGTTAAAATGTTTATAAGACGGGCGCAAAATTCATTTCGCGACTCTTGCAAGTTTCCAAGAACAAAGTCATCCATTTTCAGAATATTTAAATTACTTACTTTACATGAACGATATATTTTCTAAAGTCAAATCGCTACGAAATATTAAAAAATATAAAATAAATAACATTAATAATTTTTCATTTCTAAATTCTCTCTTTATTTTTTGAAATGTAATTAAATATTCATATTTTTTAAGGTCGTCAATTTTAGAATTATGCTCAATATAGTAAAGCAAATCAACGCTGCAAAATGCCTTATTGTATACTTTCGTAATCAATAACATGCATTCTGAAATTATCTGTTTTTTATTGTGAGGTTGACTACTTATTTTTTTTATTTTTTCGCCATCATCTGAGCAAGTGTCATGATACTTTTTTATTAATCCTGATAAAGCTGTTTTTAAATATAATCTGCGCGTTGCATCAGAATCTTTAAAAGTGTAGACATTATTCAAGTTATATGTGTGTAGATTTGTCACACAGTTATTAATTATTGGTTCGGGGACATATATTTCGCAAAACCTTGACAATATTGGTTTAAGCAATTTATATTTATCTTCAACAATGATGAAAAATCGGGTAGAACGACTAAATAGCTCAATGCATCGTCTTAAAGCGGATTGGGCGTCAATTGTGAGTTTGTCTGCATTTAGAAGAACAACTGTTTTGAATATCTCTCCATCTTTCAAATCTACATTTGTTTTTGAAAAGAATTTCAACTCTTCTCGAATAAATCGAATGCCTTTCCCGTGAGCGCAATTCACATTCATGACATAATTTTGCATTGCCGACTTATTTCCACTGTATATGTTATTAATAAAATCGGTTACAAGAACATTTTTTCCGCACCCAGATGAACCGTGGAATATAATATTGGGAATTTTTTTTTGTTTTATAAAGTAATCTAATTTATCTTTGATATCGCAATGAATTTTCAATTTTTTTTGTTCAGAATTTGCATTCGGATTTATCGTATTTGTCGCATTTGTCGCATTCATAATGTATATAATAATAAATATTTGAAAAGTAATATTTAATATTATTAAGTAATTAATTATTATATTGTTATATGAATAAATACTTTTACCAGATGCTTTTAACAAATACTTTCAATGTTTTTTCAACACATAGGACAAATTACGCGAATATTTCGTCGGAATTATATGTTCTCTGCAGACCGGTTTTCCTAACAAAAATGTGAGATAGTTGAAACGTTTTCCATATTCAAACTTCTTCTCTCCATAGTATAACACGAATCCAATGATGCCAATACATATTAACAGGTAACCTAAAAGATTATCAATCTGAGTATACTTTTCTTTTAATTTCTTATCAGTAGTATTTGTCATTTCATTGATAATAACAAATTTTATGCACAAAACAATGAAAAATAGTAAGAAGAAATTTTTATCCATTCGCGTTAAAATGATAAAGAGACAATACAAGGCAATCGCTTTATAAAATACAACGCTGGTTATTTTGGAAGATTTTTCTGAAGTTAGCACAATTGCGAAAAATAAAATAAAAAATGCGAGAAAATGCTTGTAGTAAATATTTTCTGTGAAAAGTCTTTGAACTTGACACGGAAACAGCGGCGCAACAAAATTTCCACCTAAAGTCACAAAAAAAATAAAAAGAGGATTTATTATATTTGAATCTAAATTTAACGCATTCATTTTTTATAATACTAATAATTTAATATAATATATTAATATATATTAATATAAATATTACAACATGGCAGAAGCTCAATCAGAATTTCCTTGGAGTGAACCACTATTTCCAATTTTTAATGAATTGGTAGAAAAAGGTAAACAAATATTTCATGATAGTGATGGTACAGCACTAATAAATTTTGGTACACCAAGTGAAATAATTTTATATTTGACTGCAAGAGAAGTGGTGGGGACTAATGTGTCTCCGCCAAATGATTTTTTACTATGCGTAGTTCTTGGAAATGATTTACTTCAATGCATCAGTGAAGAAGATGAAGAACCAAGTTGGAAAATATTTATAAATGATTCTACATATTTTGATACTGGTGATATTGCCAGTGCTGTTGCTTCTTATGATTATCGTGGTTATGATGCTAATGCATTCACAAAAGTTGAATTGGTCAAAAAATTATTCATAATGCTAAATAATGTAAAAAAATTAAGTAGTGTTAATTTTGTTAATATCTTGTTGGGAATTCAACAAATAACTTCATCTGGAATATTCAATAACATTAGAGATATTTCAAAAGGTACAATGCTTTCAAAATATAAAGAATCAACGAATAAATCAAGACTAGCAATCTTATTTGATTATATTTCATTATTTTCAAATCAAATTGTTTATAAAATAGATTATAATGCTATCCAAACTTCTGCCGATGATAAATTTGTTATACATGCAGAAATATCAACATCTTTTGATGTATTTGCAAGAGATGGTAAATTCAGGTTACCTTTTGATACAATATTAAAATATTTATTAAATTTAACTAAATCAGAAAGTCCAGGGCTTGTAATTGATAGAACATCAATTGTTACATTTTTCGATATATTGGAATTTTGCTATCAAATTATTATTGAAAATTTATCAAATGTTCATGTAATTACTAGAAATAATCAAATTAATTATAATGAATTTTTGGAAGCGATGACTCATGCTATGACTGATGCCAATGGAGCTGGCGAAAATGGTTTCAGAGTTGAAAACATAAATGCTATACTTGCTCGTAAACGAGCTGATTTTCGTGAAGCCGCTGCCGCCCAAGCCGCTGCCGCCCAAGCCGCTGCCGCCCAAGCCGCTGCCGCCCAAGCCGCTGCCGCCGCAACAAACCAATCAGAAAAAGTGCAACTAAATATGGCAGCTCGTTTGGCAGCTCGTGGATTAATAGGAGGAAAACGAAAAAAAGCTTCACGTTTACGTTCTTCAAAAAAGCACTCCTTGCGTAGAAATAAATCGCGTAGAAATAAATCGCGTCGTAAAAATAAATCGCGTAGAAATAAATAATTAAAAAACTAAAAATTGGTTACTGCGTCGGTATAAACTCCCAATTGAGTTCAAAGCATATTTTTTTCCATATTTCATCTTGCTCGATTTGTTTTTCTCTGTCTTTAAGCAGGGGGAAATAAGGAAGGAATTGCGTTTGTCCGATTAATTCGCACAGTTTGTAAATGGTATAATAATAGTTTAAAAAATTGACGCGGTCATCTGGGCAAAACTTGGCATAAGGTCCCTGGATTTCCATAAAGAGATTGCACAACAGTTCTTCCAAATTGGGCGTCATTGTCGGTGGTTTAATGCCGAGTTTATCTTTTATGAAAGGAATGTGTTCATAAAATTTATTATAACCGAGTTTTTTTAGAATATCTTTTGCTTTTGAATTTGTAAACTTGGAGAGACTTATTCTCTCCTTTTTAATTTGCAACTTGATATTATCAATAACTTCAGGTGGAATTTGTGTAGTTTCTTTTGCTTGAAACTGCGCCATAATCTCTTTGAAATGATTGATGCGCTTGTACGCATAAAAACATGCCTCTTTGGGCGGCTCTTTATATGAAGGTTTTTCATTTTCAATCAAGTATACAACATACTTGGAACAGTTGTTGCACACGAGAATACCTTCGTGCTCCACCGGAATAAGTTCACCGGTTTTGCAATGCTGGCAAGTGCCGGTTTGAAATGCGAAATCATTTACATTAATAAATGACTGGTCAATATTTGATAAGAATTTTTTCACATTATTGTCATTCATTGATGTCAATTCATTAACACGTTCTGTAGAATTATCGATTTTGAAAAATGAATTTAAAATCTTCGTCTTGTTATTTCCTGTCGAAATTTCCTTTTTATTTTCAAAATAATCGAAAATATACCTAGAATTATTTAAATAATATTGTTTTACATTGGTTCGGTGCGTTCGAAGTTCGATTTTAATTTCAGAAATTCGGTCTTGCATTTCAAGTTGTTTTTCAATTCCAGGGGAACCAAGGTTCCCCTCTGACCCCTCCTTGATTGGCGAGGCAGGGGAACCAAGGTTCCCCTCTGACCCCTCCTTGATAGGCGAGGACCCCTCCTTGATTGGCGAGGCAGGGGAACAACCAAGGTTCCCCTCTGACCCCTCCTTGATATGCAAGGGATTAAAAGGGACAGCATGTCCCTTTACAGCATGTCCCTTTACAGCATGTCCCTTTGCAGCATGTCCCTTTGTTTCAAGCAGTATTTTTTGAAGGGTTTTTTTTTCATTTAAAAGATTAGGAATAATAACATTTTCGATATTTGAAAAATATAATTGCATTTCTCTGTGTCGGTTATCTAGTGTAGTAATGCTTTTGTCATCCACTATGATTTTTTTATTTGTTTTATATTTAAACGATGGCATATGAAAAAAAATAAAACTTTCCCAAAAAAATAATATTATTAATATTATGATATATAATATAATATTAATAAAAACTTTAATAAGAAATTTGTATATATATTCTAATATTCTAAATTTTAGAAGAAAAATACTTGACTTTTATTATATTTTATTATTAAAATCGGCAAATGTCTAGTAAGATTTTCTCATTTAACCATAACATAACAAACTTTATTTAGTTACTTATTTTTCATAATTAATTTCATAAATAAAAAATAAAAAAATATAATGGTTGACAAATGTGGCGATAATATTAACTCTAATGACATTAATGACATTAATTTTGAACCCAACATTGTGAATGCCAATGAAAATAAATATGATGAAATGAATATATTAATAAAACATTTAGAAAATAACTGGACAATTAAAAAAAATATACATCATTGCGGCAAAAATGTAAAAGAATACATTTTAAAGAAAAATTCAGGACGAGATGTCAAAATGAAACTAATAAGATCAAATAATTTTGAAACAATAACAATAACAAGTGAAGAAGAATGCAAAAATAGTGAATCAGAATCAAGCGAAAGTTATGAAAATAAACATAGACATAAATGGAATGTGAAATTATCCGATAATTGTTTAAGGAATTTTATATACAATGCTTTAGAAAATGAATGGAAATTAAAAAAAACAGGCAATAAATATTTTTGTTCTAAGCGACACAAGGGCGACAAGCGTGTATACGAAGCTGGTTATTTGAAAGAATTTTTATTAGATAATTTTAGATTTTAACAATTTTTTATATTCTATTTTTTTTGATTTTGTTGTTGATAATTGTATAATTTTATAATAATTGTTTAGGTGGTTTTGAATGCAGGGATTTTTCTATAAGTATTTGAGTAATTTCATTATTCGAATTAAATTAAATAATTAATTTAATTTAATTAACCAAAAACGTAAAATTTTTTTCTTTAGCAATATTATAACATATAAAATGGCAGGAGGATTAATGCAACTTGTAGCCTATGGCGCCCAGGATGTCTATCTGACGGGAAACCCTCAGATTACTTTCTGGAAAGTATCTTACAAACGTCACACCAACTTTGCAATGGAGTCTATTGAACAGACTTTTAACGGACAGGCCGATTTCGGTCGTCGCGTGACTTGCACTATTAGCCGCAACGGCGATCTTGCATACCGCACTTACCTTCAGGTCACTCTCCCTGAAATCAACCAGAGCATGAGGAATGCAATTACCTCAAGCGTAGGCGGCTTAAATACCACCGGTGTTTATGCCCGTTGGCTCGATTTCCCCGGTGAGCAGCTTATTTCTCAGGTTGAAGTTGAAATCGGTGGTCAGCGCATTGATCGCCAGTATGGTGACTGGATGCACATCTGGAACAACCTCACTCTTCCTGTTGACCAGACCACAGGTTACTACGGAATGGTTGGAAACACCACCGAACTTACCTTTATCACCGACCCCTCATTCAATGACGTTGACGGTCCTTGCCAGAGCACTGCTCCTCGCCAGGTTTGCGCTCCCCGCAACGCCCTCCCTGAAACTACCCTCTATGTGCCCTTTCAGTTCTGGTACTGCCGCAACCCCGGTCTTGCCCTGCCACTCATCGCCCTCCAGTATCACGAAGTCAGGATTAACCTCGATATTCGCCCCATTGACGAGTGTCTGTGGGCTGTTGGCTCTTTGAACACCGGCAACTGCGCAGACAATGGTGGTCGTGTTACTGCCGCTTACAATCAGTCTCTCGTTGCCGCGTCCTTGTACGTTGACTACGTGTTTTTGGACACTGATGAGCGCAGGCGCATGGCTCAGAACCCCCACGAGTACCTCATCGAACAGCTGCAATTCACCGGTGATGAATCCGTCGGCTCTTCTTCCAACAAGATTAAGCTCAACTTTAATCACCCCGTGAAAGAACTCATTTGGATTGTTCAGCCAGATCAGAACGTTGACTACTGTTCATCCCTGGATTGCAATCAGCTTCTCTACCGTCTTCTCGGTGCTCAGCCCTTCAACTACACCGACGCTGTCGACGCTCTTCCCAACGCAATTCACGCATTCGGAGGCCCTGAAGCTGTCGACCAGTACATTGATGCTTCCGGTCTCTTCTATGATGCCGGTGCAGTTGATGAGGCAGCTGGTAGTCTTGACCAGTGGTGGACTGCTTCTAATGGAGCAGCAACAAACGTCCACGGCGGTGCTTACAACGAGGCAAACTTCGCTCAGGGTGTTGGCGCCTTCAACAGCATCGCCGGCTCTCCCGGCTCTGCCCCCCACACTTACGGCAACTCCGGTGTGTCTGATGCCGGCACCTTTGTTATGTCCGAGACCTCTCTTCCCCTGCATTGCTGGGGTCAGAACCCCGTCGTGACTGCCAAACTCCAGCTCAACGGCCAGGACCGCTTCTCTGAGCGTGAAGGAACTTACTTCGACCTCGTTCAGCCCTACCAGCACCACACCCGCACTCCCGACACCGGTATCAACGTGTACTCATTCGCGTTGAGGCCTGAAGAGCACCAGCCAAGCGGGAGTTGCAACTTCTCCCGCATTGATAACGCGACCCTTCAGCTTGTTCTTTCCAACGCCACCGTTGAAGGAACCAAGACTGCCAAAGTTCGTGTTTATGCCACAAACTACAACGTTCTCCGTATCATGAGTGGTATGGGCGGCCTTGCTTACAGCAATTAAACAGTTTATCTGTATTACATTTACAGTTAATTTTATTTTAATTATTTAATATGATTATACATTTAATTATATTAAATAAAAATTGAAAAATCAATATAAAGACAAAAGGTTGTAAGACATATATAAACACCCATTCAATCAACATGGATATAGTAAAAGCATTCAACTCAAACGACTTACACACAGAAATCATTATAAAAGGGACAGTAAATGACCCACTCTTTCGAGCAAGTGATATTGGAGTAGTTCTTGAATTGAGTAATATAAGAATGTCAATTACAGATTTTGACGAATCTGAAAAGGTAGTAAGTACTGCTGACACCCTTGGCGGCACTCAAGAAGTGACATTTTTAACCGAAAAATTTAAAATGCATGTGAAATATATCAAATATTTTGAAAATGTTACAAAGATTTTCAAAATATTAAAATAATAAATTAGTAGATTAGTAGATTAGTTTAATATCGTTTCCTACCGTATTTCCTACCGGATTTCCTACCGGATTTCCTACCGGATTTCCTACTGGATTTCCTACTGGATTTTCTACCGGATTTCCTACCTGATTTCCTACCTGATTTCCTACTATTTTTTGATTTATTCCCCCCTAAAGCTTTTGATACAGTGTCGTTTAGGCGGCTTGAAACATGTGGTTCTGGTACTTCTATTTTTTCATCATCCGGATCAATCGGAACATAATCACCTCTTCGTACTTCACGATCATCTAAATTATCCGCCAATTCTGCGGGTCCAGCAACAAAAGTGGCAAAACGCGCATCGGCAACAGGATCCTTAACTGCAACAGGAGCAGTAACTGCAACAGCAGCCTTATGTTTAATAATCCTATCTTTCACGTCTTGATGCAATCTAAGGGGAAGTTCTGACATTTGTAAATATTCATCCATTCTTGACTTGTGGCGTCTCAAGCCACTATCAGTAGAAAACAAGGATTCGCACCCTTCACAATTAAAAGACATAATATATATAAATAATAATATTATTATTTATATATTTATTATTATGTCCACCTCGATCCTCCTAAAAATCACCAAATTATTCTAAAGATTTGTTTGTAGAATGCAAACATACGTCATAATCTTCAAAAATGGATTTCGTCATTCCGTCAATTTCAGGACCAGTAGACCAGTCATTTTCTAGCTCGGAACGGGACGTTGACAATGACAACTGCTCTCGAATGCTCTCATCCACATTCTCCATGAACCAGTCTTTTAATTCATTATACGCTTTCCAGTATTTAACATAACCACCCATAACCAACAATTTCAACGCATTTTTTATATATGTTTCATCAATTGTTTCATCGGCAACAGCAGCAACATGAACCGTCGAATGTAATAGTTCCTCATAATTTAATTCCTTGTCGAATTCTCCTAAAAATCGGGCAATCAATCTTGTGTCAGTGTAACCCTGGCAGTGTCCACCAAATGCAAAATAATATTCAAATTCCGAACGATGAACCTGTTTAATCGGGCGCTCCAACAATACAAGAAACGACTTCCCAAAAATTGATACATTTATTTCTGCAACACGGATATACGTTTCTGCATGACGATTATATTCTTCTTTCCAAATGACTGCAGTTTCAGTATTAATATTTTCGCAAAACTGTTTTGAAAATGCATCACTCACAGTGTGAATCATGTATCCTCTATCAACATAATATTTTTTATGAAGTTCTTTGAATTTATTTACAACATCACCTTTTGTAATTTTTTGAGCTGGTGTAGTAGTAGTAGCCAGCAATGGTTTTGATTCGGAATCGTCAGAGCTCATTGTGTATGGGTTTTGGAGTACTTGTATTTGTGTTCCTATGCTATATTAATTATGTCCAACTCTTTATATGGGTTGCATTTATTATTTATGCACACACACGATGTGATGACAACGTGTCATGCAGAAGAAAACAGTTTGTTCATGTTATCCGCTTCGACTTTATTGGTAGAAGGTAAAAACAATTTTTTAATCAAGTCGTCATCTCGAAAACGAATGGTATAATCTTGCTGAATGCTGTTTCTTCCGACACGCCCCATTGCCTGAATTGTTTTTTCTTGCGTCATATCGTATAAATCGCGGCTAATGTACCCGTGACAAAACTGATAATTTGTGCCATAAATATAGTCAGAAGATGCAATAATTAAAAACAGTTTTTGGTCTTGTGCGAGCTCTTTTATAATTTCATTATATTTTGCATTTTTGTGGTCTGTGATTGCACCGATACCCATTAAAAGCAGAATTTTCCAGTGAGGTTCAATTGACAGCAACATGATTTTTTCCACATATGTGTCTTCAATATCGCATGACCATGGTTTGTTATTTTGACTTTGACTTCCTCCATTCGCAGTTGCATCGTCGTGCCATCTTTTCAAATGAGCGGGTCGATTCGGTACGAATAAATCATTGAGCGCTGCCCGCTTCACTTGCTCGTTCAGTGTTTGCAACTTATTATTTAATTCTCTGATTTCACCAGCATCCATTTTTTTATCAAAAAACTTGGTTGATTTCTTTTCTGTTTTTTTTGAGCCACCTCCATCTCCTCCACCCACAGCCGCTCCAGCTGTTTTTTTTTCCGCATCATTCAACAAATCTTCAATACGTTTTTCGACACATTCAATTTGTTCACATAATTTATTATTATGTTGGATTGTGCCCATAATGTCGTCAATGAGCTGCGCCGGTATTTGCGCAGTTTGAAGGCAAAAACTCGCTATTTTTTCAACATCATTTGTCAAGAAAATAGTGGGTCCGTCAGTAAGCGTGTGTGCATCTGATGTGGTTACATATCCGGTGGATTCATATAAATTGTCAGCACCTTCACCGGAATGAAAATGCTCGTATATTTGTTTCCAAACAGCAGGCTCCTGTTTAATATTTTTTAGAAGAATTAAATAATAAATTTTAATACTAATTAATGTAATTTCCTGAAAAGAAGAAAAATATCTTGAAATGCTGTATCGTGAATTTGAATATAGTTCATTTTTATTAACATACGAAATGAATTCGCTTATTTTATTTATTCCAAAATATCGCAGCAGCGTTTTATTTTTTTCACAATGAGAAACGCTGATTAGTGCGTCAGAATATTCAGAAAAGAGCGTGTGCGGAAGTTGAACGCATCCACCCTTGTTTACAATTGGAATTGATTTGCAGCAATCGTGACTTACAATGTTAAAAACCTCACCGTTTGTAAACCGAGTTTTGAAATCTGCGATTGTCATTTGCAATTCCCTTTCATGTGGAAGCGTTGCAGATGAAAGGATTACATTGGGGATAATATTCTGTTTCCAATTTTTATGAATAAGTTCATGGTATTCGTGCGTTTGATTGTCCATTGTAATTGTCGGTTCATCCCAAAACAATATAATGTCTTCTGCTTTATTGAATGCCTTCATATAAAACATTGCGTGCAAATAGGATTGAATGTCGCTAATAATGATTTCAACATTATCTCCAACACTGTTGTCGACTTTTCGTATTCCGCCGGTTTTCCAGTCTCTTGTCGCCTCCTTCACGGCGAAATAATGCAGTCGTATATCGTCAACGCTTCTGCAGCCGAATGCGAATGCAATCCGTTTTTGAATTGATATTGCCGATTTAGCTAGTGCGAGTCCAACGTGGCGTGCCGCGCACACGAATATTATTTTATGTTTTTCGGATAGACCAATTGGTGTAAGCGTTTTTCCGGTTCCTGTTGGTGCAATGTATAAAATCAGCTTTGGATTCGGCAATTTGCAATACGTAAATATTTGTTTTTGATGTTCATATAATCCAACGTCTTGATATTTCGTGCACAAGTGATTTTTTTCAAGATAGCATTCAGAATATTTTATAAAATGAAACACGTCTAGGTCGTCCTCATATAGTTCAAGTAAATGTTTTACAAATGCAACTACATGCATGTTTACGTGGTCAATGTTATTTTTCAAATTCACCATTAATGCATAATAATAAGACATCCAACTACAGCTTACAATGTCATTTCCATTATCTTCATCATCGTCACTATCACTATTGCTGCTGCTATTGTCACTTTTACTGCTCACAGCAGTTTTATCTTGCGTCTCTTGCTTATATTTATTCCACATTGCTTTCTTGTCTAATAAAAGTTTGCATATTTTTAAAATAGTGAATTCATAAACCGTTTTTATGTTTATTCCATCTTCATTATTTTTAATTCGAATTGCGTCTATTTTTTTTATAGAACCTTGTCCTTGTTTTGTACTTTTACTTTTTATATCCGTCATAGTTGCCGAATGACATACGGATACAGAGGATACAGTTGGTATTTTATACTTTTTAATCATTTCATTTACAATTTCTTCAAAATATTTTTTATATAAATGCGAGTGCATTTCTTCATAGGAAGATGTTTTTAAAACTCCAATCATTGAAACATTTTTATTATATTTTTTTTGAACATCATGATAACTATCTTTGATTAATTTTATTATCGTCAACTCATCGGGAGTGACAGGAATTTCCATGTTATTCCATTCTGATTTTGTTAATTTTCCTTGAGAAAATGTTTGATTTTGAGTTTGCATATTTAACAATATTACGATGGTTACAGTACTAATATAAATATGTAAACGTATATTTATATTATTAGCATATATAATATATGGTTAACCAACATGATTAATATCAATAATGCCGATAATGCCGATAATGCCGATAATAATATTGTAAAATATAAAATGTATATTCTAGAAGGGGTTGGGTGGGTTGGAAGTATTTTAGTTCTGATACCATATGTTGTTAATATTTCAAAAACAAACGATTTTATTTTAAACACGATGGGTGCGTCTGGATTACTTGTCGTGTGTGTTGCATCAAAACAATATCAGTCAATTGTTATTAATGCTGCATGGATTATTGGAGGCATTTATAAATATTTTTTTTCATGAGTATCGTTATTTTTAATGGATTTATTTATGTAAAGAAAAAATAGATACCGGCAACAGGTTTCGATCCTGTGACCTTCCGCTTATAAGGCGATAACCATCTTCAAATTCGGACTCTTTCGAGTCTTGTTGGATAGATGACGGTGTTTTGAGATGCTCTGCCGCTGAGCTATACCGGTTTATTTAAAGTTGTGTCTAATGTAGACGAGCACCGCTTCTGTAAAGGGGCGAAGTGTAATGATACCGGCAACTCGTTTCGATCGAGTGACCTCAGGGTTATGAGCCCTGCGCGCTGCCTCTGCGCCATGCCGGTTTAAAGTTGTGTCTAATGTAGACGAGCACCGCTTCTGTAAAGGGGCGAAGTGTAATGATACCGGCAACTCGTTTCGATCGAGTGACCTCAGGGTTATGAGCCCTGCGCGCTGCCTCTGCGCCATGC
>Ga0214919_10000331_pt1 | contig 81412 bp, 74 predicted proteins | sample LL1503_MetaG_FD_177994 | JGI IMG/M metagenome (GOLD analysis project Ga0214919, IMG submission 177994) | Freshwater microbial communities from Lake Lanier, Atlanta, Georgia, United States - LL-1503 | ecosystem: Environmental > Aquatic > Freshwater > Lake | place: USA: Georgia | collected... | reverse complement strand
GACCTGCACGCTTCAAAAGCCTACCGCGCTCACCTGATCACCGTGCAAACTCAAAGGGCGGTGAAACAGGCGAACGGATGACCGCAAAAGACACTTTCAAAACCATCGACGAACTTGCCCAGGCCCTAAAAGGCGTGGGCTATTTCGCGGAACGGCGGCTTATCACCGCCGTTTTTTTGAGCCTCAAATTAGAACGTCCGCTTCTACTGGAAGGTGAGCCGGGCGTTGGGAAAACTGAGCTGGCCAAAGCCTTGGCCAAGGTATTAGGGCGACCGCTCATCCGTTTGCAATGCTACGACGGGATGGAGCAGCGCGAGGCATTGTACGAATGGAACCATGCTGCGCAGCTGTTGCACATGCGCGCAGCAGCTTCCCAGCCAGGTTCAAGCGGCACGCCCCAAGACATTGAACGAGAGGTGTATCAAAAACGCTTCTTGGTCAAGCGGCCCCTTTTACAGGCTTTGCAAACCGAAGCCCCAGGCGCACTCCTTTTGATTGACGAAGTAGACCGGGCCGATGAACCTTTTGAAGCATTCCTGTTGGAATACTTGGGTGAATACCAAGTGAGTATTCCGGAGCTTGGCACCATCAAAGCCGAAGTTGCCCCCGTGACCATTCTCACCAGCAACCGAACGCGCGACTTGAACGATGCAGTCAAGCGCAGATGCCTCTACCAATGGATGGACTACCCCGATCGCGAGCGTGAACTTGCCGTGGTTCGCTCTCAAGTGCCTCAGGCAAGCACCCAACTCACCGAGCAAGTGGCTGAGTTTGTGGGCCGCCTTAGAAGCCAGCCTTTCTCAAGTGCTTTTCAACGCGCTCCCGGCATTGCGGAGAGTGTGGAGTGGGCCAAAGCTTTGGTCGCCTTGGACACCCTCACCCTCGATCCCGAGGTGGTGCAAGACACTGTGGGTATCTTATTCAAACAACGCGAAGACATTGCAGCCATCACACCCATTTTGAACGATTTGTTGGCACCCTCACCTGCCAAAAATATTTAACGCAAAGCCTGGCCATCATGCTGTTAGGAGATGCGCGAAGCGGAAAACTCAGTGACAACATCATGGGTTTTGCACGTGCCTTGCGAAGGGCTGGCCTCCCTGTTGATGCTTCGCGCATCAGCTTGGCCATTGAATCAACACAACTCATTGGTGTCGAGCGCAAAGACGATTTATCGGCTGCGCTCAAAGCTTGTTTGGTCAGTCGACAAGAAGACTTGGTGGTGTTTGACCAAATGTTTTCAGCATTCTTCCGAGACCCTGAACTCACGCGGCAGCTTCTCTCACAACTGCTTCCCAAAGCACCCACCGCCACTCCTGGTGTGCCTCGAAAATCACGCGTTCAAGAAGCCTTGGCAGCAAAAAACAAACACAACGATCCCAAAAAGCCGAAAGAAGATGAGTTGAAGTTTGACGCGGCCATGAGTGCGAGCAACAGAGAACGTTTGCAGCAAGCCGATTTCCAAGGCTTAAGCGCCAGCGAATTCAATCTGGTTGAGCGCTTGGCCAGACAAGTCCCCTTGCCACTGCCCCAAATTCAAGGACGCAGAACGCACGCAGGCGGCCGAGGAGAACGCATCCATTGGGCTAAAACCATGCAATTGGCGGCGCGGCAAGATGGTGATATTTTGTCTTTGCCACGCTTGTGCCGCAAAGCGCAACCGCTGCCCCTGTTAATTTTGGTCGATATCTCAGGCTCTATGGAACGCTACGCAAGACTGCTTCTGGCCTTTCTGCATCAAGCCACCAGGGAGACGCCTCGACAAATCTACGCTTTTGGCACCGGTCTGACCGATTTGAATACCGCCTTCAAACTGCGCGACACCGATGACATGCTGGCACAAGCCAACCTGCAAATTCAAGACTTTGCGGGTGGCACGCAACTTGGAAAATCCTTGCAACAATTCAGAATGTCTCAAGCCAAAAAACTCACGGGCAGGCGCACCGTGGTGTTGCTCATCAGCGATGGTTTGGACACAGGCCTTTCAGAAACGCTAGACTCGGAGATTGTTTGGCTCAAACGACGGACCCGTTCTTTGCTTTGGCTCAACCCTCTCTTGCGATTTGAGGGTTACGCTCCTTTGGCAACTGGTGCGAAAGTCTTGAATCGGCATGTCGATGGCATGCTGGCCATTCACAATTTATCGCGCTTGGAAGAACTGGCAAGTGCCTTGTCCAAGCTGTTAAAAACAAAATAGGAGTTCCCCCTCATGGACATGCAAGGTCAACGCGTTTTACACGTCACACAAGCGCAGGCTTGGGATGCACTGAACGATCCTGAAATTTTGAAATCTTGCATCCCTGGTTGCGACAAGTTTGAACTGACAGAAGCCAACATTTACAAGGTTGGTGTAGCCATCAAAATTGGGCCTGTCTCTGCCAAGTTCACTGGCAAGGTCACATTGTCTGACATTCAAGCACCCAATTCCTACGCTTTGAATTTTGAAGCGCAAGGCGGCGTTGCAGGTTTTGGCAAAGGCGAATCGCAAGTTTCTCTGCATCCCCATGCTGAAGGCTGTGAATTGAAATACACGGTGCACTCCACAGTGGGTGGCAAGTTGGCCCAACTGGGTCAGCGGCTCATCGATGGCGCGGCCAAATCATTGGCCGAAGATTTTTTCAAGCGGTTTGACGAATCACTGCAAGCCAAATACCCTGGCAACGAGGCAGCAAACGCACTTTCTCCAACTGAAGCCGCGCCAACTTCGGGTTCAGTGCCCACTTGGATTTGGTTGGCTTTGCTGGTGGGCGCAGGTGCTGTTTGGTATTTGGTTCGCTAATTCAAAGCAAACTGCATCCTGATCGGCATCATGGAAAACCTAGACATCGTTGTTTTAAGAACGCTCAAAACTTGGCGTGAAGCTGGGCAGCGCGCCTTGTTAACCACCGTGGTTCGCACTTGGGGTTCATCACCCCGCCCCGTCGGCTCCATCATGGCGCTGTGCGAAACAGGCGCCGTGGTGGGCTCCGTGTCAGGTGGCTGCATTGAAGACGACCTCATTGCCCAATACAGCAAGGCCAACGCCATTGTTGACAGCCCACCCGTCCTTTTAAAATATGGCATCAGCGCAGATGAAGCGCATCGATTTGGTTTGCCTTGTGGCGGCACCTTAGAGCTCTTGCTGGAGTTCAATCCAAGCGCGGAAAGTCTCACCCAGCTCATTCAATCTCTCGAACAAGGACAACTGACCCAACGCATCACACAACTCCGCAATGGCAAAGTCAGTCTCCAAGCAAGTGATGCGCCCAGCGAACTTCAGATCGATGAGCAGCAACTCATCAACACCTTTGGTCCCGAGTACCGAATGCTGCTGATTGGCGCCGGCCAAATGACCGAGTACTTGGCCACCATGGCATTGTTCAGCGGGTTTGCCGTTACAGTGTGTGATCCTCGAGAAGAGTATCGCGGTGCCTGGTCAGTTTCAGGGGTGTCCGTCAAAAAAGACATGCCCGACGATTTGATCCAAAGCTTCAAACCCGACAGACGCAGCTGCGTGATTGCCCTGACGCACGACCCCAAGCTAGACGATCTGGCTTTACTGGCCGCACTGGAAACAGAAGCCTTCTACATTGGCGCCATAGGCTCCAGGCGCAACAACATTTTGCGTCAGCAGCGCATGATCGAGCACTTCGATCAAACACAAGCCTCATTGGCCAGACTGCGCGGCCCCATTGGCATTTACATCGGCAGCAAAACACCTGCAGAAATTGCGGTCAGCATCATGGCCGAAGTCTTGGCAGTGAAAAATGGTGTGCCCCTGCCGAGAGACATGGACGTGGCGCACGCTAAAAACGCGCACGAAGGACCTCCCATTGATCCTTCTGCGCCGGTTTGCTTTACTGGGCGTTCAACTTAAGCAATCACTTGCCTGCGTTGGGGAAGAAAACAGACTCGCCGCCAATTTTGTAGGCCGCAATGGCCGCTTGCCCATTGGCAGAAACAATCCAGTCCACAAATTTTTGAGCATCCCCTTGCTTCACATGGGCGTGCTTGGCGGGGTTCACCACCATCACACCATATTGATTGAAAAGTTTGGCATCCCCTTCTACTAAAACCTTCAAGTCAGCTCTGTTTTTAAAATTCAACCAAGTGCCGCGGTCGGTTAACACATAAGCACCTGTGGACGCACCAATGTTCAGTGCGGGGCCCATGCCACAACCGCATTCCTTGTATCCACTCCCTTTTTTATCTGACAAAGTTGCTTGCGTCCAAAATCTCAACTCAGCCGCATGGGTGCCACTCTTGTCGCCGCGAGATACAAAGCTTGCATTGCTTGAAGAGATTTTTTTCAAGGCCACCACAATGTCATTGCCCTTCACATTGGCAGGATCGGCTTGCGGCCCCACCACCACAAAATCGTTGTACATCACAGCAAATCGCTTAAGGCCAAAACCTTCCGCTACAAATTTTTCTTCGGCAGGTTGATCGTGCACAAACACCACATCAGCGTCGCCCCTGCGGGCCATATCAAGCGCTTGACCGGTTCCCAGCGCTACGACTTTGATGTCAATGCCTGCGGCCTTTTTGAACTCTGGCAGCAAGTAACCAAACAAACCAGATTGCTCTGTAGAAGTGGTAGACGACATCACAATGGATTGGGCCATAGCGTGAGTCGTCAAGCCTGTCATGACAAGGCCTAAAGCCACATGCCACAGTTTGTGTGCGACAGGTGAGATTTTGAAAATTGAACGCATTAAGTTTCTCCTTGCAGAAATAAAAAAGCTTGCTGACTGTGTTGTTTCAAACAATCTGCATTGAAAAATTCTGCGGTGGGCAGGTCGGCTTGTACCTTGCCTTGCTCTAAGTAAATCACGCGACTGGCCCAACGCTTCACCTGGCCTAAGTTGTGACTGGCAAACACCAGCGTGGTGGCTACTTGCTGAGCTTGCGGCTTGATGAGTTGGTGGACCAAGGCCTCCACTTCTCGCTTGGCAGGAGGGTCCAAACTGGCAGTGGGTTCGTCTAGAAATAACAGTTCGGGTTCACGCGCCCATGCACGCGCCAAGGCCAGTCGTTGCTGCTGCCCCCCCGATAAAGTGGCCGCATTTTGGTTGGCCACACCCGACAAACCCACCACCGACAGCGCCTCTAGCGCATGTTGCTTGCACGCAGCCCAGTGAAGCTGAAGACTTCGATCTAGCCACAAGCCGATGGCCACATTGTTCAAGCTGCTGGCTCGCAACATGTGCGGCCTTTGAAACAACATGGCTTGACGGCAGTTGGCCAAATGAAGCGAGCCTTGCGTGGGCTGATGCAAGCCATTTAAAAGTCGAAGCAAGGTGCTTTTTCCAGAGCCATTGGCGCCAATGAATGCCACTTGCTCTCCTTGAAAAATATCAAGGGAGATGTCTTGCAGTGCCTGCACACCCCCTAAATTCAGAGTGACGTGACGGAGTGACAACAATGCGCTCATGCCACCCACCCTCGCAAGCTGTTTTGATCTTTTTGCTGTGACTGATCCTGCCAATACCTGAAGAGCGACAGCAAGCCATTCAAACAACCCACAATGCCCAGCAAAATAATTCCCAAGGACAACGCCAAAGGCAAATCACCCTTGCTGGTTTCAAGTGCAATGGCGGTGGTCATCACGCGGGTAAAGCCCTCGATATTGCCGCCCACAATCATGACGGCGCCCACCTCGGAAATAGCACGACCAAAGCAAGCCACCACAATGGTGAGCAATGCGAATCGTTCGTTCCAGGCGAGCAAAATGCATCTGAACGCATTGCCTGCACCCAAAGATCGCCATTGCTCGCCATAGGCACTCTCTGCGTCGTCCACCACTTGGCGACTTAATGCCGCCGCAACGGGTACCACCAGCACCACCTGCGCCAAGACCATGGCTTTGAAACTGAAGAGCCACCCCAGAAAACCCAGTGGCCCTGTGCGAGACAGAAGCAAATAAATCACCAGACCCACCACCACGGAGGGCAGCGCTAACAATGTGTTCAGCAGGGTAAGCACAAAGCCGCGTCCTGTGAACTTAGAGACCCCCAAAAAACTGCCCAAGGCAATACCGATCAGGCAACCAATGAAGCACGCTGTGGCACTCACCCCTAAAGAGCGACCCGCAATGGCCCAAAGACCAGGATCAAAGGCGCTGATCAACTGAACTGCAGTGAGGACGCTGTCTAAAAAAGTATTCATACAAAGAAGGAAGTGCGCCGATGCTAAACCTTTTAAATACCCTGAACTACGCGGGTGTTCAGCTATGAAATGGCATGCATAGGTGGGCCACCTTCAAAGCAAAAACAAGCCATAAATGAGGCACACTTAAGTGGTGTCAAAAATTGAACTTTCATACAACTTGGGATCTGAGAATTCAGCTCTGAATGCAGCCGATCTTCCCAAACAGCGCCAACAAGCTTTGCTGCGCAATGCCCTCATGGACTTGTTGCAGGCTGTGCGTGAGCGAGGGTCGATTGCCGCTGCTGCCAAATCTTTGGGCATGTCGTATCGGCATGTTTGGGGAGAGTTGAAAAAATGGGAAGTCAGGCTTAATCAAAACTTAATCGTTTGGGAAAAGGGCATGCCTGCAGAGCTGTCTGAATTTGCCAGCAAACTCCTTTGGGCAGAAAGACAAGCTCAGGCCCGCTTGGCCGCGCCCATTGAAGCCTTGATGGCAGAGCTAGAACGGACCTTTGCTGTGGCCTTTGACCCCGAGGCTCACTTGCTTACGCTGTATGCCAGCCACGACGATGCCCTAGTGAGGCTGCGCGAATTCACTGCGGCTCAAGCACTCCATTTGGACATCCGATTTTGCGGCAGCGTTGATGCCGTCAGAGCGCTGAATGAAGGTCGTTGTGAGTTGGCTGGCTTTCACACACTGAGTCAACCCAAACTCAACAGTCTTTCAGCGCAAACCTACAAACCCCTCCTCAAACCTGGGCAGCACAAACTGATTGGTTTCGCTCAACGCACCCAAGGGCTTTTGGTCAAATCGGGCAACCCTTTGAACATTCAATCTTTGCAAGATGTGATGGCCAAGCGCCTTCGGTACGTCAATCGGGGGCTCGGGACGGGTACGCGCCTGCTTCTTGATGAATTGTTGGCCAATCAAGGCTTGGCTGCAGATCAACTCATTGGCTACGAATACCAGGAACTGTCTCACAGTGCCGTGGCCAACTGCATTGCATCGGGCCAAGCAGATGCCGGACTGGCCATCGAAAGTGCCGCCTTGACCCTCGGACTCGACTTTGTGCCATTGGTCAGCGAAAACTATTGGCTGGTCTGCCTCAAAAGCGCCCTAGACGCCCCGCCCGTCCAGGCCCTCAGAAACCACCTTGCCAGTTCAGCGTGGCAAACGACGCTTCAAGACATGTTGGGCTACCACGTGAATCAATCGGGCAATGTTCACTCCCTCAGAAAAGAACTCACTTGGTGGGCTTTGAAGCCCAGAAAAGCACCCCAGATCAAACATTGATCGATCGAAGGGAAAACCCTCGCCAAAAGGGAGTTGCAAATTTCCTACAATACGTTCATGACTGCCCCAGTCATCAGTGTCGCCTTGGCGTCCTGAATTCATCAACCCAGACTTCCGGAGTGCACCCCATGGATCGTCGTTCCCTTATTAAAAATGCCGGCATTGCTGGCGTCTTGGCCGCAGGCGTAGCTCCTGCAGTCCACGCTCAAGCCACATTGCGCTGGCGCATTGCGTCGAGCTTCCCCAAATCATTGGACACATTGTTCGGTGTTTGCGACGTGTTTGCTAAAAAAGTCAGCGAATTGTCTGGTGGCAAGTTCACCATCACCACCCATGCTGCTGGCGAATTGATGCCTGCGTTTGGCGTGCTCGACGGCGTGTCCAATGGCACCGTTGAAATGGCCAACACCGCGCCTTACTACTTCTTCGGCAAGGACCCCACATACGCCCTGGATTGCGCCATTCCTTTCGGCCTCAACAGCCGTCAAATGACCGCTTGGATTTACGAAGGCAATGGCTTGAAGCTGTTCCGTGAGTTCTACGCCAAAGTCGGCATTGTGAATTTTCCCATGGGCAACACTGGCGTTCAAATGGGCGGCTGGTATCGCAAAGAGATCAAGTCTTTGAAAGATATGAAAGGCTTGAAGTTCCGCGTGGGTGGTTTCGGCGGCAAAGTTTTGGAGCCTCTGGGTGTTGTGCCCCAAAACATTCCTGGTGGCGAGATTTACCAAGCCCTCGAAAAAGGCACCATTGACGCCGCCGAGTGGGTGGGACCTTATGACGATCTGAAATTGGGTCTGAACAAAGTGGCCCCTAACTACTACTTCCCTGGCTTCTGGGAAGTGGGCCCACAGTTGGCTTTGTATGTCAACCAAAAGGCTTATGATGGTTTGTCCAGCGAGTACAAGGCCATTGTTGAATGCGCATCCGCCTATGCACACACCGACATGCAAGCCAAGTACGACTACAAAAACCCAGCTGCACTGAAGGCACTCATTGGTCAAGGCGCCAAACTGCGTGCCTTCCCTAAAGATGTGATGGACGCAGCGTTCAAGTCTTCACAAGAAGTTTATTCCAACTTGAGCAATACCAACCCTGAGTGGAAAAAAATCTACGCTGACTACTCTAATTACCGCCGTGAAGCCAACCAGTGGTTCAGCTTGGCTGAGTCACGCATGAACAACTTTATGGAATCACAGAAGCTTTGATCAGACTGGGCTGCCCACAAAAGCAGCTTTCAATCAGTTCAACAAAAAACCCGCCTAGGCGGGTTTTTTGTTGTCGGCAACTTAGGTCATCAAGGCTTCTTGCCTTGCTCTTCCTTCATCGACTCCAGCAGAGCCTTGACCGGATCGACCTGTTCGCCTTCTGCCTCTGTTTTAGCTGACTCCGTTGCATCCGAAGCCGTGTCTTCACGCATCTGCATCAGCACAGCTTCAGCGTCAACGGTGGGCTCTTTGGTGAGGCCACTGGACACCAAGCCTGGAAAGGCAATGATCAATCCCACCATGATGACTTGAATGATCACAAAGGGCACAGCACCCCAGTAGATTTGCTCAATGGTGATTTTCTTAATGGGCTTTTTAGTGATCCTGTCGATGTAATCTTCAACAGGGGCCACACTGCGCAAGTAGAACAATGCAAAACCAAAGGGTGGGTGCATGAAGGAGGTTTGCATATTGACCGCAATCAAAACACCAAACCAAACCAAATCAATGCCCAACTTTTCAGCCACGGGGCCAATGAGCGGGATGATGATGAAAGCCAGCTCAAAGAAGTCCAAGAAGAAGGCCAGCACGAACACCAAAATGTTGACGACGATCAAGAAACCCAATTGACCGCCAGGCAGGCCTGTCAATAAGTGTTCCACCCAAATCGGACCGTCAACGCCTTGGAATGCCAAGCTGAACACGGTGGCACCAATCAGAATGAACAACACAAAGCAAGACAGCTTCATGGTGGAGTCCATGGCTTGGCGAATGAGTTTCATGTCAATGCGGTTGCGCGCAATGGCCATAACCAACGCACCCACAGCACCCATCGCACCACCTTCTGTGGGGGTTGCGATACCTAAGAAGATCGTTCCAAGCACCAAGAAAATAAGTGCCAAAGGTGGAATGAGCACAAAGGTCACGCGCTCGGCCATGTTAGACAACAAACCCATCTTGGTAATTTTGTTAATGAGGGCTGCAAAGAAGGCAAAACCCACACCGACACACATAGAAACCACAATGGTTTCGTCAAGCGGCGTTGTGTCTGGCAACCATTTGGCAAAGGCTACCGCAATGGCCACTGAGAAAATGGTCAGAATGGACAAGGAGCGGAGACCAGAAGTGCCATCTGTTTCCCTGATGGTTCTAGCTTCTGCAGGCAATGCAGGAACCCATTGAGGCTTGATGAAACTAACCAGAAGAATGTAGCCCACATACAGACCTGTCAGGACAAAGCCTGGGATGAAAGCCCCTTTGTAAAGGTCGCCCACGCTTTTGCCCAATTGGTCGGCCAACACAATCAGCACCAAGGAAGGCGGGATGATTTGTGCCAAAGTACCCGAGGCGGCAATCACCCCCCCCGCCACGCGGCGGTCATAGCCGTATCGCAACATGATGGGCAAGGAAATGAGGCCCATGGAAATAACGGAAGCCGCTACCACACCCGTGGTGGCGGCCAACATGGCACCCACCAAAATGACAGCATAGGCCAAGCCACCTCGAATAGGACCAAACAATTGGCCGATGGTGTCCAACAGGTCTTCTGCCATGCCGGACCGCTCCAAAATCAAACCCATGAAGGTAAAGAAAGGAATGGCCAACAACGTGTCGTTTTGCATGATGCCAAACATGCGAAGCGGCAAACTTTGCAAGAAGGTGGCTTGAATGACACCCAACTCAACACCTACAAAACCAAAGAACAAGCCGCAAGCAGCCAATGAGAATGTGACCGCGTAACCGAACATCAAAAAGATGATCAGCGACGCGAACATGATGGGCGCCATGTTGGCGATCAAGAATTCAGTCATTTTTGGACTCCCATTTGTGCCGATTCGCGGGCAGCCACTTCTTTTTGCAACAAGAATTCTGCAAACTCTTCCTCGGGCGTTTTGGCCCCTGGCTTTTTAGAGGGGTCGGGAATCATGCCTTGCAAAAATGCAAAACGCTTGATCAGTTCAGAGACACCTTGAATGCCCAGAAACAAAAGCCCCAAGGGCAGCAGGGCAAACACTGGCCAACGCATCAATCCGCCAGCATTAGAAGACATTTCCTTGGTGATAAAAGCGTTGATGACCAAAGGCATGGCCAATGTGATGATGTAAATCACAAAGGGAAATAAAAACAAGCAAATGCCTGCAATGTCGATCCAAATTTGAGTTCTCTTGGAAAACCGGCCTGAGAACACGTCAATTTTCACGTGCTCTTGGCGCAACAGCGTGTAGCCTGAAGCGAGCATGAAAACCGCTGCAAACATGTACCACTGAATTTCAAGGAAAGCGTTGGAACTGAGGTTGAAGGCCTTGCGTGAAATGGCATTGCCTGCACTGACAAGCACTGAGGCAAGCACAAGCCAAGCCACCCAGCGGCCAACCCACTCACTGAATTGGTCTATCCTTTTGGACAGGGATAAAAAGAAATCCATATTGACTCCGAGAAAATGACAACCATTGATTGTAGAAAAATTGAACTGTCCTGCAGAAGGGGTTTACCCTTCTGGACTTGACCAAGATCAAACCTTGATGTCAGGCCATTGATTCAAAATCGCTTTCTCAATGCCTGTGGCATCAAGACCCTGCAGTGCCATGAGCTTGGCTGGGTCACCATGTTCAATGAATTGGTCAGGCAGGCCCAATGATAACAAGGGCTTCAGCAAGTTTGATTTTTGCAGGAACTCACCCACTGCGCTTCCCGCGCCGCCCATCACAGACGCATCCTCCAAGCTTACCAAACAGGTGTGCTTAGAAGCCATTTGCAAAATCATGGCCTCATCCAAAGGCTTCGCCCACCGCATGTTGACCACCGTAGCGTTCAATTTCTCGGCCACTTCAAGCGCAGGGTAAAGCAAGGTACCAAATGCCAAAATGCACAGGCCGTTGCCTTCTCGGCGAAGCTCGGCCTTGCCCAAAGGCACCGTGTCTAAATCAGTACCCGCCGCGACACCAACACCCGCACCGCGGGGATATCGCACAGCCACAGGATGATTTTGCGCATAGGCCGTGCTCAACAACAAGCGACACTCCCTCTCATCACTGGGGCAAGCAATCGACATATTGGGAATACAGCGCAAGAAGGCAATGTCATAAGCGCCAGCATGTGTGGCCCCATCAGCCCCCACCAAACCGGCCCGGTCCAAGGCAAACACCACCGGCAAGTTTTGCAAAGCCACATCGTGAATAAGTTGGTCGTAACCTCTCTGCAAGAAGGTGGAGTAAATGGCCACCACCGGCTTGAGACCCTCACAAGCCAAACCTGCAGCAAAGGTGATTGCATGTTGCTCGGCAATGCCCACATCGTAATAACGATCTGGAAAGCGCTTGTGAAACTCCACCATGCCAGAGCCCTCGCGCATGGCGGGTGTGATACCCACCAAGCGTTTGTCGACAGCCGCCATGTCGCAAAGCCATTGACCGAAGATGTGCATGAAAGAAGGTTTGGCTGGCTTGACAGCAGGTACCAAGCCCACTTTAGGGTCGAACTTACCGGGACCGTGGTAGTTCACAGGATCTTCTTCGGCCAGCCTGTAACCCTGCCCTTTTTTGGTAATTACATGCAGGAACTGGGGGCCCTTCAAATGTTTGATGTTTTCAAGGGTAGGAATCAGTGAGTCCAAATCGTGGCCATCGATGGGGCCGATGTAGTTGAATCCAAATTGTTCAAACATGGTGGCGGGCACTACCATGCCCTTGGCATGCTGTTCAAAGCGCTTGGCCAACTCAAAAAGAGGCGGTGCGCCTTTCAACACATTTTTTCCCATGTTCTTGGCGGTTGAATAAAAACGTCCACTCATGAGCTGCGCCAAGTAGCGATTCAAGGCGCCGACGGGTGGACTGATCGACATGTCGTTGTCATTCAAGATCACCAGCAACTTGCAATCTTCAATGCCTGCATTGTTCATGGCCTCAAAGGCCATGCCAGCCGTCATGGCGCCATCGCCAATGACGGCTATTGCATGCCGTGATTCACCTTTTTGACGCGCCGCAATGGCCATGCCCAAGGCTGCAGAAATGCTGGTGGAAGAGTGCGCCGTTCCAAACGTATCGTATTCACTTTCATCTCGCCGTGGGAAACCAGACAATCCACCCATTTGCCTCAGTGTGGGCATGCGTTCGCGGCGACCAGTCAGTATTTTGTGGGGATAAGTTTGATGCCCCACATCCCACACAATGCGATCTTCAGGCGTGTTGAAAACATAGTGCAAAGCGACTGTCAGCTCAACAGTCCCCAAATTTGAACTCAGGTGACCGCCTGTTTGAGACACATTGTCTAGGACGCATTGACGCACATCGGCCGCCAAGCGGGGTAAGTCGCTTCGCTTTAATTTTCTTAAATCAACGGGTGAATGAATCGATTCAAGCATGTTTAGTTTTTCCGGTTGACCACTTGGCCGGCCAGGGCGCCCAAGGCCTCTGTGGCCGCGGTGTGCAAGCCGCTGGCCTCTAAAGCACGGAGCGATTCTGCATAAAGTTCTTCTGCCAGTTGTTGAGCTTTCACAAGTCCCAGCAAAGAAACGTAGGTGGGTTTGTCGGCCGCAGCATCTTTGCCCGCAGTTTTGCCCAGTGTGGCAGAGTCTGCAGTGACATCCAAGATATCGTCCACCACTTGAAACGCAAGGCCCAAAGCCTGGGCAAAATCAGAGAGTCCATTGAAAATTTGTGCGTTGGGCTTGCCAGCACTGACAGCACCCAATTGCACACTGCACAACAGCAATGCCCCCGTTTTCAAGCGATGCATTTGACGCAACTGTATTTCACTCAGAGGAATGCCAACACTGGCCAAGTCAATGGCTTGCCCCCCCGCCATACCCTGATAACCAGCTGCGCGAGATAACAAAGCCACTTGCGCGGCCTGCACTGAAAACTCAGTACTGCCATCTTGGGGCGTTAAAAACTCAAAGGCCAAGGCCTGCAAGGCATCACCCGCCAGCAAGGCTTGTGCTTCACCAAATTGAACATGAACAGTGGGCTTGCCCCTTCTCAGCACATCGTTGTCCATGCAGGGCATGTCATCGTGAACCAAGGAGTAGGCATGGATTAACTCTACCGCACAAGCAGCTCTGAGCGCGGCCAAAGAACTGGGTTGATCCGTGACACTGGCTGCTTCAAGATCAACACCCACCGCTTCAGCGGCTGCCATGACCAACAAGGGGCGCAAGCGTTTTCCGCCGTCCAACACCGCATAACGCATGGCCTGACCCAAACTGGCGGGTGAATGGGCATCAATGCCGTGCTTGAGAAACTGCTCCACTTGCGCCAAGCGCTCTGCAGACCAAGCCTGAAAATTGAACTCTCTTGAGAAATTGGAACTCATGCGCCATCCCAGGGCTTTAAAGCCCCCTCGTCCAACACACTGATTTGAGTTTCGATGGCGGCCAGCCGCTCACGGCAATACGCCAACAGGCTGGCCCCTCTTTGATAGTGGTGCAGCAACTGGTCCAGTGGCAATTGACCTGATTCCAGTTTGGCGAGCAAGGCCTCCAGCTCTTGCACTGCCTCTTCATAGCTTGGAGGAAGGGCCTGTTCGGCCTGAGCTTTGGCTGGTGAAGGATTGGCTTTTGGCATGGCTGAATTCATTCTAAAGATGCGCATTTTAGGTCTACTTCACCCAAAAATTGCTGACCTGAGGCTACAATGCCCCTTCATCGGCGGACTTCGGTCCGCTTTTTTCGCGGAAGAACCATGGGTTCCCCGTGTATTCCTGCCCCTTCATAGGGGGAGTCTCTAGGTCAGGTCACCCATGTCTGATTTAAGTCTTCAACTGCAGCAGGCCGCAAGCCAACTACCAGTTTCAAGCTATTTTGATGATGCGCTGTTTCAGCGTGAGCTGAAAACCATTTTTCAGCAAGGCCCCCAATACGTGGGCCATCAGTTGTCTGTTCCCGAAATCGGGGACTACCATGCCCTGCCCCAAGAGTCAGGCGGCCGGGCCTTGGTGCGTTCAGCCAAAGGGGTCGAGCTCATTTCCAATGTTTGCAGGCACCGCCAGGCCGTCATGCTGCAAGGCAGGGGTTCACTCAACACCCAGCAAAAAGGCAGTGCCAGTGGCAACATTGTGTGCCCCTTGCACCGCTGGACCTACGCACCCGAAGGGCAACTTCTGGGCGCCCCGCACTTTGAAAAAGACCCCTGTCTCAACCTGAAAAACTACCCATTGCGCGAGTGGAATGGTTTGTTGTTTGAAGACAATGGCCGCGATGTCGCAGCCGACTTAGAGGGCATGGGCCCCAGAGCCGCCTTAGATTTCACGGGATTCAAACTCGACCACGTTGAACTGCACGAGTGCAACTACAACTGGAAAACTTTCATCGAGGTTTACCTTGAGGATTACCACGTCGAGCCGTTCCACCCAGGCTTGGGAAATTTCGTCACTTGCGACGACCTCTCATGGCAATTTAAATCAGAGTTCTCTGTCCAAACGGTCGGCATCGCCAATCGATTGGGCAAAGCGGGCAGTCCTGTCTATGAACGCTGGCAAAAGCAACTGATGCAATACCGCCAAGGGGCTGTGCCGGAGTATGGTGCCATATGGCTCACCTACTATCCCCACATCATGGTGGAGTGGTACCCCCATGTGCTCACGGTGTCCACCCTGCACCCCATCAGCCCCGAAAAAACACTGAACATGGTGGAGTTCTACTACCCCGAAGAAATTGTGGCATTTGAGAGAGAATTTGTGGAAGCGCAAAAAGCTGCCTACATGGAAACCTGCATCGAAGATGACGAAATCGCAGAGCGGATGGATGCAGGTCGCAAAGCTCTCATGCTTCGAGGCGACAACGAAGTAGGGCCCTACCAAAGTCCCATGGAAGACGGCATGCAGCATTTCCACGAGTGGTACCGGCAAAAAATGGGTGTCTGAGCTGAATGCAAGCACTCTGGATGGTTTTAGCCTCTCTGTTTTTTTCCCTCATGAGCGTGTGTGTGAAATTTGCGGCTCCGCACTTCAACACCTTTGAGTTGGTTTGCTACCGAGGCGCCATCGGGACGTTGATCATGGCCTTGGTTTGCCAATTCTCAGGCATCCCTCTCAAAACGCCGGTTCCTCAAATGCACTTTTGGCGCAGCTTGGTGGGCATCGTTTCATTGGCTGCATGGTTCTATGCCATTGCCGATTTGCCACTGGCCACGGCCATGACACTGAATTACATGAGTGGTATTTGGGTGGCAGCCTTCTTGGTCTTCTCCACCCTCCGACTTGGCTCAATGCGAGAGGCCAAACAACAAATTCCCATTGCCTTCACAGTGATCATCGGCTTTGCGGGCGTGGTCATGGTCCTTCGTCCCACCCTCGAGCAAAATCAAATTCAAGCGGGCATTGTGGGATTGCTGTCCGGCGTGATCGCTGCCATGGCTTATTTGCAAGTGGTCGCCTTGGGCAAAATAGGCGAGCCCATCGAGCGCACAGTTTTCTATTTCTCTTTGGGCGCCACGATCTTTGGAGCCTTCGCCATGTTACTCACTGGGACCAGCGAATGGTTTTGGCCGCAAGCAGGGTGGTTGTTGCCCATGGGCGTCTTGGCGGCCTTGGGACAATGGTGCATGTCGAGGGCTTACAACGAGGGCGCCAACATGCTCATTGCCAACTTGCAATATTCCGGCATTGTGTTTTCAGCATTTTTTGGCATATTTTTGTTTGGTGATCAAATTCCCTGGATAGGATGGATGGGGATTTTGGTCATCGTTCTGAGCGGTATTGCCGCCAGCCTCTTAAAGGGGCGCACCCTGAAAACCATCCCCATTGAAGATCATTGATTCCGGAAGGCCCTGAGTCATGTACACCACCCTCATCTCTGTCAAAGAATTTCAGGCTCTGAGCGCCTCTGGCATCCCTCACATGGTGTTTGATTGCAGCTGTGATTTGATGAAACCTGAAATGGCGGACATCCTCTTTGAGAGCGTTCGAATTCAAGGTGCACGACAAGCTCATCTGGATCGGAATCTGAGCACGCACGACGCTTCGGCCGTGAATGGCGGGCGGCACCCCTTGCCCTCCCGCGAAACGTTGGCAAGTTGGCTGGGCAACTTGGGATTTCAAAACAACATGCAGGCGGTCGTCTATGACCGAAATGGCGCCAACTATTGCGGGCGTTTGTGGTGGATTCTGAAATGGCTGGGTCATGATGCGGTGGCAGTTTTGGATGGTGGCTTGCAAGCTTGGCAAGCTTCAGGCGGCGCCGTTGATGAAGGTGCACCTGCTGCTGCATCAAACCCAGCCACACAAAGTCATCAGGTCTTTGAATTGAAAAAAGCGCTCCGAGAATGGGTGAGCACGTCAGAATTGGCGCCGCAAGTTGGCAGACCAGACCTCACCCTGATCGATGCACGCAGTGCTGTTCGTTTTCGCGGTGAAATGGAACCTATCGACCCCGTGGCGGGCCACATTCCGGGGGCTTTGAACAGACCCTTCAATGGGAATTTGAATTCGGAGGGCTTTTTCAAATCGCCTGAGATTTTGCGCGCAGAGTTTGAGAAATTGTTGGCCGGAAGGAACCCTGCCACTGTGGTCCATCATTGCGGCAGTGGTGTCAGCGCCATTCCCAATATTCTGGCCATGGAATTAGCGGGCTTGGGTGTCTCGCGCCTCTACCCAGGCAGCTGGAGCGAGTGGTGCAACACGCCCGGCCTGGCTTGCGCCAAGGGTTGATTTAAAAAAGACTGGAAGAGTGGGCCAGCATGCTGACGCCACTCACCAAGGCCATGCCTGATAGCAGCCAGACAATTTGTGCAGCTGTTTCTCTAGAGCTCAAGCGCTTTTGCAACTGTGGAATCAAATCAGCCAGCGCCACATAAATAAAACTGCTGCTGGCAATGGCCAGCATGTAAGGTAAAACACCGCTCAGTTGCTCGAGCAACATATAACCTGCCAAGCCGCCCAAAGCCGTGATGGCACCCGCCAAAGAAACCTTGAGAACGGCAGCTTGTCGGCTTTGAGAACCTGCGCGCAAGACCACCAAGTCTCCCATGTGATGCGGCACCTCGTGCGCCAAAACAGCCAAGGACGACACAATGCCCAATCTCACATCGACCATGAACGCAGAAGCAATCAAGACCCCATCGCCAAAGCAGTGCACACTGTCGCCTGCCAAAATAGCCCACCCGCCAGAGACGTGTTTGTGGTCGTGGTCGTGGTCGTGGTCGTGGTCGTGGTCGTGGTCGTGGTCGTGGTGGTCGTGAGTATCACTGTGATGATGCTCATGGCCATGGTGCCAAAGTTCAGCTTTGTCCAACAGGAAAAAAAACAACAAGCCAAACAAGAGCGTGGCAAATAAATTGTGGGGTTCCACCCCTGCTTCAAAAGCTTCTGGCAGCAAGTGTAAAAAAGCCGTAGCCAAGAGCGCGCCAGCGGCCAAACTGAGCATGTGCTGTGTATAGCGGCTCACAATGCCGAAGCTGAGCCAAGCAGCCAACCAAACGCTGCCAATGCCAGCGGCCAAGGTGCCCACCAAAATTGCCAAGAGAATCATTCACATTCCAACAGTCGCTCAAAAACAATCGAGCAAACACCAATTATGCCTTGCGCGGTTTCATTTGGGATGGGCGCTTGAGAACTTCAAAACTGATTGCGCAATCACACACGCTGCATCCGCCGTGAATGACTTAGCCTCGATGGCCTGAATGACACGAGTTGGCGACATGCAAACAAACTCCCCCACCTCACCATCTTGATTGACGGGTTGAACCTCAGGGGGCAAAGTCAGGTTGTCGATCCATAAAGTTTCATGGTGCCACCCTTCTTGAACTTTGCGGCAGGTTGAAACTTGTCCAGAGCGCATTCTGGTTAGGGCCAAAGACGCTGGCACGCCAGCCTCTTCCCACAATTCTCGAACGCTGCACATTGCCAGGGATTCCCCGGCAGGCAAGCCACCCGCAGCCAAGTTGTCCAGGAGACCGGGATCGGTGGCCTTGGACATGGCACGTCGCCCACACCACATAAAGCCTTCTGGCGTGAAGCCATTGATGTGAACCGCATGGCTGTGCAATCCAAAAAAACGAAACGCAGCGCGCTCCATGCAAAAAGCATCTGGGCGAGAAGGTTCAGGCACTTTGCTAAGAGGGTCTGCCGTTCTTTCGTCAAACCAAAAACTGAATTTTTCATTGCGCCAACCGGTGATGAAGCCTCGCACCCGAAGATCCTCCGCTAACTGTGCCAGCGCAAGGCTTCTGGATGCGGGGGTTTTTTCTGGCGTGTCCCAAGAAAGACCTTGGGGCAAGGACTTCCAATCTTGCCGAAGACTTTGCAAAATTTTGGCATGCTCGGGATCTAGGTGGCCTGTAGCCCTGTTTGAGCTGCCTAAATACCAAGCCATGAAATTCTCAGGCAAAGCCTGCATGGCGTCAGACAAGCATTGGTGCAACACCTGCAACTCTGAACTTGTTAAAGCAGCTTTGAATTTTCCAAGGGCTTGCATGTCGCACTCAATGCGCTTGGTCCCAATTGAGCCCCACACCCACCTCTGCCAACAAAAGCACTTTGAGCGTGGCCACTTCGGCCATCCATTTCGGTACGGCCAGCTTGAGCCATGCCACTTCATCTTCAGGCACTTCAAACACCAACTCATCGTGCACTTGCATGATCACTTTGGTTTTGCGTTGCTCTTTGTCGATGCCAGCCTGTACTGCAATCATGGCCAGCTTGATCAGGTCGGCGGCTGTCCCCTGCATAGGCGCATTGATGGCAGCACGCTCTGCACCCGCGCGCCTTGGCCCATTGGGCGAATTAATTTCTGGCAAATACAAACGTCTGCCAAACACGGTTTCAACATAACCCTGCGATTTAGCCTGCTCGCGTGTTTCGTCCATGTAGCGCTTCACACCCGCAAAGCGCTGAAAGTAACGTTCAATGTAATTTTTGGCCGCACCATTCTCGATGCCTAAAGCTTTGGCCAAGCCAAATGCACTCATGCCGTAGATCAAACCGAAGTTGATGGTTTTGGCATACCGGCGTTGTTCACTGGAGACCTGATCGGGGGATGAACCAAACACTTCAGCTGCCGTGGCTTTGTGCACATCCAAGCCTTGGTGAAAGGCCCGCAGCAAAGCTTCATCGCCACTCAAGTGGGCCATGATGCGCAGTTCAATTTGAGAGTAATCTGCACTGGCAATCAAACTGCCTGCAGGGGCCACAAAGGCTTCGCGCACTTTGCGACCTTCCGCCGTGCGAATGGGGATATTTTGTAAATTCGGATCATTGCTTGAAAGGCGACCTGTAACGGCCACCGCTTGTGCGTAGTGGGTATGCACCCTGCCCGTTCTAGGCAAGGCCATGTGCGCCAGTTTGTCGGTGTAGGTGCCTTTGAGCTTTGACAAACTGCGATGCTCCAAAATGCGCGCAGGCAACGGATAGTCCTCCGCCAATTTCTCCAAAACTTCTTCGTCGGTGCTGCGTGCGCCCGTGGCCGTTTTCTTAATCACAGGCAAGCCGAGCTTGTCAAAAAAGATTTCCCCCAATTGTTTCGGGCTGCTCAAGTTGAAAGGCTGGCCTGCAATTTCATAAGCCTCGGTTTCAAGTTGCAGGATGCGCTGACCCAGCGCTTGGCTTTGAGCTGCCAAGGTAGGGCCATCAATGAGAACACCGTTGCGTTCGATGCGAAACAAAGCTTCGCTGGTGGCAATTTCAATGTCATAAATGGCGCGCAGCTTGTCATCCGCCTGAATGCGCGACCACAACACACCATGCACATCCAAACACTGATCAGAATCTTCACAAGAATATTCTGAGGCCTTCTCGACAGCCACCTGTGAAAATGAAATTTGATGCACGCCCTTCCCGCACAAATCTTCATAAGTGATGCCTGTTCGGCCCACATGGCGCAATGCCAAGCTGGTCAAACCATGGGGCTTGTGGACTTCCAACACATAGCTCTGTAACATGGTGTCGTGCGCATAGCCATGCACTTCAATGCCTTGATTGGCAAACACATGCCGATCGTATTTGATGTGCTGGCCCACTTTGAGTTTGAGGGGATTCTCTAGCCATGACTTGAGTTTGGTCAGCACTTCTGCCATGGGCAATTGCTCAGGCGCATCGGGTCCCTCATGCCGCAAAGGCAAGTAGGCTGCCTCACCAGGTTTGACACTCCAACTGATACCGACCAATTCGGCGCGCATGGCATCGAGGGAGGTGGTTTCAGTGTCGATGGCCACACAGTCTGCTGATTCCAGCCTGGGCAACCAAGCGTCAAACTGTGCCCAAGTCAAAATAGTTTCGTAATGCTTGTCGCCAGTGACGGTAACAACCGGTTCGGGCTCAGCAAACAAATCGTCCATGGAAACGAAGGCAGATTTGGACTGGGGTTTGCCAAAACCTGAAGCAACTGTGTCACCCGCGCCCCTGCTTTTCACCAAGCCTTTGAAGCCATATTTTTGGTAGAAGTCCAACAACTCAGCCTCATTCGGGGGGGCCAAGCGAATGGTCTCAAGTGATGGCCACTCGGGCACATACCCGTTCAAATCACAATCGGTGCGAATTTTAAGCAACTTGCGGCCTGTGGGCAGCCAGTCCACCGCCTTTCGCAGGTTCTCTCCCACCACACCTTTGATTTGATCGGCATGGACCATCAAGTTGTCCAAAGATCCGAATTCCAACAGGAGTTTGGCGGCTGTTTTGGGACCCACTTTCTGCACTCCCGGCACGTTGTCCACCGTATCGCCCACCAAGATTTGATAGTCGAGCATGAGGCTGGCAGGCACACCAAATTCTTCTTGAACGCCTGCCAAATCCCGGCGCTTGCCGTTCATGGTGTCGATGATGGTGATGCGCTCGTTGACCAACTGCGCCAAGTCTTTGTCGCCACTTGAAACCACCACTTCAATGCCTTGAGATGAACCCAATTCAGCCAAGGTACCAATCACATCATCGGCTTCGACCCCAGGCACATCCAATACTTTCCAACCCATCAACCGAACCAACTCGTGGATGGGTTGAATTTGCGATCGCAAATCGTCCGGCATGGGGCTGCGGTTTTGCTTGTACTCGGGGTAGATTTCGTCGCGAAAGGTCGGACCCTTGGCGTCAAACACACACACCGCATACTCTGCGGGGATGTCTTTGCGCAGGCGTTCCATCATATTGATCATGCCCCGAATGGCCCCAGTGGCGGGGCTGGATGGGTCGCCAGGCACTGCCCTCAAATCAGGCATGGCATGGAAGGCTCGGTACAGATAGCTGGAGCCATCGACCAACAGTAAGGTTTTCTTGTCGCTCATGCCCCAATTGTGCCTGTCCTCAGCGGGATTTGCTCCTCATTTGGCAGGCAAATTCACGCTCAACACCCTCTACAATCTGTCCATGCATTTCGCGACGCCCTTGGGCCCCTTTTTCACCCAACTCACCCTCCTTTAAGCCATGGCTGTTTTTACGCCCGTTACCGAAGAACAAGCCGAATTGCTCATGTCCCAACTTGGTTTAGGCAGACTGACCGAGTTAAAGGGCATTGAGGGTGGCATCGAAAACACCAATTATTTCGCCACCACCGATCTGGGTGACTTCGTACTCACCTTGTTTGAACGCTTGACCCATGCGCAACTGCCTTTTTATTTGTTTCTCATGAAGCACTTGGCAGAAAAAGGCATCCCGGTTCCCAATCCAGCCGCCAACAGCGGGGGTGACATCCTGCACACGCTGTGTGACAAACCCGCTGCCGTGGTGAACAAATTAACTGGAAAAAGTCAACTGAGTCCCGCGGCTGTGCACTGTTCTGAGGTGGGAAAAATGTTAGCCCACATGCATTTGGCTGGTGAGGACTTCAACAGGATCCAACCCAACTTGCGAGCCTTGAGCTGGTGGAACGAAACTGTGCCGGTGGTGCTGCCCCACTTAGAGGAGGCGCAGGCGCGGTTGCTAAAAAGCGAGTTGGCCTATCAAAATCACATCGCTCAAGGCGCAGCCTACCAAGCTTTGCCCAAGGGTCCGGTGCATGCCGATTTGTTTCGAGACAACGTCATGTTTGAGGGTGATGTGCTCACTGGCTTCTTCGACTTTTATTTTGCGGGGGTTGACACTTGGCTGTTCGATTTGGCAGTGTGCTTGAACGATTGGTGCATTGACTTAGAGACCGGTGAGCACCATGCGCAGCGTGCACATGCCTTGCTAAACGCCTATCAATCGATACGCCCTCTGCGTGCTGCAGAAAGACAATTGATGCCTGCCATGCTGCGCGCCGGTGCTTTGCGTTTTTGGATATCTAGGCTGTGGGATTTCCACCTACCGCGCGATGCCACCATGCTCAAGCCCCATGATCCCACCCACTTCGAACGGGTATTGAGGGCTCGATTGGCTTCACCGCTTAAGCTTTGGGCATGAAACTCAACATTATTCCCGTCAAAAAAGGCCTGACGTGGGTCAAGGATGGCATCCGTACTTTTTGGCGTCAGCCTTTGGCATTCACCGGTTTGTTCTTTTTATTCATGGCCTGGGTGTCTTTGTTGTCCATGGTGCCAGTCATTGGATCTGCCATGGCCTTGCTTATTCTGCCTGCCGCCACCTTGGGGCTCATGGTTGCCACCGAGCAAGCCAGTTTGGGCAAATTTCCCATGCCTACCGTTTTAATGGTGGCCTTTCGTGCAGGCCAGCAACGCTTGAAAGCCATGATGGTCTTAGGTGTCCTTTATGCCCTCAGCTTCTTGCTTGTTATGGCATTGTCGGCGCTGGTGGATGGCGGCGCTTTTGCCAAAGTTTATTTGGCCAACGCCCCCATCACGCCAGAGTTGGTCAATGGCGCTGACTTTCAAATGGCCATGTGGTTGGCCACGATTCTCTACATTCCTTTGTCAATGCTTTTCTGGCATGCGCCTGCCTTGGTTCATTGGTATGGCGTCCCTCCTGTCAAAAGCATGTTCTTCAGCGCAGTGGCTTGTTGGCGCAACCTGGGAGCTTTTGCGGTGTACCTGCTGGCTTGGGCCGCCGTCTTCGTGACAGGCGCCACCCTGATATTGACCCTCAGCGGCGCCCTTGGTGGCAATGACCTGACTGCCGCGGTCCTGATGCCCGGTGCCCTGCTGATGGCGGCCATGTTTTTCACATCGGTTTATTTCAGCGTCAAAGATTGTTTTGACCTGCCTTTACCAGGCAGCCAAACAGAAGCATAAAAAAGCCTGCTTCTGCAGACTTTTTTAATTCAGCTTTATGACAGAACCTGTCGGTCCTTCAGTGATGGTGGCCATGCGCACCGTGCACATGGCGGTGTTCAATTTCTTCTGCAATGGCGGCACGCACATCCGTCACATGCAACTGAAACTTCAAAGTTTGACCCGCCCACGGGTGGTTACCGTCCAACATGACGGTATCGCCCTTGATTTTAGTGACCGTGAAAACGGCGTCGCGGCCATCGGGCGTCCGACCACGCAATTGGCCGCCCACTTTCACACCTGCTGGAAAATCTTTCTTGGGCATGGTTTGCAAGAGGCTTTCATCTCGCACACCGAAAGCGTCAACCGCTTGAAGCGTCAGTGTGATTTGGTAACCATTTTCTTGACCTGCCAAAGCCTCTTCGATTTTGGGCAAGGTGTTTTCATAACCACCATGCAAATAGGCCATCGGTTCTTCAGGCGCATCTAAGAGTTTGCCTTGCGCGTTGGTCACTTTGTATTTCAAAGTTACCACGGTATCTTTTTCAATTTTCATGTTGTCCTCTGGTTTCAATTTAAATCATTCAACAGGCGTGAGTTTGGCAACCGACAATGCCAACCACTTCACCCCATGTCGAGGGAAATTCACTTGCGCTCTGGCATCGGCACCAGCGCCTTCTACAGCCAAGACCTTGCCTTCACCAAATTTAGGATGGAATACCTTCATGCCCACTTTGATGCCATGCGAAGGCTCTGATTTTTGCACAGGCACCGGCGGGCTTTTGTAGGTCTCTGAGGAACCCAAGCCACTTTGACCCCAAGCGGGACGGGCTTGAAATGCCTGTGCTGGCGAAGTCCAGCCGCCGCCCAGTCCGGTTGCAAAGCCTGAATGCTTTGGCGTGATCCACTTCAGACAAGCCTCAGGCAATTCATCGAGGAAGCGGCTCTTCAGGTTATAACGCGTTTGACCGTGCAACATCCGTGTTTGAGAATGGCTCAAATACAAACGCTTGCGCGCTCGTGTGATGGCCACATACATAAGTCGGCGTTCTTCTTCCAGTCCGTCGTAGTCGTTCATGGAATTTTCATGAGGAAACAATCCCTCTTCAAGACCTGTGATGAACACCGCATCAAACTCCAAACCTTTGCTTGCGTGCACTGTCATGAGCTGAATGGCATCCTCGCCCGCCTGAGCTTGGTTGTCACCAGCCTCCAAGGCTGCATGCGTCAAAAAAGCCGCTAAAGGCGACATGACTTCTCCATCCTCTTCGATGGGCGCCATTTCCGCCACGGTGGCTTCAGCATCGCGCCCAAAGCCTTCTTGTGTGACAAAACTCTCGGCTGCGTTGACCAACTCTTCCAAATTTTCAACACGGTCAGCGCCCTCTTTTTCGGCTTTGTAATGTTCCACCAAGCCCGTTTTGTCCAGCACCAGATCGATGATTTCGCGCAGGGTCAAGCCCGGTGTTTGCTCACGCATGACATCGATCATGGCCACAAAACCAGCCAGCTTGGCGCCTGCCTTGCCGGCTGTGGTGCTGACAGCGTCGTGCAATGAGCAGCCCAATCCTTTGGCCGCATCTTGCAATTTCTCAACACTGCGTGCGCCGATGCCGCGCGGAGGAAAATTCACAATTCGCAAGAAGCTGGTGTCATCATTCGGATTTTCCAAAATGCGCAAGTAGGCCAAAGCGTGCTTGATTTCGGCCCGTTCAAAAAATCGAAGCCCACCATAGACTTTGTAGGGCACACCCGCATTGAAAAGTGCTGTTTCCATCACTCGGCTTTGCGCATTGCTGCGGTAAAGAAGCCCCACTTCTTTGCGCGTGAAACCATCGCCTTTCACCAGTTGGCGAATTTCATCGACCAGCCACTGTGCTTCTGCAAAGTCACTGGTGGATTCATAAACACGAACCGGTTCGCCAGCCCCTTGATCGGTGCGCAGATTTTTGCCTAAACGATTTTTATTGTTGCCAATGAGGGCATTGGCCGAATCCAAAATATTGCTGTAACTGCGGTAGTTTTGCTCCAGCTTGATTTGGTGTTGCACACCAAACTCCCGAACAAAATCGGCCATGTTTCCCACCCGTGCGCCGCGGAAAGCGTAAATGCTTTGGTCATCATCACCGACTGCCAAGACCGCACCGCCCTGCTCAGCGGGTAATCCTGCAATCATTTTGATCCAAGCATATTGAAGCTTGTTGGTGTCTTGGAACTCATCTATCAACACGTGTTTGAAGCGCGCGCGGTAATGCAGTCGAATGGCCTCATTGTCTCTGAGTAACTCAAAAGATCGCAACATCAGTTCCGCAAAATCCACCACGCCTTCGCGTTGACATTGATCTTCGTAGATTTGATAAATTTCAACTTTGCGACGAGTTTCGTCGTCTCTGACATCAACATTCTGAGGGCGCTGCCCGTCTTCTTTGCAACCCGCAATGAACCACTGCAATTGCTTGGGTGGAAATCGCTCGTCGTCTACGCTGTGTTGCTTGCACAAACGCTTGATGGCCGACAACTGGTCTTGGGTGTCTAAGATTTGGAAGGTTTGGGGCAAATTGGCCATCTTGTAATGGGCCCGCAAAAACCGGTTGCACAGCCCGTGGAAAGTGCCAATCCACATGCCGCGCACATTGACGGGCAACATGGCTTGCAATCTGAGCATCATCTCCTTGGCAGCCTTGTTGGTGAAGGTCACTGCCAAAATACCCCCAGACCCCACCTGAGAAGTCTGTAATAACCAAGCAATCCGGGTGGTTAATACGCGGGTTTTGCCCGAACCTGCCCCCGCCAGAATAAGGGCTGATTCAGAGGGAAGCGTGACTGCCCGAAGTTGTTCAGGGTTGAGCTTGCTCAGCAGGGTCGTTGGGTCGTACATCCCCCGATTGTAGAAACTCCTGGCGCCTTGTTGCCAAAATGCAAAACAAAACGAGTAGAATCAGATACCGGGCCCAAGATACTTGCGCCCGGTTTTTTTTCCCAAAAAAAGGCAGTCAAAAAAACCGGCCAAGCCAAGCGCTCATTCGTTCTTTCAACGATCCTTTTGGAGCTTGGTTAAATGGAAATTTTTGATTACGACAATGTCTTGTTGCTTCCTCGCAAATGCCGTGTAGAAAGCCGTTCTGAATGCGACGCCAGCGTAGAGCTGGGTGGCCGTCAATTTCGTCTTCCGGTCGTCCCGGCCAACATGAAGACTGTGGTGAACGAGAAGATTTGCACCTGGATGGCGCAAAACGGTTACTTCTATGTCATGCACCGCTTCGATCTGGACAATCTCCAGTTCGTTCGCGACATGAATGCCAAAGGTTTGTATGCGTCTATTTCTTTGGGCGTCAAAACCCCTGATTACGACACCGTAGACAAATTAGTCGCTGAAGGCCTCTCCCCTGAATACATCACGATCGACATTGCCCATGGCCATGCCGACAGCGTGCAAAAAATGATTCACACATTGAAAGAGAAGTTGCCAAAGTCTTTTGTGATTGCGGGCAACGTTGGCACACCCGAAGCCATCATTGATCTGGAGAACTGGGGCGCCGACGCAACCAAAGTGGGCATTGGCCCTGGCAAGGTTTGCATCACCAAACTTAAAACTGGTTTTGGCACGGGGGGCTGGCAGTTGTCAGCGCTCAAATGGTGTGCTCGTGTAGCCACCAAGCCCATCATCGCCGATGGCGGCATTCGGGAGCATGGCGACATTGCCAAGAGCATTCGCTTTGGCGCTACCATGATCATGATTGGCTCCATGTTGGCAGGCCATGAAGAGTCTCCCGGCGCCACCGTTGAGGTGGATGGCAAGCTGTACAAGGAATACTACGGCTCAGCTTCAGACTTCAACAAAGGCGAATACAAGCACGTTGAAGGCAAGCGTATTTTGGAGCCCATCAAGGGCAGCTTGGCCAATACACTGATCGAGATGGAGCAAGACACCCAAAGCTCCATCAGCTATTCAGGCGGTACCAAATTGATGGACATTCGCAAAGTGAATTACGTCATTTTGGGTGGCGACAATGCGGGTGAGCATTTGCTGATGTAAAGCCGCTGTCGATGGCACAACATAAACTTTTTGTACACAAAAAACCCCTATCATGAAACGCCGCCAACTCATTCAAACCGCTTTCAGCGCAGCACTCTTGCCCAGCCTTGTTCAGGCTCAAGACAAGTACCCTAGCAAATCCATTACCTGGATTTGTCCCTATGCTGCTGGCGGCAACGCCGACTCGCGTTCACGCCAAGTGGCCAAGGCCATGACTGTGCTCTTGGGTCAATCCATCATCATTGACAACAAAGCAGGCGCTGGCGGCAACATTGGCACAGAAGCGATTGCCCGAGGCAAGCCCGATGGCTACACCATTGGCATGGGTAACTTTGCGCCCTTGGCTGTGAACCATGCCTTGTTCAAGAAACTCAACTTCGATCCCTTCAACGACATCGTGCCCATTGGCTTGATAGAAAAGGGGCCCCTCATTTTGATGGTTCGCAATGACTCTCCTTACAAGTCAGTCAAAGACATCGTGGCCGCGGCCAAAGCCAATCCTGGCAAGATCAGTTATGCGTCAGGTGGCATTGGTGGGTCGCACCACCTCAGTGGTGCCTTGCTTGAAAATGCAGCTGACATCGACATGATTCATGTCCCCTACAAAAGTGGCTCAGCAGGTGCAACAGACCTCATGGGTGGTCAAGTTAATTTGATGTTTGAACAAATGTACTCAGCCATGCCAGCCATCAAAGGCGCGCGTCTTCGTGCGCTGGCCATCACGAGCAAAACCAGGTCTCCGCTGTTGCCCGATCTACCAACCATGGCTGAGCAAGGCTTTCCTGCAGTAGAGGTACAAAACTGGCAAGGCTTGGTGGCCCCGAAGGGCATCCCTTCCGACCTGGTCAAACTGCTCAACGCAGCTTTGAACAAAGCACTTCAAGACCCCGAAGTGAAAGAAAAAATTCTGAGCCAAGGCAATGAGATAGGTGGCGGCACGCCCGAGCAGTTTGCCGCTTTGATCAGAGCCGAAGCGCCTCGCTGGGGTAAAGTGGTTCGGGATGCCAAAATCGAACCCGAATGAAAGGCTTAGGCCTCAATCAGTTGCCGCATGAGTGCCCTCAAGCGCGAGCCTTTTTGGGCAAAGTCAGACAAGATACTGAAATGATTCAAGCCTGCTAAGTTTTCACAAACAGGCACTGCGCGCGGGCCCCAATTTTGATGAATCAATCGGTTGTGACGCAGGAATTCTGCGCTTTCATTGCCACCCGCAACAGAATACAAAACGCCCTGTCGAGGACTTGGCCACAAAGCGGGACTGGCCTTTTTCACTTGCGCCGGGGTGAGCTTCAAAGAGACCTGCAAAAACGGAGTTTGACGGATGGGTTCAAGGTCATACAAACCAGAAATCGACAAAGCCTTTTGAATCCAGTTCGCGGGCATGCTGCGATCGACTGCTTTCCAATGGCACCCCAACATCATGGCGGCCAAGTGTCCCCCCGCAGAATGACCGACCACCGTCACACGCATGGGATCACCCCCATGCTTGGCAATGTGGCGCCAAGTCCAAGCCAAGGCCTGGGTCATTTGCAGGGCAATGTCGGGCACAGTCACGGGAGCGCCTGGCTTGCCAGGGCACAAGGCGTAGTTGACCACCACCACACAGACTCCCATGTCGTGCAAAGGCGGGGCAACAAACGACTGGTCCGACTTGTCTAGACTGCGCCAGTAGCCGCCATGAATGAACACGACCACTGGCGCGTTGGGCTTTTTAGCTGGGAAAATATCCAATGTTTCTTGCACACCATGGCCATAGGGCACATCCAAAAGGCATTTGTGAGACGCTCGAGCGGCCTTGGAACTTTCCGTCCAATGGTTAAAGTGCACATCAAAATCAGGAACCAGCTCTCGGTTGTTGTACATGCTGTCATACCAAGCGGGTGTTTGCATGCTCATCGAATTCCTTGGGTTAAATTTTCATTTCTAAACGCAATTGCACAGTTTGCCAGTTGCGGGTCTGGGTGTTGGCAGTTTCGGAAAAACCATTGCCAATGAAGGTGGTGCCAGTGAGGTAATCACGGGGCGTGAGATTGCTGACCGTCACTCTCAATGCATTGGCGGAAGAGATGCGCCACAAACCATACACATCGACCACACGTTTTGCACCTTGGTAAGTCCATTGCTGCTCGGTTCTTCGGGTAGTGTAGTCTGGGTTGTAATTCACATTGCCGCCCAGTGACAGTGGGAATCCACGAATTCGATAATCCGCACCGAGATTGGCTGTCATGCTGGGTTGCTGATCGAGGCGATTGTTGGGCCCCATCACATCCAACACTCTGGAGCCAAAGAAACTCACATTGGTGCGAACATCGATGGCGGGCACATCAGGCCAGACCTGATTCAAACGGAATTTTGCTTCGAGCTCGAGTCCTTGCGTGACCGCATCGCCCACATTCTGGGGGCTGGACACAAATCTTCTTTGACCTGGCGCCCAAACTGTGTCGTACCGTTCGGTGGTGACATAGCGAATCAGGTCGCTGATGTTGCGCCTGAAAACATTGGCACTTAAAACGCCACCCTCTGACAGGTAGCGTTCGACTGCCACATCGATGCCCGTGGCCAATTCAGGTCTTAGGCCAGGATTGCCGATGCGGTCTTGACGGGTCGGGCTGTTGGCTTCACGGGAAAGGGCTGTGCGTGCAACCAGGTTAAACAAGGTAGGCGTTTTGTAGCTTCGCGTGAGGCTCATGCGCACTTGATCTCGACTTTCGGGAACAGGCTTCCAAACTGCATGGAACAAAGGCGTGAGTACAGCGCTTTGATTGCGTTTGTCCCCCTCCTCTGTTTTGCCCTCCGTCAAAATACTTTCGTAGCGAATGCCAGCATGGGCACTCCAGTTGGGGTTCACTGTCCATTCATCTTGCGTGTAAATGGCCCAGCGCTGGGTCCGTGCGCGCATGTTGCCAGCCTCATCGGAAACTTCGGCCACGGCCTCTTCCGTTCGGCGCACGCCCTCGAGCTCCACGCCACTGACCAACTGATGGCCATTGCTCAAGACCTGCGTGACTTTGCCGTTCCAATTTTGCGAGAGATCTCTAAAGCTTTGTGATTCCTGAAGGGTGTTGAGCAAGCCACTGGCTGTTAAACCCGTTTGCATGAAACGATATTTGTAATGAGATTCACCCAAACCAAATTTAAATTCAAAACGGGAGTCTGCTGATAAGCGTTGGTTCCATTGGCCATTCAAGCGTGTGAGAACAAAACGGCTGTTGTTGGTGGTGTTGGCACTGTCGATGACAAGAGGTTGTTGAAGGCCACTGATCGTCTTATTTTCTGTGAGATCAATGTGTCCCAAATTGCTGTATTCTGAGTACACCATGAATGGCATGAGCACCAGAGTTTTCCCCTCTTCACCTCGCCACATCAAACGGGCGCTGGCGTTCATGCCTTGTCGATGACCTAAGCTCAGTGAGTTGCGCTCCCGGTGAGCGCTGGTATCGGGCACAAGCCCTTGACCGCTCACATCAGAATCGGTCACCGTCAAAGCATCGTCTGGTCGCCAAGAATTCATGGCCGACACGGTGAAGTTGCCATTCAAGGGCTCTGACTTGATATTGTGGACCCAATTTAAATTTTCAGATCGGTGGCCATTTTCGAAATTGGTGCCAATTTTCAAATCATCGGGATTGGCGCGTTGACCTTCACGCAGAACGATGTTCACCGTGCCTGCGATGGCACGGGCACCCGTTTCTGCCGTGGGTGCACGGAGGATTTCAACCTTCTCAACCATCTCCGGCGTCAGTGACTCAATTGAAAAGCCTGGTGGTACGCGCTGGCCATCTAACAAAATTTGGGTGTATCCACCGCCCAAGCCGCGCATGCGAATGGCGCCACCACGGCCAGGTGAACCTTGAATGGTGATGCCCGGTAAACGTTTGAGCACTTCTCCCAAGGTGCCGTCGCCCTGTTTGTCCAGTTCCTCTCGGCCAATGACAATTTTGGCGGCAGTGGACTGCCAACGCTCTTGCATCGTGTTGTCGCGATTGCTTTTTATTTCGACAGCGCCCATGTCTTGGACAGGCGCATTGGCTGGCGTCGAACTTTGCGACCACGCACCAGACGAGGCGAACGCAAAGAGGGCCAAAGTGACGGGTGATTTGAAATTCATCCCTGCATTTTGACAGGGGAATGCAAAGGTTTTATTTCGGGAAAAACCTCACCCGACAAGTTGTCGGGTTAAGGGCGAAGCTTATTCTCCCGCCTTGAACAAAGCAGCCACCTTGCGCTTGGTTTTGATATTGGCTGACAAGCCTGGACGAGCCGCCGTTTTAGGGCTGGCTTCCCAAGATGCGGGGCCATTTTGCTCTGAGAGAGGCGCCTCGTAGGGCTTCTCAAAGAAGGGGTCTCTGGAAACTTGGGCAGGCCTGAAACTGCTGCGACGATCCCGCGGCTCGTCTTCCTCTCGGCGGCGCTCAAAGCCACGCTCAGGCCGTCTGTCTTCCCGGCGCTCATCTCTTCGGACATCCCGCCGACCTTCATTGAGGTTGGCACGTGAACGGTCATCCTCCAAAGGAAAAGCCTCAACTTCTAACTTCGTTTTAATGAGCTTTTCGATGTCAGTCACCAAGCGCATGTCGGAGGGGGAGACCAGTGTGACGGCCAGTCCAGAGGCACCTGCGCGACCCGTTCGGCCAATGCGGTGCACGTAGTCCTCAGCATTGAAAGGCACATCAAAGTTGAACACCGCAGGCACATCCTTGATGTCCAGACCACGGGCCGCCACATCGGTGCAAACCAACAGATCGACTTCCCCTTTTTTGAAGGATTCCAAGGCTTTCAAGCGCTCATCTTGAGATTTATCGCCGTGCAAGGCTGTGGTTTTCAAACCTTCACGTTCAAGCGATCGCGCCAAGCGAGCACAACCCAATTTGCTGTTGACAAATATGAAGGCTTGCTTGATGCCGCGCTGATTCAGCACCGCCTTGACGACGCGACGTTTGTCGTCGTCTTGAGCGGCATAAAAGCGCTGCTCCACAGTCGAGGCGGTTTCGTTGGGGCGGGCCACCTCAATGGTGATGGGGTCTTGCAAGTAGCTGCCCGCCAAACGCTTGATTTCAGGGGAAAAAGTGGCTGAAAACAAGAGTGTGGTGCGCTGCTTCGGCAAGAAACTCAAAATCCGCTGCAAGTCTGGCAGGAAGCCAATATCGAGCATGCGGTCGGCTTCATCGAGGACCACATACTCCACTTGATTCAGTACCGCGTTTTTTGCTTCGATGTGATCCAGCAAGCGTCCTGGGGTGGCGACCAAAATTTCCACCCCTCGCTTGAGCTCAAGAGTTTGCGGTTTCATGTCCATACCGCCAAAAACCACGGCGCTGCGCATCTGGGTGTACTTGGCGTACATCTTGATTTGTTGCGCGACTTGATCTGCCAGTTCGCGGGTGGGCAAGAGCACCAAAGCTCGCACTGGGTGTCGCGCAGGGGAAGTCGAGGTGTTTTCGTGCTTTAAGAGACGTTGGAGCAGCGGCAAGGAAAAAGCAGCGGTTTTACCGGTACCCGTTTGCGCGGCGCCCATCACATCTTTCCCCGTCAAAACCACAGGAATGGCCTGGGCTTGAATGGGGGTCATGGATTCGTAGCCCATTTCGGCTACGGCACGTGCCAGCGGTTCAGCCAGCGATAGATTTGAAAAAGAGGCGGTCATTAACCCGCTATTGTCGCACTTTAAGTCTTAGGCAAAGTGACACCCACCTGACCCTGGTATTTTCCACCCCGATCCTTGTAGCTGGTCTCGCAAACTTCATCGCTTTCAAAGAACAGCACTTGGGCGCAGCCCTCACCTGCATAGATCTTGGCTGGAAGAGGGGTTGTGTTGCTGAATTCAAGGGTGACGTAACCCTCCCACTCAGGCTCGAAGGGGGTCACGTTCACAATAATCCCGCAACGGGCGTAGGTGCTTTTGCCCAGACAAATGGTGAGAACATTGCGGGGAATGCGGAAATATTCCAGGGTGCGGGCCAAGGCAAAGCTGTTGGGCGGAATGACGCAAACATCGGCGTTGATGTCCACAAAGCTCTTTTCATCGAAGTTTTTGGGGTCCACCACCGTGCTGTAAATGTTGGTGAACACTTTGAACTCAGGGGCGCAGCGAATGTCATACCCATAACTGCTGGTGCCATAGCTCACAATTTTCTCGCCGACAGCGTTTTGTCGCACCTGACCGGGCTCGAAAGGCTCAATCATGCCGTGCTCTTGGGCCATGCGGCGGATCCATTTGTCGCTTTTGATGCTCATTGCTAGGTCTTTCAAACAGTCTTTGAATTCAATCTGTCATTGTAAAGTGTTGCTTCTGGTCTAAACTTTCAGCCAGACGATTCAATTGAGATTCATCATGAAACGACGCACCCTCCTTCAAGCCAGTCCTTTTTTAATGGGGCTTCCAAGCCTGAGTGAGGCTCAGTCAGCCTTCCCTCACAAACCCATCCGGTACATCGTGCCTGTAGCTGCTGGGGGTGGCTCTGACATGGTGGGACGCGCTCTTTGTGAGCGCTGGGCCAAGGCCCTCGGGCAATCGGTGTTGGTGGACAACCTCGGCGGTGGCGGTGGCGTCATTGCCGCCCAAAACACAGCCAGAGCCGCACCCGACGGTTACACCCTGATGCAAGGCTACGTGGCCACCCATGGCACTTCCCCCGCAACTCGCAAACTCCCCTATGACGCAGAAAAAGATTTCACACCCATTGGCATGATTGGCTCGACGCCCAACGTGCTTTGCATCAATACCAGCCTGCCCCCGCAAAACTTCAAAGCCTTGATGGACTATGTGAAGCAAAACCCTGGCCGCTTGTCTTACGGATCCGCGGGCTCGGGCTCGCTGACCCACCTTACCGCTGAGCTTTTCAAATTGCAAACCAACAGTTTCATGGTGCACATTCCTTACCGCGGCATAGCGCCGGCCATCACCGATTTGATTGGCGGCCAAACGCAAATGATGTTTCCAGGATTGGCCGCTGCACTGCCGCACATTCGGAGTGGCCGAATACGCGCCATCGCAGTCACCGGCACCAAGCGGCATCCCCAAGTGAAAGACATACCCACGTTGGAAGAAGCAGGCCTGAAAGGCTTTGATGCACAACAATGGTATGGCGTAGTGGGACCAGCCAACATGCCCGATTCCATCGTGAAAGTATTGAACGATGCCATGCTAAATGTTTTGTCTCAGCCAGACTTTAAAGACAAATTAAGTTCAGAGGCCGTGGAACTCATGCCCATGAAACCGGCTGAATTTGGAGCGTACATGAAGGCTGACTTGGCCCGTTGGACACAACTGGCCAAGACCCGCAATATTCAACTGGACAGTTGAGGAACGATCTGTTTCAAGGGGTGATTTTGCCGACCACACCGGCCACGCCATAGCTCATGTTCAAAATTTGAACATCACTCAGTCGCTGACCTGCTGCCAATACCGACTTGCCTTCGTTGTCCCAAATAGGGCCTTGGAATGGGTGACGTTTGCCCTGCGCAATGTCTTGTTGAACCTTCGCAATTTCATCGCGTACTTTGACGGGCAACTTAGGGCCAAAATCGCCAACGCGAATCATGCCCTCTTTCAAACCTGACCAAACATTGCCCGTGCGCCACTGGCCTTTTTGCACATCACTCACGCGCTGCGTGTAATAAGCACCCCACTCATGGGTGACCGCCATCAACTGCGCGTCAGGCGCCACTTTGCGCATGTCTGAGTGGTAGGCAATGGCCATCTTGCCGCGTTCTTGCGCGGCCACCATCACCGCATTGGAGGCTGTGTGGAAGGTGATTACATCTACCGCTTGATTGAACAAAGCAAATGCCGCGTCGCGCTCCTTGGCTGGATCGAACCATGTGTTCAACCAAACCACTTTCACTTGCGCTTTGGGGTTCACGGAGCGCAGGCCCAAGGCAAAGGCATTCAAGCCTTGCAGCACTTCAGGAATGGGGAAGCCCGCCACATAACCCGCCACATTGGATTGCGTCATGCGCCCTGCTGCGACACCCGCCAAATAACGACCTTCGTAATAGCGCGCATTGGCCACGGACACATTGACGTCGGTTTTATAACCCGTGATGGATTCAAACTTCACATTGGGAAACTCTTTGGCCACTTTGAGCGTGGGTTCCATGTAACCAAAACTGGTGGTGAAAATCACATCGTGTCCCTGTTGCGCTAAATCACGCACCACACGCTCTGAGTCAGCGCCTTCGGCCACGTTCTCTACAACGGTGGTTTTAACGGCAGCCCCCAATGCTTTTTCAACAGCTTTGCGACCCTCATCGTGCTGGCGAGTCCAGCCCGCTTCAAAAACTGGCGTGACATACACAAAAGCGACTTTGACAGGGCTTTTTGAAGCTGTCTGCGACGGCTCTGCGGCAAGGGATGAATGGGGCGAGAAAAAGCAGGCGGCCGTGACCACGGCTGCGAGGTTTTTATACATGGTAGTCCTCTACATGGCGCCGGTTGAACAAAATAAACACCCGCCGGCACGCAGGTATTCGAAGCGTATTCTAAAGCAGGTGTATAAAGTTCTTTTTCGACCTTGCAATAAAGTGCCATCTCATGCGTTCAAGCCCTCTCTCTCGTTGCATTCAAATTTCAATCATTTCAGCAAGCTGCTTGATTCCTCTGACCGGATGGTCTCAAAGCGCAGCCTCGGCTTTAAACGCGGTCGCTCAAGTTGAAGGCATCACAGAATACCGACTTAGCAATGGTTTGCGCGTGTTGTTGGCGCCCGATGCCTCCAAGCCCACTACCACTGTGAACATCACTTATTTGGTAGGCAGCCGCCATGAAAACTATGGCGAAACAGGCATGGCGCATTTGCTAGAGCACATGGTTTTCAAAGGCACCTCCGCACGCAGCAATATCATGCAGGAGTTGGGCAAGCGCGGCATGGACTTCAATGGCACCACGTTTTACGACCGGACCAATTACTACGAAACCTTTCCCGCCAATCCAGAAAATTTACAGTGGGCCTTGGAGATGGAGGCCGATCGCATGGTCAACAGTCTCATTGCGCGCAAAGACCTCGACACCGAATTCTCAGTGGTGCGCAATGAAATGGAAAGCGGCGAAAACAACCCGCACATGTCGCTGTGGCAACGCATGGCCTCCACTGCCTTTGACTGGCACAACTACGGCAAAAGCACCATTGGCGCGCGCACCGATGTTGAAAATGTCAAGATAGAAAACTTGCAAAACTTTTACCGCAAGTACTACCAACCCGACAATGCCGTGTTGTTGGTGGCTGGCAAGTTTGAGGCGGGCAGCACACTTGCACTGATACAACAGGTGTTTGGTGTCATTCCCAAGCCTAAGCGAGTGCTCGAACCCACCTACACGCAAGACCCTGCCCAAGATGGCACCCGCGAAGTCACTGTGCGTCGAACGGGTGACGTTCAATTGTCTGCGGTGCTTTATCACACCGCAGCGGGAAGCCATGTTGATTCAGCTGCCATGGCGGCTTTGAGTGAAGTCTTGGGTGGCACACCCAACGGCAGACTTCACAAGAACATGGTCGAGAAAAAATTGGCCGTCAATGTCAACCCTTGGAACTTTGACTTGGCGGAGCGAGGCTATGTGGTTTTCATGGCCGAACTGAACAAAGCCCAAAGTCTGATTGAGGCTCGCAAAGTTCTGCTGGAAGAACTAGAAGGGGTTCAAAAGAAACCTGTCACCGAAGCAGAACTCAAACGCGCCAAGGCCAGCCTGTTAAGCGACATCGACAAAACCATCAACGATCCGCAAAAACTGGCAGTACAACTGTCGGAGTCCATTGCCAATGGCGACTGGCGCTTGTTCTTTTTGCAACGCGATCGCATTGAAAATCTCAAATTGACCGACCTGCAAGCTGTGGCTGCCAATTACTTCAAAGAAAGCAATCGCACTTTAGGGCAATTTATTCCCACAGCCACACCTGACCGCAGCAAATTGCCCGAAGCAGTGGACATCGCCAAATTGGTGGCTGACTACAAAGGCAAAACAGCAGCCAGTGAAGGTGAAGTTTTTGACATCAGTCCCGTCAACATTGAAAAGCGCACCCAACGATTGGCTTTGGCCAGTGGCATGAAGCTCATCTTGACGCCCAAGAAAACGCGTGGCGAAACGGTCAGCGGCTTCTTTACTTTGCGTTTCGGCGATGAAGCATCGATGTTCAATCAAGCCACCACGTCTAGCCTCACTGCCAGCTTGCTGATGCGCGGCGCTGGAAATTTACAACGTGCTGAAATTTCCGCCAAATTGGACGAACTCAAAACCCAACTCGAAGTCAGTGGGAGTGGTCAAACCGTCACGGTTCGATTTGATTCACTGCGAAAAAACTTGTCCGAAGTACTTCACTTGGTTCGAGATATTTTGCGCAAGCCCAGCTTGGCCGCCAAAGAATTTGACTTGTTGGTTCAAGAGAGCACTGCTGGCCTTGAAAGCCAACGCAGCGAACCCAATGCCATGGGCTCCCAAGCCATGGCGCTGGCGCTTGACGTTTACAGGAAAGGTGATATTCGCGCTGTTCGAAGTTTGGATGAGTCCATTGCGGCACTCAAAGCCGCCAAGCTTGAACAAGTGAAACAATTTCACAACCGCTATTACGGTGCCAACTACAGCGAGTTCGCCCTGGTAGGCGACTTTGACAGCGAGGCAGTCAAGTCACAATTGAATCAGCTCTTTGGAGACTGGAAAAGCCCCATCGCCTACACACGTTTGAGGTCTGAAACCAAAGCTGCCAAACCAGGTGCCATTCAATTGGAAGCCCCGGACAAAGCCAATGCTTTCTTTTTGGCCGGCTTGCCATTGTCATTGCAAGATACACAGCCAGACTATGTGCCCTTGCAGTTGGCCAACCGCGTATTGGGCGGCGGTGTCAAATCGCGCCTGCTAGACCGCTTGCGAGAAAAAGATGGCTTGAGCTATGGGGCTGGCAGCCAACTCAGTGCCAGTTCGTTTGAACCCTCAGGCATGTGGGTCCTGTATGCCATTTATGCACCACAAAATCTGGCTAAATTAAAGGCGGGTGTGCAAGAAGAGTTGGCCAAGTTTGTCAAAGACGGCATCACCGCTGAGGAACTGACGGATGCCAAAAAAGGCTGGCAAGAAGAACGCAAAATAAGCCGCGCACAAGATCGAGCCTTAGCGGCCGGCCATGTGGCACAAACTGCAGCCAACAGAACACTGGCATTTGTTGAAAAAGTGGACACTCAAATTCAAGCCACCACTTTAGAAGAGGTTAACGCGGCCATTCGCAAGACTTTAGACCCCGCCAAATTTCTAAACATTTACGCAGGGGATTTTGCTGCAGCCGCTAAAAAGTAAAGCTCTTTGAACAGGCTTTAGTACTTCGCTTGGACTTTGTCCATTTGCTCTTTGGTAATGGCTGGCACTTCGCCACGAGCACTCCATCGATTTAAGTTCCAAGCGCCTTCACCCACCCAAGATTTCAGCATCTTGAGATTGGTTTGACGTTCGGCATCGGTGGCACCCAAATGCTTGTACATGTTGCCGGGCTTCTTGTCAGAGGTGCTTGTGCCGTCATCGACACGACGCATGAATGCACCTGAATCTGGATACACCATAATTTGCAACAAATTCTCATAGGTGTCTGTGCGAGGGCCAAGTTTTTCTTTTTTGTACTTTTCTTCGTCTAATTTGAATTCAGCCAGGGTAGGTGCATCGGACCCATGGCACTCAGCGCACTGCGCCTTGATAAGAGGCTGAACATGAGAGCGATAAGTTTGAGATGAGGCAACACTGGCAACAAGCAACAGGGCAAGAGCAACAGCAAAACCAGAAGCGTTTTTTACGATATTTTTTTTCATCGTGCATCCTAAACCTTGAAGTCACCTACCAAGCTTTCAATCCATTGATCTTCATCAACGTATCTGCAATTCTTGGGTCGCCAACCCAATCAAACTCAAAAAAGGCCGCATTCAAAAGCGGCCTTTTGAAGCTTTCCAAATTTATTTAAAGAATCAAATCAGTGGCGAGTAACTCAGTGACGCCCACCAATTGAATTTGAAACTCAGCGGCTGTATCACGGTCATTGCTACCGTACAAAATACCATTCTCAAACCAAACAGCACCATTCGCATTGACGTTGGTCACGTTGGCAGCTGCGCCCACATAAGTGAATGCATCATTGGACCAATTGCCTGACTTGGCATCAATGGCAGACAAGTCAAGTTTGTCACCTGAAGTGAAATCATGAATGTTGTCACGGGTGCTCAGGGTCAGGCCCGATTCAAACACGTTGGTGTACTTGAAGGAATCATTGCCAAGGCCGCCATACAAGTCGTCTGAACCTGCACCGCCGACCAATATGTCGTTACCAATGCCACCAAACAAGTCATCGGAGCCTGAATCGCCGTTCAACTGATCGTCACCGTCAGCACCATAGAGGTCGTCACTGCCATTTCCTCCAGTCAAACGGTCGTTTCCGTTACCTGCATAGTACTGATCATCGCTGTTGTTGCCGCGCCATTGGTCATCATTGTCTGTGCCTGAAGTGCGGCCGCTCCAAATACTGCCATCTGTTGCAACATATGATTTTGAAACTTTAGCGAAAACACCATCGCCATCTACGTCTGAATAAATGGATGTTTCTGTGACGCCGTGCTCAACTTCTGTTTTGATGATGTTGGCACCATCAATGGTCCAATTTTCATTGAAGTCAATTCGTTCTTGTGATTTGTAACCGCGTTCAATTTCATAAACGGCAGTCACACTTCCATTCACAATGTCAAATTGATAGCCATTTTTCAGTGGACTTGTCAAAGTGCTTGACTGCCAATTTTGGTTTGAGGGCAATGTGCTGTCTGTGCCATATGAATTGGACATTTTGGCAAAGATGCCATCACCATTGAGGTCAGTGTAAATGGTGGTTTCTATGCGGCCATGTTCTGTTTCAGTTTTGACGATATTGGCACCATCAACGGACCATGTTTCGTCGCGGTCCATTTTTTCAAATTTAGCGCGACCATTTTTAATTTCATAAACGGCAGTGACTGCGCCATTTAAGACTGTGAATTGATAACCCTTGTTGGCATCGTTGCTCATCTTGTTCCCTTTGTTTGCAATGAAATTGCTTTGCTGAGAACTAGAATTTAATGAGCCTAGATGAAGCCAGTCTTAAATGGCTAAGTGGCTTGCCCGCTCTGAAAAGAAGACTCAAACGCTGTCATTGGTCCAGCTCAAGCTCACTTTCAAGCCGCCCAGCGATTCGCTGGCGCTTAATTGAACCTTGATACCGCTCAATTGCGCAATTCTGCGCACAATGGACCAACCTAAGCCGCAGCCTGACGCGGTGTTGCCTAAGACTCTAAAAAATCGATCTCCCAGTCGATCCCGATCGTTTGGAGCCATACCGGGACCACTGTCTTCTACCGTGAGGGTAGGCTGTTCACCTGCTTGCCACGATACTTCCAGGCGTGATCCCTCTGGGCTGTATCGGCTGGCGTTGTCGACTAAATTGCGAACCACAATAGACAACCACTCTCGCTTGACTTTGAGCATCATTTTTTCGGGGGCTTCAAAATTCAAAGTCTGATTCTTTGCAAGCCAAGCAGGTCCTGATTCAGCCAGTTGTTGGCGCGTTAACGCGATGACATCTACAGGCTCTGCGCTCACCGCATTCTGATTGAACTCTGCGGCGTCCAATCTTGAAAGTTCTAAAAGTTGCGCAATCAACCGGGTTGCGCGATCGCAGCCCTGCAGCAGGGCTTGCATGGCCTGACTCTGCGCGATGGGCTCTGAAGCACCCATGGCAACTTGCGCTTGCATTCGAATGGCTGCCACAGGTGTGCGCAATTCATGCGCAGCATCCGACGTGAATTGGCGCTCACTGGTCATCTGTATTTCTACGCGCTTGAACAACTGGTTCAAGGCTTGAACCAATGGTTGCACTTCTTGTACGGCGGCATCCTCTGCCAAGGGCTGCAGCGAAGACGCTTTGCGCAAACCTATCTCTTGCCCTAAGTGACGCAAAGGCCCCAAGGAAACTCGAATAGACCACCAGATGAACAATGCCAAAAGTGGAAACACCAACAACAAGGGAAGGATGGCACTTTCAAGCCCCGCATACAAAATGTCGTGACGGTATTTGCCTAATTCGGCGACATGGATCCAGACATCTTTTTCTTGGCCTTGCGTGCTGAAAATACGCCACACTTGCCCATCAACGTTCCTATCGGTCAGGCCACTTTGGCGATCATTTCTAAAGGGTGCTAGGGGCGCTTTTTCTGAGCGCACCACCAACTCTTCTTCATGCCAGATTTGAAATGCAACGCGGGGCTGGTATTTGTGCAAGATAGGACTGGAGGTGAAATCGCTGTGGCCTTCATGACCATCCCCCGTTTGAAAGACCAAAAATGAAGCAGTTTGTGCCAGATGCGCATCCAGTAACTCATTGAGTTCATGGTCGGTTTCATACCAAGTGAGGCCCAAGACTAGCAACCAAGCTACGGCGGTCACGCCCATCAACGAGGTGAGTAAGCGGGATTGAAGCGAGGGTCGCTTGTTGATTGGCATCATGTCTTCATTTTGGCATGACGTAGCCGACACCCCGAATGGTTTGAATCACCTCATTGCCCAGTTTGCGTCTCAGATGGTAAACATGCACTTCCACCGTGTTGCTACTCACTTCGGTGCCCCAACTGTACAAGTGCTTTTCCAACTGATCTCGGGTGAGTACCTGCCCTGCATGCATCATGAATGTGAACAAAAGATCAAACTCACGGACTGACAACTCGACGGGCTTACCCTTCAATTCAACCACACGCGCGGTGGAATTGAGCTTCACGTCCTTAACTGCTACGGTGCTTTGAATTTCCCCGTGCGATCGTCTAACCAAGGCTCTCAAGCGTGCTGCAAGCTCTAACAAATCGACTGGCTTGACCAAGTAATCGTCGGCACCTGCGTCTAAACCTTCGATTCGATAAGACACCGCATCTTGAGCGGTCAAAATAAGAACAGGTATTCTGATTTTCTTTTGGCGAACCTTTTGCAAACTGATCAAGCCGTCTTGGCGTGGCAACCCCATGTCCAAAATAACAACCTCGTGCACCTGAGTCAGCATTTCTCGCTCGGCCGCAATACCGTCTCGCACCCAGTCCACCTGAAAGCCATGCTGCGCCAGGCCAGTCTTGAGGCCAGAACCCAGAGTTTCATCGTCTTCTGCCAAAAGTACGCGCATCGTGAATCTAGGCCTTATGTCAGTTGAAAATACAAGAACGAAGTCACAAGCACGCTGAGCAACAAGGCCGCCCACAGATGATTGCTTTTGGCCACATCGGGCCCAGCGCCAGCCCGCCTTCCCGACCACATGGGGCGCAAACCTTGCGCTTTTTTACCCACCACCAAAAGCCCAATGACGACAATGTGCAAGAGCACCGCCGTGAGTAAGAAGTTGCCAAAAAACTCATGGATTTCGGACATCCAGTCGCCAGTGATTTCATTGTAGAGGGCATATCCTGAAATGGTGATGAAAATAGACACCAGCAAGGTGCTGAATGCAGCAGCCGTTAACACCACCGTACCCAATTTGCGCAGCGTTTGCCCATTCCAGCTCAAGATTGACTCAGGAAAATTCTGCAAATCAGATTTGAATTCTTTGATAGCTTCCAGTTTTCGCCAAGCAGCGCTCAGCCTTGATTGACGAGGACCCATCATGCCCCAAAGTACCCTGAAGATCACCAAACCAAACAAGGTGTAACCCAAGCTCACATGCAACAACCTGAAACGTTCGCTTTCGGCAGTGATATAGGCCCCCACAAAGCTGATGGCCATGAAGGTGTGAAACAAGCGCATGGGCAACTCGACAATGCGGCGGCTGGGCGTTGCAACTGCCGAGGTAGAAGTCAGCGGATTGAGTGTGCTGTGTGTCATGTTGTCTTCCTTGAACTTTGATTTTTGTTGCTTTTAATTTGGGTTTTCAAAGCGGAATGCGAACCCCGTCATCTTCAAAATCGCCAATGTCTGCGCCCTGATGGCAGGCTTGACATTGCGCTTTGCCGTTGACTGATTTGCGCGCCCACACGGCTTTGTCAATCTTGCGATGCTTCTTTTCAAACCATGACGTGGTGGTCAATCGGTCTGCAGGTGAGGAAGCCTCAACCCGCTTGTAGGTGCCACCCAAGGACTGCAGCCACACACCAATTTGTCGTTCGGTGGCGGCATCCACAGAGGCGTCCGTGCCATAGTGCTTGTCAAGGCTGCCCATGATGCGCTGCCAAGAAGACTTAGACAGCATGGCCGGTGGGTAAGCCATGTGGCAAGACGCACATTCGTTTTTGTAAGCAGGCAGCACATTGGCTGGCATGAGCGGCCTGTCGGCGAAAGCGGCGGTCAGTAAGCCTAAGCTCAAAACCACAGTCATCGAACTGCGAATCATCCATTGTTGAACTCTCATTTCATGTCCTTCACGTAAGCCACAACATCTGCTTTTTCAAGGGGAGCGCACTCCCTGCTCAGCACGTCTTTGCAATTTCTGCGAAACCACTTTTCAACTTTGGCCGAATCTGAAAATCGATCTGGATTGACCCAAGGCGCCAAGGGTGCGATGGTTTTGCCAGTGCTGGCATGTTTTCCCGGCTGTGCGGGTGAAGCACCGTGACAAGACGCACAACTCAAATCGTTGGCTGCCTTGGCATTGAAAAACTTTTGTCCGCGCAGGCGATCGGCTTTTTGGCCGGCGGCTTGTTGGTATTGGGTTAAGAGCGCATCAGGCGATGTGTCCCCTGCAAAGCCAGTACCAATCATCAACAATGAAAACAGCCCAGCCAAGATGCCGCGCAAAGAAATGAAGGTGTTGTGTGAAGTCATGACGTGATCTTGACCACGCTATCTGAAGCAATTCTTAAGAGCCCTTCAGAATCTAAAACGGATCGCCTCGCCGTTCACTGATAAAAAAAGCCGCGCTTCTTTCGAGGCGCGGCCTTTGCAGATTGACTGAAGTGATCAGTTAGGCACTTTGCCTTCCACGCCTTTAACGTAGAACTTGATACCGCCCAAGAACTTGTCGTCAGCGACAACATCTTTGGCCAAAACTTCTTTACCGTCTTGTCCCACGATAGGACCTTTCCAGATAGAGAAGCTACCGTCTTTCAGGCCAGTCTTGATTTCTTCAATGCGTTTCTTGGTATCTTCTGGCACATCGGCGGCCACAGACACCATGTCGATGGCGCCTTCTTTCACGCCCCACCAGCTTTGGCCAGTGGTCCAATTACCGCCGAGGGCTTCTCCAACGGCCTTGATGTAATAAGGAGCCCAGTTGATCACAGCCGAACCCAAGTGAGCCTTAGGACCATAAGCTGTCATGTCAGAGTCCCAACCGAAAGCGCGCTTGCCCATTTTTTCGGCAGTTTGCAACACAGCAGAAGAGTCGGTGTTTTGCATCAACACGTCAGCACCACCGTTGATGAGGGCTGTAGCCGCTTCTGTTTCCTTTGGGGGATTGAACCACTCGTTGATCCAAACCACTTTGGTCTTCACTTTAGGGTTGACAGATTGCGCACCCATTGTGAAGGTGTTGATGTTGCGAATGACTTCAGGAATTGGAATGGAAGCCACAACACCCAAGGTGTTGGTTTTGGTCATCTTGCCCGCAATCACGCCCGCCATATAAGCACCTTCATAGGTACGGCTGTCGTAGGTGCGCAAGTTGTCAGCTGTTTTGTAACCGGTGGCATGTTCAAACTTGATTTCTTTGTTGTCTGCAGCCACTTTCAACATCGGGTCCATGTAGCCAAATGTGGTGCCGAAAATCACCTTGTTACCTTGGCTGGCCAAGTCGCGGAAAACTCGCTCTGCATCAGCGCTTTCTGGCACTTTCTCAACAAAGCTGGTGACGATTTTGTCGCCATATTCTTTTTCCAAGGCCTTGCGCGCGTTGTCGTGCGCAAATGTCCAACCGCCGTCGCCCACGGGGCCCACGTAGGCAAAAGCCACTTTCAAGGGCTCAGCCTTGGCGACTGCGGCAGGCTTGGCTTCTTCTTTTTTGCCGCAAGCCACGAGAGCAGCAGCAGCGACCAGCGAGATCGCGGCGATTTTGAGCACCGATCGCTTGTTCAGAACTGTCATGAAATTTCCTTTTTGGATGAACAGGGTTGCACGAATAAAAACATTATGTACCGGGTTGGAAAGGTTTGCCTAGGGACGCTGGCATGTTGATCCGGATCCAAGCAGGATTTCTTGAGATCAAGGCCAGGACCACAATGGTTGCCACATAGGGCAATGCAGAGAGCCATTGACTGGGCACTTGAACCCCCAACCCTTGCAAATGAAACTGCAACATGGTGACCCCACCAAACAGATAAGCACCAAGCAAAATTCGAGCCGGCCGCCATGTTGCGAAAGTGGTCAAGGCCAGTGCAATCCAACCTTTGCCCGAGACCATGCCTTCCACCCACAGCGGGGTATAAGCCACAGAGATGTAGGCACCTGACAAACCACACAATGCACCGCCGGCAATGACCGCACAAAAGCGAATGCGGCGCACCGAATAACCCAGCGCATGCGCCGATTCGGGGGATTCCCCCACCGACCGGAGCACCAAGCCGGTGCGTGATTTGTACAAGAACCACATCAGACCCAGCACGAAAGCGATCACGCCATAGACCAAAGGGTGATGCTTGAAGAAAGCAGCGCCCAGCAAGGGGATATCGGCCAAAAAAGGAACTTCAAAGGAGGGGCGCTGAGGCAGTTTTTCTTGAACATAGCCAATGCCCACAAACGCTGAAAATCCCACACCAAACAAACTCAAGGCCAAGCCAGTAGCATATTGATTGGTGCTGAGATAAACGACCAATACACCAAAGATGGCCGCCAAGACAGCGCCAGCCGCCATGCCTGCCATGAAGCCCAGAACATCACTGCCCGTGTGAACCACGGTGGCAAAGCCTGCAATGGCAGCGCACAGCATCATGCCTTCCGCACCCAAATTCACAATGCCGGCTTTTTCATTGATGAGCAAGCCCAATGCAGCGATGGCCAGCACAGTGCCAGCGTTCAAGGTGGCGGCAATGAGCAACGCATAAGATTCCATCACACCCTCCTGCTCTGCCAATGCAGGCGATAGGCTACTAAAGTGTCACAGGCCAGCAAACTGAAAAGCAGCAAGCCCTGAAACACCCCCGTGATTGATTTGGGCAAGCCCATTCTTGACTGCGCCAATTCGCCGCCAATGTAGAACATGCTCATGAGCACCGCAGAGAAAAGCATACCCACAGGGTGCAAGCGGCCCACATAGGCCACAATGATGGCTGCAAAACCGTAGCCCGAAGGCACGTAAGGGGTGAGTTGTCCCAATGGCCCTGCAACTTCCAAAGCACCCGCTACCCCAGCAGCGCCGCCTGAAACCAAGAGGGCCACCCACAAAGCTTTGCGCGAAGAAAAGCCAGCATAACGAGAAGCGGCAGGCGCCAAGCCCCCCACTTGCTGCGCAAAGCCAGCACGCGTTCTGAACAGAAAAATCCAAACCGCTGCAACACCCAACAAGGCCAAGATAAGCCCAACACTCACGCGTGAGCCACTCATGAGTCGAGGAATTTGCGTCACAGCTTCAAAGGTTTTGGTTTGCGGAAAGTTATAGCCCGCCGGATCTTTCCAGGGGCCATACACCAAATAGCCCAGCACCATGTCGGCCACGTACACCAGCATCAAGCTCACCAAAATTTCGTTGGCGTGAAATTGATCTTTCAGCCAAGCGGTGATGCCGGCCCAAAACATGCCTCCCAGCATGCCAGCCAACACAATGGCCACCACAATCCATCGACTTGTCTCTTGATCAGCCAACAAAGCCACACCCCCAGCCACCACAGCACCCATGACGAACTGACCTTCAGCACCAATGTTCCAAACATTAGAGCGATAACAAACGGCCAACCCCAATGCGATCACCAGCAAAGGGGTGGCCTTCACCATGAGTTCGCCCAGTGCATAGGCCGACTTCACAGGCTCCCAGAAAAACATTTGCAAACCGCGCAGGGGATCTTTGCCCAACAGAATAAAAAGGCCAATGCCCAAGGTGACCGTGATCAACAAAGCCAACAAAGGAGAGGCTATGCGCCAAAAATCGGAGGCTTGTGAACGCAATTCAAGCTTCAGCATGAAGCCTCCCACAATCCGCTCATCCATTCACCAACTTGCGCCACAGTGGCATTTTTTCGTTCAATGGCGGGAGAAAGCCGGCCATTGGCCATGACATACAGCCGATCACAAATTTCAAACAACTCGTCCAACTCTTCACTGACCACCAGCACGGCGCAACCCGCATCACGCAAGGCCAATAACTCACCACGAATTTGTGCGGCTGCCCCGACATCAACACCCCAAGTAGGTTGCGACACCAGCAGCACTTGAGGCTTCGCATCAATCTCACGGCCCACAATGAACTTTTGTAAATTGCCGCCCGACAAAGATTGCGCCGGTGAATGTGTGCCATGCGCTTTCACATGGAATTGATCAATGACCTTTTGGGCTTGCGAATGCAGCACCTGCGTGCGAATCCAGCCACTGCGTGTCACAGCCTCACCACGCGTGAGCAACATGTTGTGGGCCAAACTCAAGGAAGGGACTGCGCCCCGCCCCAGACGCTCTTCAGGCACAAAGTGCAAGCCAGCTTGCCGCCGCGCTTCAGGACCCTTCCGCCCAACCGCTTGCCCTTTCAGTTGCACTGCATTGGCTTCAGCGCGCGTGTCTTCTCCAGACAAGGCAAAGAGCAATTCACGTTGGCCATTTCCCGAGACACCCGCAATCCCGACCACCTCACCGGAGCGAACTTGCAAATTGACATTCAATAAATCAACACCAAACTGATCTTCTTTGGCAAGCGACAAATTTTTGACTTCAAACCAAACGGGGCCTGGCGTTCTGTCTTGATACACCAAAGCTGGCGGCTCTGCACCAATCATCAAACGGCTGAGTGAGGCATTGGATTCTTCGCGCGGATCGCAAACGCCCGTGACCTCGCCGCCTCGCAGCACTGTACAGGCCGTGCACAGCTCCCGAATTTCATGCAGCTTGTGGCTGATGTAGAGCAAACTGCAACCTTGACTGACCAGCCTTTTCAGCACCATGAAAAGCTTCTCCACAGCTTGTGGCGTGAGCACCGAAGTAGGCTCATCCAAAATGAGCAATTTGGGTTCAGTGAGCAAGGCGCGAATGATCTCAACGCGCTGCATCTCGCCCACACTCAAGGTATGAACTGGCCGTGTGGGGTCAATGTCCAAACCGTACTCAGCGGCTTTCATGTGGATGCGCTCGGTCACCTCGGCCAACTTGAAAGACTTGTCCAATCCCAGCCATACATTTTCAGCCACACTCAAGGTATCAAACAAACTGAAATGTTGAAACACCATGCTGATACCCAAGGCCCGGGCTTGCTGGGGGTTGCGAATGTGAACGACTTGGCCGTTGTAGTGAATATCACCCTCGTCTGGCTTGACGGACCCATAAATGATTTTCATGAGGGTGGATTTGCCCGCACCATTTTCACCCAGTACCGCATGCGCTTCGCCAGCCTGAACCGTGAGTGACACCGCGCGATTGGCCACCACACCAGGGTAACGCTTGGTAATGTTGGAAAGTGACAGTCGCGCAGGCGGAGGAGAATGCATGAAGATCTTAAAGTTCGACAAATTCTATCGAGCTTTGAGATCCCTGCTCGGCCTTCCACCGAGAAAGCGTTAAATACCTGCCAAAGTTTGCAAGCCAGAAGGATCTAGGAGGTTCAAGACCCGACCGCCACCGCTGATCAGTTTGCGATCTCGCAAGTGCTTGAGGACCCTGGAAAAGGTTTCGGGGGCAATGCCCAATTGCGCTGCAATCAAGCGTTTGCGATCGTGCAGGACAACCGCCATGCTGCCCTGAGCGTCGGAAGGCTCGGCATGGCGAAGCAACCACTCGGCAAAACGCGCATCGGCATCCTTGGCCAAGCGACTCACGGCCACTTCAATTTGTTGCCTTTGTGCTTTGGCCAAATCGAGCATCAAGGTGTGAACAGGCTCTGGCAAATTTTTCAGTTGGTTTTTGAACTGCACCAAGGGCATACTTTGCAAAGTGACTGCACTCTCGGTCATCACATCGACGGCATGCGGCAATCCGAGCATGGCGGCGGCAGCTTCCAACCAAAACGGCCCTTGAACCTCCCCCAATTGGTGAACCATGGTGCCTTCCTCAAGAACGCCAAATGTCACCTTGCCACTCAGGAGGTGAATGGCCTTGGAGGCGGCTTGTCCCCGACGCAACAAAACTGTGCCGCAAGGCACTTCTTCTGCGGAAGCGGAGAGACGAGTGAGAACACGATTCAACATGGTGGCCAATTTGCCAGAGGCTAGGCCCTTCTGCGTTGACGCAAATCAATACTTTGTCACAACACCAAGATGGCACGAAAATCATTCACATTGGTGTGGGTAGGACCCGAAAAAACCAAATCATTCAAGGCCTGAAAATAAGCATAAGCATCATTGGCTTCCAGATGTTCGTCCAAACTGCGCCCGGCCTGCCGCCCCCGCTCCAAGGTGTCTGGGGTGACCAGGGCCCCTGCGTTGTCTTCAATACCATCAATGCCATCGGTATCGGCCGCCAAGGCCCAAACGCCAGCTTGCCCTTGCAGTGCCAACGCCAGTCCCATGCAAAACTCTCCCGCTCGACCGCCCCGTCCCTCTCGAGACTTGGGGTCCGCCTTGTCTTTGACGGCACGAATGGTCACAGTGGTTTCGCCACCACTCAAAATGACGCAAGGTTTGATGAAGGGACTTTTTCCATGCGCACTTGCGCGGGCCAATGCGGCATGTACTTTGCCGACTTCGCGCGATTCGCCTTCCAATTCGTCGCTCAAGACATAGGCTCTCAAGCCTTTGGCTTCTGCCCATGCAGCAGCGGCCAACAAGGACTGCTGAGGGGTTGCGATCAGATGAACGGTGGTTTCCTGGAAAGCCGCATCACCAGGTTTAGGTGACTCCCATTCCGCTGATTCCAAGGCAGTCAAAACCGCAGGAGAAATTTCAATGCGGTATCGCTTCAAAATGGCCAGCGCATCGGCACACGTCGTGGCATCTGGCACGGTAGGACCACTGGCAATGACGGAGGGGTCATCGCCAGGCACATCACTGATGGCCAAGGTGACCACTTGGGCTGGCGCACACGCTGCTGCCAATCGCCCACCCTTAATGCGTGACAAATGCTTGCGCACACAATTCATCTCGCCGATGTTGGCGCCACTCTTCAACAGCGCCTGATTAATGCTTTGTTTTTCCGAAAGGCTCAATCCGACTGCTGGCAAAGTGAGCAATGCAGATCCACCCCCCGAAATTAAGCACAGCACCAAATCGTCTTGGGTAAGGCCGTGGGTCAGAGATAAAATTTCTTCGGCGGCCGCCAAGCCTGCAGCGTCTGGAACGGGGTGTGACGCCTCCACCACTTTGAGGCGAGTGGGCACGCCATCAGGCCTTTCAGGGGTGTGACCATAGCGGGTCACCACCAAGCCAGACAAGGGCGCATCCTTTGGCCAAAGCGCTTCGACTGCATGGGCCATCGCACCGCCGGCCTTGCCGGCACCCAACACAAGGGTTCTGCCCTTGGGAACAGGCGGCAAAAATTCTGCTGTATTGGCAAGGGGCAGCGCACGCGCAACAGCCGCATCAAACAGCTGTCGCAAAAATGCGCGAGGGTTGGACACAATATCGGGGTGCAGGGAGGGGCTTGAACTCATAGGGTGTGAGTGTAGTGTCTAGTATCTGCACAATCAATTTCTTCGTGCAAAATCATCCCATGACCACACTGCTCATACACAACGCCCACACCATTGCCACCCTGAACGATGCGGGTGATGAACTGCACAATGCGTCCATCTTCGTACAAAACAATCGCATTGAAGCAATTGGCCCGGCCCAAGACTTGCCGTCCACAGCCAATTGCGTGATTGACGCGCAACACTGCCTTGTGATTCCCGGCATGGTCAACACCCACCATCACATGTCGCAAAGCTTGACACGCGCCATTCCGCAAGTTCAAAACGCTGAACTGTTCAGCTGGCTGAGAGGCCTGTACCCGATCTGGGCAGGACTGCAACCCGACATGATTTATGCCAGCACGCAAACCGCCATGGCGGAGCTTCTGCTGTCGGGTTGCACCACCAGCAGCGACCATTTGTACATCTATCCGAATGGTGTCAAGTTGGACGATTGCATTGCCGCGGCTCAAGAAATTGGCATGCGATTCGTGGCCACGCGCGGCAGTATGAGTGTGGGTCAATCCAAGGGGGGCTTGCCACCCGACCGCGTGGTGGAGCAGGAAGACGCCATCTTGAAAGACACGCAACGCCTCATTGAGCGCTACCACGACGCATCACACGGCGCCATGACCCAAGTGGCCGTCGCACCCTGCTCTCCTTTCAGTGTGAGTCAAGATTTGATGCGTTTGTCTGCGGAGATGGCCCGTCATTACGGCGTGAGATTGCACACCCATTTGGCGGAAAACGATCACGACATTGCCTACAGCTTGGAGAAATTCAATCGAACACCCACCCAATACGCTGAAGATTTGGGATGGTTGGGTCATGATGTGTGGCATGCACACTGCGTGAAATTAGACGACGAAGGCATTTCTCTGTTTGCGGCCACGCGCACTGGCATTGCCCACTGTCCTTGCAGCAACATGCGATTGGCCAGTGGCATTGCGCCAGTTCGAAAAATGCTCGAAGCAGGAGTTCCCGTCGGCTTGGGTGTGGATGGCAGCGCCAGCAACGATGCAGCCCACATGGTGAACGAAGCACGCCAAGCCATGCTGTTGGCTCGGCTTCGGAAATCACTTGAAATTCCTTCAGTGAACGCCGCAGGTCAAACAGTTTTTGGTTGTGATACGGCGCCCATGGAAATGACCGCTCGCGACGCTCTCAAATTGGCCACGCGCGGAGGGGCTGATGTCTTGGGCAGAAAAGACATTGGCCAATTGAGTGTGGGTTATTGTGCCGACATCGCTTTGTTCGATTTGAGCAGCTTGAGCTTTGCAGGGGGCGCCGTCCATGATGCAATTGGCAGCTTGATGCTGTGTGCCAGTGAACCGGCTGCATATACCGTTGTCAACGGCAAAGTGGTCGTCAGTGAAGGCAGATTGACCACCTTGGACTTAGGCAAGGTGATTGAACGCCACAACCACTTTGCAGTCCAGTTGGCATTAGGCCATTGACTTCAATCTGTTTTGGCGCCAGCCTGATACCAACGCGCAATCAGTGCTCGTTCCTCTTCCGTGATACCGGTTGAATTGTTCATGGGCATTTGCCGAGTGACGGCCACTTGCTGGTAGACATTCTGCGCATTGAGTTGCAGGCTGGCCACAGAATCTAGTCGAATGTTTTTCATTTGCACTTGCTCATCGTGGCAGGACAAGCATCGCTGCTGGATCACGGCATTGACCTGTGCGAATTGAACAGGTGCCACTGCGGGAGTGACGATGGAAACTGGCTTGGCACCCCAGGGGGCCATGGCCAAAATGACCGCCGCAATGAGCACCACCCCCACTGCAGCAAAAGGCCAAGGATTGCTGGCCCGACCCAAGTGATAACCATGCCGTTGCACAAAAAATTGGCGGATCAGTGCGCCAGCAAACATCATTACAAACAAAATGAGCCATCGCTGGGGATGGGTGTACAAGAAACTGTAGTGATTGCTCAGCATGGCAAAAATCACAGGCAATGTGAAGTAGGTGTTGTGCACACTTCGCTGCTTGCCTCGCTTGCCATGAATGGCCAAAGACATGGCATCGTATTTTTCGCCAGAGGTCATGGCAGCTACCACCTTGCGCTGACCCGGAATGATCCATACAAACACATTGGCGCTCATGGCGGTGGCAATCATGGCCCCTACCAACAAGAAAGCGGCACGGCCAGCAAACAACTGACACGCCAACCATGAGGCAAATGCAACCACGCACAGCATCAGGGCGGCCACAATCAGTTCGCCGTTTTTTCGGAAACCAAATAAGCGACAAACAGCGTCGTACACAAACCAAAAGGCCACCAAGAAGCCCAAGGCAGCGGCAATGGCGGTAGAGGGCGCCCAATCCATTAAGGACTTGTCAATCAGATAGGTACTGGCATTCCAGAGGTACAAAACCGTGAACAGTGCAAAACCTGAAAGCCACGAGGAATAACTTTCCCAATAGAACCAGTGCAGTTTGGTGTGAATCTTTTGAGGCGCCATCATGTACTTTTGAGGGTTGTAAAAACCACCCCCATGCACGGCCCACATGGCGCCATCTACGCCCTTTTCTAGCAAATCAGGCGAGTTGGGTTTGAGCAAGTTGTTGTCTAAGAAGACAAAGTAAAAAGACGATCCAATCCATGCAATCACAGTGATCACATGGACCCACCGCAGTAGCAAATTAAGCCAATCCAACAAATATGCTTCCATGTCAGCGATCCAAAACTGTTTTACGAAGTGTATACAATTTTAAGCCTGCAGAAGCTGTGCCGCGACAGCAACCGCAATCACTTCAGGTTCTTTGCCGGTAATGCCTGGCACGCCAATAGGGCAAGTGACTTGGGCACATTCAGCCTCAGAAAAACCTCTTTCAGCCAATCGGCGCTTGAATGTCGCCCATTTGGTGGCACTGCCAATGAGGCCAATGAAGGGCAAATCTTTTTGCTGCCGTTGGCGCTGCAAACAAGCCGCCACGATGTCCAAGTCTTCTGCATGGCTGAAGCTCATGATCAGCACACGACTCTGTGGCACCAAATCGAGCACAGCTGCTTGCACCGGATTGGAGTGTTCACACACAACTTGCGGGGGTACATCATCGGGGAAAATTTCATCTCGACTGTCAATCCACCGAACATGAAAGGGCAATGGCGCCAAAACTTGAATCAAAGCTTTGCCCACATGGCCTCCGCCAAAAAGAGTCAAAGGTTGAAATCGGGCTGCAATTTGGCTTTGCAAAATATTCAAAAGCCGAGCCTCATCAAGCGCCGAGACGCGTTCAAACTTTAAAACCAAGGCGCCGCCACAACATTGCCCTAGGCTGGGGCCTAAGGCAAACCGCTTGTCTGCAGGCAAGGGCATGCCAGTGTCTGGGGTCTTTAAACACAGGCGTGCTTCGGCAATGGCCTCGTATTCCAAATGCCCACCGCCAATGGTGCCCATGAACTCATGGGCGAACACGGCCATGACCGTTCCGGCACCCCGTGGCACCGATCCCTCGGCCTTGATGACCGTGATCCATATGGCGGGCTCTAGGGATAACTTGGCAATGAACGACTTCAAACCATGCACTGACTTTGACCTTCAATCAACTATTTTTAGGAACCCACACTGTACAGTGACACAATGGAAAAATTATTCAGGAGGTTATTTCCCAATGATGTCACGGTCCATTGTTCGTCCCATGTGGGCAGCCGTCGCTTTATCTGCTTGCTGCATTGTTTTGGGCCTCACCGCTTGCAGTACGCCTGCACCATTGCCATTGCCATTGCCATTGCCAACGCCCAAACCATTAACACAAGCAACCCCACCTCCAGTTGCTGCGGTCAAGCCCTCCGAGGCCGCCAAAGCCACGCTGCCCATCTCCCAGGCTCGCAGTGCGCACGATTACCGCGTCGATGCCGCCAAGCATCTTTACAAACTGAATGGCGAACGCATCTTCAAAGGTCGTTTGCCGCCCATGCTTTATGCCATTGGTGTTTTAGACGTTGAAGTGGACAAGCAAGGTCAGGTCACTCGAACCCACTGGACCCGTGCCCCCAGCCATGCGCCAGAAATCATCAAGGAAATAGAAAGGACCGTTCGCAGGGCCGCGCCTTACCCTGTCCCCGCCCACTTGGGCAAGGTGGTGTATTCAGATGTATGGCTTTGGCACAAAAGCGGCAAGTTTCAACTTGACACGCTCACTGAAGGTCAAGATTGAAGTTCTAAACCGCCGCCTTGGCCTTCTCACAGCCCATCAAAATCTTTTCTGGCGTTGCAGGCGCACTCATGTGAACCACTGTTTTGTGGTCGGCACTGGCACTGACAGCATCGCGCAACGCAAAGAAAGTAGACAAGGCCAGCATCAAAGGCGGCTCTCCCACCGCCTTTGAATTGAAAGGGGTTGGCTTCAGATTGCTGCCATCAAACAAGGTGACTTTGAAGTGCGCAGGAATGTCACCCGCCACTGGAATTTTGTAGGTGCTTGGGCCGTGCGTTAGAAACTTTCCTTTTTTGTCCCAAATGCACTCTTCCATGGTAAGCCAGCCCATGCCTTGCACATAGCCGCCTTCAATCTGGCCTTTGTCGATCGCGGGATTGATGCTCTTGCCAGCATCGTGAACAATGTCGACCGCTTTCAACCACCACTCTCCTGTGCGAGTGTCAATTTCTACCTCACTCACGGAAGCGCCGTAACAGTAGTAATAAAACGCATGCCCAGTGAGCGTTGCGAAGTCGTATTTAATTTCAGGCGTCATGTAGAAACCCGCGACAGACAAGCCCACACGGTCAAGCCACGCTTGCTTGGCCACAGCCGTCCATTCAACCGACTTGCCACCGCCATGCGCCATGTTGTTGGCAAAGTTCACTTCGTTGTCTTTGCACCCCAACATGTTGGCGACCACAGGCGCCAAACGAGCACGCATTTGGGCGGTTGCATTCATGATGGCTGCGCCGTTGATATCAGCGCCACTGGAAGCAGAAGTGGCCGATGCATTGGGCACCTTTTGCGTGTCGGTGCCTGTGACGCGAACATAAGACAAATCAATGCCCAAACCATCCGCACACACTTGGGCCATTTTGGTATTCAGGCCCTGCCCCATTTCAGTTCCGCCATGGTTCACGCTCACAGAGCCATCCATGTAAATATTGAGCAAGGCACCCCCTTGATTCAACATGGTGGCGGTGAAGCTGATACCAAACTTCAAGGGCACCAAAGCCAAACCGCGCTTGCGGCGCTTGTTCACTTTGTTAAACGCGTTAACGCTGTCTCTGCGCTCGCGGTACTTGGCTTCTGAGGCCACTTGGCCAATCACTTTGTCACCCACCCAGTCGGCAATGGTTTGACCATATTGCGTGACCATGGTGGCGGGGTTGCCGGAAATAGCGGGGTCTTTGTAGAGGTTGAGCAAACGCACATCCAAGGGATCTTTGCCAATGTCATTGGCAATTTGCTCAATCACGGTTTCGATACCAAACATGCCCTGAGGGCCGCCAAAACCTCGAAACGCTGTGGCACTTTGGGTGTTGGTTTTACAGCGGTGACTGATGAGTTTTAAATTGGGAATGAAGTAGCAGTTGTCGATGTGCAAACACGCACGATCGTTCACAGGGCCTGAATAATCGGTGCTGTAACCACAACGAGACAGCAAGGTGATGTCTGCGCCTAAGATGCGCCCTTCATCGTCATAGCCAACTTCGTAATCGATGCGAAAATCATGGCGCTTGCCCGTGATCATCATGTCGTCATCGCGGTTCACGCGCAACTTCACCGGACGCTGCAACTTGAATGCAGCCAATGCGGCGCTCTGACTGAAGATGCTGGCATTGCCTTCTTTGCCGCCAAAGCCACCGCCCATGCGCCGGCAAATCACTTCGACATCATTGGTACTCAAATTCAATGCAGCGGCAGCCTCACGCTGATTGCCATCAGGATGTTGCGTTGACGAATACAAAGTGAGCTGACCATCTTCACGTGGCACAGCGTATGTAATTTGGCCTTCCATGTAAAACTGTTCTTGCTGCCCGGTTTCGGTGCTGCCCTTGAGTTTGCGAGGAGCATTGGCAATCGCCTCAGCAGCTTTGCCGCGTGTAATACCCTTGGGGGGCATGACAAAACTTTGCGCTGCCATGGCTTCGTCGATGGTCAAAATGGGCGGCAGTTCTTTCACCAATACTTTGGCTTTGTGCGCTGCTTCGCGGGCATACAACATGTCGCGTGCCACCACCACAGCCACCGCTTGCCCAAGGAACTCCACTTTACCAACAGCCAAAAAAGGATCGTCGTGAACAATGGGGCCGCAATTGTTTTCGCCGGGAATGTCCTTGGCTGTATAGACCGCCACCACACCGTGCTCTTTCAAAATAGCGTCGCGGTCAATGCCATCACCAATCAGTTCACCATGCGCTACAGGCGACTTAATGATCGCGGCATACAAGGTGCCAGCCAACTCAGGCATGTCGTCGGTGAAAGTGGCGCTGCCTGTGACATGCAAATGTGCAGACTCATGAATGACATCGGTGCCTTGTTGAATGCCCGATACGGGCAACAAATTGTGCAAAGAAATAGGCGCGTTCATTTAAGCCACCTCCGTAGTTTGTTGAGTTTGTTCTTCAATAAAATCAATCACCAAATTGCGAGCCACCAAGGAACGATAGGCCCATGTGGCACGCAGGCCATCACGCGCCACGAAACTGGCGGCAATGGCGGCGTCCAAATCGGATGCTTTGACCTCGGAGGGCGCCTTCCCTTCCAAAACCGCCTCTAATTTGGGGGCGCGGCAAGGCGAAGGCGCCAAGCCGTTGTAGGCCAACTTCACACCACTCAACTTGCCAGCTTTCAAGGTGTAAGTGATGGCCGCGCAGGTTGCTGAAATATCTTGCTCAAAACGCTTGCTCACTTTGTGCGCGCGGAATACTTGGCCTGATTGCGGCTTGGGCAATACCACAGCTTCAATGAACTCACCCGCTTGCAACACGGTTTGTTTTTGGCCTGTGTAAAACTTGTCCAAAGAGACTGTGCGGGTTGTGTCACCACGGCGCAATGTGAGGGTGCTGCCCAAAGCCATCAGACAGGGCATGGAGTCACCAATGGGCGAGCCGTTGGCAATGTTGCCAGCCAAGGTCGCAGTGGAACGAATGGGAGGTGAACCAAAGCGGCGCAACACTTCCGCAAAATCTGGATAGACCTTGGCAACCAAAGTTTCTACTTCCGTGAGAGAAACCACGGCGCCAATGTGCCAAGCCTGGGCCGTCTCTTTGACTTGTTTGAGCTCGGCCACGTTGCCCAAATACACAATGTGATCGGGACGTGAAAATTGTTTGTTCACTTGCAAGCCCACTTCGGTGCTGCCCGCAAGCAAGGTGGCGGTGGGGTGCTTCACCAAATAGTCGGCCACTTCGGCAAGGGTGGCAGGTGACACAAACTCATTGCCTTTGCGCGTTCGCACCACAGGCTGAACAATGATGTCACCCTCCAAACTGAGCGTGGGGGTGGACGCTCGCAGAATTTCTTTCAGCAGTGGCACATCGGCGGCATCTTCAATTTTAAGTGCTGCTTTATTGCCACATGCTTTTGAAGCTGCCTCCAAGATGGGCGAGTAGCCAGTGCAACGGCACAAGTTACCACTGAGGGCATCGCTCACTTCTTGGCGCTTAGGATTGGGATTGACTTGCACCAAATTGACCAAGCTCATCACGATGCCAGGTGTGCAGAAGCCGCACTGAGAGCCATGACACTCAACCATGGCTTTTTGAACAGGATGCAAAGCCCCATCTGCTTTTTTCAAGCTTTCAACGGTCTTGATCGACTTGCCATCAAGAGAAGGTAGCAATTGAATGCAACTGTTGACTGCTTTGTAATTCACGCCTTGGCCACTGGCATTCAATTCGCCCACCATGACCACACACGCCCCGCAATCGCCTTCCGCACATCCCTCCTTGGTGCCTGTGCGCTGCAGTTGCTCGCGCAGGTAATCTAAAACGGTGGTGGTGCGGCGCACGCCTTGGGCTTCAACGATTTTGCCGTCAAGCACAAAACGCACTGTATTGGTCACTTGGCTCATGATGGGAGGTGATTCGGGGTTAGGTCTGAACAAACGTCGATTTTATTGATTTCACCTGCTTTGAGGGCATCAGCAGGCAGAAATAATTGTTAAATCAGGAACCTCGGTAAGTTGAGTAACTCCAAGGGCTGGCCAAAAGTGGCACGTGATAGTGCTGGGTCACATCGGCCACGCCAAAATCAAGGGTCACCCGATCCAAAAAATTGGGCTCTGGCAATTGAACGCCCTTGGCTTTGAAGTAGCCCGCCACATCAAAGACCAAGCGATAAGTGCCCTTTTGCAAGCTGTGGTTGTCATACAAAGGTCCGTCTGGGTTGCGCCCATCGGCATTCAATTGAAAGCTTTTGACCAAGGTGGCAAATTGGCCTTCGGTGGTGTACAGGCTCACCTGCATGCCTGCTGCGGGGCAGCCGTGCATGGTGTCCAAAACGTGTGTGCTTAAACCCATGATGCATCTTTCTTGATTTGGTCGACTGAAAGTGTATACACTTTTAGCATTTGTAGCTATCATGGCCCTCCATGGAAACTTCTTCAACGCATGCCATTGTCAGTGCATTAACCAAGGCCATTGTTGAGCACCGGCTCATGCCTGGCTCTAAATTGGCTGAGCAAAAACTGGCCACGCACTTTGGCGTCTCTCGCACCCTGGTGAGGCAAGCACTTTTTCAACTGTCACAAAACCGCTTAATTCGCATGGAGCCTGCCCGCGGCGCATTTGTGGCGGCTCCTTCCACCGAGGAGGCCAAACAAGTCTTTGCGGTCCGGCGCATGCTGGAAGTTCAAATGACACGCGAGTTTGTGCGCAACATCACCCCGGCCAAAATTCGCGCCTTGAAAGCGCACACCAAACAAGAAAAAGAAGCGGTGTCCAGAGAAGACGTTCGAGGGCGAACTGAGCTGCTGGGCGATTTTCATGTGCGCATTGCAGAACTCATGGGCAATGATGTTCTGGCCCAAATTTTAGGTGAACTGATCTCTCGCTGCGCTCTGATCACCTTGATGTACCAATCTCAAAACGCCGCCCAACATTCTGCTCACGAACACGAAGCCATTGTCGAAGCCATGGCTCAAAAAGATGAAGATCTTTCAGCACGCCTGATGGAAGAACACTTGGTCTTCGTAGAGGAAAGCTTGAGCTTTGATAAAAAAATCCCAACCCACGACATCTCTTTGGCTTTGTCATGAACCACAGCACCTACGACGCCACCGCGCCCTACCCTCGCGACCTTACAGGCTACGGAAAAAATCCACCCCATGCTCAATGGCCAGGCCAAGCGCGCGTGGCCGTTCAGTTTGTGCTGAATTACGAAGAAGGTGGTGAAAATTCGGTGCTGCATGGTGATGCAGGTTCCGAACAATTTCTGTCTGAAATGTTCAACCCTGCAGCCTACCCTGATCGACACATCAGTATGGAGGGCATCTACGAATACGGCGCCCGCACAGGCGTTTGGCGAGTGCTGCGTGAATTTGAAAAGCGCCAACTGCCACTGACTGTTTTTGGTGTGGCCACTGCGTTGCAAAAGCATACCGATCTGCTGGCGGCCTTTCAAGAGTTAGGCTATGACATTGCATGCCATGGCTTGAAATGGATCCACTATCAAAACATCGACGAAGCCACCGAGCGCGCCCACATGGCAGAAGCCATGGACATCCTTCAAAAGCTCAGCGGCGAACGGCCCTTAGGTTGGTACACAGGCCGCGACAGCCCCCGAACAAGGCGCTTGGTGGCCGACTTCGGTGGCTTTGAATACGACAGTGACTACTACGGTGATGATCTGCCGTTTTGGATGAAAGTCGCCAAAAGTGATGGCAGTGTGGTGCCCCAATTGATCGTGCCCTACACCCTGGATTGCAATGACATGCGATTTGCTTTACCGCAAGGCTACTCGCACGCCGATCCGTTTTTTCAATACTTGAAAGACAGCTTTGATGCGCTCTACAAAGAAGGCGACCCTCAAGGTTTGAACCAACCCAAAATGATGAGCATTGGCATGCACTGCCGATTGTTAGGGCGACCCGGCCGAATCACGGCACTTCAGCGATTTTTAGACCATGTTCAATCGCATGACCATGTGTGGGTTTGCCGCCGATTGGACATCGCCCGTCATTGGAAATCAACGCATCCCTTCACACCATGACTCTCAGCCTTGAACAAATCAATGCGGCATCCATTCAAGAAGCCACACAACTTCTGGACGGCCTGTACGAACACTCGCCATGGATTGCCGAACGGGCCTTGAAGGGTCGGCCATTCACATCTTGGTCGCATCTCAAACATTGCATGACGCAAGTGCTACAAGAAGCGGGCCGAGAGGCACAGATTGATTTAATTCGCGCACACCCTGAACTCGCAGGCAAGGCCATGATTCGCAAGGAACTGACCGCCGAATCCAGCAACGAGCAAAGCAAAGCAGGCTTGACTGAATGTACGCCTGCTGAGTTTGAAAAAATTCAACATTTAAACGCGGCCTACAAGCAAAAATTTGGTTGGCCTTTCATCTTGGCTGTCCTTGGACCTCGCGGCCTGGGCCTCAACAAACATCAAATCATTGCCTGCTTTGAAAGACGACTTCAAGGCCACCCTGATTTTGAGCTTCAAGAGTGTCTGAGAAACATTCATCGCATTGTTGAGATTCGCTTGAACGACAAATCAGGAAGTCATCCTACACAAGGCAATTGGGTGTGGGACTGCCAAGAAGACCTCGCGCAGTTCAGTGATCCGGTTTTTAAAGAAGCGGGCCAGTTGACTGTGACTTACCTGACCGAGGCGCATTTGGCTTGTAGCGCCAGCATTCAACACAGCATGAAGTCCGTAGGTTTTGACGAAGTCTTTGTGGATGCTGTTGGCAATGTGGTTGGCCGCTACCATCCCGCTCAAAATGGCGCTCCCTATCTGTTGACAGGAAGTCATTACGACTCTGTTCGCAATGGTGGCAAATACGATGGCCGCTTGGGTATTTATGTGCCCATGGCTTGCGTGCAAAAGCTGTCAAGTCATTCAACACGACTGCCCTATGGCATCGAGTTGGTTGCGTTTGCAGAAGAAGAAGGTCAACGCTACAAAGCCACATTTCTAGGTTCTGGCGCACTGGTGGGACAGTTCAATCCTGCATGGTTGGAGCAAACAGATGCCCAGGGCATTGCCATGAAAGATGCCATGGCCCTGGCAGGTTTGAGGGTACAAGACATCCCCAGTATTCAACGCAACCCCGCTGATTATTTAGGCTTCATCGAAGTTCACATTGAACAAGGTCCCGTGCTCAATGAAATGAATTTACCCTTGGGTGTGGTCAGCTCAATCAATGGCAGTGTGCGCTACCTCTGCAACATGATCGGCATGGCTAGCCACGCCGGTACCACTCCCATGGACCGTCGCCGCGATGCAGCCTGTGCTGTTGCTGAACTGGCATTGTTCATGGAAAAACGTGCCGCAAGCGATGGCAATTCAGTGGCCACCATGGGCCAATTGAATGTGCCTAACGGCTCTGTCAATGTGGTACCAGGACGGTGCACATTTTCCATGGACATGCGTGCGCCCACAGATGAACAACGCGACGCTCTTGAGCGAGATGTTCTCAATGCCCTTGATGATATTTGTCAGCGACGGAGTCTCATCTGCCAACGCGAGGTCACCCTGCGTGCTGCTGCAGCGCCCAGCCACAAGGCATGGCAGGCCCGCTGGGAGCAAGCTTTAAAAGCCTTGGGCATTCCCCTGTTTGTGATGCCCAGCGGTGCCGGACACGACGCCATGAAGCTGCACGAAGTAATGCCACAGGCCATGCTTTTTGTACGCGGCGAAAACAGTGGTATCAGCCACAACCCCTTAGAGTCCACCACCAGCGACGACATGCAACTTTGCATCGCAGCGTTTGAAAATGTTTTGAGTCAACTTGCTCTTGAGAATTAACTTCACATGACAGTTTCACCCCACAATTACAAACAGCTAGACCAATGGATTGATGCTCACTTTGATGAACAAGTGAAGTTTCTACAAGCTTTGGTTCAGGTTCCCACAGACACGCCACCTGGGAACAATGCACCCCACGCAGCAAAGACCACTGAACTATTGAAAGCCTATGGCTACGAAGCAGAGCAATTTCCGGTGCCTGAAGCAGAGGTCAAAGCCTATGGCCTCACCTCGCTCACCAACCTGATTGTCCGTCGGCCCTTTGGTGCAGGTGGTAAAACCATTGCCCTCAATGCTCATGGCGATGTGGTGCCACCTGGAGAAGGCTGGACACATTCGCCCTATGGCGGCGAAATTAAAAACGGTCATATGTATGGCCGCGCTACAGCTGTGAGTAAATGCGACTTCTCCACATTCACTTTTGCATTGCGTGCAGTTGAAGCGCTTCAATCTCAAGACAAAGTGTCTCTCAAAGGCAATGTTGAATTGCACTTCACCTACGACGAAGAATTTGGCGGCGAAAAAGGCCCAGGCTGGCTCTTAGACAAGGCTTACACCAAGCCTGATTTGATGATTGCCGCAGGTTTCAGTTATCAAGTGGTCACGGCCCACAATGGTTGTTTGCAATTGGAAGTCACCGTCAATGGCAAGATGGCGCACGCCGCCATTCCAGACACGGGTGTAGATGCCCTCCAAGCGGCTGTGCACATCTTGGCCCAGCTGTATGCACAAAACAAACTCTACAAACAAGTGACTTCCAAAGTAGAAGGCATTCAGCACCCCTACCTGAATGTGGGTCGCATTGAAGGCGGTACCAACACCAATGTGGTTCCCGGCACCGTGACCTTCAAACTCGACCGACGCATGATTCCCGAGGAAACCCCCCATGAGGTTGAGGCCAACATTCGACAAGTCATTGCCTCCGCGCTTGAATCCTTCAACCAAGGCAAATCCAAGGAAGCTCAAGTCGGCATTGACATCAAACGCATCTTGATGGCGCATGCCATGAAACCACTCACTGGGAACGCCCCCCTGGTTCATGCTATTCAGCAGCACGGCGCCGAAATTTTTGGTGAACCCATTCCCGCCATGGGCACACCGCTTTACACCGACGTCCGGCTGTATGTGGAAAAGGGCATTCCCGGGGTCATCTACGGGGCAGGGCCCCGCACCGTTTTGGAATCTCACGCGAAGCGCGCCGATGAACGCCTTAATTTAGAAGACTTGCGCAAAGCCACCAAGGTGATAGCGCGCACCCTTTTGGACCTTCTTCATTGACCATGAACCAATTTAGAGCGAGCCTAGGGTTTTACCGATCCTTTTTCCCTTGAAAACTGTATACACTTTGCATGATCACCGCATTGTTTAAGCCACCGATAATGGCATCCTTATTGCTTGCCAAATTTCAGCACTTACTCATCTATTCTTTTTGGAGCTTCTATGAAAAAACGTCACTTGCTTAAAACCACTGCAGCCCTTTTGGCGGCTTGCACCTTTGGCTTTGCTCAGGCGCAAACCACGCCTTTGAAATTTCAATTGGACTGGCGTTTCGAAGGCCCTGCAGCTTTCTTCCTTACACCCGTTGCCAAGGGCTACTTCAAGGACGCCAAATTGGACGTCACTGTAGATGCCGGCAACGGCTCCGGTGGCGCTGTTACGCGTGTTGCATCAGGTACCTACGACGTTGGCTTTGCCGACTTGGCAGCCTTGATGGAATTCCATGCCAACAATCCCGATGCGCCCAATAAACCCGTGGCCGTCATGATGGTCTACAACAACACACCGGCTTCGGTCATGGCCTTGAAAAAATCAGGCATCAAAACCCCAGCCGATTTGGCTGGCAAAAAATTAGGCGCCCCAGTCTTTGATGCTGGCCGCCGCGCTTTTCCCATCTTTCAAGTTGCCAACAACATTGGCAATGTGAATTGGACAGCCATGGACCCTCCATTGCGCGAAACCATGTTGGTTCGTGGCGATGTTGATGCCATCACTGGCTTCACATTCACATCACTTTTGAACATCGAAGCTCGAGGCGTGAAAGCGGCCGATGTGGTCGTGATGCAATACCCCGATTTCGGTGTGAAGTTGTATGGCAACGCCATCATCGCCTCTCCTAAACTCATCAAGGAAAATCCTGCTGCATTGAAAGCCTTTTTGGCAGCCTTCACCAAAGGTGCCAAAGACGTGATTGCCAACCCAGCAGCAGCCATCGGCGATGTGAAGGCGCGCGACGGCATTATCAATGTCGAACTTGAAACTCGCCGTTTGCAATTGGCCATCGACACAGTGATCAACAGCCCCTCCGCTCGTGAAGAAGGTTTTGGTCAAATCAGGGGCCCTCGCTTGTCACTCATGGCATCGCAAGTTTCTGATGCTTTCAACACCAAAACACGTGTGAAGGCCGATGACATTTGGAATGGCTCCTTCTTGCCTACTGCCAAAGAATTGGACATCTTGCCCAAGCCTAAGAAGTAATTTTTGATAGAACAAGGCGGCCTGTTTTGACCACTGCAAATTTCGTTGACTTTCAAAATGTTTGGTTGGCCTACAACGATGAGTTGTTAGCAGAAAACCACTTTGCAGTTGAAGACATTAACCTTCAAGTCAAACAGGGCGAGTTCATTGCCATTGTGGGTCCATCGGGCTGCGGCAAATCCACATTCATGAAGCTCACCACAGGACTCAAGCGGCCCAGCAAGGGCCAAATTCTGGTGGATGGCCAACCCGTCACCGGTCCTTTGAAAATCAGTGGCATGGCCTTCCAGGCGCCTTCTTTGTTACCTTGGCGCACCACCCTTGACAACGTCTTGTTGCCCCTGGAAATTGTCGAACCATTCCGTTCAGAATTCAAACAACGCAAGGACGAGTTTGCAGAGCGTGCCAGCAAGCTTCTCAGAACCGTTGGTCTTGGCGGCTACGAAGACAAATTTCCATGGCAACTTTCGGGGGGCATGCAACAACGCGCCAGCATTTGCCGCGCCCTCATTCATGAGCCCAAAATGCTGTTGCTCGACGAGCCCTTTGGCGCACTCGACGCTTTCACACGGGAAGAGTTGTGGTGCATTTTGCGCGACCTTTGGACTGAGCAAAAGTTCAACGTCATCTTGGTCACACACGATTTGCGCGAGTCTGTTTTCTTGGCTGACACGGTCTATGTCATGAGCAAAAGCCCCGGCAGGTTTGTGGTCAAAAAAGAAATTGACTTACCACGTCCTCGCGATTTGGAAGTGACTTACACGCCCGAGTTCACCCACATCGTTCACGAATTGCGTGGCCACATCGGTGCCATTCGCCAAGCCGGCGCGGTTATCAATCAATAAGCAGGTGATTTGTGAATAAGAAAACGCTAGAAGCTACTGCACCTTGGATTTTATTGGTGCTCACGCTGGTCATATGGCAGGCGACCTGCAGTCTCTTCAATGTTTCTGAATTTATTTTCCCCAGTCCTTATCGCATTGCACAGCAAACCGTTGAATTCAGCGGCGTCATTGCAGCCCATGCTTGGCGCACCTACTGGGTCACCATGGCGGGCTTTGGCATTGCCATTGTGGTGGGCGTGTTGCTGGGCTTTGTCATTGGCAGTTCACGCTTGGCCTACGCAGCGGTTTATCCGCTCATGACGGCATTTAACGCCCTTCCTAAAGCGGCCTTTGTGCCCATCTTGGTGGTTTGGTTTGGCATTGGCATCGGCCCCGCCATCCTGACCGCCTTCCTCATCAGCTTCTTCCCCATCATGGTCAACATTGCCACAGGCTTGGCCACACTTGAACCTGAACTTGAAGACGTTCTGCGCGTTCTTGGTGCAAAGCGTTGGGACGTCCTGGTCAAGGTGGGTCTGCCCCGCTCCATGCCCTATTTCTTTGGCTCACTCAAGGTGGCCATCACCTTGGCATTTGTGGGAACCACCGTGTCTGAAATGACCGCCGCCAACGAAGGCATCGGCTATTTGCTTATTTCTGCAGGCTCCGCCATGCAAATGGGGCTTGCTTTCTCTGGTTTGGTCGTCGTTGGCGCCATGGCCATGGTCATGTACGAGCTTTTTAGCTACATTGAGAAGCACACCACGGGTTGGGCACATCGCAGTACAAACAACGAATAATCTTTCGTTTCAAGAAACATTCATGACATTGGCTCTAAGGGCTTGACCTTTCGAGCCGATTCCTTACGATGCACACATGTATGGGTTGACCTTCATCAATTCATTTTCACAGCAATTCGTGGAGTTCCCTCAATGACAGAAAACGTTCATCACTCTGAAACAGAGGCAGAACACCCAGACACAGCTCTCGTTGAATCGAAAGTTAATTCTGGTATGCCGAACTTTTTCGACATTCTTTTTTTAATCTTCCTAGCTTTCATGCTTGTAGGGGTGGCTTGGGTGGGTGTACTTTCTCACGAAGAGGGCAAAAAAAATGAAGTCACCAAGCAAAATGGTGAGGCTTGGGTCAAGTGGATGAAAGAGAATAGCGAAGCCCGCACCAAAGAGGACTTTGAACTAGAAGCTTGCACTGCCACCAGCACAGAAAGAAAGCCCTGGGGAGATTGCTTCAATGCATTGCTAGAGTCTGAAAAAACGCTGAAAGACCTTGTCAATCCTTTTACAAATAAACCTGTCAAATTCTTGGCCAAGTGCGACCCAAAAGATCAAGCAACAGTTGGTGGTATTTTTCTTGAAAAGTTGGTGTCTACGCCTCCTGGTTCAGCCATTCCGCTAGTAGCCTCGCAACTGGTTGATACCGATCCCATCGACACCAAATTGGCTTTAAGACTAACCGTATGCGACAAAGGTGGCTATGCCATCAGAGTCGAAGAATTTGAATTTTGAGGGCTCGTAACATGCAAGCAAATGACCTAGAAGCCCAACTATTGAGCCATAAAGAGGCTCAAATTTCAAGCGACTTACCTTTTCGGGAATGGCTTTATGCGTGGCTGTTAAATCCGAACATTGAGGGCAACTATCATAAAACGATTGACAGGTGGATTGGCATCTTGATTGTGGCCAACTTGTTTGCCCTCATGTTCGAACAAGTCCCTGCTATTTTTGAAGCTTACGAGAAATGGTTTCATTTCTTTGATTTAGTTTCTGTCATCGTGTTTTCTATCGAATATATCGTCAGGTTCTACTTGGCCCCCGAAGACGAGGAATTTAAGAAACACCGATTTGCCAGAGGCAAATACGTCACCAGTCCATTTGCCATCATTGATTTGGTAGCAATTTTGCCGTTCTTCTTGCAAGCATTCATCTCGATCGATCTGCGCTTTTTGCGATCTTTGCGTTTACTGCGAATTCTGAAGCTTTTCAGAGTTTTAATTCCCGCCTACAAAGAATTTGTATTGGCCAATAAAGGCAGAACATTCAGACAAAAAGTACACGCTCTGGTTTTCCCGAGTGAATATGGCGGAAGCTTGCATACCCTTTATGACACCTTCATTGTGATCTGGGTGATTGTGTCGGTATTGGCGGTTATTTTAGAGTCGGTGCAAAGCGTTCACTACTTACTCAACCTTGAGTTCTTGATATTGGATGCCATTGCAGTGTCCATCTTCACCATTGAATATTGCCTGCGACTTTACTGTTGCGTTGAGGAACCCGGATATCAAAAAGCTGTATCAGGCCGACTTAAACTGGCCAAATCAACGTCAGCCATCATTGACCTGCTTGCCATTGCACCCTTCTTCTTAGAGGTATTTTTACATCACTTGTTTGACTTGCGATTCATGCGAGTTTTCCGTTTGTTGCGACTGCTCAAATTAACAAGGTACACAGGCGCTACACAATCGCTCTCCAAAGTGATTGTTCGTGAATGGCCCGTCATGGCCGCATCTGCCTTCATCATGTTGCTGCTGGTGGTCATGACAGCCAGCTTGGGCTATTTGTTTGAGCATGAGGCTCAGCCTGATAAATTTGAGAATATTCCTCAAGCTATTTACTGGGCTGTGATTACCTTGGCTTCTGTGGGCTATGGCGACATCTCACCCGTGACGCCTGCTGGTCGAGCAATGACCATTGTTTTGGCCTTGATCGGTATCGGTATTTTTGCCATCCCTGCTGCGCTCTTGTCTTCAGCATTCAGCGATCAACTGAAAATGGACCGAGAGGCGCTGGTCAATAAACTTTATGAAATGCTTTCTGATGGTCAGATTGATGAAGAAGAAGCTGCCTATATCAAGTCAGAGTCAAAACGTTTGCATTTGAGTGATGACGAGGTTAAAAATCTGATTCAAAAAGCCAAACGAGAACGCGAACTCATGGACGATGTCTCCATCTTGCCTTTGCATAAAATTGCATCCAACACAGACCACACCATCGAGCACTACAAACATTTGCTTGGCCAAGTCAGACAACTTAGCTTGCTAACAGACCAAGAAAAGTTTCAGTCTGCAGTAGACAACTCCGAAAGATTGACAGAAACAGACAAGAAACTTTGGATCTTGATTGGACTTCAACAGTCATCTTCTAAATAACACTTGTCCTTATGGCATGGCGCGCTGAACTCAAACTAGATTACACCCTCGAGTCACAGCGCACCGTTGCCAGGTTTTTGCACCAAGGGCCTTTGCGAATTCTGCAAAGCCTGTACCCAGAAGGCGATCAAATTTGCCACAACGTGCTGGTGCATCCACCCGGAGGTTTAGTGGGCGGTGACACCTTAGACATTCAGGTGAGTGTGGCAAAGGGTGCCCATAGCCTAGTGAGCACACCTGGTGCCACTCGGTTTTACAAATCTGGCGGGCACCCTGCGCTTCAGCAAGTTGTTGCGCATGTATCAAATGGCGCACGCCTTGAATGGTTGCCGCTAGAAGCCATTGCTTACAACAACTGCGAAGCCACCAATCGAGCCATCTTCAATTTGGAACCGGGCGCAGAATTGATCACATGGGATGTGACAGCACTAGGCCTTCCCAGCTCGGACATGGCATTCAACCAAGGCCACTTTCAGCAACATTTGGAAATTCCAGGTGTGTGGTTAGAAAAAGGCAACATCCGTGGCACCGATGTCCGCTGGCTGAACAGCCCTCTTGGCATGGCAGGCCAAAAGTGCTTGGGCACATTGGTGTTTGCTGCAGGGACTGTCATTGATCCCCACCGTGCAGAACACGCCTTAGAAGCCGCACGGGAGGTTTTGGAATCGCATTCCTTGAAAGGACAAGCTGGCTTAACCTGCGCGCATCCCCAAGTCATTGTGCTGCGAGTCATGTCTCCCTTGGTGGAACCCACCATGGACTTGCTCAAGCAAGTTTGGGCCACATGGCGTCACACGCTTTGGGCATTGCCCAGCACGCCACCGCGCATTTGGAGCGTTTAGATCGCCACCAATTGGCGTATGCCCTTGGCCTTCATTTCATGGCCCGGGCCTTTGGCAATCACTTCACCGCGTTCCATCACCATGTAAGCGTCTGCCAGCTCCTCGGCAAAGTCGTAGTACTGCTCACACAGAAGCACAGCCATGCGCTGCCCTTGCATCCCTTCATCAGCCAAACTTCGAATCACGCGGCCAATGTCTTTGATGATGCTCGGTTGAATGCCTTCTGTGGGCTCGTCCAAAACAAGCAATTTTGGTTTTGCGGCCAAAGCGCGCGCAATGGCCAGTTGTTGTTGCTGACCGCCCGATAAATCGCCACCGCGGCGATGCAGCATTTGCTTCAAAACTGGAAACAACTCAAACAACTCTGCTGGAATAGGCGTGCCGCCAGGCTGAGTGGCCAGTCCCATTTGTAAATTTTCTTCCACGGTAAGTCGTGCAAAAATTTCTCTACCTTGTGGCACATAGCCTACCCCTGCACGGGCACGTTCGTATGGCGTGGCACGCGTCAGATCTTGCGAACCCAACACCACCGACCCACTTTTGATAGGCACCACACCCATCAGCGATTTAAGCAAGGTGGTTTTACCCACGCCATTTCGGCCCAACAAAACGGTTACTTCACCCTGCTTAGCTTCCAGACTCACATCACGCAAAATATGGGACCCACCGTAATACTGCTGAATATTTTGTACCGTTAAATTCATGTCAATGCCTCTTAACGGCCTAAATAAACTTCAATCACGCGCTCGTCAGATTGAACCTGATCAAGGGTGCCTTGGGCCAATACTGAGCCATCACACAGCACCGTGACAATGTCAGAAATGGTTTTGATGAAGCCCATGTCATGTTCCACCACCATCAAAGAGTGCTTGCCCTTCAAATTTAAAAATAATTCAGCGGTGCGCTCTGTCTCATGATCGGTCATGCCAGCCACGGGTTCATCCAACAACAATAATTTGGGGTCTTGCATGAGTAACATGCCAATTTCCAACCACTGCTTTTGGCCATGGCTTAAATTGCCGGCCTGCGTAAGCACACTGTCTGCCAAATGAATGGTGTGAAGGACTTCTGCCAACCGATCAGACTGCACAGAATCAAGTTTGAAAAACATTGACGCCTTGACATCTTTGGGTGTTTTGAGGGCCAGTTCTAAGTTTTCAAACACCGTGAGATGTTCAAACACCGTGGGCTTTTGAAATTTTCGGCCAATGCCCAATTGCGCAATTTCTGGTTCGTTGTGACGAAGCAAATCAATTGTGCTGCCAAAGAACACTTGGCCTTCGTCAGGGCGTGTTTTACCAGTGATGATGTCCATCATGGTGGTCTTGCCAGCACCGTTAGGGCCAATGATGCAACGCAACTCTCCCGGTGCAATGTCGAGGGAGAGTTTGTTAATGGCCTTGAAACCATCAAAGCTCACGCTCACCTCTTCTAAATACAAAATGCGACCGTGAGACACATCCACTTGACCTGGCAAGTTCACCCGACCATAACTGGCATCGCGGCCACCCGACTCGGTTTCGTTGCTGATTTTTTCAAGACGCTGAGCAACTCGCAGGGCACCTTGCTTCAGTAAATCAGGGGTCATGATCGACCACCTTTAAAGCGCTGCACCAGACCCACCACGCCCTGCGGCAAGAACAAGGTCACCGCGATGAACAATGCGCCCAAGAAATACAACCAGAACTCGGGCGCCGTGACAGTCAACCAACTCTTAGCACCGTTTACCAAGAATGCGCCCACAACGGGTCCAATCAAACTACCTCGCCCACCCACTGCAGCCCAAACAGCTATTTCAATCGAATTAGCAGGACTCATTTCACCAGGGTTGATGATGCCCACTTGCGGTACATACAAGGCCCCTGCCACACCACACATCACAGCAGAAATAACCCAAATGCTCAGCTTGTAAGGCAAAGGAGAATAGCCCGAGAACATCACGCGCGATTCAGCATCTCGAATGGCTTGCAGCACGCGTCCAAATTTGCTTCGAATGAGCCAGCGCGCCATTAAAAAGAAACCCAGCAAAGTGAGGCCCGTTAAAACAAACAAAATCATGCGCATGTTGGGCGTGGCCAAAGGCAAATCCAAAATCCGCTTGAAGTCTGTGAAACCATTGTTGCCGCCAAAGCCTGTTTCATTTCTAAAGAACAACAACATGGCCGCAAACGTCATAGCTTGCGTGATGATAGAAAAGTACACACCCTTGATTCGCGATCTGAAGGCGAAGTAGCCAAACACACCCGACACCAGCGCAGGCACCAGCACAATTAAAAACAAGGTGGCTACGAAACTGTCGGACAGTGACCAGTGCCATGGCAGTTCTTTCCAATCAAGAAACACCATGAAATCGGGTAAGTTACTTTTGTAATTGCCATCGGTTCCAATTTGGCGCATGAGGTACATGCCCATGGCATAGCCACCAATGGCAAAGAACAAACCATGTCCCAAGGACAAAATGCCCGTGTAGCCCCAGATCAAGTCCATGGCGAGTGCGCAGATGGCATAGCACATGATTTTGCCAACCAAGCTGACCGCGTAATCGCTGAAGTGCAACCAGTGTCCTTGGGGCACCACCAAATTCATCAATGGCACACACAAGCCTACAAAAAACAGCGCCAGCAGAAAGGCAGACCATCCAGAACGAGTGAACAAAGGCTCCCGGCCTGGCAATACAATTTTTGACGGGTTCAAAGTAGTCATCTCAAGCCTCCGCACTCCGACCCTTCATGGCAAAAATACCTTGTGGGCGTTTTTGAATGAAGATGATGATGAACACCAGTACACAAATTTTGGCAAGCACGGCGCCAGTCACGCCCTCTAACAACTTGTTAACCAAACCCAGTCCAAGCGCCGCATAAACGGTACCGGCCAACTGACCCACGCCACCCAAAACAACCACCATGAAGGCATCCACGATGTAGCTTTGACCTAAATCTGGACCGACATTGCCGACTTGACTCAGGGCGCAACCGGCCAAGCCTGCAATACCAGAACCTAGCGCAAATGCATATGTGTCAATGCGTGCGGTATTCACACCCATGCACGACGCCATGGGCCTGTTTTGCGTCACACCGCGCACGAACAAGCCCAAGCGCGTTTTGCCAATGACCAGGGTCATGGCCAGCAGCACAGCCACCGCAAATCCAATGATGACCAAACGGTTATAGGGCAAGCTTAAATTAGACAGAACCTGAATACCACCACTCATCCAAGCTGGATTTTCAACCCCTACGTTTTGCGCGCCAAATAAGGAGCGAACAGCTTGCATCAATATCAAGCTAATGCCCCAAGTAGCCAACAAGGACTCCAGCGGTCGGCCATACAAAAAGCGCAAGACAGTCCGCTCTAAAAATGCACCGACCAAAGCAGATGCCAAAAACGACAGGGGTATGGCCAACAACAAATAAGCATCAAAATAATCTGGCAGGTATTGACGGAACAGCAACTGAACCACATAGGTGGCATAAGCGCCAATCATCATGAGCTCGCCGTGAGCCATGTTGATCACACCCATGAGGCCATAGGTGATGGCCAAGCCAAGCGCCACCAACAACAAAATTGAACCTAAGCTGATTCCTGTGAACAGTGCCCCCAAGCGTTCACCCGTTTTCAGCGCACCTTCAATGGCTGTGAGTGATTTTTTAAGTTGCGCCTTCACTTGCACATCGGTCTCTTCAGCCAAGCGCTGGTTCAAAAGCAATTGCGTATCAGGTGTTTGGCTTTCAGCCAATCGTTGCGCGGCTTCTAAGCGAACAGCCACATCGGCATCGCCCAATTGCGCTGCCGCCTTGGCCAGTTGCAAAAGATTTTGAATTTTGACATCTTGCTCTTGTGCCAACGCCTTGATCAAAATAGGAATCTTGCTTGCGTCTGGTTCTTTGAGCAACGCTTTGGCAGCTTGTTGACGCATTTTCATGTCGCTGCTAAACAGCTTCAAAGCCGCCAAAGCAGTTTCAATTTCACTGCGAAAACGGTTGTTGCTCACAACATCTTGCGCATCGGCTGGTAAATCCGCCTTAAGTCCCGTTAGCGGATCCAGTGCTTTGCCAGCACCCAAGCTGTCGCGCACAATCCAAATTTTATCCCCTGCAACTTTGACTGCATCGTCAGCCAAAGCTTGCAAAAATACCAAGGTATTTTCATCGCCCTGCGCAACCACTTTGTTCAGGGTCTCAATTCTTTGATCGGTGTCGCCTTCAACCAACCCCTTCATCTCCGCAAGACTCATCGCCTTTGCAGGGCTGACCAATAAAGCCATTGCCATGAATGACACCAGTAAAAAAATCACTGGCCAAGTTCTGATTCGAATCATTTTTTGTCTTTGCGACATTCAAAAAAAAAAGAGGAAGGACGAAGCCGTCCTTCCTCTAGGACGAGCTTCAGCAATTACTTCTTGACGGGTTCGTCAGGCTTCACGTCGTTGCCAGGAATGTAAGGGCTCCATGGCTTGGCTTTCACAGGGCCTGGTGTTTTCCAAACCACGTTGAATTGGCCGTCCGCCTTGATTTCGCCAATGAACACAGACTTGTGCAAGTGGTGATTTTTCTCATCCATCTTGGAGGTAATACCACTGGGTGCTTTGAAGGTTTGACCTGCCATGGCAGCAATCACTTTGTCCACATCCGTTGTCTTGGCTTTTTCAACGGCTTGTTTCCACATGTTGATGCCAATGTAAGTGGCTTCCATGGGGTCATTGGTCAAAGGCTTGTCTTTGTGACCGGCAATGTTCTTGGCTTTGGCATAAGCGCCCCACTTTTTAGTGAACTCGTCATTGGCAGGGTTCTTGATGCTCATGAAGTAGTTCCATGCTGCCAAGTGGCCGACCAAAGGCTTGGTGTCAACGCCGCGCAGCTCTTCTTCACCCACTGAGAACGCCACCACAGGCACGTCTTTGGCCTTCAAGCCAGCGTTGCCCAACTCTTTGTAAAAAGGCACATTGGAGTCACCGTTGATGGTGGACACCACCGCTGTTTTGCCACCAGCGGCAAATTTCTTCACGTCAGCCACAATGGTTTGATAGTCTGAGTGACCGAAGGGTGTGTACTTCTCATCGATGTCAGAATCTTTCACGCCTTTGCTCTTCAGGTAAGCGCGCAAAATTTTGTTCGTGGTACGTGGGTACACATAGTCGGTACCGAGCAATACCCAACGCTTGGCAGAGCCACCGTCTTTGCTCATCAAATAGTCAACCGCTGGAATGGCCTGTTGGTTAGGCGCTGCACCTGTGTAGAACACATTCTTAGACAGCTCTTCACCTTCATATTGCACGGGGTAGAAAAGCAGGCCGTTCATTTCTTCAACCACGGGCAACACAGATTTTCGTGACACCGACGTCCAGCAACCGAAGATGACGGAAACTTTGTCTTGACCCAAAAGTTGTTTTGTTTTTTCAGCAAACAAGGGCCAGTTAGATGCAGGGTCAACCACCACGGGCTCTAACTTCTTACCCAACACACCGCCTTTGGCGTTAATCTCATCAATGGCCATCAACACGGTGTCTTTCAACACGGTTTCAGAAATGGCCATGGTGCCAGACAAACTGTGCAAGATGCCCACTTTGATGGTGTTAGAAGTTTGCGCTTGTACAGAGAAAGACAAGCCCCCCGCCACAAGGGCAGATGCAAGGGCCAAGGCTTTGAGATTGCCGCGACGATTCAACATAAGAGCACTCCGATCAAATAAAGGAAGGTTGGTAAACAAGCGAAGAACTGCAACGCTTTCCTCTACTCTGCAAAGGCTGTGCCAACCTGATGCTTCCCCTTGAGTTCAGAGTGAAAGGCATGCGAAAGCACTGAATAAAAGAACAACATCCCGCCTTCACATGCACAAGCAAGTCAAAAAATGACCCAAATTTGTGCGCAAATGGGTTCTCAGCACCAAAAAAGTACCGCACCCAAGCGGTGCGCCTTTTTGTCAGTGTTTTTTCTTGGGGCATGCATGTTGCTTGAGTTAAGCTTGAATCTGAACCTATTAAATCGAGTGCACCATGGAACTCACCCCACGCGAAAAAGACAAACTGCTGATCTTTACAGCCGCCCTATTGGCAGAGCGCAGAAAAGCCCGCGGACTCAAACTGAACTATCCAGAAGCTGTGGCCTTCATCAGTGCTGCCGTCATGGAAGGCGCCAGGGATGGCAAAACAGTGGCCCAACTCATGGGTGAAGGCCGAGGTCTGCTCACCCGCAGCGATGTGATGGATGGCATTTCAGAAATGATTCCCGACATTCAAGTGGAAGCCACTTTTCCGGACGGCACAAAATTGGTCACAGTCCATCAACCCATTGTTTAATTAACTGCTGTTTCAATCATTGGAGCTTTTATGACCCACAAGCTAAGTCTGACTCTCAAACTCATCACACTGGCACTGGTGATGTGCAGCACGCGCATGGCGTTTGCGCACGCGGGCCATGGCGAGCCACATGGAGCCGGTGCCCACCCCTCTGACTTCATGAGCTATGTCATTGGTTTCATCGCGGTCACTGCTTTCGTCAAGTTTGGCGGCATGGGCATTGCCCAATATATCAAAGCTCGTTCAGGCAATTCACGCGCCTTGATCTTGGGTTCACTCTGCACCGCCAGCATCCTTGTTTTCATTTACTGGTTCACCCAAGTTTGAAAGTCTACCCATGACACCTGGTGAACTCCTCATTGACGAAGGTCAACACGATCTGAACGTTGGCAGAAGAACCTGCACTCTGGTGGTTCAAAACACCAGCGATCGGCCCATTCAAGTTGGCTCTCACTATCATTTTGCTGAGACCAATGGCGGTCTGAAATTTGATCGCCCCGCAGCTCACGGCATGCGACTCAACATTGCCTCAGGCACCGCCGTGAGATTCGAACCTGGGCAGCAACGTACTGTGGAATTGGTCGACTACGCGGGTGACCGCGTGATCTATGGCTTTAGAGCTCTAACCAACGGCGCCCTTGACGCACCTTTCAAGAAAGCTTCCTAACATGGCCCAGATTAACAAACGCGCGTACGCAGAAATGTTTGGCCCCACGGTGGGCGACCGTGTTCGCTTGGCCGACACCGACTTGATCATTGAAGTCGAAAAAGATTTCACATTGCAAGCAGGTAGCTATGGCGAAGAGGTGAAATTTGGCGGCGGCAAAACCATTCGCGATGGCATGTCCCAATCGCAACGCACCAATTCAGAAGGTGCCATGGACTGCGTGCTCACCAATGCACTCATCATCGACCACTGGGGCATTGTGAAAGCCGACATTGGTCTCAAAGGCAATCGGATTGCAGCCATTGGCAAAGCAGGCAACCCAGACACGCAACCCGGGGTGGACATCATCATTGGCCCAGGCACTGAAATCATCAGTTGTGAAGGCATGATCGTTACCGCTGGCGGCATTGACACGCACATTCACTTCATTGCACCCCAACAAATTGAGGAAGCTTTGTCGAGTGGCATCACTACGATGTTAGGTGGCGGCACAGGCCCCGCCACAGGCACCTTTGCAACCACCTGCACCCCTGGGCCCCACAACATTGAACGCATGATGCAAGCCGCGGATGCGTTTCCCATGAACCTCGGCTTCCTGGGCAAAGGCAATGCCGCCCTGCCTGCTGCATTGCACGAACAAATCAAGGCCGGCGCCATCGGCCTCAAACTTCACGAAGACTGGGGCACCACACCTGCAGCCATCGACAACTGCTTGAACGTGGCTGAAGAAACAGATGTGCAAGTGGCCATTCACACCGACACCTTGAACGAATCAGGTTTTGTGGAAGACACCGTGGCCGCGTTCAAAGGTCGCACCATTCACACCTTCCACACCGAGGGTGCCGGAGGTGGCCATGCCCCCGACATTTTGAAAGTGGTGGGCGAAGCCAATGTGCTGCCCTCCTCCACCAATCCCACACGCCCCTACACCATCAACACCCTCGACGAACACGTTGACATGCTGATGGTCTGCCACCACCTCGACCCTTCGATTGCAGAAGACTTGGCCTTTGCAGAAAGTCGTATTCGCAAAGAAACCATTGCAGCAGAAGACATCCTGCATGACCTCGGCGCTATCAGCATGTTCAGTTCAGACAGTCAAGCCATGGGCCGCGTGGGAGAAGTCATTTTGCGATGCTGGCAAACCGCCCACAAAATGAAAATGCAGCGTGGCAAGTTACCAGGCGACACTGAGCGTCATGACAATGCACGCGTGAAACGCTACATGGCCAAGCTCAGCATCAACCCTGCCATTGCGCACGGTATCAGCCATGAAGTGGGCAGCATAGAAGCAGGCAAATGGGCTGACTTGGTGATTTGGAAACCCGCCTTCTTTGGTGTGAAACCTGCCATCATCATGAAAGGCGGCTTCATTGCCATGGCCGCCATGGGTGACCCCAACGCCTCCATTCCAACGCCTCAGCCAGTTCACTATCGACCTATGTTTGGCAGTTATGGTGGTGCACTGGCCCGCGGCTCTCTCACATTTGTATCTCAAGCCGGCATGGCCGCAGGCATCGGGCAACAATATGGTTTGCAGAAAACACTGTCTGCCGTTAAAGGTATTCGAGGTGTGGGCAAACGCCACATGATTCACAATGACTACACACCCAAGATGGAAGTGGATGCCCAAACTTATGCGGTGCGTGCAGACGGTTTATTGCTAACGTGCGAACCTGCAGTGAGTTTACCCATGACGCAGCGTTATTTCTTATTCTGATGCACAGACTCTGATCTGCTTGGTTTTTATTTGATGGATTAAATGCTCACTTGCTCTAAATTAATTTCCGGTGGCCAAGGCCTGGCGCCAGCATTGGTCAAACGTGCACCCACTGTTTCACTGGATTGGGACGTGCGACAAAAAAGTCGCTTCCAAGTGACCGATTCTACAAATCGCGTTTTGTCTGTGTTTTTGCAGCGCGGACATGTGGTGCGGGGTGGCGATGTGTTGGTAGCCGAAGATGGAAGTTTGGTGAAAGTGGCCGCAGCACCCCAAACTTTGCTGCGCATTAGCACCTGCCCACAGCACGGAAGTCCGTTTGACCTCACAAGGGCTGCTTACCATTTGGGCAATCGCCATGTGCCCATCGAGTTAAAACCAGATCACCTCAAAATTGAACCCGATGCAGTGTTGGCTGACATGCTGCGGTCTATGCACTTGATTGTGAACACCGTGGATGAAGCTTTTGAACCTGAAGGCGGTGCCTACGGTGCCAAGCATGGCGGTTCTGGACATTCACACGACCACGATCATGCACATGACCACGCAGATGAACACCCCCATGTTCACGGCCCGCACTGCAAGCATGACCACTGAGCTTCTGCAACTCATTTGGTTGGCCTCACCTGCATTGCCTGTGGGTGGCTTCTCCTATTCTGAAGCGCTTGAAGCAGCCATCGATCACGAACATGTGCACGATGAATCTTCGTGTGCAGATTGGTTGGCCGATCAACTTCACTTGTCACAAGCACGGGGCGACATGGCCCTGATGGCACAAGCCATTCCTGCTTGGCAAACTTTGAACATGGCAAGACTCAAAGAACTGAGCGCGTGGGTTCACGCCACGCGCGAAACCCATGAAATGAGATTGCAAACAAAGCAGATGGGGCGCTCGCTTTTAGACTGGCTGCGAATTCAAAACAAAGCCACCGCACGAGCCCTTGCTTTGTGCAGCGAACTTCGCCCCACCTACCCCATGGCCATGTCCTTGGCTTTGTCATTGGCCAAAGCACCGCTTGAAAACGCTCTTCAGGCTTATGCTTTTGGTTGGGCCGAGAACATGACACAAGCGGCGCTTAAAGCAGTACCCTTGGGCCAAATTTCTGGCCAAAAAATACTGGCCAGACTGGCCCACGAAATTCCCGAAGCTGTGCAAAACGCCATTGCTTTAAGCGATGACGATCGCCAAGCTTTTTGTCCCATGCTGGCCGTGATGTCTGCCAGACACGAAACACAATACTCTCGACTTTTTAGATCATGACCGCACTGCACCACATTCCCCATCGCACCAAAAAACTACCCCCGCTTCGCGTCGGCATTGGCGGCCCCGTGGGCTCTGGCAAAACCACCTTGCTAGAAATGCTCTGCAAAAGCATGCGCCAAAAATGGGATCTGGTGGCCATCACAAACGACATCTACACCAAAGAAGACCAACGCTTACTCACAGTCAGTGGTGCACTGGAAGCAGACCGCATCATGGGGGTAGAAACTGGCGGCTGCCCTCATACCGCCATCCGCGAAGACGCGTCCATCAACCTTGAAGCCATTGACCGCATGCTGGAAAAATTTCCCAACGCCGATGTGGTGTTTGTGGAAAGCGGCGGCGACAACTTGGCAGCCACCTTCAGCCCCGAATTGTCCGACCTCACCCTCTACGTGATCGATGTGGCAGCCGGTGAAAAAATACCACGCAAAGGTGGCCCTGGCATTACCAAAAGCGACCTCTTCATCATCAACAAAACCGACCTGGCTCCCTACGTAGGCGCGGACCTAGGCGTGATGCATGCAGATACCACCCGCATGCGCACCACTCCCAAAGGCCTCAAACCCTTCGTCATGACCAACCTCAAAACCCAAATCGGCCTGGCCGAAGTCATCGCCTTCATCGAAACCCAAGGCATGCTCGCTTAATTGGGGTCAGATCACAATTAATTTGCTGCGCCCCTCAAAACCCGCCCCAAATTGGGCTCGGAACAAGGTTACAATTTGACCCGCAGGAAGTGTGGCAGAGTGGTCGATTGCACCGGTCTTGAAAACCGGCGGCTCGAAAGGGCCCGTGAGTTCGAATCTCACCGCTTCCGCCA